>Ga0079224_100007281_pt1 | contig 14821 bp, 15 predicted proteins | sample Stecom2015_FD_80414 | JGI IMG/M metagenome (GOLD analysis project Ga0079224, IMG submission 80414) | Agricultural soil microbial communities from Utah to study Nitrogen management - Steer compost 2015 | ecosystem: Environmental > Terrestrial > Soil > Agricultural land | place: USA: Utah...
AAACTACATGAGTACTCGTGAAGGGGTATTTGCTGCCGGCGACGTACGGCGCGGTCAGTCGCTTGTTGTTTGGGCGATATCGGAAGGGCGTGAGGCCGCCCGGGCTATTGACCAGTGGCTAATGGGTTTTTCACACCTCGAATCCAAAGACGAGTCGTTCACCAGGCTTCCTGAGAACGTCGCTTAACGACGCGTTTCGCTTTGTGATGCAATACTGCTAATTTTGCTGCCTTAAACGATTTAGATGGCAAGCAGGATTGTAAAAGTGGGAACCGTGCAGATGTCATGTACGGAAGATGTAGAGGCAAATCTGAACAAGGCGATTCAGGGAATTCGTGAAGCGGCGGCAAAAGGTGCGCAAATCGTCTGCCTGCAGGAACTTTTTCGCTCGCTTTATTTCTGCGATGTGGAGGACTACGACAACTTTGCGCTGGCAGAGCCAGTTCCGGGTCCTACAACCGATGTTCTTTCTCCCCTGGCTGCTGAATTGAACTGCGTAATAGTTGCTTCATTATTCGAAAAGCGCACACAGGGGATATATCACAACACCACCGCCGTGATCGACGCGGATGGTACTTACCTGGGCAAATACAGGAAGATGCACATCCCGGATGATCCGGCGTATTACGAAAAGTTCTATTTCACGCCTGGCGATCTCGGATATAAGGTCTTCAAAACAAAATATGCCGACATCGGCGTGCTGATCTGTTGGGATCAGTGGTACCCGGAAGGTGCGCGCATCACATCCCTGATGGGCGCAGAGATCCTCTTCTACCCCACCGCGATCGGATGGGCCGCCACGCAGGATGACGCGACCAACAGCGAACAATTCCACGCATGGCAAACCATACAGCGTAGTCACGCCGTGGCGAACGGCATCCACGTTGTTAGCGTCAATCGTGTGGGCGAGGAGCAAAACGGGGCCATGAAATTCTGGGGAGGTTCGTTTGTGTGTAATCCCTTCGGACGCATTCTCTATCAGGCTCCACACGACCGTGAAGAAGTTGGCGTGACTGCTATCGACCTGAACACCACAGACAGCTACCGCACCCATTGGCCATTCCTGCGCGACCGGCGGATTGATTCCTATCAACCCATCACACGCCGGTATATCGATGAGGAGTAAAAGCCTGGGCCACACTTCGCACCTCCTTCGCAAATGATCGCAATGGAAAAACCTGGATCACCAACGTTCGACGTGAACAATCCGCAGGCATCTGGCTACTATTTTCCGGCGGAGTTCGCGCCCCATGTGGCGACCTGGCTGAGCTGGCCACACAAGGAAGCGTCGTGGCCCGGCAAGCTTCATCTCATCTACCCGGTTTACGCCGAGTTTGTGAAACACGTAGCGGAAGGTGAGACCGTCTGTATTAACGTCGCAGACGAAGCGATGAAGAAGGATGCCCTGCGCTGGCTCGACAAAGCCGGTGCGAATACGGACAACGTGCGATTCTTTTTCAACCCGACCGACGACGCGTGGTGTCGCGATCATGGGCCAGCATTTCTTATCAATCCCGAGGGCAATCCGAAAAAGATCATCGTAGATTGGGGATATAACGCGTGGGGAAACAAGTATCCTCCCTACGATCAGGACGACCAGATCCCTACCCGCATCGGAGTTGAACTAAATATTCCCGTCGTGAATCCGGGAATCGTGATGGAAGGCGGCTCCGTGGATTTTAACGGACGCGGTACTGTTCTGACGACTACATCATGCCTGCTGAACCCCAACCGCAATCCACATCTCAGCAAGGAACAAATTGAAGATTACCTGCGCCGGTTCTATGGAGTCCGGAACATCCTGTGGCTCGGCGACGGCATTGCAGGTGATGACACAGACGGCCATATCGATGACATTACCCGCTTTGTAAATGCAGATACGGTCGTCACCGTGATTGAACACAACGCTTCTGACGAGAACTACAAGCCCCTTAAGGAAAACGTTGAGCTTTTGCAATCCTTCCAGCTCGAGGACGGAAAATCTCTCAATATCGTCGAGTTGCCTATGCCCGCTCCCGTATACTACGAGGGCACCCGGCTCCCGGCATCGTACGCAAACTTTTACATTTCGAATAAGTATGTCGTAGTGCCCACATTCCGTGACCCCAACGACGACAAGGCGCTGGACATACTGCAGCAGTATTTTCCCGATCGGAAAGTGGTTGGCCTCGACTCGACCGACATCATTTGGGGTCTTGGATCATTCCACTGCCTCAGCCAGCAGGAGCCGGCCGTGTGATCAGAAACGATATACCTGCTCCGGGGTGATGACCAAATTCATGCGCTGGTCAAATTCTGCAATGTCATCGATGTGTTCTTCAGGAGGAAACAGCGATAAGCCGACGCGGACAGAAGTGCTCTTGCATTGCATGAGAAAGCGGTCATAAAATCCTTTTCCATATCCTACGCGGTAACCATTCTGATCGAAGACCAGCAGCGGCACGATAAGGATGTCGATATCCTCAGGGCTTGTGATCTCACCATGCGTGGGTTCAGGAATACCAAACGGTGACTCTTCCAGCTGATGCGTGCCCTCATAGTAGTAGCTCGTCATCGTGCCGTCGGGATTGATCTTCGGTATGGAAATTCGGATTTCAGGATATTGTTCCTGGATGACGTTGACAATGAGCCAGGTGTCCGGCTCTTTATTTTTTTCGATCGGAAGGTAGGAATGCACTACACGGACATCACTCAGGTCCACCTCGCGAAAGAACCGGGCGGCGATGGAGTCGCAGGCCGTCCGATAGTCGTCATCGGTAAGCAGCGTCCGTTGCATCAGGTATTTCTTTCTGAGTTCAGACTTGGTCATAGAGCAGTTATGAATGATACGTCAAACAGGGTAGTTCAGTATGTGAGCACATGGAATTGAAGGTCAAAGGGGTCCAGATGATTGATGAGTTCGTCGATGAACCGTTTGTCGTGTGGGTAGAAGTTCAGCAGGTTGTCGGTACGTTCCTGTAAACCTCCGCCGGGGAACAGGGTATCCTTTACAGCTTCGATCTGCCCGAGTTTTTCCTTTTGAATTCGCTTCTCTGCTCGCAACATCTTTTTACCGATGCCCTCGAGCCGTGTCAGTGTTTTCTTTCCCATGGCCGCGACATGAGGCCCGAGTGTTTTGTCGATACCTTCAGCCCGTTCCTTTAGCGCGTTGAATAATTCAGTGATAGCGGCGGATTCCCGGTCTACAGAAAGGTCATGGTTGCTGTGCGCAGCGATCCATTGCTTGAACAGTTCTTCTTTATCGGCGAACAGGTCCTGGGGAGAAAGTTTCACCTTTTCCATTTTTTGACGAATGTGGGACTCGATCACCAGGACAAAGTTCCGGGGAAGCAGAATGGGAAAAGGGACGCCGAACGAATCAAATACGCTCTTGAGTTGCAGCCAGTAGACTACTTCCGCAGGGCCACCTGTGTAGGCGAGATTAGGCAATATCATCTCTTGATATAGCGGCCGCAGGATTACGTTGGGACTCAATTTTTCCGGACTTGTCGCGATCAGATCTTCCATTTGAGCGGCATCGAATTCAATGTCGGTATCTACTACGCGATACCTGCCATTGTCCTTTTCAATCCGGTTTCTTATTGGCCCGTCCATAAAGAAAAAATTCACGTCACGGCAATAGACCTGTGGCGTGTATCCGCGCGCTTCAAGCAACTCGTTCGTCTTTTCGACCTGCTGTTTTATCGTACCCTGCATAATGTCTTCGCGCATAACGGGCGCAAACAAGGCCTTGAGTTCCGGCTCATCTGCGTCGATCACAACCAGTCCTTCTGCCCCGAAGAGTTCGTGAACATAGATTCTGACCGACTCCGCAAGTGTCTTGCCCTTTCGATAGGCGCTTGTGAAAAGGGAAGTGTCTCCGGGAACGGATTCAATGAGGTCCGCAAGGCCTTGGGTCGAGAAGCGGCCAACAGCTCCCTGCTGCTGTGTAACCCATGTGTATTTCTTACCCTTGACGCGGAAGTGTTTGATTTCGTCGTAATCGTGATCTTCCGACGCCATCCAGTACACGGGAACAAAGTCATATTCGGGATACTCTTTCTTGAGGCGTCGACAGGCGTTGATGACGGTGATGATCTTGTAAACGAAGTACAAGGGTCCTGTACACACGTTAAGTTGGTGTCCGGTTACCACCGTAAATGTGTTGGCCTGTCGCAGCAGCGTGATGTTCTGTGATACAGCGTCCTTGTTTGCGATCTTTTCGTACTGGCGCGTCAACACGTCGGCGAGAATACTGCGGGTTTGTAGTGGGAAAGCTTGCTGCTTTTCACGGATCTGGTCGCGAAAGTTTTCCGGGTGGGGATATCGGTTGTAAAGGTCTGTTAGCCTGGAATCCTCATGAATGTAGTCAAGAAAAAAATCTGAAAACGCGCTAGTACTCGAGAAAGGGATCTTGCTCAGATGCATATCAGAAACAGATGGGGCAAAACCAAGGGAAGACCATAAGCCGAATTACGGTAATTATTCATAAAATGTTGGAGGGGGTATTTCCAAACAAACGAATTCTCTAACCCGCGGACGATTGGGCTGATCGGCGGTACGGCATTCAGCAGAGCGTCCCAACGAGGTCAAATTCGGAAGCATCCGTGATCCGTACCTGGACAAACTCGCCGGGGTGCAATCCCACCGCGTCGCGAATGATGACTTCGTTATCAACGTCCGGGGAATCATATTGAGTTCGGCCAAAGGCCGTGCTGGACTCGATCCGGTCCACTATAACGCGCTCCACAGCGCCAATGCGCGCCTGGTTGTGGCGTAGCGATATTTCCTGTTGTTCTTCCATCACGCGTGCTGCTCTTTCCTCCTTAACTGTTTCAGGCACATCATCGGTCATTGTTCCTGAATGTGTGCCGTCTTCATGCGAATACGTGAAGACGCCAAGTCGTTCGAACTGCTGCTCCCGGATAAACGCTATCATCTCCTCAAAGTCTTCCTCTGTCTCTCCCGGGTGACCCGTGATGAGCGTTGTACGAATGGCAATGCCAGGTACGGTGGATCGGATACGGCTGAGTAGCTCTTCTGTTTTCTGGCGTGTGATGCCTCTCCGCATCAACGTTAGCATACGGGTGGAACCGTGCTGAAGGGGTATGTCGAGATACTTACAGATGTTGGAGCGTTCGGCCATGGTCTCCAGTACATCTATAGGAAATCCGGAGGGGAACGCATAGTGGAGCCGTATCCATTCGATCCCGGCAACGTCGGAGAGTCGTTTCAGCAGATCGGACAGTACCCTTTTGCCATACAGATCCAGGCCGTAATACGTGGAATCCTGGGCTATGAGCAACAGTTCCCTCACACCTTGTCGGGCCAGGCTTTCCGCTTCGGTTACCAGCGATTCTATGGGTTTGGAAACGTGACGCCCCCGCATGAGGGGGATAGCACAAAAGGAACAGGGCCGATCACATCCTTCAGATATCTTCAGGTAAGCATAGTGGCTGGGGTTGGTAAGGATACGCTCACCAACCAGTTCCTTGCGATAGTCTGCGTGCAGCACCTTCAGCAGGCGGGAAAGATCACGCGTTCCGAACCAGGCGTCGACGTCCGGGATTTCTTTTTCCAAATCGCCCCTGTATCGCTGGGAGAGGCATCCGGTTACATACACCTTGTCGACTATGCCCTCCGACTTGGCGTCGACGTACCGAAGGATGGTGTCGATCGATTCCTGCTTTGCGTTTTCGATGAATCCGCAGGTATTGATTACAACCACACTGGCGTCGTCGCGGGTGGATTCGTGCACGGCATCGATGCCGTTTCCGCGGAGTTGGGTCAGCAACTCCTCTGAGTCGACCTGGTTCTTAGAACAGCCCAGCGTCACAATGTTTACCCGTGTCTTTCCGTTACCCTTCGTTCTCATTTGGTACCTTCCCCCGAAAGCCCTTTTTTCGAGCTTTTCGGGGAGGCAAAGGTACTAAAATAAACCGGTGGCGAATTTGGTCTTATGACGCATAATTTATCTTTACCCCGCGTTTTAGCATGATCAGAAAGGTAGCCCAGTATTCATTTTTTGCCCTATTGGCAGTCTCATGCCTGGATAAACCGGATTGCTACAATCTGAACAACAACGTGATTGGCATCTCGTTCCGAAAAATAGCCGACAACCGGGCCGATACCGTAGCGCTGCTCGGTATCACCGTTAATGGCACCGACAGCGTATTTTATCCGGACGTTCTCGCCACGGGCCTGGAACTGCCCCTGGATGTACTTTCGGCAGAATCCAACGTGTCTTTTCAGTTTCTCGGCATATCCGGGCCCGTCGTAAGAAACCTTCGAACAACATATACGTCGATGGCGCAGTTCGTATCGGAAGACTGCGGTCGGCGCTTTATCGTCTCCGGACTGCATCTGGAGGATCACGATTTTGATTCGGTTCGTTTGGTGAATGACCAGCCCGGAAGGGAGCCTACGACCAACTATATTATCTACCGCTGCCCGATAACCGATAGGATGAAAGTCAGCTTTCGCCAACTTGGGTGGGATAGCGATAGTCTCGGTACGCCGTTGAATGTTTTTGTCGATGGCATCACTTCGGATTTTTCACCAATTGTGGCGCCCCCCACGGCAAGCACCTTCATCCTTCCATTGAATCCGGAATCATCATCCGCTGCATATCATTTTGATTTCACCGAGGGTGAAGCTGACCTGACAGTGAACTACCGCACGGTAGCATCGACCCGGTATTCGGTGTGCGGGAGCCAGACGTTTTTTACAGACCTTGCTGTCGCGTCTCACAGTTTTGATAAGGTAATAGTCTTGCGCGATTCTATACACGACCCGGCCGTAACCAATATGCTGTTGCAGCGTTGCCCGGACACGAATCTCATCAAGATTGACTTTGTTGATCAGCACGGTGATGGCGGGGCATTGGTCGAGTTGGCGCTCAATGGCATCATCACCGATTATATGCCAGGGATATTCTATGAGGGAGAGACCGTGTCGTCTGTTATCCTTCCGCTGAATGACCAGGCTGATGTTACGCGATTTACTTTCGACCTTGAGACGGGTCCGGTTACCCTTGAAGTCGGATATGCCCGGACACCCGTTGTGCTCCACGGCGTGTGCGACCGTATGGCCATATCCAATATCAGTATTATCTCATCCGGATTTGCTTCTGCACCTGAGGTGCTCGCGTCGGAGACTACATTTCCCGTAAACACTACGAACCTTGCGATTATCCCTGACTAGCATATTGCTGTTTTGTGCGGGCCTTTCTGTTTTTGCCCAGGAAGACCAAGAGCGGGATTCCGTAACGATCAGGGATTTCATTCCCAAGGGAATTCGCGTGGGTGCCGATGTGTACGCATTGATTCGCAGCCAATACGACGATCGTTTCACGGGGTGGGAACTGAATGCAGAAGTGGACGTACACCGTTATTTTCTCGCCGTTGAAATGGGAAACTGGCGGCTCGATATGAACACAGAGAACGCTATGAGCGCTGATCCCGCCGTATACGCCAACCAGGGGACTTACCTGAGAATAGGTGCCGACATGAATTTTATTCCTCGTGACACCCACGGAAACGTCCTGTTTTTTGGAGCGCGATACGGCCGGTCAATATTTTCAGAATCTCTGACTACCACAGTTAACGACCCTGTGTGGGGTTCACGCGATGTGCAGTTCGATACGGAAGATGCAAATGCCCTTTGGTTTGAGATCACGGGCGGCCTTCGCGTGAGGTTGTGGAAAGTGGTGTGGCTGGGCTACACCGCTCGTTTCAAATTTGGCCTCGCAACAAACGGAACAGGCAACATGGAGCCGCACGATGTTCCGGGATACGGGAGCAATGAAAAGAATTCAACGTGGGGATTTAATTATCTCGTGCTTGTAAGCCTGCCGTTGAGGAAATGAGAGTGATTGTGAGAGATTATACGGATCACCGATTGCTGAACAACGACTCCACAAAGGCCATCTTATCGAATACCTGCAGATCGTCGACCTTTTCGCCGACGCCAATGTATTTTACCGGGATCTTGAATTCATCAGAGATACCGATAACGACGCCGCCTTTGGCAGTGCCGTCCAGCTTGGTGATGGCCAGCGCCGTGACGTCCGTAGCCTTGGTGAACTCGCGGGCCTGCACGACGGCGTTCTGACCCGTGCTCCCGTCGAGTACGAGCAACACCTCGTGGGGTGCCTCGGGTATCACCTTTTGCATGACACGGCGGATCTTGGATAACTCCTGCATCAGGTTGACCTTCGTGTGAAGGCGTCCCGCCGTATCGATGATGGCCACGTCGGCGTTTGAGTCAACCGCTGCCTTAACGGTGTCGTAGGCTACGGCAGAGGGGTCGGTGTTCATGCCGCGCGCGACTACGGGCACGCCGACGCGCTCGCCCCACAGCTTGAGCTGATCCACGGCCGCTGCGCGAAACGTATCGGCCGCGCCAAGGATAACCGACTTGCCCATCCTGGTAAACTGTGCGGCGAGCTTTCCGATGGTTGTGGTCTTACCCACGCCATTGACGCCAACCACCATGATAACGTACGGTTTAACACCTTCCGGGAGCACAATGCCCTTGGCGTCAGACGTATTATTTTCGGCCAGAAGTGCTGCGGTTTCTTCTTTGAGAATGCGATCGAGTTCAGCGGTGCCGAGATATTTATCACGCGCTACGCGCTTCTGGATCCTGTCAATAATCTTCAGCGTGGTTTCCACACCCACGTCGCTGGAAACGAGAACCTCTTCGAGGTTGTCTAGTACCTCATCATCGACGGTCGACTTGCCGGCGATAGCTTTGCCGAGACGGGAGAAAAAACTCTGCTTGGACTTATCCAGGCCTTTGTCCAGTTGTTCCTTCTTTTCCCTCGAAAACAGATTTCCCAATAACGACATGCGATGTGCTTAAATGTGATTCGGGTGTGCGGCAGGGCAAAAAAACAAGAAGTCCCATCAGGGACTTCACGACAAAGCAATTTTCCTTGGGATTATTTCTTGGCCAGCGTCTCCTTAACGAGCTCTACAGGCACAATTTCTTCCCTGAATACGTATGCGCCAGTTTTCTCGGAACGCATGGCGCGGATCACCTTAGCATAGTTCTTCCCACCAACCTTCTTCAGCGACGCAACAACTTTCTTAGCCATGGTATATCGTCAATAATGTGTGTGAAACCTTATTTGATCTCTTTGTGAATCGTGTACTTCTTGAGAATCGGGTTGTACTTTTTCAACTCGAGTCTTTCGGTCGTGTTCTTCCGGTTCTTGGTGGTAATATACCGGCTCATTCCGGGCATACCGGAATTCTTGTGCTCCGTGCACTCGAGGATTACCTGTACCCTATTGCCTTTTTTAGCCATATCCTTTCCTTTTTAAGCTTCCAGTAACTAAACCGAAAGGAGGCCCTTTTGGCGGGCTTCTTTCAATACAGCGTAAATACCATGCTTGTTGATGGTCTTGATCGCCTTCGTGGACACCTTCAAAGTGATCCAACGACCTTCCTCAGGGACGTAAAACCGCTTAACCTGCAAGTTAGGGTAAAAACGCCGCTTCGTCTTGTTGTTGCCGTGCGAAACGTTATTGCCCACCCTGGGCCTTTTTCCTGTAATCTGACAAACTCGTGCCATAATCTCCTGGTTTCCCCCTTTTGGAAAAGGGACTGCAAATATCGCGAAAACCCCCTCAATTATCCAACCGGGCGAGCAAATTATCGCTGGATTTGGAGTTCAGCAATAAGCTCGAGCGGTTCCAGGCCGCGGAAATCGTCGATAACCCGATCGACCGGTGGAAATTCTTCGCTTGTATGCGTCGTGGTGATCCCGATCACCCGGCAGCCAGCGGCCGTGGCCGAGAGAACGCCCGAAATCGAATCCTCGAAGACGATACACCGGGATGGTGGCATGTTAAGGGCTTCAGCCGTCTTGAGGTAGATTTCGGGGTCAGGCTTTCCCCGGCTTACGAACGATTCGTCGAGGATTACGTCAAAATACGACGCAGTGCCCGTCTTTTCGAGTGTGAAATCGACGTTGGCGCGCGGCGCAGAGGTAGCGATCGCACGTGGTATCCCTTCTGCCCTGAGCTTATCCAGGAAGTCGATAAGGCCCTCTACCGGGCGGATGTGTGGGGCATACAGTTCGCGGTACAGCGCCTCCTTCTCCTTCGCGTACCGGGCGATCGCCTCCGGATCAGCGGTCCCGAAGAGCTGCGGAATCCAGTCTTTGTTGGTCCGCCCGAATATCGTGTTCCTCAGATCCTCCTCCGTAAGCCGGAACCCGTGGCGCTCGCTGAACTGTCGTAAGGCGATTTCGTGATAGGGATTGCTGTCTGCAATGACCCCGTCCATATCGAAAATGAAGGCAAACGGATGCATGGCTGTCGTTTCGTTCCCGCCGGTTTCGGTGGCAAAATAGCCCAAGTAGCAGGAATCAAAAAATAACCAGCCGGCGGGTGTAGTTGAGGTTGCCCACCGTGACGCGAAGGAGGTACAGTCCTGACGCTACGCGCGGCAGGGGAAGCACGTGGTCCCGGAATGGCTCAACAACCACGGGTACGGTCAACTCCTGCCCGAGCAGGGACACAAGCTGGACAACAACCTCCCGGTCCGTCCGCACTATAATCCCTTCTGAGGCACGGGCGGGGTTGGGGAACACGGCGACCAGCGGCTCGGTGGAGGGGGGAGGTCCGGCGTCGTTTCTCAAAATGCTCATTCCGCCGAGCAACGTGCCGATGGCAATTACACGCTGAGTTCCCTCGAACAGCCGCGCCGCCGTAGGCCAGATGCGGCCGCCGAGATTTCGTTCTGCGTACGCGTCGGCGAATTGGTCATAGACGATTTCGCTGATGAGTTCCACTTCCTGACCCGTCTGGCGATAATCGCTCACAATGCCTAGTCGCCCGTACTGGTCACCGATTATCAGGTCGACCTTGCCGTCGTCGTTCAGATCGGCGGTGTGTACTGCCAGGCTTTGCCGCTCAACACTGGGCCCAAAACCGAGGTAGTCGGCCTGCTCTAGCGTCACATTGATGGTGCCCGCAGGCCCACCGTTACGCCAATACTGCAATGAACCGTTTGTCCTTCCAACAATCAGGTCGGGCAGACCGTCTCCATCAACGTCGGTCATATGAACGTTTTCGGTAAACAGCATGTCGAAGTTGATGGGTAGCGGGGATTGGCCGGAAACGTCGAACCCGGAATTGGATTTGTTGTGCACTACGTACAATCCTGTGGTCTGGGTGTCCGAACTTGTCGCGGTGAATACAAGGTCGGTCCTGCCGTCGCCGTCGGCGTCGTAGAACTGCGGCTTGATGTTATAAAAGCCGTGGCTACTGAAGTTGAGATAATCGTCCGTAATTAGTTTGAAGGCCGGAGCCGCACGTGTCCCGACGTTTTGATAAAAGATAAGCGAGCCCGTTAATTCTCCACCCTTGTTCATTTGACCAATGATGAGGTCCAGGTCGCCGTCGCCGTCCGTATCCATAAATGCCGGTACGGCGCTATCTCCTACATCGATCATTTCGCCCTGCAGAAAGTCGTGCTGCTGAAGGTTAAAGACGGGGAGTTCATTCGTCCCGGAGTTAACGTACAGCCAATTGGATTCACGCAGATTGATCTGTAGGTGGTCCTTCGCAAAGACGTGGGCTGATACGACAAGGTCTACGATGTTGTCGCCGTTCACATCTTCCAGGAATGGGGTGGGATATAGGGGGAAAACAGCGGGATCGGGTTGAGGGAACAGTACTGCGGAAGAGAAATCCGGATTTTGATTGTCGCCTGTGTTTTCAAGGTAATAGACCTCGTCGCAGCCTCCGTCGGAAAGTACGAGGTCCTGGTCACCGTCGTTATCGAAGTCGTACGCCAGTAAACCCTTTCCCTCACTGTGCTTTATACGGCCTCCGCCGTGTGGCTGGCATCCGTCACCACCGAAGGCAAACTCGCCACATCCGCAAGCAAGCACGTTGCCCCAGCGTTGTGTGATGCGTTCAAATTCCAGGGAGTCGCAGGAGCCATAGCGTTCCTGGCTGAAGTTTTTGTGGAATTCCACACCGCCTTCACCGCTGTAATTTACGGTGAGTATGTCGAGGTCGCCATCGTTATCGATGTCGGCAATCGCGGGCAGATCGTCGTATTGCAGCTGGAGGTTGATAAGTCCGGAGAAGCCCCTTGTCAGAAGAACGTCACTTTTCGGCAGGCCTTCGCCGGCGAAAAAGCGGAAGGGCTCCCATTCCAGCGGTCCACCAGGAAGGGTTTGGTTAATGTACACACGAATGCCGAGAATGTCGCCAGTGAAGATGTCCGGTTTGCCGTCACAATTGAAGTCGCGGAGCAACAGCCAGTTTGAGATGGTAGGGAAGAGCGTCTCGTACTCGGGCGCATAACGATAGCGTTCTCCTTCCCGGATGAGGGTGATGACCTTGCTCGCCATTCGGTCGAAGACCACCAGATCGGCGACACCATCCTGATTCAGGTCAAGCTTATTATATCCGGCAGCGTTAAGCCCGCCTGCCCAGGGAAGTTCGTATGCTTTGCCATCGGAGTGGCTGACAGGAATGGACTGATCCAGGCTGTACGTGAATTGCCCGAAGGCCCAGGCCGGACACGCAAACAACCCCATCCAAAGTAACCGCTGCATGCAATATTCTTTCGTATCCCAATAACGCAGGCCCGTGCCAACCTGTTATCTTGCCTGCAAGATAGTTAGCAGAACGCAACCGAGTGCAATGCGCATCCCCGAGCTGTACAGTAAATTCCTGTCGTCCGCAGGCATTTCTACCGATACGCGCAGTATTGCGCCAGGATCCATGTTCTTCGCCCTGCGGGGGGACCGTTTCAATGCTAATGAGTTCGCCGCAGAGGCGCTGACCAAGGGGGCAAGCTATGCCGTCGTAGACCAGGCTGAATTTGCAAAGGGCAAGAGCTATATTCTCGTCCCGGACACGCTGGAGGCGTTGCAGAAGCTGGCCCGGTTCCACCGCGACCGGCTCGAGATTCCGGTTCTCGCGCTAACGGGTTCCAATGGTAAGACGACAACCAAGGAACTGATCCATGCGATACTTTCCCGGCGTTTCAAGGTTCATGCCACGCGCGGCAACCTTAACAACCATATCGGCGTGCCGCTCACCGTGCTCAGCGTTAAACCTCACCACGAAATTGCCGTCGTGGAAATGGGAGCCAACCACGTGGGCGAGATCGCCATGCTTTGCGGCATCGCCGACCCAACGCACGGTTTGATTACGAATATCGGTCGGGCACATATCGGGTTGTTCGGCGGGATTGAGCAGATCGCGCGTGCCAAAGGAGAACTGTACGACCACCTGGCTGCGCGCAATGGCGTGGTCTTTATCAACTCGGGTAATGACTTGCTGACTGGAATGGCGAAAAAGTTTAAGTCGACGGTGACATACCCCGCAGTTGGCGACTTTTACTCCGCGCAATTGGTTGACGCTGATCCCTACGTCAGGTTAGTCGCCGACAATGGCCAGGAGGTGGCGACCCAACTTATTGGCGCCTATAACTTTGAAAATCTGGCTGCAGCCCTGTGTGTGGGCAAATATTTTGGTGTGGATCCTGAAGAGGCAAATGCAGCCGTAGCCACGTACCGTCCTGAAAACATGCGATCGCAGGTGGTGCAGAAAGGCAGCAATACCATAATCCTCGACGCCTACAATGCCAACCCCAGCTCTATGCATGCGGCGATCGAAAACCTTCTGGCCATGCGCGGCGAAAGAAAGATTCTCATCCTGGGTGATATGTTTGAACTGGGTGATGAAAGCGAAAGGGAACACAGACTCCTGGCAACGACAATAAACCGACACGGGTTCAGGGAAGTTTACTTATGTGGAAATCTGATGGCAGTAGCGGCAGAAGAAATCCCGCAGGCGCATTACTTCCCCAACAAGGCGGATCTCATCCGTGCGTTGCAATCGACAGAGATCGATAACGCGGTTATCCTCATCAAAGCCTCCCGTGGTATCGGGCTGGAAGAGGTTGTCGAATATATCGGCCAGGCATCGTAACCCGTTATCATGCGCGACGTAAAAAACCAAGATGCCCTGGATAAAATCTATTATTAGTTGAATGGAAAGCATACTCTCCTTCCTTAGGTCCCTCGCACGCAACAACAACCGCGAATGGTTTGAGAAGAACAAAAACAAATACCTGGTGGCGCGGGCGGAGTTCGAAAAATTTGTGACGCGACTTTGTAAGGACCTTCCCTCTATTGATCCTTCCCTGGCAGGCACCGATCCAAAGAAGTCGATCTTTCGCATCTATCGGGACGTTCGGTTCAGCAAGGATAAGCGCCCCTACAAGACAAACTTTGCGGCGGCGTTTTCATCGGTTGGGAAGGGTCTCGGTATGCCTGGATATTATCTGCACATTGAACCCGGCGGCAAGAGTATTGTGGCGGGCGGCTTGTATATGCCGGAAGCTGAAAAGCTCGCGAAGGTCCGGCAGGAGATCGATTACAACGGGGAGGCGCTTCACCGCATCCTTGCTGACAGAAAATTCAAGAAGTGGTTTGACGGTTTCTGGGATGGCGACCAACTAAAAACCATTCCGCGTGGATACCCTAAAGACCATCCCGATGCGGCTCTGTTGAAGATGAAAAGTTTTATTACCGAGCACGTGTTTTCGGATGATGAGGTCAAAAGCCCGAAATTCTATAAATCGGTGCTCGCAACGTTCGGGGCGTTGAGGCCGCTCAACGCCTATTTAACCGAGGCTATTTCATAGCGGACGCTGTGTAGGGACGCACGGCGTGCGTCCCGGGAAAATGAAGGTGTTGGGTCCCGGATCCGATACACGTACGAATGGTCGGGCGGGGTGGTTCCAGGACGCACGCCGTGCGTCCCTACAGGGATTGATCATAGATTTTAATGAGGTGGTGATTT
>Ga0079224_100007282_pt1 | contig 14820 bp, 14 predicted proteins | sample Stecom2015_FD_80414 | JGI IMG/M metagenome (GOLD analysis project Ga0079224, IMG submission 80414) | Agricultural soil microbial communities from Utah to study Nitrogen management - Steer compost 2015 | ecosystem: Environmental > Terrestrial > Soil > Agricultural land | place: USA: Utah...
CCCGACGGCGTCGAACTGCTGCTGGAACCCGCCGGCCATCCCGCGGCCGAGGCGATGCAGCAGGCGCTGTACAGGGACGGCATGCCGCTGACGCACCTCTACACCGAGGACATCGCCGCCGAGTTCGCACGCCTGAGCGCGAGCGGGGTCGCCTTCAGGGACGAGCCGAAACAGATGGGGCCGGCGACGTTTGCCGACTTCGACGATACCTGCGGCAACCTCATCCGGCTGGTCGAGGAGTGATTTGGCTGCGGGGCGCTTTCCTATTGCGAGCGGCCGCGCGGAGGACGAGCTTCAGACAGGCTTTCGCTTCGTTGCCGCCGCAAGTGTCAGGCTTTTGCCAATCTACCGTCCGCCAAGATGTATTCTGCGCGATGGGAGACGATGGCTTCGAATATAACTTCGCTTTGTTGCCGTTCGCCTGTTGCCTGTGAAATCACACCGCCCAAGCGCCAACACCATCTGCCATTTCGGTAACCAGGAATGAGAAGTGGCCCACCACTCATGCCACTAGTTGCATAGCCACGTGGCGGCAAGCCAAAACCATGGACATCGATCCGGTGCTTGTGATCGAAGCGACATGAGATTTGGCGATCGGTCATGGAGGTAACGGGCGTGAAGGCCGAATATGCTCCAAAACTGCCGTCCTCGAATTTCCGTTCCCGGGCAGGAAAACCAACGAGCATGACCATCTCCCCGACAGTCGGCGGTGCCGGCCAATCGCCACTCGGGCCCTTTATCGGCGCCTTTCCTATTCGCTGGGCTGCTTCGGCGGGTAACCGAAACACGGCAATGTCCGGCTCGGGGTCGGGCTCTCCTGGCGGGACGTTCAGATTGCCGCAGTCAACGAGATGGTTGCAGAGATCACGAATGGAGTAACTCTGCGCTCCACCCTTCACTTCACAATACAGGTCCCCGTATTTCTCCCGGTCACACAGATAGCTCCGATACACATGCGCCGCCGTCACCAAAAATAGCTGGTCACCGCGCCACAACATGAATGCTGAGCCCTGATTCAGAACTCCTGTCGGATTAGGTGTGTCACGTGCCCAGAATATCATAGCGACGTGCTCGACTGCGCTGGTGTGGAACCAGCGGCCGAATTTACTCCCATGGACGGCCGTACGCTCGTCGTCCGTCATGGCGTTCAGTTCAGCCGGGGAGTAGATTTTCATGCAGTCATATGTAGGCGGTCCGGTAGTTCCTCAAAAGTTGCCTGTGGCAACGCGGTGAGGCGCCCTTTTTCACCTCTTGAGGCTTCGATTGTTTGTCGCTGCACAAGGTTCAGTTACTCGCCGGAACTCAGCCGTCGACCTCGCGCGCCAGGCCGTCGATGACGGCGAGCAGGCGGGCGATGTCGCGGCCGCCGGACAGCCGGTGGTCGCCGTCCTTGACCAGCGTCACGGTGAGGTCGTCGCACGCCACCGCGCCGGCAAGCAGCACCGAGTGGCGCCACGGCACGTCGGGGTCCTCCAGCCCGTGCAGGATCCGCACCGGGCACGGCAGCTCGAGCCCGGCGTCTAGGATCAGGTGCCGGCGGCCCTCCTCGATCAGCCCGCGGGTGATCGGGTACGGCCCGTCATCGTAGGCCGACGGCCTGAGCGTCATCCCGCGTTCGGCGATCTCGCGGCGCCGCTCCTCGTCGAGCGACGGCAGGATCAGGGTTTCGGTCATGTCGACGGCCGGCGCGATGAGGACGAGGCCGCGGATGCGGCGCGCCTCCATCGCGGTGCGGCGCAGGTGCTCGCGCATCAGGAGCAGCGCGATCCAGCCGCCCATGCTCGAGCCGACGACGATCTGCGGGCCGGTCGCGGCCTCTTCGAACACCGCCAGCGCCTCGCCGAGCCACCTGCCGATGGTGCCGTCCTCGAACCGGCCCGTCGAGGCACCGTGGCCGGAATAGTCGAACCGGACGCATTCGCGGCCGGCCTGCTGCGCCCACACGGCGACCGCGCTCGCCTTGGTGCCGGTCATCGTCGACCTGAAGCCGCTGAGCCAGAACACGCCGCACCGGCCGGGCGGTGCCGCGGGCGGGCGCCGGACCACCGAACAGGCGATCCGCTCGCCGTGTGCGGAGTCCAGGTGCAGGTCCTCGATCGGTGTCGTCGTCATGACCGGAAACGCTCCTGGTCTGGCCGCGGAACCGTCGCCGCCCACCGGGATCGAGGGGCGGCCGAACCCGGCGCGACACTGCCGGATGGTACGCGACCTCGCCCGCCGGCGCCACGACGGGGCGCGCGGCCGGTGCGTCCGCAGCCGCCGCCGGCTTGCAACTCCCGCCGGGCGGGAGGCGGCGGCCCGGCGGGACAACCTGCGCGATCGCCCGGGAAACGTCTCGCATTTGGCTTGACACTCGGAGCCGGCATTCCATTATCAATCCGGGTTCTTGCGAACCACACATGCTGTAACGGAAGAGGAGACGGGAACATAAGCAGAGCTCCGCAAAGGGGGATGCCGGTCCGCGAGGGGCCGCGCATCAACCACATGATCCTCGCACCGAAGGTTCTGGTCATCGACCACGAAGGTGCGAACCGCGGCGAAATGAGTGTAGACGAGGCGGTTGCGCTGGCCGAGGAGGTCGGCCTCGATCTCGTCGAGGTTTCGCCCCACGCCAATCCGCCGGTCTGCAAGATCCTGGACTACGGCAAGTTCAAGTACCAGGAGCAGAAGAAGGCGAGCGAGGCCCGCAAGAAGCAGAAGACCATCGACATCAAGGAAGTGAAGATGCGGCCGAACATCGACACGCACGACTACGAGGTGAAGTTGCGGTCGATGCGCCGGTTCTTCGAGGAAGGCGACAAGGTCAAGGTCACGCTGCGCTTCCGCGGCCGCGAGATGGCCCACCCGGAAATCGGCATGCAGCTGCTGCAGCGCGTACGCGAGGAAACCGACGAGATCGCCAAGGTCGAGGCGGAGCCCAGGCTGGAGGGCCGGCAGATGGTGATGGTGCTGGCGCCCAGATAGTCGCCGAGCACGCGCCCCGGCACCGCCCGCAGCGTTCACGACACGATGATCATCGTCACACGCGGTCGACCGCACCGGTCGCCGCGTGATTGCCCATTCCTGCCATGATCTTTCCGGAGGCTGCCGCGCCCGGGCGATTCGCAAAGGGTATGCACTTTCGGGTGATGATGCGATCTGGACAATCCGCGGCGATCCGTCTTTATCTCCGGCGCTTCGCCAGCCCAAGGGTTCGATTCGACAACAGCAGCACGGTCGCGCCAGATGACCACAAGCACCCCTGACGGGGCGGGTGTCGCCGCCGGAGCGGACCTGCGCGAGCGGGTCCGCCGGTTCGTCGAATCGGAACGGTTCCGCCGTGCGATCATCGCCGTGATCGTGGTCAACGCGGCCGTGCTCGGCCTCGAGACGTCGCCGACGGCGATGGCCGCGGCGGGTCCGGTCCTGACCGGGCTCGACGCGGCGGCGCTGGTCGTGTTCATCGTCGAGATCGCGCTCAAGCTGTTCGCCTACCGCCTGCGGTTCTTCCGCGATCCGTGGCGGGTGTTCGATCTCGCCGTGGTCGCGGTGTCGCTGGTCCCCGCCGGCGAGGGCATGTCCGTGCTGCGGGCGCTGCGCGTGCTGCGGGCGTTCCGGCTGATATCGGTCGCCCCGCGGATGCGGCTGGTGGCCCAGGCCCTGCTCGGCGCCATACCCGGCATGGGTTCGGTCGTCGCCCTGCTGGTGCTGATCTTCTATGTCGCCGCGGTCATGGCGACGCGGCTGTTCGGCCCCAGCTTCGATGCCTATTTCGGAACGATCGGCCGCTCCGCCTACACGCTGTTCCAGATCATGACGCTGGAATCGTGGTCGATGGGCATCGTCCGTCCGGTGATGGAGATCTACCCCTACGCGTGGGCGTTCTTCGTGCCGTTCATCCTCATCGTAACCTTCGCCGTCCTCAACCTGTTCATCGCGATCATCGTCAACTCGATGCAGGAGGCCGCCCACGAACAGGTGGCGCAGGAGGTCGAGGCGCACGACAGGCACATGGAGGCGATGATGCGCGAGATGGTGACCGAGGTGCGGGCGCTGCGCGCCGAGCTTGCGGCGATCCGCCACCGGCTGCCGGCCGAGGCCACGGAGTCGCAGGACCCCGCGGGTGCTTGAAGCCCCGGTGCTTTGGCCGTATAACCCGCCGCTCGGAACCGTCCGGCCACCAGGGCTGCCGTGGCGGTTCGCAATGCTTGACGAAGGAAAGAAGCAAAATGCCCAAGCTCAAGAACAAGGCGAGTGCCAAGAAGCGCTTCCGCTTCACCGCCACCGGCAAGGTGCGCGCCAATCAGTCGGGCAAGCGCCACGGCATGATCAAGCGCACCAACAAGCAGATCCGCAACTTGCGCGGCACCACCATCCTGTCGGCGCCCGACGCCAAGATCGTCAGGCAGTTCCTGCCGTACGCCAGATGATGGCCACTGCCAGAGACTGAAGGAAGCACACCATGGCACGCGTCAAACGGAGCGTGACGTCCCGCGCCCGCCACCGCAAGATCCTGAAGAAGGCGGAAGGCTTCTACGGCCGCCGCAAGAACACCATCCGCATCGCCAAGCAGGCCGTCGAGCGCGCCGCCCAGTACGCCTACCGCGACCGGCGCACCCGCAAGCGCAACTTCCGGGCGCTGTGGATCCAGCGCATCAATGCGGCCGCCCGCGAGCACGGGATCACCTACGGCCGATTTATCGACGGGCTCAACAAGGCCGGCGTCGAGGTCGACCGCAAGGTTCTCGCCGACCTTGCCGTGCGCGAACCCGACGCCTTCAAGGCCCTGGTCGACAAGGCCCAGGCGGCGCTGTAGACCCGTCCCGGGTCCGACCGCCATTTCCAGTGCGCCGGGCGGGCCTGCTCCGCAGGTTCGCGGCCACGTGAACGCGCCATGACAGACGTCGCAGAGATCAAGGACCAGCTACTGGCGGAAATCGCCGCCGCCGCCGACGAGCGGCAACTGGAGGCCGTCCGCGTCGCCGCGCTCGGCAAGAAGGGCCGGGTCACCCAGCTGATGAAGGGTCTCGGCGGCATGGACCCCGACCAGCGCAAGGCCGCCGGCCCCGCGCTCAACGCGCTCAAGGACGCGGTGGCCCGCGCCATCGAGGCGCGCCGGCAGGTGTTGCGGGATGCCGCGGTCGAGGAACGGCTCGCCCGCGAGCGGGTCGACGTGACGCTGCCGGTCAGGCCCGAGCCCAGGGGCACCGTGCACCCGGTGTCGCAGGTCTACGAGGAGGTCGTCCACATCTTCGCCGACATGGGGTTCCGGGTCGCCGAAGGCCCCCACATCGAGGACGACTTCCACAACTTCGGCGCCCTCAACATCCCGCCCGAGCACCCCGCGCGTCAGGAGCACGACACCTTCTATTTCAACGAGAAGGAGGACGGCACGCGGCTGCTCCTGCGCACCCACACCTCGCCGGTCCAGATCCGCACCATGCTGTCGGAAGCGCCGCCGATCCGCATCATCGCGCCCGGCCGCACCTTCCGCTGCGATTCCGACCAGACCCACACGCCGATGTTCCATCAGGTCGAGGGCCTGGTCATCGACGAGGAGACCCATCTCGGCCACCTCAAGTGGTGCCTCGCCGAGTTCTGCAAGACGTTCTTCGAGGTCGACGAGGTGAAGATGCGCTTCCGCGCCTCCCACTTCCCGTTCACCGAGCCGTCGATGGAGGTCGACATCGGCTGCTCGTTCGAGGGCGGCAGCCTGAAGATCGGCACCGGCGACGACTGGCTCGAGATCCTCGGCTCCGGCATCGTGCATCCGAACGTGATCCGCGCCGGCGGCCTCGACCCCGACCGCTACCAGGGCTTCGCCTTCGGGATGGGGCTCGACCGCATCGCCATGCTGAAATACGGCATTCCGGACCTGCGCGCCTTCTTCGAGGCGGACCTGCGGTGGCTGCGGCACTACGGCTTCTCCGCGCTCGACGTGCCGACGCTGGCAGGAGGGCTGTCGCGATGAAGTTCACCCTGTCGTGGCTGAAGGAGCACCTCGAGACGGACGCCCCGGTCGATACCATCGCCGACACGCTCACCCGCATCGGCCTCGAGGTGGAATCGGTCACCGACAAGGCCAAGGCGCTGGCCCCGTTCACGGTGGCCCGGGTCATCGAGGCGCGGCAGCATCCGAACGCCGACCGGCTCCGGGTGTGCGATGTCGAGACCGTCGACGGGACGGTCCAGGTGGTGTGCGGCGCCCCGAACGCGCGGACCGGGATGAAGGCGATCTTCGCCCCGTCGGGAACCTACATCCCCGGCACCGGCCTCGAGCTCAAGGCGGCCGAGATCCGGGGTGTCATGTCCAACGGCATGCTGTGCTCGGAGCGCGAGCTGATGATCTCCGACGAGCACGAGGGGATCATCGAGGTGTCGTGCGAGTTTGCCGTCGGCATGCCGGCCGCCGCCGCGCTCGGCCTCGACGACCCGGTCATCGACATCGCGGTGACGCCGAACCGGCCCGACGCGCTCGGCGTGTACGGCATCGCCCGCGATCTCGCCGCCGCGGGCCTCGGCACCCTGAAGCCGCTCGATGCGACCCCGGTGCCGGGCAGCTTCGACAGCCCGGTCGCGGTCGAACTCGCGTTCGACGATCCCGACAACACGCCGCTGCCACTGTTCGTCGGCCGCTATTTCCGCGGCCTCAGGAACGGCCCGTCGCCGGACTGGCTGCAGCGGCGGCTGCGGGCGGTCGGGCTGCGGCCGATCTCGGCACTGGTCGACATCACCAACTTCATCACGCTTGCCTACGCCCGGCCGCTGCACGTGTTCGACGCCGCGAAACTCGAGGGCAACATCCGGCCCCGGCTCTCGCGGCCGGGCGAGACCCTGCTCGCCCTCGACGGCAGGACCTACACGCTCGACGACGCGATGACGGTCATCGCCGATGAACGCAAGGCGCTCGCCCTTGGCGGCATCATGGGTGGCGAGGACTCCGGCTGCACCGAGGAGACGACGGAGGTCGTGCTCGAATCGGCGCTGTTCGATCCCGTCCGCACCGCGACCACCGGCCGCAAGCTCGGCATCCAGTCGGACGCCCGCTACCGCTTCGAGCGGGGCGTCGATCCCACCTTCGCCGAACCCGGCGCCGAGCTCGCCACGCGGATGATCCTGGAGATCTGCGGCGGCGAGGCGTCGCATCTGGTGATCGCCGGCAAGGTGCCCGAATGGCGGCGCAGCTACGTGCTGCGCCGTGACCGGGTGGCGACGCTCGGCGGCATCGAGGTGCCGATCGCCGAGCAGAAGCGCATCCTCGTCGCGCTCGGCTTCACGGTGAGCGATGCGCGCGACGGTTTCGAGTGTGCGGTGCCGCCGTGGCGGCCCGACGTGCACGGCGAGGCCGACCTCGTCGAGGAGGTGTGCCGGATCGTCGGTCTCGACGTGGTGCCGGCGGCGCCGCTGCCGCGCCTGTCGTCAGTGACGCGGCCGGTGCTCACCCGCCAGCAGCGCCGGGTGATCGATGCCCGCCGCACGCTAGCCGCGCGCGGCCTCAACGAGGCCGTCACATGGTCGTTCCTGCCGGCCGCCCACGCCAAGCTGTTCGGCGGCGGCGCGCGCGAACTGTCGCTGGCCAATCCGATTTCCTCGGAACTGACCGACATGCGGCCGTCGCTGCTGCCCAACCTCATCGCCGCGGTGGGCCGCAACATGGCCCGTGACCTCTCCGACGTCGGGTTGTTCGAGGTCGGGCAGACCTATGCCGGCGACCGGCCGGAAGACGAGGCGGTGCACGCGGCCGGGGTCCGCCGCGGTCTGACCGGGCCGCGCCACTGGGCGCAGACGCCGCGGCCGGTCGACGTGTTCGACGCCAAGGCCGACGCGCTTGCCGTCCTCGAGGCCGCCGGGGCGCCGGTCGACAGCCTCCAGATCGCGACCGACGCACCGCCGTGGTACCACCCGGGCCGCTCCGGCGTGTTCCAGCTCGGCCCGAAGAACAGGATCGCCAGATTCGGCGAGATCCACCCGCGCGTGCTCGATGCGTTCGACGTCAAGGGGCCCCTCGTCGGCTTCGAGGTGCTCCTCGACGCCATTCCCGAACCGCGGCGCCAGGAGGGCGCCACGCGGGCCGCCCTCGCCGCATCGGACCTGCAGGCGGTACGGCGCGACCTTGCGTTCGTGGTCGACGCCGACGTGACCGCCGACCGGATCGTGCGGGCGGCGAGGGGTGCCGAGCGCACGCTCATCACGCAGGTTTCCGTGTTCGATCAGTTCGACGGCGAAAAGGCGGAGGCGGCGTTCGGCCCGGGGCGGAAGTCGCTCGCCATAGAAGTCACGCTCCAGCCGCGCGAACAGACGTTCACCGACCGCGACATCGAGGCCATCGTGGCGAAGATCGTCGCCGCGGTCGACAAGGCCACCGGCGCCGTCCTGCGCACCTGACGCTGCGGCTTACGAGGCTGACGCGGCCTGCCGGCGGCTGCCGCCGTCACGATGGTGGGACAGGTCGACGATGACCGGGCGTCTGCCATTGAGCGGGTTGTCGGGATCCCATGGAATCCTGAACGTCTGGAAGCGCGCGAACAGGGCGTCGTACAGCAGCAGCCTGGCCGTCAGCGGCTCGCCGATCCCGAGAATCTGCTTCAGAACCTCGATCGCCTGGATCGAGCCGATGATGCCGGGAAGGGGGCCGAGAATTCCGGCTTCCTCACACGTCGGAATGGCGCCGGCCGGCGGTGGCTCCGGATAGAGGCAGCGGTAGGTGGCGCCGGGGTTTCCATCCGGTCCAGGCTCGAACGACCGGAACACGGCGATCTGCCCCTCGAACTGGCCCATGGCGGCGGAAACGAGCGGCCGGCGGGCGAGGTGGCAGGCGTCGGCGGCGAGGTAGCGGGCGGCGAAATTGTCGGTGCCGTCGGCCACGACATCGTAGGCGCCGATGATGTCCAGCGCATTGTCGGCATCGAGCCGCTCGCGGTGCTCGATCACCGAGACATGCGGGTTTAGCGCGGCGATCTGCGCCCGCGCGCTTTCGGTCTTGGGCAACCCCACGCGATCGGTCGAATGCGCGATCTGGCGCTGCAGGTTGTCGACGCTCACGGTGTCGTCGTCGATCACCCCTATCGTGCCGACGCCGGCCGCGGCGAGGTACAGGAGAACGGGCGAACCGAGGCCGCCAGCGCCGATCACCAGGACCTTCGCCTGCCTCAGTCGCTGTTGGCCGGCACCGCCCACCTCCTTGAGCAGGATCTGCCGCTGGTAGCGCTCCAGTTCCTCGTCGCTGAGGGTCATCGTCCTAAATTCCGCCGGTCGAGCCGAAACCGCCCGCACCCCGGCTCGAGGTGGCAAGCGCGGCCACTTCCCGCCATTCGATGCGGTTCACGGGCGCGACGATGATCTGGGCGATGCGTTCACCGCGCCGGATCACGAACTCCCGTTCGCCCAGGTTGACCAGCAGGACCCTGATCTCGCCCCGGTAGTCGGCGTCGATGGTGCCGGGGCTGTTGAGGACCGTGATACCGTGCTTCAGGGCAAGGCCGGATCGCGGGCGGATCTGTGCCTCGTATTCCGGCGGCAGCTCGATCGCGATGCCGGTCGGGATCGCCGATCGCGCGCCGGGAGCCAGCACTACCGGATCGTCTTCGTTGACCGCGGCGACCAGGTCGGCGCCGGCTGCAAGTACGCTGGCGTATGCGGGCAGTGACAGCTCCCGCGCGTGATCCAGCCGCATCACCCTGACCGGGATCGCCGTCATCCTGCCGCCCTGACGGCTTGGCCAAGGTGCTGCGCGACGCACGTCATCAGGCGCTCGGCAACGGCCGCCTTGGACATTTGCGGCCACGATCTGACACCCGAACGGGTGACCAGATGCACGGTATTGGCATCGCCACCCATGACGCCGGTGTCCGGGGACACGTCGTTGGCGACGATCCAGTCGCAGCCCTTGTGCACGAGTTTCTCGCGCGCGTTCTCGATCACGTTCTCCGTTTCCGCGGCGAACCCGATCACCAGGCCGGGACGGCCATCCTTTAGCCCGGCGACCGTCTTCAGGATGTCGGGATTGGGGATCAGCTCAAGCCTCGGCCCCGCCTCCTCGGACTGCTTCTTGAGCTTCTGGCCCGCCGGCCGTGCCGCCCGCCAGTCGGCGACGGCCGCGGCGAACACGGCGACGTCCGCGGGAAGGGCGTCGCGGCACGCCGCCAGCATCTGTTCGGCGGTCTCCACGCGAATGACCCGCACACCGGGCGGTTCCGGCTGGTCGACCGGGCCGCTCACGAGCACGGTCTCCGCCCCCAGTGCGGCAGCCGCGCGGGCGATCGCATATCCCTGCTTTCCAGACGACCGGTTGGCCATGTAGCGGACCGGATCGATCGGTTCGTGGGTGGGCCCGGCGGTGACCAGCACCCTTCGCCCCGCTAGTGGCGCGTCGCCTGCCGCGGCGACGAGAAGGGCCTCAATCGCCTCGACGATCTCCAGCGGCTCCGCCATGCGGCCCATTCCGTACTCGCCGCACGCCATGTCGCCCTCGCGCGGGCCGACGACGTGGATGCCGTCCGCGGCGAGCCGGTCGAGGTTGCGCCGGGTTGCCGCGTGCTCCCACATCCTCACGTTCATCGCCGGCGCGACGAGGACCGGCTTGTCGGTTGCGAGCAGCACAGTGGTGGCGAGGTCGTCGCACAGCCCCGCCGCCATGCGCGCCAGCAGATTGGCCGTCGCCGGCGCAACGACCAGCAGATCGGCCTCGCGTGACAGCCGGATATGGCCGATTTCCGCCTCGTCGGTCAGGTCGAACAGGTTGTCGTACACCTTGTCCTCGGACAGCGAGGAGAACGACAATGGCGTCACGAACCGGGCGCCGGCGACGGTCAGCACGACGCGCACGCTGCCGCCGCGCTCGCGTATGCGGCGGACGAGTTCGAGTGACTTGTAGGCGGCGATTCCACCGCCGACGATGAGAAGAATGCGCCTTCCGTCCAGCACGCCCAATGTCCCGTTCCCGTCAATCAGCGACAGTATGTCATGCCATGCGGTGCCGCGTGAACCATGACCTCGGTCAGGCCAGCGTACCGATCGCGATCAACACCAGTGCGGTGGCGCAGATCCACAATGCAAGCCGGGTGGTCCAGGCGCGCCTGGCCCGCGCCGCGGCGAGCGCTTCCACCGTATGGCTGTCGAGGCGGAGGCCGCCGTGCTCGGCCATGTGACTGAACATGTGCGCCGCGCGGCCGACGCCTTCAAGGAGTTCGGGCAGGTCGGCGACGAAGCGGCCAAGCGAGCTTGCGCTTTCTCCGGCCTCGGTAAGCCTGGCCTCCGGGCCGAGGCGCTGCTGCATCCATTCTTCGACCACCGGCGCCGAGGTCGACCACATGTTCAGGCGCGGGTTGAGCGTCCGCGCCACCCCCTCCACCACCACCATCGTCTTCTGCAAGAGCAGCAGCTGCGGCTGGGTGTGCATGTCGAACTGCTCCGTCACCTCGAACAGCTGCGCCAGCAGGCGACCCATCGAGATGTCCTCGGCATCGCGGTCCATGAGCGGTTCGCCGATGGCGCGCAGCGCCTGGGCAAAGACTTCCGGCGACTGGTGCGACGGGACGTAGCCGGCGTCGAAGTGAACCTTCGACACGCGCGAGTAGTCACGGGTGATGAAGCCGTGCAGGATTTCGGCCAGGAACCGGCGGTCCTTCGGGCTCAGCCTGCCCATGATGCCGAAGTCGACGGCGACGACGTTGCCGGCCGTATCGACGAACAGGTTGCCCTGATGCATGTCGGCGTGGAAGAAGCCGTCACGCATGGCGTGACGCAGGAACGACTGGATGATCGTTTCCGCCAGCCCGGCGAGGTCATGGCCGGCCGCCCGCAAGTCGTCGAGCCGGCCCAGCGGTATGCCGTCGATCCACTCGGTCGTGAGGACGCGGCGGGAGGTGCGCTGCCAGTCGACTTCGGGCACCCGGAAGCCGGGATCGTCGCGCGTGTTGTGGGCCATTTCCGCGATCGCCGAGGCTTCCATGCGGAGGTCCATTTCCAGTTGCACCGACCGGGCGAGGGTGGCGACCGCATCGACCGGCCGCAGCCGCCGCGATGGCTGATGGATGCGCTCGATCATGCGGGCGGCAAACTCGAAGCTTGCGAGATCGCGTGCAAAGCGCTGCTCGATCGCGGGGCGCAGGATCTTGATCGCCACGTCGCGTCCGGCACCGCCCGGTTCGCGGGTGCGTCCCCTGTGGACTTGGGCGATGGATGCGGCGGCAACCGGCGGGCCGATCTCCTCGAACAGCTCGTCGGGCTCGGCACCGAGGCCCCTGCGCACCTCCTCCAGCGCCAGTTCCCGCGAAAACGGCGGCAGGCGATCCTGCAGTTCGCTCAGGTCTGCGGCTGTCTGCGCACCGACCACGTCGGGGCGCGTGGCGAGAAACTGGCCGAGCTTCACGTAGCTCGGACCGAGGCTCACGAGGGCGGCGGAAAGCCGGGCACGATGATCGCCGGCCCGTGCGGCATCGTTGCGGGCAAACGGCAACCGAAGCCGGGCGAGCCGCAGCGCCAGCCGCGCCAGCGTCGGCAGGGCGATGCCGTTTCCCGCCACCACCACACCGTGGCGGGCGAGCACGCGACCGGCGAGGGCCAGTCGGACCACGTGCATCAGCGGCTCCAGCATCCGCGGCAACCGCCTCAGAGCCGCCAGCCCGAGTGGATCGCCACGATCCCGCCGGACAGGTTGCGGAACGTGACCCGCTCGAACCCCGCCGCTTCGATCATGCCGGCGAATCGCCGCTGCGAGGGAAACCGGCGGATGCTTTCGACCAGATACCGGTAGGCCGCCCCGTCGCCGGTGACCAGCTTGCCAAGCGCCGGGATGGCGGTGAACGAATAGGCGTCGTACAGGGCGTCCAGCCCCGGCATCTTCACGGTCGAGAACTCCAGGCACAGGAAGCGCCCGCCGGGCTTCAGCACGCGGAACGCCTCGCCCAGCGCCGCGTCGATCCTGGTCACGTTGCGCATGCCGAAGGCGATCGTGAAGGCGTCGAAGGCGCGGTCGTCGAACGGAAGCCGCTCGGCGTTGGCGACGGTGACCTCGGTCCGGTCGCCGTGGCCGGCGGCGGCGACACGCGCGCGGGCCTGCTCGACCATGGCCGGATTGATGTCGCACAGGGTGGCGTGACCGTATGGCCGAGAGCGGTCGAGAAAGCGCAAGGTGATGTCCCCGGTCCCGCCGGCGACGTCGATCAGCCGGAAACAACGCGTCGAGCGTCTCGGCAGCGACAGCATGTCGATCAAAGTCGCCTTCCAGAGCCGGTGCAGGCCGCCCGACATCAGGTCGTTCATCAGGTCGTAGCGGCCGGCGACCGAGTCGAACACCGCGTTGACGCGCGGCTGCTTGTCTTCCTCGGCGATCTCGGCAAAGCCGAACGAGGTCTTCCGTGCGCTGGGGGAATCCTTGCTCATGACGCGGACCATAGCGCACGGGCCACGCAGGCGCTATTCAGGCGTTGCACTCTCCGGCCGTGCCTGACGGCATGGCTGGAGCCACATACGGGATGCCCGGCATGCCTGAACTGCCTGAGGTGGAAACCGTCAGGCGCGGCCTCGCTCGCGCCATGACCGGTCGCACCATCGTCGACGTGGCCCAGAACCGGCCCGACCTGCGGTTTCCGCTGCCCGAGAACTTCGCCGGCCGCCTCGAGGGCCAGACGGTTCGCGGCCTCGACCGCCGCGCCAAGTACATCCTGGTCGAACTGTCGGGTGGAGAGGTGCTGATCCTCCATCTCGGCATGTCGGGACGGTTCCTGATCGAGGCCGGCGGCGACCGGACCCGGCCGGGCGTGTTCCACCACGAGTCCCGCACGAACGATCATCGTCACGTCATCCTCACGCTGTCCGACGGCACGCGCGTGATCTACGAGGACCCGCGCCGGTTCGGCATCATGGACCTGGCGCCGGCGCAGGAGCTTGCCGCCCACCGGCTGCTCGCGCATCTGGGCATCGAGCCCCTGAGCGAGGCGCTGACGCCGCAGTTCCTGGTCGCCGCGTTCGGCAGGCGGCGGACATCGCTCAAGGCGGCACTCCTCGACCAGACGCTGATCGCCGGGATCGGCAACATCTATGCCTGCGAGGCGCTGTTCCGCGCCCGCCTGTCACCGCGCCGGACGGCGGCGTCGCTCGGCAGTGCCGTCCCCGGCGCCCGTGCAGTACGCCTTGCGGCAGCGATTCGCGGGGTTCTGCAGGACGCGATTGCCGCCGGCGGATCGACCCTTCGCGACTATGTCCAGGCCGACGGCGAACTTGGCTATTTCCAGCATTCGTTTGCCGTCTACGATCGCGCCGGCGAACCGTGCCTGCGCAACGGCTGCAGCGGCCGCATCGTCCGCATCGTGCAGTCGGGCCGCTCGACGTTCTATTGTCCGGCGTGCCAGCACTGAGCGGACGGGAGCGCCACGTCATTCCGGACCGGCCCGCGGTCCGCAGGGGAAAAGGAGGAGAACAGATGGCCTACACATGCATCCTGACGGAAGTACGCGACAAGGTCGGCCTCATCACGCTGAACAGGCCAGAGGCGATGAACGCGCTCAACTCCGTTCTTGCCGGCGAGCTCGCCGCCGCCCTCGACGCGTTCGAGGCCGACGACGGCATCGGCGCGGTCGTGATCACCGGCAACGAAAAGGCCTTTGCCGCCGGCGCCGACATCAAGGAGATGCAGCCGAAGACCTACATGGACGCCTACCTCGACGACTTCCTGTCGGTCTGGGACCGGGTCGCCCGGTGCCGCAAGCCGGTCATTGCCGCCGTTGCCGGGTACGCGCTCGGCGGCGGTTGCGAGCTCGCGATGATGTGCGACTTCATAATTGCTGCCGATACCGCGAAGTTCGGCCAGCCCGAGATCCAGCTCGGCGTCATGCCGGGCGC
>Ga0079224_100007283_pt1 | contig 14819 bp, 12 predicted proteins | sample Stecom2015_FD_80414 | JGI IMG/M metagenome (GOLD analysis project Ga0079224, IMG submission 80414) | Agricultural soil microbial communities from Utah to study Nitrogen management - Steer compost 2015 | ecosystem: Environmental > Terrestrial > Soil > Agricultural land | place: USA: Utah...
TCTCGCCGACCGACAAGCAATTCGTGGCGCCGCTGGAAAAACTGTCGGCGGCCTTCTCGATCCCGCACCAGAAAGTCGACGGCAACGATGTTCTGGCGGTGATCGATGCAGCGCGCGGCGCGGTCGAGGCGGTTCGTGCCGGGCAGGGCCCTCGGGTGCTGGAGTGCATCACCCATCGCTGGCGCGGCCACTACGAGGGCGATCCGCAGAAGTACCGGTCCAGCGACGAGATGGAGGGGCTGGGCGAACACGATCCCGTGGCGCGCTTCGAAGCCGTGCTGGACAAGAAGGGCGTGGGCGAGGCGCAGCGCCGGCACGTGCGCGAAGCGGTCGAGGCACAGGTCGAGCAGGCCGTCGAGCGCGCCCGCCAGGGCCGGGCGCCGGCTTGGCAGTCCGCCTGCAACGATGTCTATACCAACGCAGAGGTTTGCTGAGATGGCCGAGCTTCGTTTTGCCCATGCGATCAACCGGGCGCTGGCCGAATGCATGGAAGAAGACCCGGCAGTGTTTGTCTTCGGGGAGGACGTGGCCGAAGCGGGCGGCCCGTTCGGGGTGACGCGCGGCCTGCACGCGCGCTTCGGTCCGGACCGCATCCGCGATACGCCGATCTCCGAGGCCGCCATGGCCAACGCCGCCGTCGGCGCCGCGCTGTCCGGCCTCAAGCCCGTGCTGGAAATCATGTTCATGGACTTCATGACGCTGGCCATGGATGCCCTGGTCAACCAGGCGGCCAAGGCGCGCTTCATGTTCGGCGGACAGGCTTCGGTGCCGCTGGTGGTGCGTACGCCGCATGGCGGTGGCATTAGTGCCGGGCCGCAGCATTCGCAATGCCTGGAGGCGTGGTTTGCGCACATCCCAGGTCTCAAGGTGGTGTGCCCCAGCAACCCGGCCGATGCCTACGGCCTGCTGAAGTCCGCCATCCTCGATCCTGACCCCGTGGTGTTCGTCGAGAACAAGGCTCTGTACGCCGCCAAGGGCGAAGTGCCCGACGATGCGGGCCCCATTCCGCTGGGCCAGGCGCGCTTGGCGCGCGCCGGCCGCGATCTCACGGTGGTGACCTACGGCGCGACCGTGCAGAAGGCCGAACAGGCCGCGCGGACGCTGGCTGACGAAGGCATCGAGGCGGAAGTCCTGGACCTGCGCAGCATCCAACCCTGGGACGAGCAGGCGGTGCTGGCCTCGCTCAAGCGCACGCATCGGCTGCTCATCGTGCACGAAGCCACCGAGGCGTTCGGCGTGGGTGCCGAAATCGCGGCGCGCATGGCGGACATCGGGTTCGACGAACTGGACGCACCGATTGTCCGCGTGGCGGCCCCCTTCGTGCCGGTGCCGTTCGCGCCGGCCCTTGAAGCGCAGCACCAGCCACAGGAGGCCGACGTGGTGGCGGCCGCCCGCCGGCTCTGCGCCTGATCACTGGAGACAGCATGAACGAACCGAGCCTCCTCGTCGACGTCCGCAATCACGTCGGTGTCATCACCATCAACCGCCCCAAGCTGCACAACGCGCTGGACACGCCCACCCTGCTGGCGCTGGAGCAGGCCTTCGCGACGCTGGAGGCCGACGACGATTGTCGGGTGATCGTCTTCACCGGCGCGGGCGAGAAGTCATTCGTGGCCGGCGGCGACCTGGGCGACCTGAACTCGCGCCAGGGCTTGGCCCACTACCAGGAATTCGCCGAGGACATTCACCGCGTGTTCCGGCGGCTGGAGACCAGCGACAAACCCACCATCGCCGCAGTCAACGGCTGGGCACTGGGCGGTGGCACCGAACTGCTGCTGGCCCTGGACGTGCGTATCCTGGCCGACACGGCCGCCATTGCGCTGACCGAGATCAACCTGGGCCTGTTCCCGGGCGCCGGCGGCACCCAGCGCATCATCCGCCAGATTTCGCCCTGCATAGCCAAAGAACTGATGTTCACCGGCGGGCGCATCAGTGCCAGCGAGGCCGTGCGCATCGGCCTGGCCAACCGGGTGGTGCCGCGCGACCAGCTCATGAACGAGGCCATGGCGCTGGCCGAACAGATCGCCGCAAAGTCGCCGCTGGTGCTCAAGCTGCTCAAGCGCACCCTGCGCGACGGCGCCGACATGCCGCTGGCAAACGCGCTGGCGCATGAGCAGGCCATGATCGGGCTGGTGCTCGACACGCGCGATGCCCACGAAGGGATTGGCGCGTTCCTCGAAAAGCGCGCGGCGACATTCATGGGGCGATAGGCCATGAGCCAGCTCAACGACCTCTTAATGCCCAAGCTGGGCCTGACCATGACCGAGGGCATGCTGGTCGAATGGTGCGTGGCCGCCGGCGTGCCAGTCAAGGCGGGCGACCCCTTGTTTGTGGTGGAAACCGACAAAGTTGCCAATGAGATTCCCGCCCATGCCGACGGCACCCTGGCCGAAGTGCTGGTGCAGGCGGGCGAGACCGTGCCGGTCGGGGCGGTGGTGGCGCGCTGGACCGGACCCGGCCAGGCGGCGGAACCCGCCCCCTGCGCGCCGGCGGACAGCGCGCCCGCGCCCACCGCCGAGGCGCCGGCCGCGCCGCGCAAGCACGCCGCGGCGGACGCACGCGTGGTGGCGACGCCTTTGGCGCGGCGCCTGGCACGCGAGCGCGGCATCGATCTCGCGCGGCTCGCCGGCAGCGGACCGGGTGGCCGCATCAAGGCCGCCGATGTCCGCCAGGCCGGCGACGCGGCTCCCGCCGAGCCGCGCGGCCAGGCATCCGCCGCGGCGCCGGACGAAGCGGCGCGGCGCATCGAGGCCGGCGGCCTGGTGCAGTCGATGGCCAGGCGCATGACGCAGGCCAAACAGGTCCCGCATTTCTACCTGGCGGCCGAGGCGGATGTCGGCGAACTGCTGGCATTGCGCCGCCGCCTGAATGAATCGCCGGCGGCGGCCAGGCTGACGCTGAACCACTTCGTCATCGCCGCCGTGGCGCGCGCGCTGCAGGCCCTGCCGTATCAGAACCGCATCTGGAACGACGATCACATCGTGCAGTTCCAGGACGTCGATGTCGGCATGGCCGTGGCGACCGGACGCGGGCTGATGGCGCCGGTGTTGCACGGACTGGCCGGCGCCACCCTGGACGACATCGCCGCGCAGTCGGGCGCGCTGCTTGACCGCGTGCGCGATGGCCGCGCCACCCGCGACGACATGAGCGGCGGCGCGATCACGGTCTCCAACGCCGGCATGTTCAACGTCACCTACATGACGCCCATCATCAACCCGCCGCAGTCGGCCATCCTGGGTGTGGGCAGCGTCCGCGAGGTGTTCCGGCCGGACGCGCAGGGCGCGCCCGTGCTCAAGCGGGAAATGGGACTTGTGCTGGCGGCCGACCATCGTTTGCACGATGGCGCCAGCGCGTTGAAGTTCCTCAACCACGTCATCGAGCTGCTGCAGGACCCGTATCAACTGCTGCGCAACCCAATTTCCAGCCAAGGATAGTGCTTCATGGATTTTTCGCTTTCGGACGAGCAGAAGCTCATCGTCGAGACCGCGCGCCGCATCGGGGAAACCTACGGCGTGGACTACTGGTACGAGCAGGACCAGAAAAAGGCCTTTCCGCAGGCGTGCTGGCAAGCCATCTGCGAGGCGGGCCTGGCCGGCGCGGCGCTGCCCGAAGAGCATGGCGGCTCGGGCCTGGGCATGGTGGAACTGGCCCTGATCGTCGAAGAACTGTCGGCGGCCGGGGGCGGCTCGACGCTGGGCCAGCTTTTCATGATCAACCCCATCTTCGGCGGCGTGCCGATCTCCAAGTTCGGCAGCGAGCAGATGAAGCGCGACTTGCTGCCTGGCCTGATCAGCGGTGAATTCAACTGCTGCATGGCGCTGACCGAGCCGGACGCGGGCACCAATACGCTGGCCATGAAGAGCTTTGCCGAGGCGCAGGCCGATGGCGGCTGGCGGCTCAATGGCCGCAAGATCTGGATCACCGCGGTGGATGCCGCACAGAAAATGCTGGTGGTCGCGCGCACGACCAAGGCGATCGAGGGTGCGCGCCCGACCGACGGCATTTCGATGTTCATGATCGATGTCCAGCGCGAAGGTCTGAGCTACGCGCCGATCGACAAAGTTGGCACACAAACCCTGAGCGCCTGCTCGGTGTTCTTCGACAATGTCCGCATCGAGCCGCACGAACTGGTCGGCACGCTGGACAAGGGTTTCCGCGCGCTGCTGGACGTGCTCAATACCGAGCGCATCGTGACCACGGCCGGCCTGGTCGGTGCCGGTCGCTTGGCTGAGCGCTTGGCAGTGCAATACGCCAACGACCGAAAAGTATTTGGCGGCAAGCCCATCAGCGCGTACCAGGGTCTGCAGTTCCCCCTGGCCCAGTCGCATGCCGAGCTGCACTGCGCGCGGCTCATGAACCTGAAGGCGGCCACGCTGTGCGATCTGGGCCAGCCGTACGGCAGCGAGGCGAATATTGCCAAGCTGGTCGGCTCGCAGGCCGCCAGCCATGCCATCGAACGCAGTATGCAGATCATGGGTGGCATGGGCTATGCCCGCGAGTTCCATGTCGAACGCCTGTGGCGTGACGCGCGCCTGTTCAAGTTCGCGCCGGTGTCCGAAGAGATGATCCTGAACTACATCGCCATTCACGACCTGGGGATGCCGAAGTCCTACTGAATGGCCCGATCGGGACGCGGGACCGGCTGCCGCCGCCACCCGCGCAAGCGATCCGCAATTCCACGGAGACAACACCATGTTCAACCTGAGCGCCTCCATCGCCTACCACGCGCGGCGCACGCCCGACCGGACCGCCATCATCTACCGCGACGTGCCGGTCAGCTATGCGCAATTCCACGCGCGCATCCTGCAGACCGCGGCCATGCTGCGCGCGCACGGCATCGGGCGCAACGACGTCGTGGCGCTGTTCATGAAGAACAGCACCGCGTTCCTGGAATTGGCCTTCGCCGCCAGCTACCTGGGAGCGGTGTTCCTGCCGGTCAACTATCGTCTGGCGGCGCCGGAGGCGCGCTACATACTCGGCGACGCCGGAGCCAAGTTGCTGTTCGTGGATGAAGAGTTCACCGATATCGTGGCGCTGGACGTACCCAAGATCGTGGTCGATGTCGCGGCGCAGGAGTGCGCCGCCAGCCTGGGCAAGCCGGGCCTGGATGCGCCGGAGCCGGCCGCAGTCGGCGAAGCCGACCTGGTGCGCCTGATGTACACCTCGGGTACGACGTCCCGGCCCAAGGGTGTGATGCATTCGTACGGCAATCTCTACTGGAAGTCGGTCGACCACGTCATCGCGCTGGGCCTGACCCAACGGGAAAAACTGCTGGTCGTCGGTCCCCTATACCACGTTGGCGCCTTCGACCTGCCGGGCATCGCCGTGCTGTGGGTCGGCGGCACGCTGTGCGTGCAGCGCGAGTTCGAGCCGCAGGCCGTGCTGGCCGCGATCGAACGGCATCGCCTGACCTGCGGCTGGATGGCACCCGTCATGCTCAACCGCGTGCTGGCAGTGCCCGACCCTGGCCGCTTCGACCTGTCGACCTTCGGCTGGTGCATCGCAGGCGGCGAGAAGACGCCCGAATCGCGCATTCGCGACTTCACCCGCGTGTTCACGCGCGGCCGTTTCATCGACGGCTTCGGCATGACCGAGACCTGCAGCGGCGACACCCTGATGGAGCCCGGCCGTGAGATCGAAAAAATCGGCTCCACCGGACGCGCGCTGCCGCACGTCGAAATACGCATCGCCGATGGCGAGGGTCGCTGGCTGCCGGCCAACCAGAAGGGCGAGATCTGCATGCGCGGGCCCAAAGTGACCCGCGGCTACTGGAACGCCCCGGAGAAGACCGCCGAGGCGTTCTATGGCAACTGGCTGCGCAGTGGCGACGTCGGCTACCTGGACGACGAAGGCTTCTTGTACGTCACTGACCGCACCAAGGACATGATCCTGACCGGCGCCGAGAACGTGGCCTCCAGCGAGGTCGAGGCAGCGCTGTACGAATTGCCGCAAGTCGCCGAGGCGGCCGTGATCGGCGTGCACGACGAGCAATGGGGCGAGCGGATCACCGCCGTGATCGTGCTGAATCCGGGCCAGACGCTGACGCTGCCGGAGATCGACCGGCATTGCCGCGAGCGGCTGGCCAGTTTCAAGGTGCCGCGCGAGCTGAAGATCGTCGAGGAGCTGCCGCGCAACCCGTCGGGCAAGGTGCTCAAGCGGGTACTGCGCGATCAGTACAACCCCTGACCTCCGCGCGGCGTCGCGCGGGGCAAGAATCGCAAGGAGGCATTCCATGAGTCTGTCCAGTCAATTCGCACAATTCGTGGCGGGGCTCGAACTGCGCGACCTGCCGGCACCGGTCGTCGAGAAGGCCCGGGCCTGCGTGCTCAACGGCTACGGCATCGCGCTGGGCTCGCATCCCACGCCATTCTTCGCCGTGGCCCAGGGCGCCGTGCTGGCCATGGACGGCGAGCGCGAAGCGGGCGCGACGCTGCTGGGCAGCGGCCGCCGCAGCACCGTGGCAGGGGCCGCATTGGCCAACGCCGCCCTGTTTCACGGCCGCGCGCAGGAAGACACCTGCGGCGTGGCGCATTTTGGGGCAGTACTGCTGCCCCTGCTGACGGCGTTGATCGAGAATGGCGAGGGGCGCGTCGAAGATTTGCTGCCGGCATTGGTGGCAGGCTACGAAGTGGGCGGCGCGTTGGAAAGCGCCTACTCGGCGCGCACTACCGCGGCGGGCCTGCGCGCTTCGCCCCTGTACGGGACGATCGCGGCGGCTGCGGCCACAGCCCGGCTGTGGCGCCTGCCGGCGCCGCGCATTGAGGCGGCCTTGTCGAATGCGGCGTCGTTTGCCGGCGGCATCCTGCAGTCCTTCGGCGACGGCACCGACGAGTGGCGCTACCAGGTCGGCATGGCCGGCCGCAACGGGCTGGCCGCCGCCGCGCTGGCCGCCCAGGGCTCGGTATCGGCCACCAATGCCTTCGAGGGGCGCAGCGGCTTCGTGCGCGCATTCGTACGCGACGACTGCGACGCCGCCGCCATCGCCGCCGGCTTGGGGCGTGACTGGTCCGTGCTCAAGGTGACGTTCAAGCCATTCCCCGTCTGCGCGCTAAACCAGACGCCGGTCCGCGCCGCCCTGCAACTGCGCGAACAACTGGGGCCGCGTGCCGGCGACATCCGCGCCCTGCGCATCCACCTCAACCCCACGGTGGTAGGGTACGCGGGCATGGACCATGAAGGGCCGTTCCAGAGCGTATCCGGTACCTTGATGAGCATTCAGTTCTGCATCGCCACCACATTGCTCTATGGCACGCCCACCATTGCGCGCATGTCCGCTTTCGACGATGCCGCCGTGCACGCCATGATCCCGCGCGTGCGGCCGCTGGCCGATCCGGCGTTGGGCCTGCTGGCCTGCCGCATCGAGGCCGACATGGACGAGGGCGTGGCGCCGGTCGTGGTGCACATGGACACCGACCATACCGAGTACAGCTACGACCGGGCGCGGGTATCGGCGCTGGTGCGCGGCATCGGCGACGAAACCGGTGTCCCGCGGGCCGCCTACGACCGGCTCGAGCGATTCGTCGAGGCCCTGCCGGACGCCGACCTGGGCGACGTCCTGGCCGCTTTCGCAGAGATCCAGAAGATCCGCTGACCACAGCGGGGGCGTCCGGTGCGCGGGCATCGGACGCAATCGAACCGCGCACAACGACTCAGGAGGAAACAACATGTCCCGGTACATGAAAATCACGACGTGGCTGGCCTTGGCTGCCGTACTGGCCTCGGGCACCACGCTGGCTGCCGACACCATCAAGATCGGCATGACATCGGCGTTGACCGGCCCCTACAACGAATTCGGCGAGGGCAACCGCCGTGCGGTGGAGCTGGCGGTCGAGCAATGGAACGCCAAGGGCGGCATCAACGGCAAGAAGATCGAGATCGCCATGCTGCTGGACGACCAGCTCAACCCCGACCGCGCGGTGCAGAACATGCGGGCGATCCTGGACAACAAGGACATTGTCGGCATCATCGGCCCGGCCGGCAGCGGCCCCACTCTGGCGGTGATCGACATGGTCCAGGCCGACGGCCGGCCCTATATGAACCCCATTGCGCAGACGCCGGTGGTCACCTATCCGGGCGAGAAGACCGGAGAGCAGCCGCGTCCCAATGTGTTCTCGTTCGCGCTGCAGAACGATATCGAGGCCGTCGCCATGGGCAAGTACCTGGCCAGCCGCTTCAAGCGCGTCGGCATCGTGCACGAGAGCACCGCCTACGGCGTGACCGGGGTGGACTATCTCGCGGCGTCGATCGAGAAGAACGGTGGCGCCAAGCCGGTGGCGACCGATTCCTACAACCAGGGCGCGCAGGACATGACCGCGCAGGTGGCCCGCATGAAGCGCGCCAATGTTGATGCCATCGCCGCCATCGGCCTGGGCAAGGATCTGGCCGTGCTGCGCCGGACCATGGCGCGGCTGATTGTCAATGTGCCGCTGGTGGCGTCCAATGGCGCGCTGGGCCAGCCCTACCAGGAAGGCGCGGGCGAACTGACGCTGGGCACCCTGGGCACCATGATAGGGGCGTTCGGCCAGCCCATGCGCCCGACGGCCGCCCGCTTCGCCGACGCCTATAAACAGAAGTACGGCACCGATCGCTGGTGGGGCAACGACCCGGAGAACCCGCAGCTGTTCATGGCCATCTCGGTGTCGAACGGCTATGACGCTGCCAACATCCTGTTCGAGGGGATCCGCATCGCCAATTCCACCGATTCCAAGGCGGTCATCGCCGCCATCGAATCCATCAAGGACTACCAGGGTGTCAACGCGGTCTACAGTTTCTCGAAAGCTCGCCACCACGGCATCGAGACCGATGGCGTCAAGGTGTTCGAGTACGTCAAGAAGGGCGACAGGATCCGGCTGCAGCCGATCAGCGAGTAAGCAGCGGCGGGCCCCGCATGGCGCCGGGCCCGCCCGTCATCACGAATGAGGGTGGTATGGATTTCCTTATCCAAATGCTCGTCTCGGGGCTGAGCGTCGGGGCGGTCTATGCCTTGGTCGGGCTAGGGCTGAACCTGACGTTCTGGACCACGCGGGTGCTCAATTTCGGGCAGGGCTCCGTGCTGATGGCGGGAGCCATGCTGACGGCCGTCATGGTCGGCACCGGCGTCAACGTATTCCTGGCGGTGGGCACGTCGCTGGCCTTCACCGCCTTCATTTTGTGGGTCGTCGAGTGGGGAGGCGTGCGGCCCTTGCGGCGCTTTTCCGGCAGCATGGGCTGGGTGGTGTCCACCCTGGGTATCGGCATTCTGTTGCAGGGCGTCGCGAGTTGGCTGTTCGGCACCCAGGCGGTGGCGTTTCCGGACGTGCTGTTCAGCAGCGCCGACACGGTCGAATTCATGGGCGCGTACATCTCGCTGCAGTACATCGCCGTGTTCGTGATCAGCGTGCTGATCGTCGGCCTGATGGAGCTGTTCCTGCGCCGCTCGATCTGGGGCTACGGCGTGCGCGCCGTGGCGCACGACCGCGACCTGGCTGCGCTCATGGGGATCCCGGTGTCCCGGGTGGTCGTGCTGTCGTTTCTAGCCAGCGGCGTGCTGGCGGGCATCGCAGGCATCCTGGTGTCGCAAGTGTCCGGCACGGTCGATCCGAATTTCGGCCTGCACCTGCTGATCCTCGCGTTCGTCGCGGCTGTAGTGGGCGGCATGGGCAGCGCGGCCGGCTCGCTGGTGGGCGGCCTGGCCCTGGGCGTGATGGAGAAACTGGTGGGTGGCTACATTTCGCCCGCGGCTGCCGAGGTGGTGGCATTCGTGCTCCTGATCGGAGTGTTGACGATCCGGCCGCAAGGCCTGTTCGGTAAGCGCGAAACGGTGAAGGTGTAAGGGCGATGAGACAGCTTGGACAACTTCTGACGAATTCCTGGACGCTGGGCGCGCTGGCCCTGGCGCTGGCCTTAGGAGCCGGACACGCCGACACCGGCACGGTGCAGATGTGGAGTTTCGTCGTCATCAATATCCTGCTGGCCCAGGGCATCAATCTGCTGACCGGGATCAGTGGCCAGATCTCGCTGGGCCACGCCGGTTTCTTCGCCATCGGCGCGTACAGCAGCGCCATCGCGCTGAAGTCGTGGGGCGTGCCCTTTCCCCTCGCCATCGTGATGGCCACCCTGGCGGGATCGGCGGTGGGGTATCTGCTGGCGGGGCCGGCCGGGCGGGTACGCGAGTTCTACCTGGCGATGATGTCGCTGGGCTTCGGCCTGATCGTCTACGAGCTGGCGCGTGAGCTGCGCGGCGTGACAGGTGGCGTTATGGGCATGCGCGGCATTCCGTCGTCGCAGATCGGCACCCTGCAGGTGTTCGGTTGGCATATCGACACCGTGGCGTATTTCCGCATCTTGCTGGCGATGCTGCTGGGAGTCATGCTGTTGCTGCGCAACTTCGTCAAGAGCCATTACGGACGGGCGCTCTACGCCGTGCATGTGAGCGAGGTCGCCGCCGGCTCGCTGGGTATTTCGCAGGCCGCCGCCAAGCGCACCGCCTATGCGGTCAGCGCCGGCCTGGCGGGACTGGCCGGCGCGTGTTACGCGCACATGATCGGGTACCTTACCCCCGAGAGTTTCGGCCTGATGCGCTCGATCGAGATCCTGGTGATGTCGATCGTCGGCGGCCTGGGGTCGCTGGCCGGGCAGGTGTACGGCGCCGTGCTGTTCACCTACCTGCCGCAGAAGCTGCAGGCGTTCAACGACTACCAGTACATTGTCTATGGCCTGATCCTGGTGTTCATCTTCACTCTGCTACCCAAGGGCCTGGCCGGCCTGCTGCGCACGCAGACGCGCTACAGCAAGCTGGACCAGCTGCGGCCCGATCCGGGCGAACCGCCCGTGGCGCCCCTGAGCGTCCGTCCCCCGGCGGCGGCCGACGGCCCGCTGATCCGCGTCGAGCAGGTCGTGATGGAATTCGCGGGCCTGCGCGCGCTGGCCGGCGTATCGCTGGACCTGCGCGCCGGCAGCATTACGGCGCTGGTCGGCCCGAACGGGTCAGGCAAGAGCACGCTGGTAAATGTGATCAGCGGCATCTACACGCCGACCGCCGGCCGCATCCTGTACAAGGGGCGGGACATCGCCGGCTGGCCGTCCTACAAAGTGGCGCGGGCCGGCATCACGCGCACCTTCCAGGACCCGCGCAACGTGCCCAGCTTCACGGTGCGCGAGAACATCCTGATGGGCGCGCACCGGCGCTACCGCCACGGCGCGCTGGCTGCCGCATTCAATACGCCCGTGGCCCGGCGCGAAGAGGGTGGCTTCCTGCGCCAGGTTGACGCCCTGATGCAGGCTGCCGGGCTGGCCGAGTACGCCGACGCGCTCATGGGCCAGCTACCGTACGGGATCCAGCGTCTGGCGGAGGTGGCTCGCGCCTTGGCCAGCGACGCGGACCTGCTGCTCCTGGACGAGCCCGCGGCGGGGCTGTCGGAACCGGAGTCCGAGCGCCTGATCGAACTGGTCCGCCTGGCGCGCGACCACGGCATGGCGGTGATGATCATCGACCATCACATGGACTTCCTGGCCGAGCTCGCCGAACAGGTGATCGTCTTCGAGGCCGGCGATGAAATCTACCGGGGCGACATGGACGGCATGCGCACCGATCCGGCCGTGATCCAGGCCTATCTCGGCGCGGAGGAGCCCGCTCATGCTTGAAGTACGCAACCTGCAGGTCAGCTATGGCGCCATCGACGCGGTGCGCGGGGTCAGCCTGACGGCGCGGCCCGACGGCATTACCGCGCTGATCGGCGCCAATGGCGCGGGCAAGTCGTCGCTGATGCGAGCGATCTCCGGCGTCACGCCGGCCAAGGCGGGGCAGATCCTGCTCGACGGCGAGGACATCACCCGCCTGCCGCCGCACGAACGGGCACGCCGCGGCTTGGCCCACGCCCTGGAAGGCCGCCGCATTTTTCACCAGCACACCGTCGAGGAGAATCTCGTCACGGCGTGGCACTTCCGCAAACCCCGGGGGAAATTCCAGGCCGCACTGGACAGCGTCTACGGCAATTTCCCGATCCTGGCGCAGCGGCGCGCGGCCAAGGCCGGCACACTCAGCGGCGGGCAGCAGCAGATGCTGATCCTGTCGATGGCCACCCTGCACCAGCCGCGCTGCGTGCTGCTGGACGAGCCCTCGCTCGGCTTGGCGCCGATTGTCGTGGCGCAGATCTTCGATTTCATCAAGCAATATTGCGCGCAAGGCGGCCGCGTGGTCCTGCTCAGCGAGCAGATGGCCAGTCTGGCGCTGCGCGTGGCGGACTTCGGCTACGTGCTCAAGCATGGCCAAGCCGTTTTCGAGGGCAGCCGGGAGGTGCTGACGCGCGGCGCGGGCGCCGAATTGTCCAGCGTCTACCTGGGCGCGGGCAAGCCCCGCTCGTCCGGTCTGCCGCGATGACGCACGTCGACAAGAAGGACTCCTGAATCTATGACTTTCACGATCGATACCGATCTGCTCGTGCTGGGCGGCGGCCCGGGCGGCTATAACGCGGCCTTCCGCGCGGCGGACCTGGGGCTGTCCGTCGTGCTGGTGGACGCGCGCGCGACGCTGGGCGGAGTGTGCCTGAATGAGGGGTGCATTCCGTCCAAGGCCTTGCTGCACGCCGCCAAGGCGCTCGACGATGCGCGCGGACTGACGGATCTCGGCATCGAGTTCGAAGTGCCCCGGGTCAAACTGGACAAGCTGCGCGGCTGGAAGGACACGCTGGTAGCCCGCCTGTGCGGCGGTCTAGCCGGCTTGGCGCGCCAGCGCAAGGTACGGGTGCTGACCGGCCGGGGCGTGTTCGATGGGCCGCACCGCGTGGTGCTCGATACGGCGACCGCCATCGATTTCAAACAGGCCGTCATCGCGGTCGGGTCGGAGCCGGTGCGTCTGCCGGCGCTGCCGGAACACCCGCGCATCATGGACTCCACCGCCGCGCTGGCGCTGCAAGACATCCCCACACGGCTGCTGGTGGTGGGGGGCGGCATCATCGGCATGGAGCTGGCCACCGTCTACGCGGCGTTGGGTACGCGGGTGACGGTGGCGGAGCTGACCGATGGCCTGTTGCCGGGCTGCGACCGCGACCTGGTCGAGCCTCTGGCACAACGCGTCGCCAAGCGCTACGAAGCGGTGCTGCTGGGGACCCGGGTCGCGTCGGCCCAGGCGCGCGAGGACGGGGTGCGCGTCACGTTCGCAGGGCCGCGGGCACCCGGCCCACAGGTGTACGATCGGGTGCTGGTCGCCGCAGGACGGCGGCCCAACGGCGCTGCGATCGCTGCCGAGCGGGCCGGCGTGCGGGTCGACGCGCGCGGCTTCATTCCAGTGGATGCGCAGCAGCGCACCAACGTTGCGCACATCTACGCCATCGGCGATGTGGCGGGCGGCCCGATGCTGGCCCACAAGGCCGCCTACGAAGGCAAGGTCGCGGCCGAGGCGGCCGCGGGCCGGAAGGTGGCCAACGAGGCGAAGGTGATCCCGGCCGTGGCCTATACCGACCCCGAGGTGGCGTGGGTCGGGCTGACCGAGACGACGGCCCGCCAGGACGGCGTCGAGTTCGAGCGAGCGAGTTTCCCGTGGGCGGCCAGCGGCCGCGCACTGAGCTTGGGCCGGGGAGAAGGGCTGACCAAGATCCTGGTCGATCCCAATACGCGCGCCTTGCTGGGCGTCGGCATGGTGGGGCCGCAGGCGGGCGACCTGATCGCCGAGGCGGCGCTGGCCATCGAAATGGGCGCTGAGCCCGGCGATATCGGGCTGACCGTGCATCCGCATCCCACATTGTCCGAGACGCTGGCCTTCGCGGCCGAAGCCTACGAGGGCACGCTGACCGAGTTGTACTCGGGTGGGAAAAAACGTTAAATATGCGGCCGGTCCATGCAATTTACCGGGAGGACTCGATCAGTGGCGACATGGAACAATGCGGTGCCTACCCGCAAGGCAATGCACCAGCTCAAGCGCGAGGCGCTTCTGCGGGAGGCCATTGCCGCATTCAATCAGAAGGGGTTTCACGCCACGTCGCTGGGCGATATCGCTACCAGTCTCGGTGTGACCAAGGCCGCCCTGTACCACTATTTCCCGAACAAGCATGCCCTGCTGTACGAAGCCTTCGCCGAAGCCTTGCGGGTAGGTTTTGAGGCCATTGAAAGCGCCGAGCGCGCCGGCGGCACCGGCCTCGAGAAATTGCAGATGGCGCTGCGCGAATACCTCGAAGTCACGCTCAGCGAAATGAGCCGCTGCGTGATCATTACCGAAGAGCACGCGCTCGAGCCGGAAGACCGCGCCCGCATCGTCGAGCAGCGTGATCGCTTCGAGGCCAAGCTGCGCGGGTTCGTGCGCGAGGGAATCGACGATGGCAGCGTTATTCCCTGCGATCCCAAGCTCGCCATATTCTCCATTTTCGGCGCGGTCAACTGGGTGCCGAAATGGTTTTCTGATAGCGGTGCCTGGTCGAACAGGCAACTGGCCAAAGGCATGTCGGAATTATTGTGCCGCTCCATTGCCAAGCAGCCCCCCGCGGCCTTCGAGCCAGATATCGCCAAGATGCGCGTGGATTGAAAATCGGAAAACGAGCCGGTAGGCGGCGCAATGTCCGCCGACCGCTCAAGGCTTCTCTGCCGACCTGGCGGGAGAGACTGGCAAACCGCTATGGTTCGGATATGCCCTTGAGGTTCGAGTACGCATAGTATGCGTTCACGTCGCACAACCCATCGTCTGGCGCGGTATGCTTGAATATCTCGTCCCGATCTTCCCTCCATGACAAATCCCGTCCCCGCCGGCTTCGTACCCTGGCAGCCCAGCAGCCCCTTCATGACCCACCTGGCCGAGCTGGGCGCGTTCTACCGCCGCGACGCCGACGGCGTGCTGGCCATCCGCCTGGGCA
>Ga0079224_100007285_pt1 | contig 14818 bp, 14 predicted proteins | sample Stecom2015_FD_80414 | JGI IMG/M metagenome (GOLD analysis project Ga0079224, IMG submission 80414) | Agricultural soil microbial communities from Utah to study Nitrogen management - Steer compost 2015 | ecosystem: Environmental > Terrestrial > Soil > Agricultural land | place: USA: Utah...
CTCCGACGGGAAGCGCTCCCGCTGGATGCGGGTCTGGTAAAGCACCTGGGCCGCCGCGGCCGCCTCCCGCAGGTCATCCACCTGCCGCCAGTGGACGCCCCGCTGGGCGACGAAAGACAATACCTCCTGGGGCATGGGGACGCCGGGGGGCGCCACCAGCAGCAGCTCGATGTCGTCGTAGTTGCTCAGCATGTAGGCCAGGGAGTGAACTGTCCGCCCGTAGGCCAGGTCGCCGATGAGGGCCACCTTCAGCCCGTCCACCCGGCCGCACTCTTTGTGGATGGTGTACAGGTCCAGCAGGGCCTGGGTGGGGTGCTCGCCGGGGCCGTCGCCGGCGTTGATGATGGGCACCGACGCCACCCGGGCCGCCGCGGCCGCCGAGCCTTCCTCAAAGTGGCGCAGCACCACCACATCGGCGTAGCCCGACACCACCCGGATGGTGTCTTCCAAGGACTCCCCTTTGATGGCGGAAGAAAATTCCCGGGCGTTTTCTGTGGTGATCACCTGGCCGCCCAGGCGCAGCATGGCCGTCTCGAAGGAAAGGCGGGTGCGGGTGCTGGGCTCATAAAAAAGGCTGGCCATGATGCGGCCCCGCAAGGGTTCTTCGCCCGGCATCACCGCCAGCTTTCTCTCCGTCTCTTCCACTAAATTGAACAAGTGCTCCAGTTGAACCCGGTTGAATTGGCGGGCGCTCAAGACATGACGCAAGGAGGACGCCCCTCTCGCCAGGCATTGGCAAACTATGCCCATTTCCACGGCCAAGTATACTACACCGGCCGGACAGGCTGGAGGGATCTGTACGAGGTGTTTTTATACCCGGGTTCGACTAGGCAGGTAAACTTACCGGCGGGAGGAATCCTTCCATTATCTGGCACGAGAAGTTTGCCCGGCCCCGGGAGGCAGGATTCCATGTCCGGCAGGACAACCCGGCGCCGCCGGCAGGCGGCCCGCCTGGGGGAAATCATGGCCGCCGCCTATTTGACCCGGCGGGGTTTCCGGGTGGTGGCCCGCAACGTCCATTCCCGCTACGGGGAAATCGACCTGGTGTGCCGGGGGCCCGGAGACGGGCCCCCTTGGGTGTTCGTGGAGGTGCGCACCTACCGGAGCGCCCGCTTCGGGCGCCCCGAGCTATCCTTGACCCCGCAGAAAATCCACCGGCTGCGCCGCCTGGCGGCCCACTATTTGGCCGCCCTGGGACGCCCCGGGGATCCTTTCCGCCTGGATGCGGTGACCATCTACTGGCCGCCTACCGGGGAGCCGCCCCAGGTGCAGCACTGGCCGGGCATCGGCTGAGCCGGACCCGGAGCCTTCGATCCATGGGGCACCGCACCAACTCGGCGCTGCCGGCTCAGCCTGCCAAGGCTTCCTTCAGAGCAGCGGCGGTAACGTTCCAGTGGGAAGCATGCCAGACGGCCCGGCCGTCCTTCACCAGGATGGCCTGGGGGCTTTCGTGCTTGACCCCCAACTGCTCGGCCACGGTGTTGGAAATGGGCCGGTCCTCCTGGACGATGAGGTAGCCGGCGGCGAACCTGCCCTCCTGGGACTGGGCCAGGAAACCGCTGAATTCCTCCATGGCCGCCGCTGAAATGGGGCAAGTGGCGCTGTGCTTGAAGATGAACACCGGCTCCTGGTTCGACCGCTCCATCAGTTCCTGCAATGCCTGTTCACTGTTGAGCCTCCGGGCATTGACTGCCACCGGCACATCCCCTCTCCTGAAACTGTTCTTTGAAGCCACTAACATGGGCTTCCATTTTATGGTAATCTACTGATGGGCCGCCCTCCCTTAGGCGGTATTGTAGCCGAGCCGGGGAGGGCAAGGAAGGGAGGAGGTCCCTTTGGTCACCCGCCTGGTCAGCGGCGCCCTCTGGGGCGTAGAGGGGTACCAGGTCAGTGTGGAAGTTGACGTAAGCCGGGGCCTGCCGGCCTTCGACATTGTCGGGCTGGCGGGGCCGCCGGTGCGGGAGGCCCGGGAGCGGGTGCGGGCCGGCATCAAGAACGCCGGCTACGATTTTCCTCTGGCCCGGATCACCATCAACCTGGCCCCCGCCGACCTGCCCAAGCGGGGGACCGGCTTCGATCTGGCCATCGCCCTGGGCATCCTGCACCAGACAGGCCAGATACCCGGCGGCCGCTGGCAGAACCTGGCCCTCCTGGCCGAGTTGTCCCTGGACGGCACCCTGCGGCCCATCCGGGGCCTGGTGCCCATCCTGCACCACTTGGGGCGCCGGGGCGTCCCCGGGGTGGTTATGGGCATGGACGAAGCCGGTTCGGCCCATCTGCTTCCCGACCTGGAAATCATCACCCTGCCCAACCTGGAAGCCGTCTGCCGCTGGATCCGCCAGGGCTGCTCCCCCATGCCCAGGCCAGAGCCCCGGCCCCCTCAGCCGGACTGCAACAGCCCGCCGGACCAATCAACGGACTACCAGGATCTGGCCCACGTGGAAGGCCACCGGCACGCCCGCAGGGCCCTGGAAATCGCCGCGGCGGGCGGCCACAACCTGCTGCTCATAGGCCCTCCGGGCACAGGCAAGAGCACCCTCGCCCAGGCCTTGCCGGGCATCCTGCCCAGCCCCACCAAGGAGGAAGCTTTGGAAATCGTCACGGTGTACAGCGCCGCCGGCCAGGAGCCCCCCATGACGGCCGGCGGATCCATCAGGCGACCCTACCGGGCGCCCCATCACACCATGCCTCCCACGGCCATGGTGGGGGGAGGCGCCATCCCCGAGCCGGGGGAGGTCTCCCTGGCCCACCGGGGCGTGCTGTTTCTGGACGAATTGGCCCAATTTCAAAGAAGCACTCTGGAGGCCCTGCGGGAGCCCCTGGCCGAGGGCTGGGTCACCGTGGCCCGCCTCCAGGGCTCCTGCCGCCTGCCCGCCGTGGTCAGCCTGGTGGCCGCCATGAACCCGTGCCCCTGCGGCCACCGGGGCGACGCCGACTTCCCCTGCCGCTGCACCGACCTGGCGGTGCGGCGGTACTGGGCCACTTTGTCGGGACCCATGCTGGACCGCCTGGACATCCATGTGCCCTTGGCCCGGCCGGCCTGGACCGACGTTTTTTCCCAGGCGCCGGCGGAAAGCAGCGCCCAGGTGCGGAGCCGGGTGGAGGAAGCCCGGCAGATCCAGCGTCATCGCCTCCAGCGGTACGGCCTCCAGTGCAACGCGGAAATGGGCCGCCAGCAGTTGGAGCGCTACTGCCGGCCCGACGGGGAAGGACGCCTCCTGCTCCAGGAGGCCTACCGGAAAAAGGGGCTCACCATGCGGGGCTATTACGGCGCCCTCAAGGTGGCCCGCACCATCGCCGACCTGGAGGGCTGCCAGGAGGTCACCGCCGACCACATCGCCCAGGCCCTGGACCTGCGCCGCCTGGACCAAATCCAAGGCTACTACCACTTGAACGAACGCCGGTGATGGGGCGAGGGTCCGAACCGGCTGATGGCCTGCCGGTGCTCCTGGGTGGGGTAGCCCTTATGGCGGGCGAAGCCGTATTGGGGGGCGCGCCGGTGGAGGGCCAGCATGAGCCGGTCCCGGTGGACCTTGGCCACCACGGCGGCGGCGGCGATGGAGTTGCTCAAGTTGTCGCCGCCCACCAGGGCCTCCTGGGGAAGGGGCAGGCCGGGAATGGTAAAGCCGTCCACCAGAACCGCTTGCGGCCTGACCGGCAGGCGGCCCACCGCTCGGGCCATGGCCGCCAGGCCCGCCCGGTGGATATTGAGCCGGTCCACCCGGGCGGCGGGAGCTGCGGCTACGGCCACCGCCAGAGCCCGGGCCAGGATCAGCCGGTACAGCCGCTCCCGGCGGCGGGCGTCCAACAGCTTGGAATCTTTCAGACCGGGGAGATATGCGTCGGGCTCCAACACCACGGCGGCAGCCACCACGGGCCCTGCCAGGGGACCCCGGCCCGCTTCATCCACCCCGGCCACCAGCCGCAGGCCGCGGCGCCAAAATCGGAGTTCGTGGGCAAAGCGCTGCCGGTAGGCCGCCCGCTCTTCCTGCTCCCGCTGCCACCTTCGCCGGGCCTGTTCGGCCAGGGATCGGCAGCCGCGGCGGGGATCGGCGGCCAAGGCTTCCATGAGCCGGGGCAGATCTTCAAAAGGTGCTTCCCGCACCAGCCTGTTCAGATGGGATAGGGGCAGACGATGAAAATGACTGGGATCCGGTGTCCTCATGGTCCTAAGGACTGAAGCCGGCGGGGCCGGCCCGGGGTGAAACTTCACCGGCGCTTTGCCGCTCCTCGGCCGGAAAGACGTCGGTGGTGGGCGTCTTGATCCGCCGGACGTTGGTGGGGGGCCACCAGACGACGAAGGCCCGCCCCACCACCAGGTTCATGGAGACGGTGCCGAAGGAGCGGCTGTCTTCGGAATTGATCCGGTTGTCCCCCAGGACGAAAATGTGCCCGGGGGGCACGATGCGTTCGGGCATGTCGCCCCGATCCCGGTTCAGCACATAGGGCTCGGAGATCAATTCCCCGTTCACATACAGGCGGCCGCCCTCGATGCGCACCCGGTCGCCGGGCAGGGCCACCACCCGCTTGATGAAGTCCTTGCTGGGGTTCATGGGGTAGCGGAAGACGACGATGTCCGAACGGCGCAGATTGCTCAACCGGTAGACCAGTTTGTCCACCAGCAGGTACTCGCTGTCGTGGAGGGTGGGATGCATGGAAGTGCCTTGCACCAGGAAGGATTCCACTACGAACATGCGCAGCAGAAATGCCAGGATGAAGGCAATAAGAACGGTTTCTAATATCTCCCGCAGCCAATGCTTGCCGCGGTCGGTGCCGGCCAATTCTTCCAATACATCGGGCCCTCCCCGCTGCAACGGCCCAAGCTTCAGCGGCGTTCTTTAATGCGGGCTGCCCGGCCGCGACGACCGCGCAAGTAATACAGCTTGGCCCGGCGGACCTTGCCGCGGGTGACCACTTCCAGCTTGTCGATTACGGGCGCATGGACGGGGAAAGTACGCTCCACCCCTACGCCGGAAGCGATGCGGCGCACGGTGAAGGTCTCCGTCAGGCCGCTGCCCTGCCGGGCGATGACCGGACCCTCGAACACCTGGATCCGCTCCCGGTTGCCTTCCCGTACCTTGACGTGGACCCGGACGGTGTCGCCGGGCTTGAAGTCGGGGATGTCATCTCTCAGTTGTTCCTGTTCAAGGCTGCGCAGCCAAGACACCACGGCAGCCTCCTTTCTGCTTGCATGGGGGAAACACACCGGCAATTATACCACACCCGCCGGAGGGCAAGCACATTTTACCGGGTGTTCTCGTCTTTCTCCCCTGCCCCCGCCCCTTCCGCGCCGGCTTGGGCCAGAAAGTCCAAGTCCTCGGGGGTTAGTTGGGCGGCGGCCAGCAGGTCGGGCCGTCGCTCCCGGGTCCGGAGCAGGGCCTGCTGGCGGCGCCAGCGCCGGATGGCCCCATGATCCCCCGACAGGAGGATGGGCGGCACCGAAGCCCCCTGGAATGTGCGGGGCCGGGTGTATTGGGGGCCTTCCAGCAACCCCGCGGCAAAGGACTCCTGCTCCACCGACTCGGCGGTGCCCACGGCCCCGGGCAGCAGCCGCACCACGGCGTCGATGACCACCAAGGCGGGGATCTCGCCCCCGCTCAAGACGTAATCGCCGATGGACAGCTCCTCGGTGGCCAGGTGGGTCCGGACCCGTTCGTCCACCCCTTCATAGCGGCCGCACAGCAATACAATATGCCCTGCCTGGGCCAGTTCCCGGGCCTTGGCTTGATTGAACACGGGGCCTTGGGGATCCAGCAGGATGACGCGAGGCTCCGCCCGGCCGGGTTCTGCCCCTTGGGCCGCCTGTTCCCGGATGGCGTCCACGGCCCGGAAAAAGGGTTCGGGCTTCATGACCATGCCGGGGCCGCCCCCGTAGGGGGTGTCGTCCACGGTCCGGTGGCGGTCGGTGGTGAAGTCCCGCAGGTTGTGGACATGGAGGTCCACAATGCCCTTGGCGGCCGCCCGGGCGGGAATGCCCTCCGACAGGCCGCCGGTGATGATGCTGGGGAAAATGGTCACAACATCAATGCGCATTTTCAGCCGTCTCCGGCAGCAGGTCGTCCAGCATGCCGGGGATGGGGTCCACCACGATGCGCCCCGCCGGCAAGTCGACGGTGACAAACTCCTTGACCATGGGCACCAGAGCCCGCCGCTCCCCCGCCGCCACCTCGATGACGTCATTGCCGGGACCGGGATGGACGGCCGCCACCCGGCCCACGGGGTCGCCGCCGGCGGCAGTGTAGACGGGCAGGCCCACCAGGTCATCCACATAGAAGGTGTCGGGGGGCACGGGATGCCGGTCCTGCCGGCGCACCTTCAGCAAGGCGGACCGCAGCAGTTCCGCTTCATCCCGGGTGTCCACACCTTCCAGGGAGACGATCAGCATTTGCCCCCGGTAAGGACGCACCGACCGGACTGTCACCCACCGACCGGACAGAGGGGAGCCCGAAGGCGGCTCCAGATAAACCGACAGGCCCGGCTGCAGCCTTTCGGGGAAATCGGTGAGGGGCAATAAACGCATATGGCCCCGCACACCGTGGGGGGCCGTCAGCCGGCCGATGGCGACTTCGGGCGGCGGCAGATCATTCAGCCACCTCCACCTCCACCCGCCGGCCGTCCAGTTGACCCATGGCCCGGGCCAAGGTGCGGACGGCCCGGACGGTGCTGCCGTGGCGGCCGATGACCTTGCCGATGTCCTCCGGGTCTACGTGGATGGTTACCACGACGGCCTCATCGGTCTCCTTGGCCTCCACCGACACCGCGTCCAGGTTGTCCACCAGGGCGCGGACCAGGTATTCCACCAAGTCCCCGATGGCCTCGGGCCCCTTGTTCTGGGCCAGTACACCCGACACCGGCCCTTAGGCCTCCTGCTGCTCCGGGGCGGGCGAAGCCTGGTCTTCCCCGGCGGTTTCAGCGGCGCCCCCGCGGAACTTGGCCATGATGCCCAACTGACGGAACAGGTTCCTTACGGTCTCGGTGGGCTGGGCGCCCTGACGCAGCCAGTTTAGGGCCCGCTCCTCGTCCACTTTCACTTCGGCGGGCACGGCCGTGGGGTTGTAATGGCCCAACGTCTCAATGAAGCGGCCGTCCCGGGGCGAGCGGCTGTCGGCCACCACCACCCGGTAGCGCGGCTGACCCTTGCTGCCGACCCGCTTCAACCTGATCTGGGTAGCCATGAGGCCGACCCCCTTTCTGCACGAAATGAGTCATCATCAAAATTTAAAAGGCAAGCCGGGGAGGCGGGGAAAGCTCTTGCCCCCCTTGGCGCCTTTGGCCTTCTTGCTCCCTTTGGCTCCCTTGGCCCGTTTGCCCTCTTTGGCGCTTTTCCTGCCGGGGCCGCCGGCGCCGCCGCCGGTCAACTGCCGGACCAACTGCTTGGTCTCGTTGAACTGCTTCAGCAGCCGGTTGACGTCCTGGACGGTGGTGCCGCTGCCCCGGGCAATCCGCTTGCGGCGGCTGGAGTTGATGATGGACGGGTTCCGCCGCTCCTCCGGGGTCATGGATTGGATGATGGCTTCCACCCGGGTCAACTGGCTTTCGTCGATCTGCAGGTCCCGCACTTGCTTCATGGGACCCATGCCGGGCAAGAGGGACAAGATTTGGTCCATGGGGCCCATCTTGCGCATTTGCTGCAATTGGCCCAGGAAGTCCTCCAGGTCGTACTTGTCGTCCTGAAGGCGCTGGGCGATGCGCTGAGCCTCCTGGGCGTCCACTTCCCGCTGGGCCCGCTCCACCAGGGTGAGGACATCGCCCATGCCCAGGATGCGGGAAGCCATCCGTTCGGGGTGGAAGGGCTCCAAGGCCTCCATCTTCTCCCCTGTGCCCACGAACTTGATGGGGCAGCCGGTGACGGCCCGCACGCTGAGGGCGGCGCCGCCCCGGGTGTCGCCGTCCAGCTTGGTCAAGATCAAGCCCGTCAGTTGGAGGGCGCCGTGGAAGCTCTCGGCCACCGCCACCGCTTCCTGGCCCGTCATGGCGTCGATGACCAGAAGCACCTCGTGGGGCTTCACCTGCTGGAAGATGCCCTGGAGTTCGGCCATCAACTGGTCGTCCACGTGGAGGCGGCCGGCGGTGTCGATGATGACCGTGTCCCGGCCCGCCTTGACGGCATGGGGAATGGCGGCCGTCGCCACGGGAATGGGGTCCACCGGCTCGCCGGGAGCAGCCCCCGTGTCCATAGGGGTGAACACGGGCACCTGGATGCGGGCGCCAAGTTGCTGCAGCTGGTCCACGGCAGCGGGACGCCGGGTGTCGGCGGCCACCAGCAGGGGCCTGCGCCCCTCCCGCTGCAGGTGGAGGGCCAGCTTGGCGGCAGAGGTGGTCTTGCCCGAGCCCTGCAGGCCGGCCAGCATGATGACGGTGGGCGAGCCGCCCGAGGCCAGCTTGGCCTGGCCGCCGCCCATGAGTTCCGTCAGTTCGTCGTGGACGATCTTGATGACCTGCTGGCCGGGCGTCAGGCTGCCCAGCACCTCTTCGCCCACGGCCCGCTCCCGCAGGCGTTCGATGAAATCTTTCACCACGCGGAAGTTGACGTCGGCCTCCAGGAGGGCCAGGCGCACTTCCCGCAGTGCTTGATTTACGTCGGCTTCCGTAAGGCGGCCGCGGCCCCGCAGGCGCCGCAAAACCCCCTGCAGCCGGTCACTCAGCGCACTAAACAAGGCGTCCCTCCATTACGCACCGACTATAGCGCAAGGGAATAGGGGCGTCAACGAAATGCCGCTCCCCTAGGGGCTTTCGTCCAGGCCGCTGAAGAGGGCCGAAACGAAATCCTGGGGCGAGAAGGGGATCATGTCCGTCATGCCTTCCCCCAGGCCCACCAATTTCACCGGCAGGCCCAATTCCCGCTGGACGGCCAGGACAATGCCGCCCTTGGCGGTGCTGTCCAGCTTGGTCAGGATGATGCCCGTCACCCCCAGGGCTTCGTGGAACATGCGGGCCTGGACCAGGGCGTTCTGGCCCATGGTGGCGTCCAAGGTGAGGAGAATTTCGTGGGGCGCCCCCTCCTGGGCCTTGCCGATGACCCGCCGGATCTTTTCCAATTCAGCCATCAAGTTCACCTGGGTATGGAGGCGGCCCGCCGTATCCACCAGCACCACGTCCACGCCCCGGGCCCGCCCCGCCTGCACGGCATCGAAGGCCACCGCCGCCGGGTCGGCCCCCTGCTGCTGGCGGATGACGTCCACCCCCAGCCGCCGGCCCCACACCACCAACTGCTCCACGGCGGCGGCCCGGAAGGTGTCGGCGGCGGCCAGCAGGACGGAGTAGCCGTCGTTCTGGAGGCGGTGGGCCAGCCGGGCCACGCTGGTGGTCTTGCCGCTCCCGTTGACGCCCACCACCAGGACCACGTTAAGCCGTCCCTTCTCGATGTTCAGGGGCTCGGGCTCGGCGCCGACAAGTTCTTCCACCCGCCGGCGCAGGCCCTCCAGCACTTCCTGGCCGCTGCGGGCCCTGTCCAGGCCCGCCTGCCGCAGATCGTCCAGGAGGTCCATGGTGGTGGCCACGCCCACGTCGGCGGTGATGAGGGCTTCCTCCAGGCGGTCCAGCATTTCTGCGGCGTCGCCGTCCCTGGACAGCTGGAGCCGCTGGGTGATGGCCTGGCGGGTCTTGGCCAGCCCGGCCCGGAGCCGTCCCCAAAGGCCTGCGCGACCCGAACCTTGCTCTTGATTCAACGGTGCATCCTCCTCATTGGGCGCCGGCAGCGGCATCGGCCATGCGCACGGCCACCAGTTGCGATACCCCCGCTTCGCCCATGGTCACCCCGTACAGGCAGTCGGCGGCGGCCATGGTGATCTTCCGGTGGGTGATGATGATGAACTGCACCTGCCGGCTCAACCGGGACAAGTATTGCACAAACCGTCTTTGATTCACTTCGTCCAAGGCCGTGTCTATTTCGTCCAGCACGCAGAAAGGCGTGGGCTTCACTTCCAAAAGGGCGAACAGGAGGGCGATGGCCGTCAAGGCCCGCTCACCCCCCGACAGCAGGGACAGGTGCTGGAGACGCTTGCCGGGCGGCTGGGCCACGATATCCAGCCCGGCGTTCAAAAGGGTGCCGGCGTCATCGGCATCGTCCCCGTCATCACTCCCGGCCTCAGGGCCGGCCCCTGCCCCACCGCCGCCATTCTTTGCGGCGCCCGCCGCAGGCACCAGGGCCAGATCGGCCCGGCCGCCGCCGAACAACTCCTGGAAGACGGCGTTGAACCGTTCCCGCAGCCGGTGGAAGGCGTCCATGAAGAGGACCTCCATGCGGCTTTCCAGCATGGACAGGGCTGCCCGCAGGCCTTTGGCCGCTTCGGACAAGTCGGCGTACTGGTGGCTGAGGAAGGCCTCCCGGCCCACCAGTTGGGACAGCTGGGCTTCCGCCAGGGGGTTCACCTCGCCCAGGTCCGCCAGCTGCTGCCGCAGTTCCCGGACCCGGCGCTGGCGCTCCCGCAGCTGGCCGGGTGTCAGCAGGGCGTCTTCTCCCAGGGTCTCGCCGGCTGCTTCCCAGTCCCCGGGCAGGTCCTGCCACTGGGCCAGTTCCTCCCGGGCCTGCTCCAACTGGGCCTGGCGCCGCTCCAGTTCCACCTGGTGGCGGTACAATTCTTCCCGGGCTTCCTCCACCTTTTGCCGAAGGCCGGCCACCGCCTCCTCCCAGGAGCGGATCAAGGCCGCGGCCTCCTCCCGCTCCCGGCGCCCCTCCTCCAACTCCCGGCGGAGGGCTTCCTGCCGCTGGGCATAGGCGGCCACTTCCCGCCGTGCGGCCTGGAGCCCCTCCCCGGCGGCCCGGCGGCGCTCCGCCAGTTCCCCCAGCTGCTGCTGCCGCTCCGTGACGGCCTGCTCCATGCGGCGCCGCTCGTCGCCGGTCCGGCGGTGCACCGCCAGCATGGCGTCCAGCCCCTGGCGGGCCCGCTCCAGTTCCAGCAGGCCTGCTTCCCGGGCTGCGTGGGCGGCCCGGCTCTCCTCTTCGGCCTGGGCCAGGGCTTTTTCCCGGCCGGCCAGGCGGGTCCGGACCTCCTCCATCTCCCGAGCCGTGCGGCCGGCTTGGTCCCGGGCAGCCTCCACCTGCACCGCCAGTTCCGCCGCGGCGGCCGCCAACTGCTCCTGCTGGGCTGCCAAGGCGGCCACTTCCCGCTGGGTGCGGTCCTGCTGGGCCTTCAATTCCTCCAGCCGGCCGGCGGTCTGCAGCCGGCGGCTTTCCAGCCTGCGGCATTCTTCGTCGGCCTGGGCCACCGCCGCCGTCATCTGGGCCAAGGCGGCCCGGACGGCTTCTTCCTTTTGTTGAACCGCCGCCAGTTCTGACCGGGCCGCGGCCAAGCGGCCGGACAACTCCTCCAGGAGGCGACGGCGGGCCAGCAGCCCCGACTGGCGCCCGCTGCTGCGGCTGCCGCCGCTGATGGCGCCCCCGGCATGAACCAGGTCGCCGTCCAAAGTAACCACCCGGTAGCGGAAATCGCCCTTGCGGGCCGCCTTCCGGGCGGCGGCCAAATCTTCGGCCACCAAGGTGCGGCCCAAGAGGTGGACCATAGCCGGCTCCAGCTGGGGGTCGAAGGAAACCAGGGACAGGGCCCAGCCCCGGATGCCCGGCTCCTGACCCAGTCGCCGGTGGGCCGGAGCAGGCCCGGCGGCGGCCAGGCCGTCCAAGGGCAGGAAGGTGGCCCGGCCCAAGTTCCGGCGCTTCAATTCTTCCACGGCCCGCTGGGCGCCCCGGCCCGTTTTGGTTACCACGTTTTGGGCGGCGGCCCCCAGGGCGGCTTCCAAGGCTTCTTCATATTCGGCGGGGATGGTCAATAGTTCGGCCACGGTGCCGATGACGTCGCTGAAGGCAGGGTCCCCCTGCCGCTGTCCCGCCATGACGGCCCGCACGCCCCGGCCGTAGCCTTCGTACTCCCGCTGCATGTCCTGGAGCACCGCCAGGCGGGACTCCAGGGCGCCGGCGGCTTCCTGGGCCTTGAGGACCCCTTGCTCCTTCACCGCCAGCAGGGCGGCCTGCTCATCCCGCCGGCGCTGCCGGCGGTCGCGCTCCGCCAGGGCCTGGTGCAAGGCCTCCTGAGCGGCGGCCAGTTCCCGCTCCGCCTGGGCCACCTGATCCGTCAAGGCGGCGGCCGCCGCCGCCAGTTCGGCCCGGCGGCCCTCTCCTTCCCAGCGGCGGTCCTGCAATTCCTGGAGCCGGGCCGCCAGGCGGGCCGCCTCCTCCTGGCTGCGGCCGTGCTCTTCCATCAAAGCCATCAATCGCTGTTGGGCGGCCCGGATCTCTTCCCGCACGACGGCCAGCCGGCGGTCGGCCTCGGCCGCCGCCTCTTCCCGGCGGGCCAGTTCCTCTTCCCGCCGGGCCACCTGCCGGGCCAGCAGCTCCGCTTCGGAATGGTCCACTTCCGCCTGGCGCCCCAGTTCCATCAAACTCTCGGTCAACCGGGCGATCTCCCGGTTCAGGCGATCTTCCTCGGCGTCCAGATGCTGCAGACCGGCCTCGGCCAGGCGGACGCCGGACCGGGCTTCTTCCAAGCGGGGGGTCAAATCATCGAGGGTCTGCCGGAGGGCGGCCAGCCGGTCGTCCACGTCATCGAGCCGTCGCCGGGCTGAAGCCAGTTCCGCCTCCCCTGCCTGCAGTTCATCCCGGGCCGCGGCCAGTTGAGCCTGAGCGGCGGCCACTTTGTCCTGAACCCGGTCCACCTGGCGGGTCAGGTCCGCCAGGCGGGAGCGATGGATCTGCAATTCCAAGGCAGTCAATTCCTCTTTAAGGAGGCGATGCTCCCGGGCCCGCTGGGCCTCCAGGCGCAGGGGGGCGATGCGGTCCCGCAGTTCCGCCAGGATGTCGCCCAGGCGCTCCAGGCGCTGGGACACGCTTTCCAGGCGGCGCAAGGCTTCCCGCCGCCGCTCCTTGTAGCCGATGATGCCGGCGGCTTCCTCCACCAGCACCCGCCGGTCCTCGCCCCGGCTGCTCAGCACCTGGTCCACCCGGCCTTGGCCCACCACTGAGTAGGCCTCCCGGCCCAGACCCGTATCTTGTAAAAGCTGCTGCACGTCCCGCAGCCGGCAAGGGATGCCGTTGAGGAGTAACTCAGAAGTGCCGCCCCGGTCCACCCGGCGGGTGATGGTCACTTCGTTGAAGGGCAGGTCCAGGCCGCCGGTGTTCTCCAAGGTGATGGACACCTTGGCCAGGCCTACGGGGCGCCGGCCGGCGCTGCCGGCGAAAATGACGTCTTCCATGCGGCTGCCCCGCAGCTGGCGGGCGTTGGGCTCGCCCAAAACCCAGCGGAAGGCCTCGCTCAAATTGCTCTTGCCCGAGCCGTTGGGTCCGACGATGGCGGAAATGCCGGGGCCGAACTCCAGCACCGTCCGGTCGGCAAAAGACTTGAAGCCTTGCAGTTCCAACCTTCTTAATATGATGCCGCTGCCGGGGGAGGCCCGGTCCAGGCCATCCATATGGGTACCACCGCCCGACAACTTCATCACCTGCCCTCGGGGCCGGCCCCGCCCAGCTCCCGCCGGGAATTACGGGGCCGTTGCCTGCAGGCGGGCCACCGCCTGCTCCGCCGCCGCCTGTTCCGCTTCCTTCTTGCTCCTGCCGGTGCCGGTGCCCATCACTTTCCCCTGGATCAACACTTCCACGGTGAAGGATTTGTTGTGATCGGGCCCTTCCTCGCCCACCACCCGGTAGACGGGATCGGCCCGGAAGCGACGCTGGCCTTCCTCCTGCAGGAACGTTTTGAAATCCTCCACCAAGGACCCGGCGGCCGCCTCCTCCATCTCCTGGGACAGGTGGCGAAAGACGAAGTCCCGCACGGTCTCCAGGCCCCCTTCCAGCATGAGGGCCCCGATGACCGCCTCCAAGGCGTCGGCCAGGAGGGAGCTGCGCTGCCGCCCGCCCGACCCTTCCTCGCCCTGGCCCAGGCGCAGCAATCGGCCCAGGTCCAGGCGCCGGGCCACCCGGGCCAAGGTGGGGGTGCAGACCACGGCGGCCCGCATGCGGGTCAGATCCCCTTCGTCCTTGTCGGGGAACCGCCGGTACAACTCCTCCGCCACCACCAGGCCCAGGGCCGCATCACCCAGGAACTCCAGGCGCTGGTTGTGCATCTCCTGGGGGTGCTCATTGGCGTAAGAAGGATGGGTCAAGGCCTGCAGGAACAGTTCCGGCTGCCGGGGCTCCCGGCCCGTCAACTCCGCCAGCCGCGCCAGGGCTTCAGCACGCTCCCGGGGCGAGGACCGGCCGGCCGACATTAAGCGTCACTGTTCCCCTCTGCCTTGCCCGGCCCGGCATCGTTGCCGCCTTCGGGCCGGTAGCGGCCGAAGATGAGGGTGGCGTTCTGCCCGCCGAAACCGAAGGAATTGCTCAAGACCCGGTCCACGGTCATGGGACGCGCCTTCCAGGGCACGTAGTCCAGATCGCAGGCGGGATCCTGCTCATCCAGGTTGATGGTGGGCGGGACCACATTGTCCCGAATGGCGAGGATGCAGGCGATGGCCTCCACGGCGCCGGCGGCCCCCAGCAAGTGGCCGATCATGGACTTGGTGGAGCTGACGGCCAGCTTATAGGCATGCTCGCCGAAAACCGACTTGATGGCCTCGGTCTCGCTGATGTCCCCCGGCGGGGTGCCGGTGCCGTGGGCGTTGATGTAGTCGATGGCTTCCGGCTCCAGCCCGGCGTCGGCCAGGGCCAGCTGCATGGAGCGGGCGCCGCCGCTGCCGCCGGGGGCGGGGGCCGTGATGTGGTGGGCGTCGGCGCTCATGCCGAAGCCCAGCACCTCGGCATAAATCTTGGCGCCCCGGGCCAGGGCATGGTCCAGCCGCTCGAAGACCAGGATGCCGCTGCCCTCCCCCATGACGAAGCCGTCCCGCCGCA
>Ga0079224_100007286_pt1 | contig 14817 bp, 16 predicted proteins | sample Stecom2015_FD_80414 | JGI IMG/M metagenome (GOLD analysis project Ga0079224, IMG submission 80414) | Agricultural soil microbial communities from Utah to study Nitrogen management - Steer compost 2015 | ecosystem: Environmental > Terrestrial > Soil > Agricultural land | place: USA: Utah...
CCCGGCACCACGCCGTTGTCGCGGAAGGTGCTGCGCTCGATGCGCAACTGGCCGCGGCTGCGGGTCTGCGTGCCGCACTTCGGCGCCGACGAATTCGTCGACTACGCCGCGCTGCTCGAGCGCCACGACAACCTCTGGCTCGACTCGACGATGATGCTCGCCGACTACTTCCCGAAGCCGCCTCCTCGCGAGCTGCTCGAGCGGCGGCCCGATCGGGTGCTGTACGGCAGCGACTTCCCCAACCTGCCCTACGCGTGGGACCGGGAGCTCCGGCTGCTGGTCGAGCGGGCCATCGATCCCGACGCGCTCGAGTGGATCTGCGGCCGCACGGCCAGGCAGCTGTTCGAGCTGGGCTGACCGGTCGAATCCGTGCGAGCATCGGCGTCATGTTCGATGACGCTATCTCGTCGGGGCCCAAGTTGCCGCTCGATGATCTCGAAGCCAACGCGGTCCAGCGCCTCGGTCGCTGGATGCGGGTGGTCGGAACCATTCAGCTGGCGTTCTCGGGCCTGCTGCTGGTCATCTTCGGTTTGTCCGCCGCCTGCGGGGCGCTGATCGGCGGCGGGCTCGGGCTGTTCGCGCTGTTGTTCGTGGCCGGCGTCGCGGTCTGGTTGCTGCAGGCGCTGCGCATCCAGGCGGCCGGGGAGCAGTTCAAGAACCTCGCCGACGAGCGCGACGCGGACTATGTCGAGCTCGCGTTCGCGCGGCTCAAGACCGTCTACATCATCGACGTGGTGATCGGTCTGCTGTTTGGTCTCTCGCTGATCGGAGATTTGCTGTGAGCTTCGACCAGGACTCCTCCAATCCCTACGCGGCTCCGGTGGCCGGCGCCGAGGCCGGTGGCGGGCGCAGCTTCGCGCTCGCCGACGAGGTCCGCACGCTGATCTCCACGACCGCGACCCTGATGATCGTCGGCGGCCTGTTGACGCTGATCCCGACCGTCGTCGGACTGGTCGTCAACGGCTTCGCGACCGAGTCGCTGATCACCGCCGCGATCTTCGGTCTGATCGGGGTGTTCACGGCCGTCGCCGGGTTCTCGCTGCGAGCGCTGGCCCGGCCGGGCGATGACCTCGGCGCGCTGCTGGCCGGCTTTCGCCAGCTGTACGTCGCGTACCTGGTCAAGGGCGTGGTGATGCTGATCTTCGTCGGTCTGATGCTGCTGAGCCTGGCGCTCTCGTTCATCGGCGTCGGCGTCGGCTTCTACAAGATGTGGGGGTGAGGTCAGCGGACGAAGCTGCGATACCGGGCGTCGAGCTCGATCGCCTTGCTGGTGGTCACCGCGTCGCCGACCAGCGCGAGCTCGACCAGCTCGGCCGGTCCGCGGAGCACGAACACTCGCTGACCGTCCACCAACACGTCGAGGCACGGTCCGCCGACGTCGAGCATCGTCGGCCTGCTGTTGCCGTCGAACTGATCGGGGAGCGCGAGCAGCCCGCGGTCGCCCGCGGCGATCAACAGCTGGCCGCCGCCGTCGAGCTCGACCCGTGCGAGCCCGGTCCAGTCGGTGAAGTGATCGCCGACCAGCAGCTGCAGCTGACCTTCGCCGCGGGGGACGTGCTCCTCGAGCACCGGGATCGTCACGCCCGCGCCGCTGTTGACGATCAGATCGGCGGTGTCGACCGCCGGGGCCGCATCGCGCATCGGCAGCGCGACCAGGTCGTGCCCGCTGCCGCTCATGACCCCGTAGGGGATGATCGCGTAGAGCGTGCCGAGCCCGGGGCCGGTCGCGTGCAGCAGCGCGAATTGATAGTGGCCGTTGATCGCCCCCGGTAGCTCGAAGCCGGCCCGGTGGGTGGCGGCGCCGTCGATCAGCGCGAAGCGGTCGGCGTAGACCGGGGTGACCTGATCGTCGATCGCGACCAGCCAGGCGCCGTCACGGGCGAACAGGTCGTAGGCCTTGAACTGCATCTCGGGTCGCTGATGCAGATCGGCGACCGTCGGCGTCGCGGCCGAGAGGTCGATGCTCCGCACCCGGTTGCCCTGGCCGACGAACACCCGCTCGCCGACCATGTGCAGGGTCGCGATCGGCTGCTCGCCGACCTCGATCGCCACGCTGGGCTCGCCGACCAGGCTTCGTCGCTCGACCGTCCACGCCGACGCGTCGAGCCGGGCGATCATGAACCGATCGCCGCCACCATGGGCCGCGACCACCCGGAAGTGACCGGGCCAGTGGTCCATCGTCGCCGCCGGGATCGTCAGCGCTTCGCCGACCGCGAGCGACCCGAGCTCGACCGCGCGCAGCGTGGCCTGCTCGGCGGTGGGCTCGTGGGCGAGCAGCAGCAAGCGCCGACGAGGCTCGCTCGGATCCCGGGCAGCGTCAGCGTCGGGCTCGCCCACCTGTTCGTCGCGCTCGTCGACGGCCGGTCGATCGGTGGTCGTGGTCGCCTCGCCGTCGTCGCGCTTGCCCGTACAGGCGGTCACCAACGAGATCGAGAGCCACGCATGGACCAGTCGCATCGGCGCAGCTTAGACCATCAGTTCCGGGCCGGCTCGACCGCGAGCTCGTCGACGATCGCCTCGCCGAGCTCGGCGTTGGCGAGCTCGAGCGCGACCACGTCGTCGAGGGCGTCGAGCACGAGCCTGCGGATCGCCTGGTGGACGAGCCGGTAGCAGTCGGGCTCTCGCGTGGCGGCCACGTCGAGGGCACAGACGGCGGCGAACAGCCCGCCGCGAAGCTGCACCCGACTCCCGGCCGCCCGCGTCAGCAGCTCGCGAGCCTCGCCGAAGCACGCGCTCGCGACCGGATCGATGATCCGATCGGGCTCCGCCGCCGCCAGGGCTCGGGCTCGCGCTTCGCCGTCTTCGAAGCCGAGCAGCACGAGGGTCAAGAGCTGATGAAGCCGGTTGATCGCGCGGTCACCGGCTTCTTCGATCAAGAGCGCTTCGGACATCGAGCCTCCATGGTCGGACCTTCCAACGGTATCGTCGGTGTTCGTCGCGAAACGATTGGCATCAGTTGATTGAGGCTCCTCACGTCGCGGAGTATCGTCGGGTCATGTTCTGGCGACCCGTTGGACCGGTCACGCTCGTGGCGGTGGTTTGCCTGGCCTGCAGCGATCAGTCTGCGGGTGGGGAGCTCGGGACCGAGTCCGGGAGCGAGACACCGACCGGGGACGGCGATGGTGATCCGACGGGCGATGGTGATCCGACGGGCGACGGCGACGGTGATCCGACGGGCGACGGTGATCCGACGGGCGACGGCGACCCGATCAAGTTCGACATGGCCACCCCGCCCGATGGCGGTGACGGGGACTGCTTCACCTGCTCGGCCGACCTCCACGCGGTCTTGACCTGCGGCGGTCAGCTGGTCGAGCAGTGCCAGGGCGCCGAGGGCTGCGACGCGGTGCTCGGCGCCTGCACCAATGCCTGCGACGCGGCCGAGAACAACAAGAATTCGGTCGGCTGCGAGTACTACCCGACCTTCCTGCAGCACTGGGACGGGCAGGGCACCCGCTGCTTCGCCGCGTTCGTGGCCAACACCTGGAACACCACCGCCAACATCGACGTGTTCTATCAGGGCCAGGAGCTGGCGATCGAGAGCTTCGCCCACGTCCCGGTCGGGTTCGGTCCCAACCTGAGCTACCAGCCCTACGACGTCGATCAGGGGCTTTTGCCCGGCGAGGTGCTGATCCTGTTCCTGGTCGGGCCGGTCGCTGGTCAGGCCTCGTGCCCGCAGCCGGCGGCCTTTCCCAACGGCGTCCACTACACCGGGACCGGGATCGCCGACAGCTTCCGGGTGGTCTCCGACGTGCCCGTGGTCGCGTACCAGATCAACCCTTACGGGGGCGGCAGCGCGGCGGTGACCGGAGCCTCGCTGCTGCTGCCGTCGAGCGCCTGGGACACCAACTACGTGATGATCAACGGCCTGCCCGAGTCGATCGGCGATCCGGCGGCCAACATCATCGCCGCCGAAGATCAGACCACGGTCACGATCCTGCCGATCGCCAACGTCCAGGGCGGCGGCGGTCTGCCCGGGGGTCCGGCCGGTGTGCCGATCGAATTCCAGCTCGACGCGGCCGAGCACGCGCAGTTCGTGCAGGGCGTCGAGCTGACCGGCAGCATCATCCAGAGCGACAAGCCGATCGGCCTGATGGGCGGCCACACGGGCATGCAGGTGCCGGTCGGCACGTCCTACTCCGATCACGCCGAGCAGATGATCCCGCCGGTCCGCGCGCTCGGCCACGAGTACGTCGGCGTCATGCACCGCCCGCGCGCGGCCGAGCCCGGGATCTGGCGGGTGATCGGAGCCGTCGACGGCACCCAGCTGACGTGGAGCAGCGACGTCGGCGGACCGGCGACCCTCGAGCAGGGCCAGAAGGTCGAGTTCAATCCAAAAGCGGCCGCTTCGCGTCCGGCCCGCTTCGCGGGCGCCTTGCGGCCTTTTGGATTTAGACCTCCGCTTCGCTCCGGTTCATCACCCCCGATCCCTTCATCGTCAGCAGCCAGGATCAGGACCACCCGTTCTTGCTGTTCAACTACATGAGCGGCTCGCAGTGGGCGATGGGCCAGCCCGGCCTCAGCGATCGTGGCGACTCCGACTACGTGATCTCGGTCCCACCCGATCAATACATGCCGGGCTACGTGTTCTTCGCCGACCCGACCTACCCGACCACCAACCTGGTGATCGTGCGTCGGCGGATCAACGGAGACTTCCACGACGTCGTGCTCGACTGCGCCGGGACCCTCGATGGCTGGACCGCGCTCGGCACCGAGTACGAGTGGACCTGGTTCGACCTGACCTCCGGCAACTTCCAAGCAAACGGCGCCTGCGAGTCCGGCCGCCACGAGATCGTCAGCGACGGCGGCCGCTTCGGCCTGTGGATCTGGGGCTGGGGCGGGCCGGGCACGGTCGTGTTCACCAGCAACGTCTCGTACGGGTACCCGGCCGGGATGAACGTGCAGCCGATCAATGATGTAGTGATCGATCCGGTCGGGTAGCCGTCCGCCAGCGGGCGACATCATGCAGCGCAAGCGAATCATCCCCTTGGCCGGAGTGCTGGCCGCGCTCTTGCTCGTGGGTGGTTGGTCGTTGCTGCGAACGGGCGCGAGCACGACCGCGAGCGACCCTTCGGGCGGCGAGGCCGAGCCACGCGAGCGCGGCACCGAACGCGCGGGTCTGACCGCCGAAACCCAGCGACGGCGAGCTGCCGAGCCCGGCGAGTCAGCGACCGACGACTCGCAGCAGCCGACGCCGCGCGAGCGCAGGGCCGAGTTCGATCGCGCCCGGCGAGACGCGCTGCGAATCGAGATCCTGCAAGCGCTCGCCGAGCAGCCGTCATCGCGCCCGTCGCGAGCCGAGCCCGACGAGGAGCAGCCGCGACCTCCGGGCACGCTCCGTGACCGGATCGGCGGGCGCTCGGCGCTCACCGAGGCCCTCAACCATGACTTCATCCCGCTGGCCGACGAGTGCGTCGAGCAAGCCCGCGCGCGGCTGCCCGAGCTCGAGGGCATGGTCGCGATCGGGCTCGACACGGTCGCCGACGCCGAGCTCGGCGGGATCGTCGAGGCGGTCGCGATGCAGCCCAACAACGAGATCGACGATCCCGAGCTGATCGAGTGCCTCTCGCAGACCGCGTTGAGCATGATCCTGCCGCCGCCGCCCGAGAGCGGTAAGGAGCAGTTCGTGATCACGATGCCGATCGAGCCCGAGCCGCCGGCAAACTGAGTGCTTGACCGCCGCGCGCAGCCGGGCTCAACTCGTCACAGATGCTCGGCGACGACATCCGCGTGCTCGCGCGGGGCCCCGGCTGGCTGTTCGCGGCCTGGCAGCAGGCCTACATCCTCGACTGGAAGGCGCCGATCTCGATCGAGAACCTCGACGCCTCGGTCGCGGGCGCGCGGACGGTGCTCGAGACCTTCCCGGAGCTGGCGACCATCAACGTCATCCACAAGCGCATGAGCTTGCCGCCCAACGAGCTGCGCGAGTACGCCAAGAAGAAGATGGCCGAGAGCCCGGTCGGGGTTCGTTGCCACGCGACCGCGCTGACCGAGCGCGGGTTCTGGGCGAGCGCGATGCGAGCGGCGATGACCGGCATCTACATGGTCGAGCGCACCGACTTTCCGCGCAAGGTGTTCGCCGAGGTCGTCGAGGCCGTCGACTGGTCGGGCGAGCTGCTCGGACGCGATCGCGACTGGTGTCGCAAGGCGCTGGCCGCCGCCGAGGCGGTCATGGCCGAGAACCAACCGGAGTGAGTCGAATGTCGGTCCCCAACCCGATCGCCGAGAGCACCGAGCGGTTCCTGGCCGGGCTCGCGCCCGCGCGCCGCGAGCAGGCCGAGCGCGATCTATTGCGCGACTCGGTCCGACCCGAGGGCGTCGACATGACCCTGGCCGACGAGCTCAACCTGGCCAAGGCCGTCAAGTGCGTGGCTGGGGCCGACGGGCTCAGCGTCGAGGAGCTCGCCGGGCTCAAGTACCTGATGATCCTCTCCGGGCTGCCCGTGGTCGCGCAAAAGCACGTCGAGGCCTTCGACGCCTCGACCACCCGCGTCGAGGACGTCTCCGCCCTGTTCCCGTCGGCCGGTCGCAAGGCCTGCTACGTGCTCTCGGGCGTGACCACCGTGGCCGCGCTCGACGGGCTGTCGAGCGAGGAGCGGGACTTCGCCGTCGAGCTCGGCGCCAACCTCGGGCTCTCGGCCACGCTGGTCGAGCTGCTGATCGCCGAGGCCCGGGCGATGGCGATGGCGATGAAGGCCGGCAACCAGGAGCTGGTCGCCGAGCTCGCCCGCACTCGCGAGGCGCTCTACGACTTCGTGCTCGACGGGCACGGCTGACGCCGTCAGTCGTGCTCGGGCCAATCTTCGTCTGGAGCTTCGGCCGCCAGCGCCGCTTCGTACTCCGAGCGTCCGCGCTCGGCCATCCGGGCGAAGGGCGAGGGCTTGGGGAACATCATGTCGAGGAAATATTCGTAGTAGGTCCGGGCATAGCCGAGCTGCCGCCACGGATACTGGAAGCTGGAGATTCGCTCGGCGATGATCATCGCCGAGATCAGCGCGCCCTCCTCCGAGTCGACGCTGGTGTTGTTGCCGGCGAACCACACGTTGCCGAGGCCCTGGATCTCGTGGAGCTCGCGCTTGGCCTTGTCGAAGAACCCGGCCAGCCAGCGGCCGTGCACCCAGGTCTTCTTGTAGATGATGGTCTCGGGCCTGGGCACCACCGCGCCCTCGTCCTTCGAGTACATCGACACATAGCAAGGGAACGGGGTGCCGAGGATGTTCTGCATGTGATAGGTCTGGAAGCTCTGCTCGAGCTTGTAGGGCAGACCCATGACATTGCCGGAGCTCGGATCCCAGCAAAAGTAGCAATTGAATTGCCCGTCCTCGAGATCGTCGCGCAGCGGCGGCGCGAGCACGTCCTTGTCCTGGTGGATGTAGCAGACCCCGGGGATCAGCTCGAACTTGTCGGCGGCGATGTACTCGGCCTGCTGGTCCCAGTAACGATTGTGCGGGTTGTTCAGCAGCTTGCGATTGACGTTCATGTCGGTGGTCAACACCACCTGGTCGAACACGTCGGCCTGCTCGGCCCCGTTTTGGTCCTTCCAGACCACGCAGACCTGACCGGCCGGGGTCGGGCGGACCGAGGTCACGATCGTGTCGGTCTCGATCTTGGCGCCGAAGGTCCTGGCCAGGTAGGCCATGGCCTCGACCCAGGTCTGCGCGCCGTCGCGGAACCGATCCCAGCCGGTCCCGGGCTTGGTGAACGAGGCGTAGGGCCCGACCTCCTGGATGGTCGGCAGCTTGGCGAAGATCGGGAACAGGTCGCGGATCGAGCTCTCGAGCAGATCGGTGGTGCCGTAGCCGTTGATGATCGACAGATACGGAATCAGCATGTAGCGGAAGAAATTGCCCTCCCGCGAATACCCGCGCTTGTCGAGGTATTCGCCGACGCTCATCTTCCACATTCGCTTGCCCTTGATCACCTGCAGGTAGGCGAAGTGCATGTCTCGCTGGAAGCGCTTGGCGTCGCGGACCGCGTCGGGCGTGTAGCAGGCGTCGAACTTGGGCCCGTGCTGGTAGGGATCGAAGTTGCCCCAATTGAGGTTGTCGCGGAAGGTCCCCGAGATCTTGAGCTCCGGGTGGCGGTGGAGCTTGACCTTGGCCTTGAACCACGGATCCTCGAGCATCAGGTACAGGTTCGGATACAGCGTTTCACAGACGAACTGCACGCCGATGTCGACCGCGTAGGTCGGCTCGTTGATGATGCCTTCGGCGACGTGGCCCCGGCCGTGAGCGTCGAACAGCACCGGGATCGTCCGCGAGTGTCCGCCGACCTTGTCCTCGTCGTGAAACAAGGTCAGCTCGACCTCGCGGCGCGAACGCGGCTGACTGGTGATGGCCCAGAGCAACGACACTCCGGTGGCACCACCACCGACGACGGCGACCTTCTTCTTCTGCATCACTACAGACGCTACCAAGAGAGCGGCTCGCCGTCGCGAAAAAATCCGCCTGACGGCCCGTCGTCGGCCAGGGTCGCGGCCCAGATGATCCCGACGATGCCCTGTTCGACGCTGCGGGTCGCACTCGCGCCGCCCAGATCGGTCTGCACCCAGCCCGGACAGACCGCGTTGACCTTCACTCCTGTACGCGCTTCCAGGTGGAACTGCACGGTCACGGCGTGGAGCGCCGTCTTGGAGATTCGATAGGCCGCGGTCCCGCGGCCCATGTCCGCCAGCGCGCCCATGCCCGAGCTGACGTTGACGATTCGCCCGTAGCCGGCCTCGTTCATCCACGGCAGCGCCCTTTGGCAGGTGCGGTAGGGCCCGAGCGCGTTGACGTTCAGGGCCTCGGCGACCAGCGTGGCCGGGACCTCGAGAGCGGTCGCGCCCGGGCCTTCGGGGATGATGCCCGCGTTGTTGACCAGCACGTCGAGCCGGCCGAATTGCTGGTGAAGCTCATCGAACAGCGCCGCGACCTGCTCGTCGCGGCTGACGTCGAGCTGCCGGGCGACGATGCCGAGCCGGGCATCGAGCTCGGCGACGGTCGCCTCGGCCTCGGCCAGCGTCGGCGCGGACAGGACCACCTTCATGCCGCGCTCGGCCAGCGCGATCGCGGTCGCGCGGCCGAGGCCGCGGCTTGCTCCGGTCACCAGTGCGACTCGATCTCGCATTGCTCGGTCTCCGTCAGCCGCGGACGATCGCGACGTTGAAATTGGCGGTCTGCAGGGCACCCCACATTCGCAGCCACAACGGCAGATACATCTCGGTCCCGCGCGCGCTGCTGATGTCGCCGAGATCGACGACCGCCTTCCAGCCGAACCAGTCGCGCAGGATCGTCTGCTCGACGAAGCGCTTGGCGTCGGCGTCGTTGCCCGACATGAACACCACGTGCTCGCCCGGCAGCAGGCTCGGCTCGACCATCAGATTGCAGTTGATGGTGTTGAGCGTCTTGACGACCTTGGTCTTGGGGAACCCGGCCTGGATCTGCTCGCCGAGCGAGCTGTCGTTGCAGACCGACAGCCGCGGCGGCATCCCGCGCGAGAAGTCGAGCGGGTTGGCGATGTCGATCAGGACCTTGCCGGCCAGCGCCTCGGCCCCGGCCATCTGCAGGGCCTCGAGCGAGCCCGCGCCGCTCGTGCAGTTGAACAGCAGCTCGGCCGAGCGGGCCGCGTCGGCGTAGGTCGCAACCCTGACCTTGTCGGCGCCGAGCTTGGCCAGCCAGGCGCGAGCTTTTTCGTTGTCGGCGGTGCGCGACGCGAGCGTGACCTCGTGGCCGAGGTCGACGAGCTTGCTGGCGATGGTCGTGCCCACCATTCCGGTTCCGAGTACGGCGATCTTCATGGCGCCAGAGTATTGATGACCACGAGCCGCGTCCATGCCTGTTTGGTTGCAATTGAGATGACAAAAAGTTGATAATCAGGCCGTGTCGGAGCCCTTCAGCGGCGTGCTCTCCTTCACCGCGGTCGCCGAGGCGCGGAGCTTCAAGCTCGCGGCCGAGCGGCTCGGGGTCAGCTCGGCCGCGGTCAGCAAGGCGGTCGCCCGGCTCGAGCACGAGCTCGGGGTGCGGCTGCTCGATCGGACCACCCGGCGGGTCGAGCCGACCGCCGAGGGGGCGCTGTACCTCGAGCACTGCCGCGGCGCGCTCGAGCAGCTGCGGCTCGGTCGCGAGCGGCTCGAGCAGACCCGCTCGGTCGCGGCCGGCGAGCTGACGGTCGCGCTGCCCTTCATCCTCGGTCGCCACCTGGTCGCCCGGCTGCCGCGCTTCAGCGCCCGGTACCCGCAGGTCCGGGTGGCCTTGCGGCTGAGCGATCGCATCAGTCGGCTGGTCGACGAGCAGATCGACGTGGCGATCCGGATCGGCGCGCTGGCGGACTCGACCGCGATCGCCCGCAAGCTCGGCGAGACCCGCTGGGTGACCGTGGCCGCGCCCGCGTACCTGGCCCGCCGCGGCACCCCGCAGCGACCCGAGCAGCTGATCGATCACGACTGCGTGGTGTTTCACTCGCCGCGCGGGGTCGAGGTCGGCTGGCAATTTGTCGACGGGCCGCGCTCGAGGCAGGGCCGCGAGTGGCGAGTGTCCGCGCGCATCAACCTCGATCAGGGTCAGCTGCTGGTCGACGCCGCGGTCGCCGGGCTCGGGATCGTGCAGGTGTTCTCGTACATGGTCAGCGACGAGCTCGAGCGCGGCGAGCTGGTCGAGGTGCTCGGCGAGCATGCCTGCGCGGGGCCGCCGATCCACGCGCTGTGCAAGCCCGGCCAGCAGGGGGTCGCCAAGGTCCGGGCGTTGCTCGACTTCCTGGTCGAGCAGCTGGGCTGCTGACATCAGCTCCGCAAACCGAGCAACGAAACCGGGTAGGGTCGGCGCGGAGCAACCCGCATGCGCCGCGCCGACCGCCTGTTTCAGATCGTCTCGCTGCTCCGCCGACAGCGGTTCGTGACCGCGGCGACCCTGGCCAGGCGGCTCGAGGTCAGCGAGCGGACCATCTATCGCGACGTCCGCGATCTGATCGGCTCGGGCGTGCCGATCGAGGGCGAGGCCGGGGTCGGCTATCGCCTGAGCAAGCACTTCGACCTCCCGCCGATGATGTTCAACGTCGACGAGGTTCAGGCGCTGGTGCTCGGCGCCCGGATGGTCGAGGTCTGGGGCGACGACGATCTGCGCCGCGCGGCCCGGAGCGTGCTCGACAAGACCGAGATTGTGCTGCCGCCCAAGCTGCGCCCGCGGGTCCAAGACACCGCGCTGTTCGCCCTGCCGTTTCGCGCGTCCGGGCGCGTCCGCGAGGTGATGGGGCCGATCCGGCGGGCGATCGACGAGCGCTGGAAATTGTCGCTCGGCTACCGCGACGCCGAGGCGCAGGCCAGCGAGCGGATCGTGCGGCCGCTCGGACTGTGGTTTTGGGGGGTGACCTGGACGCTCGGCGCCTGGTGTGAGCTGCGGCAGGACTTTCGCAATTTTCGGCTCGATCGAATCGACGCGGTCGAGCTGACCGACGAGACCTTCGAGCTCACGCCGCCGGTCACCCTCGACGATTATGTCCGGGCGATGACCAGCGAGGAATGAGCCCGACGGTCGCGCCGACCGACAGCCCCAGCAGCATTCCGAGCCCCCCGCCGAGCCCGACGACCAGGGGACGCTGGCGAGCCGGCGATCGTCGCCGTCGAGCGCGACCTCGCGTCGGCGGTTGGCGGCGCGCATCGAGGTTCGGCACTCCCACCAGGTGATCCCGATGCGGCGTCGTCAGCGTCATGGTCCGATTTCAGGACGCGACCGGCGAAGCCTCGCACCTGCGGCCAGAGCTGCGCGAACGCAGGGCGGAACGCGTCTCGATCGCCGTCGGCCAGCCGGGCCAACAGCTTCGAGAGCTCCCTGCGCTGCTCTCGATTCATGGCTCAGCAGCAGGGGCAATCACAGTCGTCGCAGTCGTCGCAGTCGTCACAGCAGTCGTCGCAGTCGTCGCAGCAGTCGTCGCAAGCGGCGCTGGCGGCCCAGGTCACGGCCGGGACACCGAGGACGAAGGTCAGCAGACCGATGACTTTCCAGTTCTTCAGCATGATTTTCTCGTCGTCTCGTGGCCCGAAGGCCTTCGCCGTGAATAGGCGTGGATACCCCGGACCGTGACGCTTCGCTAAATGTGACAACTCACTGCATGCAAGCGTGCTCGCGCAAGGTACCCTGAGGTCGTGCGGGTCTTCGCTCGCGTCCACGGCCGCCCTCGAGTCGGCGAGCCATGCAGCGGCGACGCCGGCTGCGTGCGGACGATCGACGGCGTGACCTGGGCGCTGCTGATCGATGGGCTCGGCCACGGACCCAAGGCCGCCGAGGTCGCCGAGCGAGCGGTCGACGAGCTCGGGCTGCTGTCGGCCGAGTCGGTCGAGGCCGGGCTCGCTCGCCTGCACGCCCGGCTCGAGGGCACCCGCGGAGCCGCGGCCACGCTGCTGCGCTTCGCCGAGCGCTCGCTCGGCTTTTGCGGGGTCGGCAACGTCTCGCTGCGAACCCTCGCGGGCGCCCAGGTGCCGTACATCCCGGCCAACGGGATCCTCGGCCACCGCCGACTGCGGCCGCGCTGTGGCGAGATCGAGCTCTCGGGTCCGGGCCGGCTGCTGCTGTTCACCGACGGCATCGTCCCGACCGCGCCGCTGAGCTCGCTGGTCTCGCTCGACGACGACGCGCTGTGCCTGGCGCTGCTGACCGAACACTCGCTCGCGCGCGACGACGCGACCGTGGTCGCGCTTCGCTACTGGGTTTGATGTAGGGCCGTCGCCGGGTCTCCTCCATGCCGGGCAAAGCCCGTCACGGGACCCCCACCCTTGCCGAGCTCGAACGCAACGGCGCGAGATCATGGACGCTTTTCGGCAAGGGTGCGGGATCACGAGGGTTTTTGGGTGGCGGGAGTCTACGGGAGTCCCGGTGGCTCCGCCGTCGGCCACCCTCGGCGTGGAGACATCGTGGAGACGCTCGTCGGGTCGCTACCCAGCCAGTCAAGGTTGCGGTGGCACGCGAGTTGATCGCGACGGCAACACAGCCCAACATCGACGACCTTAACATGAGAGCTTCTTCGGCCAACGCTCGACGGTGATCGCGGTCGGTGACACTGTCGAGCTTATCGAGGTGGCCATTCGTGGCGAACGCTGCGAGTGAGCGCCGCTCCCAGATCTTCGCCGGTCCCGATGAGCGCCGTCGAGTGTCAGCGAGCGAGGGCCTCGCTCGAGGTCTGCAGCTGTGACCGCCGCCAGGACCCTCGACAGCGGTGGTCGGCCGAGGACGAGAGGATCGCCATGTGATGTGCAGGTCGCTGCGCAGTGACGTCGCCGCGGAATGGACCCGGCTCGCCTGCCGCACCAACACTCGCCGACAGTCGACCAGTATAACTCGCCGAAGCCGGGCTCACCCATGCCCACATGCCGTGACGGCGCAAATCGCGGCGTGGTACCATCTCCACCATGTCACGGCTCTTGACCCAACTCGGGATTCGAGAAAATCCGTTCTCGGCACTCTCTGCGGAGGATGAACCGGACATTGATCAGTATTTCATTCGCCCGCCGTACTATCGGTACATCAATGAGCGAGGCTTGAAATGCCAGACCTGCATATTATTCGGAGAACGTGGTGCTGGCAAGAGCGCCACACGCCTTACTCTTAAGAATGAGGCATGGCGGAGGATAAAGAGGAACGATGACTTCCCCGTGATCCCCGTGACCCTCGATAACTATCAGGCTATCTTAGATCGGGGCCTGAACAAGGTTACGGTTGGAGGTTTTGTGCGTGAGGCCTGTTTTCTGGTAGTTGAGGCGGTGCTCGTGTGGCTCACTTCTCTCGCTGAGGATGAGCGGGAGACATATGTCGCGGGCTTGGACTCCTCCGAGTTGGAGTTAGCGATTCAACTCGTCGACCGTTTCTATCTCAGTCGTCCGGAAATGGCACGTTCACTGTCGAGCAAGAAGACCCTTCAGCTCCTTAGCCAGGCTTGGCCACAGAGGACCGCGCTGTGGGTCGCCAAACGCTGGGACGCGTTAGCCACCATCGTTTCCCGAACTGCTCTTGCCATCACCCAGCGGAAGACCGAACTGAAACTAGACGTCGAAAAGGAAGTCGAGCAACTGCTCCTGCCAGGTACCGAAGCACGCTGGGATGAGGAACGATACGCTCGTTCCGCCCTTGAAAAAGCTGTGGAATTTTCGCGCCTATTTGGCTTCGGCGGAGTGACAGTCCTGCTCGACAAGGCAGATGAAACCACTGAAACTGGAGGGTCCAAAGACTCCCCACTGAAGACCGCCCAGTTACTCCACCCTCTTCTTGTTACCACATCCCTGCTGGAGATCGATGGGCTGGGATGGATCTTCTTCTTGTGGGACAAGGTGAAGGAGCCATATTCCGACTCAGGTGGATTCACGATTCGACTTGATAAGATAGCGAACGCAACAATCAAGTGGGAGCCTGCCCATCTTGAGGACCTCGTCACCAAGCGCCTTGGACACTTCTCGGATAATAGGGTGTCGCAAATCGCGCAGCTCGTCAGCGGCGATGTCGACGCACAGGACTTCACGTCAACTATTGTAGACCTCTCAATGATGTCGCCTCGCGAACTTGTACGAATACTCGACATCTGCATCCGTGAGCATGACGAGATGTACGATCATGAAGAGAGCATGCCACTCCTAACACCCGAATCAATTGGGAGGGGCCTTGACCGATATGTCAGCGAACGCGTCAAGGTCATATACAAACCCGACGATATCCGTCAGCTAATCAGGCTAGGAATGACAGCGTTTGTCAACAAGGATGTCCAGGGCAAATTCAAGATAAACGAATCATCTGCCCGAAATCGAATAAAACGATGGGAGGGGACGGGGATCGTTACGCATACCGGGCAACGACGGGCAGA
>Ga0079224_100007287_pt1 | contig 14817 bp, 11 predicted proteins | sample Stecom2015_FD_80414 | JGI IMG/M metagenome (GOLD analysis project Ga0079224, IMG submission 80414) | Agricultural soil microbial communities from Utah to study Nitrogen management - Steer compost 2015 | ecosystem: Environmental > Terrestrial > Soil > Agricultural land | place: USA: Utah...
CTGGTCAAGGTGAAACCGAATGCCCGGGCGAGCGAGCTCGTCCGGGCCGCCGACGGGGGCTTCCACGCCCGCCTCAAGTCGCCGCCCGCCGAAGGCAAGGCCAACGCCGAGCTCGTCGGGCTGGTCGCCGCGTACTTCGACGTGCCGAAATCCCGCGTCCGCATCAAGAGCGGCCACTCGGGGCGCACCAAGCAGGTCGAGATCGACGACTGAGATCGCCTTGCACCCCTTCGATCACGCGCTCGCGGTCCTGCTCGCCGTCATCCAGCCGGTCTGGACGGTGGTGGCGTTCCGCCGCCTGATCGCGTTGCAGGAGGGCACCGATCGCGTGCAGCTGTATACGCGCACCGGCGCGGTGCAGTGGGGCACGCTGGCCGTGTTCGCCGCGGCCTGGATCGCACTGGGACGCGACGCCGCTCCGCTCGGCCTCGTCGCGCCGGGAGGCACCGGGTTCCTGGCCGGCTGCGTGCTAGTGCTCGTGCTCGTCGGCGTGCTGGTCCACGCCTGGCGGAGCGCGCGCCGCCTGTCCGACGCAGAGCGCGCGCGGCAGGTCGCGCAGCTCGGCAACCTCGTGCACTTCCTGCCGCGGACGAAGCGCGACTACCGGCATTTCGCCTGGTTGTCGGTGACGGCCGGCATCGTCGAGGAGATTCTCTACCGCGGATTCCTGATCTGGTATTTCGCCCTGTTCCTGCCGCTCTGGGCGGCGGTCGTCGCCTCCTCGATCGTGTTCGGGATCGGGCACGGCTACCAGGGACCGGGCTACGCGCTGCGCACCGGAGCCGGCGGGGCCGCGTTCGCGGTCCTCTACCTCCTGTCCGGCTCGCTGTGGCTGCCGATTGTCGCGCACGCGGCGGTGGACCTGCTGCAGGGCGCGGCCGCGTTCGAGCTCTTGCGCGCCCGCGGACCGGGCCGGGAGGCCGGGCGGCCCGATGTCCACGGTGCTTGACCGGGAGCGGGCGCCGGGCGCACCATGGCTCGGTCGCTCGACCGATCCCGCGGAGCACTCCCATGGCCACGACCGCCCGCGAAGTCGAGGGCAGCCAGGACGTCCGCGACGCCATCCTCGACGCCACCCGGCAATGCCTGCTCGAGACCGGGTTCGCCCAACTGTCGACGCGCCGCATCACCGAACGGGCCGGCGTCGCGCTGAGCCAGCTCCATTACCACTTCGGCTCCAAGCACGGACTCGTGCTCGCGCTGCTCGGGCGCGAGAACGAACGCCTGCTCGGGCGCCAGCAGGCGATGTACGAGGACGACCGGCCGCTGTGGCGCCAGTGGGAGCAGGCCTGCGATTACCTCGAGGAGGACCTGCGCTCCGGGTACGTGCGCGTGCTGCAGGAGATGGCCGCGGCCGGCTGGTCCAACGAGGAGATCGCCGACGCCGTTCGTCATGACCTGCGCGGGTGGTTCCGCCTGCTGACGAGCGTTACGGAGCGCTTCTTCGCCGAGTACGGCCCGGTCGGGCCGTTCCGGCCCCGGGAGATCGCCGCGCTGGTCGGCCTCGCGTTCCTCGGCGCGGAATCGATGCTGCTGCTCGGCGTGCCGGAAACGGAGCTGCCTTGCCGTGCCGCGCTGCGGCGCTTCGGCGACGTCATCAAGGCCGTCGAATCGGGCACGCGCGAGAGCTGACGTGCGCGCCCGCTACCCCGACCGCAGCGGCCACGTCGTCATCGACGGCGTGCGCATCGGCTACGAGGTGTTCGGTTCCGGCTCGCCCACGCTGCTCCTGCTGCCGACCTGGACCATCGTGCACTCGCGTTTCTGGAAGATGCAGGTGCCGTACTTCGCACGGCATTACCGCGTCGTCACGTTGGACGGACCGGGCAACGGCCGCTCCGACCGGCCGCTCGATCCGGCGGCCTACGGCCCCGGCCCGGTTGCCGCCGCCGCGCACACGGTGCTCGACGCGACGGACACGGAAAAGGCGGTGCTCGTCTCGCTGTCCCGCGGCGCCAACTGGTCACTCAAGCTCGCGGCGGACCACCCGGAGCGCGTGCTCGGCCAGGTGTTCATCGGCCCGGCGACGCCGCTGCCGCCGGTCGGCGAGTACCGCCGGGGTGCGATGGAACGTTTCTGGGAGGAGCCACCGCCACACGCGCAGGGCTGGGAGAAATACAACGCGAAGTACTGGCTCGAGCACTACGAGGACTTCCTCGAGTTCTTTTTCTCGAAGTGCTTCAACGAGCCGCATTCGACGAAGCAGCGCGAGGACGCGATGGGCTGGGCGCTCGAGACGACACCCGGGGTGCTGGTGGCGGAGGCGCGCTCGACGCCCGACGCCGAGACCTGCCTCGAGTGGTGCCGCCGCGTGCGCGGCACGCCGGTGCTGGTGATCCACGGCACCGGGGACGCGATCATTCCCGCCGCGCGGGGAGAAGCGCTCGCGAAGGCGACCGGCGGCGAGCTCGTGCTGCTCGAAGGCTCGGGCCACATCCCGCTCGCGCGCGACCCGGTGAAGGTCAACCGCCTGATCGGGCGCTTCGTCGACCGCCGCGCAGGCCGGACCGCGCTGAAGCCCCGCTGGACGCGCGGGCGCAGCCGCGAGCGCCGCGTGCTGTACCTCTCGTCGCCGATCGGGCTCGGGCACGTGCGGCGCGATCTCGCGACCGTGCAGGCGCTGCGCCGCCATCATCCGGACGTCCGCGTCGAGTGGCTCGCGCAGCACCCGGTGACGCAGGTGCTCGAGGCCTACGGCGAGCACGTGCACCCGGCGAGCCGCCATTTCGCGAGCGAGTCCGCGCACATCGAAGCGGAGGCGCACGAGCACGACCTGCACTGCTTCCAGGCGTGGCGGCGCATGGACGAGATCCTGCTCGCCGATTTCATGGTGTTCCATGACGTGGTGCGCGAGACGCCCTACGATCTCGTCGTCGCCGACGAGGCGTGGGACGTCGATTACTTCCTGCACGAGAATCCGGAGCTCAAGCGCTTCGCCTACGCGTGGTCGACCGATTTCGTCGGCTGGCTGCCGATGCCGGACGGCGGCGAGCGCGAGGCATTCCTCACCGCGGACTACAACGCGGAGATGATCGAGCACATCGCGCGCTACCCGCGCGTGCGCGACGCCGCGCTGTTCGTCGGCAATCCCGAGGACATCGTGGAGGACGATTTCGGGCCGGGGCTGCCGTCCATCCGCGAATGGACGGAGGAGCACTACAGCTTCACGGGCTACATCACCGGCTTCGATCCGGCTGAGCTCGGCGAGCGCGAGGCGCTGCGCGCGGCGCTCGGGTACCGGCCGGACGAGAAAGTGTGCGTCGTCGCCGTCGGCGGCTCCGGGGTCGGCAACTGCCTGCTCGAGCGCGTGATCGACGCGTTCACCGCCGCGAAGAAGATAGTGCCGGAGCTGCGCATGATCGCCATCGCGGGGCCGCGCATCGACCCTGCGCGCTTTCGCCGCCGCGACGGGCTCGAGGTGCACGGCTACGTGCACGAGCTCTATCGCCACCTCGCCGCCTGCGACCTCGCGATCGTGCAATCGGGGCTCACGACGTGCATGGAGCTCACGGCCTGCCGCACGCCGTTCATCTACGTGCCCCTCCGGCATCATTTCGAGCAGACCTTTCACGTGCACCACCGGCTGTGCCGTCACCGCGCCGGCCATCGCATGACCTGGGACGAGGCGACCCCGGAGCACCTCGCGGCCGCCGTCGCGGCGCACGTCGGCGAGCGGGTCGAGTACCGCCCGGTGGAAGCCGACGGCGCCGGCCGCGCCGCCCGCGTCCTCGCCGAGCTCCTCTAACTGCGGGAGCGCGCCTCGCGCGCGACCGGAACGTCGACCGCGCCTCGCGCCCGCGACAGCCGCGCAGCGGCGAAAGTCGAATATGCTTGGTATGTCGCGTCGGCCGAGCACCGAACCGGTCGCACGCAATGCGCGCGGCTTGCGCTTGCAAATCTGGGATATCCCGTCCAGATTTGGGTAAAGACGCCGGCCACCTAATTGCTGGAGCCAGAAAATGCAGGAACTGCCCCATCTCTACCGGGTGGGCGCCGCGTCCACCCCCGAAGGTTTCGTGGCGCTCTCGAGCCCCGGGCTCGCACGACTCGAATCGGCATCCCCGGCCGAGTTCGGCGGACCGGGCACCCAGTGGTCGCCGGAGACGCTGCTCGTCGCCGCGATCGCCGACTGCTTCGTGCTCACCTTCAAGAGCGTGGCGAAAGCGTCGAAGTTCGACTGGCGCTTCGTGAGCTGCGAGGTCGAGGGCACGCTGGACCGCCGGGACGGCCGCATGCAGTTCGTGCGTTACCTCGTACGCGCCACGCTGGAAGTACCCGCAGGGACGGACGAGAAGCGGGCATACCGCTTGCTGGAGAAAGCCGAAGAGAACTGCCTCATCACGAACTCCCTGAACGGCGAGATCGAGCTCGAAACCGAAGTACGCCAGGTGTGACGGATCCGGTGCCGGCGACCCGGCGTGCGGTCGCCGCCGCTTGCGCATCGTGGGTCGCTACCTGATACTCGCGCCCTTTCCGGATGCACGGGGGGAGGCGATGCACAGGGATCGGGCACGACCGCGACCATCCCGACAGAGTTTCCCGCAGGCGACATGATCCTGCTCGTGCTCGGCGCCGCCGCGGACGTGGCGAATACCGGGATGGTCGCGGCGGACGAGCCGCCGGCCGAGATCGTCGTCAGCGCCACCCGCGTGGCCAACACGCAACCCGCGGGCAGCTTTCCGGCGCCTGCAACGCTGTGGCGCTACGACGCCCGCACCGAGCTGCAGTCCCGGGGCGTCGCCGAAGGCCAGGCCGACGTGACCGTGCGCGGCGGTGTGTTCGAGAACACCGGCATCGCCGTCGGCGCGGTCACGATCACGGATCCGCAAACGGGCCACTACACCGCGGAGCTGCCGATCGATCCCGCGTTCCTCTCGTCGCCGGCACTCCTGACCGGCAGCGACAACGCCATCGCCGGCTTCAATTCGAATGTCGCCACGATCGCCTACGCGATCCCTGCCGTCACCGCGGCCGGTACGATCGCACTCGGCGCGGGCAGCGATGTTCTGCGCTACCAGTCCCTGCGGGTCGCGGGCACGCGGGAGACCGGTGCCGATGCCACGCTCGCGGCGGCGGCATCGGTGGCCTTCTCGCGTGGCGAGGGCAGCCAGCCGGCCGGCGATCACGACTTCGCGCGCTACAACGTGCACCTGCAGCGTGCAACCGGCGCGGCGCAGACGGACCTCCTGCTCGCGTACCAGGACAAGTTCTACGGCTGGCCGGGCGCGTACACGGGGTTCGCCAACCTGCTCGAGACGGACCACACGAAGACGACGCTCGTGCTGATGAACCATCGCGTCGACCTGGCCGGCGGATGGCTGCAGGTCGGCGCCTATCATCGCCGCCTCGAGGACGACTACGATTTCGACCGCCTCACGGAAGAGTCCGGCGTACCCGGCGCTTTCGAGCACGAGACCGTGGTACGCGCAGCGGGCTTCCAGGGCCTGTTCACGACCGGCCGCGTGGATTGGCGCATCGGCGGGCAGCTCACGGCGGACGAGCTCGTGCGCTCCACCGACCTCACGAACGGCGACTTCGACACGCGCCGCTACCTGAAGCTCGGCGTCATGCCCTCGGTCGGCGTGCTCGACACCGGGGACGCCCGCGTGACGCTGCGCGCCGGGCTGACGCTCGACGATTCCAATCGCGACGGCAGCGAGGTATCACCGCTCGTCGGCGTCGTGCTCGAGCGCGGTCCCGTGACGCTCGATCTCGAGTACGCGGTCACGACGCAGGTGCCGGGCTACACGGCGCTCAAGTCGGGGCCCGCCGGGCTTTTCGGGGGCAATCCGGACCTCGGGCGCGAAACGGCGCGCCAGCTCGCGTTGTCCGCGGGCTGGAAGGCGAGTGACCTGGAGGCAACGTTCACCGTGTTCCGGCGCACGGACGACGATCTCGTCGACTGGACCTACAGCCGGGCAGCCCCTCTCGCGCGGCAGGCGAACCCGCTGGATGCGGACGTGCTGGGGATCGAGGCGCTCTTCGCCCGCCGCTGGGAGCGCCTCGAGGTCGCGGGCGGTTACACGTGGCTGGACAAGGAGCCCGACTTCGGCAGCGCCGAGGTCGATGCGAGCTTCTACGCCCTGAACTACGCGCGGCACCGCGCCACGCTGGCGACGACGTGGCACGCCACCGAACGGACGAGCTGGCGGATCGATGCGGAGTATCGCGCGCAGCGGGACAATCCCCTGCGCACGAGCGGCAGCGAGGCCATGCTCGTCTCCGCCAGCGTCGCGTGGGAGCCGCCCGACGGCGACGGTGTCGCGCTCGCGCTCATCGCCGACAACGTCACCGACAGCGACTACCAGCCGTTCCCCGGCACGCCGGCGTCTGGCCGGCAGCTCGCGCTGCACCTGCAATACACCTGGTAGGAGCGCGCATCGCGCGCGACCGCAGGTTGACGCCTGGTTGCGGTTGCGTTATGGTTGCGGGCATGAATCGCCCCGCCCGGATCCGCATCACCGACCTTCCGCCGCGCGAAGCGGCCGCCACGCTCGCCGCGCGCCAGCGCGACGACCGGCACTGGCTGGACGAGTTTGCCGCGTCGCTCGACCGTCATCGCGCCGCGCAGTCGTTCGCACGCGTGCTGTCGGTGTGGGACCTGAGCCGCTCCGAGGCGGCCCGCTGTTTCGGCGTGACGCGCCAGGCGTTGAGCAAGTGGCTCACCCAGGGCGTGCCGGCCGAGCGTGCACAGGCCGTGGCGGATCTCGCCGCGGCGACCGACCTGCTCGTGCATTACCTGAAGCGCGACCGCATCCCCGCGGTGGTGCGGCGGCCGGTGCCCGAGCTCGGCGGCCGGTCGCTGCTCGACCTGCTCGCCGCCGGGGACACGCGGGCCCTGCTCGGCGCCTGCCGCGACATGTTCCGCTTCGAGGAGGCGCACGGCTAGTGCCGCGCGCGGGGTGCTGAGGTGCCGCTCCGGCGCGAGCGGCTGGCCGACGGCTGGACGTGGTGGCGCATCGCCGACCCCGCGTGGCAGAACCCGCTCGATCCCTCCTTCGCCGCGAAGCGCGGGGGCCGCTGGAACCCGCCCGACAGCTTCCCGACGCTGTACCTGAACGAGGATCGCGTGACCGCGCGCTTCAACCTGCGCGCTTTCATCGCGCGCTGGCCGTACGAGCCCGAGGACCTGCGCCCGGAGCATGCGCCGGTGCTGGTAGGAGCCCGGCTGCCGCGTGCGCAGGACGTTTGCGACGTGCACACGCCGGCCGGCGTGCGCGGCGCCGGCCTGCCCGCAACCTACCCGCACGATTCCAGCGGTCGCGTCGTCCCGCGCGCGAAATGCCAGCCGATCGGCGCGCGCGTGAAGAAGCTCGGATTGCGCGGCGTACGCGCCCGCTGTGCGCAATCGCCCCGCGGCGAAGGCCGCGACCTCGCCTGGTTCCCGGCCGGTGCGAGAAGCACGGCAACGCGCACCGAAACGCTGCCCTTCGATCGCTGGTACTGGAGCTGACGAGTCCGCTCAATGGCGGACGCACCAGTACCGGGTACCGATCTCCGGAGCTGCATTCCCGAGCCGGATCGAGGCGGGCTCGTGGCGGTCCTGCACGATCGTGCCGCCGGCATGCCGGCACGCGCGCGAGTCCGCCTCGAAGCGATCGAGCCAGCGCGCACGGAAATCGTCGACCGCGTACGACGTCCGCTCCGGGTGACCCGCGCAGGCGACGAGCAGGGAGAGCGCGATGATGATCGTTGTCCTGCGTGTCCGTTGCATGCAGGCAATGCTCGGCGATCGCGGATTGGCGCGGCAGTGTCAGCCGTCATCGATTGCAGGTGACGTGTGTCACCCCGTTTCCGATCAGAGCCATCCCTTGCGGCGCGCAATGCGCGCCGCATCGATACGGTTCGCGGCGCCGAGCTTGCCGATGGCCTCCGAAAGATAGTTGCGCACCGTGCCTTCGGACAGGTGCAGGGCGGCGGCGATCTCGGCGCCGCTCCTGCCTTCGCCCGCGAGCTTCAGCACCTGCCGCTCCCGCTCGGACAACGGATCCTCCTCGCCCCAGGCGGCGACGGCGAGCTCCGGGGCGACGGCCCGTCCTCCCGCGTGCACCAGGCGGATGGCATTCGCGAGCTCCGACGCCGGCGCGTCCTTGAGCAGGTAGCCGGACACGCCGGCATCCAGCGCGCGCCGCAGGTAACCCGCGCGGCCGAACGTCGTGACGATGATGACGCGGACGGCCGGATGCTCGCGCCGCACGGCGGCCGCGAGCTCGAGCCCGCTCATGCCGGGCATCTCGATGTCGGTCAGCAGCACGTCGGCCCCCAGCGAGCCGAGCGCCGCCAGCGCTTCGGCGCCGGTCTTCGCCTGGCAGACCACGTTCATGTCGTGCTCGAGCTCGAGGAGCGCGGACAGCGCGCCGAGCACCAGCGCCTGGTCCTCGGCGATGGCGATGCGGATGCTCATCCCGGCAGCCAGGCGCGCAAGCGCATGCCGAACTCGTTGGCGACCTCGAGCCGGCCGCCGGCGGCCGCGAGCCGCGCGCGCATCCCTTCGATCCCGCCGCCTGCCACCGGCTTGCCGCCGCGCCCGTCGTCGTGCACCTCGACGAACGTGTCGCCGCCTTCGTCCCGGAACACGATGCGGCAACGGCGCGCCTGCGCATGTCGGATCACGTTCGTCACCGCTTCCCGCAGCACCATCGCCAGCACCGCCTCGTTGGCGGGCGTGAGCTCCGGTGGCGGACCGTCGACCGTCAGCGCGACCCCTGCCGCCTTCAGGGCGATGCGCGCGTGCTCGAGCTCGCCCGCGAGCCCGCGAGTCTGCATGCCGGTGATCGCCTCGCGCACCTCGGCGAGGGCGGCGCGCGAGACCGATTCCACTTCGCGGATCTCCGCGGCGGCCCGTTCGGGGTCACTCTTAAGGAGGCGTCCGGCGAGCTCGGACTTCAGCGTGATCACGGACAGCGTGTGACCGAGCAGGTCGTGCAGGTCGCGCGAGATGCGCTCGCGCTCGGCCACCTGCGCCATCTGCCGCACTTCTTCCTGTGACAGCCTGAGCGCCGCCGCGCGGCGCGCCTGGCTCGCATCGAAGATGCAGATCGCTCCGGCCATCGGGCCGAACAGGAGAACGGGCGCCCAGAATCCCGCGTGCGGCTGCAGCAGCCAGGCCACCGCCATCGCCCACGCGACCATCCCGCTGACCGCGAGCACGGAGCGCCTGGCGGGCCCGATCCAGCCCGCGAAGCTGCAGGCGAAGATGAAGAACATGTTCGCGCCGAAGTTGTGCGGCGCCCACAGCGTGCCCAGCGTGCCGAGCGCGAAGAGCGTCGGCAGGAGCTCCCAGCCGCAGCGCCAGTAGGCATTGAAGTAGATCGCGAGGAACGCGGGAACCGTCAGCGCGAGGGCCACGCCTTCGAGGGGACCGGCGTCCTCCCACAGGTACTTGATGAAGAAGAAGCCGGTGTACGCCAGCCACAGGTACGGCAGCCAGCCGATCTTCGGATCGGGCGGCAGCAGGCGGCGGTGGATCGCGTGGACCCAGCGCTTCATCCCCGGACCCCCTCGTTCGTCTTTGCTTTCAGCGTAGCATCACTGCGTCGATTTCGAGCCGCGCCGCCAGCCTGCGCAGACCGGGGCGGAGGCGCCAGTGCCGGCCGTCAAGACTTGCGGGTGACGTTTGTCACGCGCGCATATAACCGGTGGGTATGACGCCCGGCGAACGGATGAGCTTTCCACTATGCTTGAAGTACTCCCCGTCGCGGGCGCTCTACCAGGTTCGGCAGCGCCCGTGGCGGGGGTTTCGTTTGGGCGCCGACCTGTCAGCCGCTGCAGCCGCGGCGGCGGGAGGTATCGCGCATGAACGGCTCATCCGGCCTCAAGGCCATCTCCACCGCCCTGCCCCTGACCTTGCTCGGCGCCACCGGCACGGCGCTCGCCGACGACTGGGACTTCGAGGCCACCCTGACCGGGGACCAGGAAGTCGTCGTCGACGACCAGGACAACTTCGTGCCCGGCGGCACCGGCAGTCCGGCGATCGGCAGGATCAGCGCCGACTTCAACCAGGGCTTCCGCGCCCTCGAGGTCAACTTGGTCATCGAGGGGCTGAGCAACACCTTCAGCGCCGCGCACTTCCATTGCGGGCGACCCGGCGAGAACGGACCGATCGTGTTCGGGCTCGTGAACCCGGGGCAGCTCAGCTTCGACGGCCGGCGCATCCGCGGCTCGCTCACGAACGACGACTACACGGGCGAGGACTGCACGGAGGTCATCGGCCGGCCGGTGAACAACCTGGTGTCGCTCGCCTTCGCGATGCGCGACGGACTGATCTACGCCAACGTGCACACCGATGCCTTCCCGATGGGCGAGATCCGCGGCCAGATGCTGGACGATGACGAGGACGACCCGGACGACGACGACGATCTCGACGACGATGACGATGACGACGACGATTGACACGCCGTAGGCGCCCCACCCGCGCCATCGCCGCGGCGATGGCGCGGGAACGGCCGGTGTCAGAGCGAACGGGCGGCGGGGGCGGCGGGGGCGGCCAGCGGACCCATGAGTCGGCGGCGCAACGCCCACTCCTCCGCGGAGGGAACGTCCTTCAGGAACTCGGTGAGCTTGCCGCGGCGCACGGCGATCGGCACGCCGTTCCTGAGCAACAGGCGATGCCCGGGAATCGCCGGCAGTCGCGGCCCCGGCGTGACGATGCCGACGAGATTCAACGGGTCGGCGGCCGAGAGCATGACGAGCTCCATGCTCTCGTTCCGGCGTGCCTCGCGCAATGCACCCACCGCCTCCGGCAGGGCGAACTGCTCGCCGCTTAGGCCTTCGACGAACCGCCCGCCGCGCGCTTCGCCGCGGGCTTCCATGCGGCGGAACGCGTAGAGCAGCTCCCGCCAGGGCGGCAACAAGGGCTCGCGCTCCAGCACGCGCCGGCACACGACACCGTAGCGGCGCAGCAGCACGCCCGCGAGGTGTGCGACGTGCTCGTCACCCGCACCCGTGTCGCCGGCGTTCCCGCCGCCCGTGAACACGCGGGACCAGCGTCCCGCGTCCTCCACGCTGGCGGCCCGCGCCCGGCGACGCTGCCGCCGCGTATCGGCGCGCCGCAGGTCGGGCGTGATGAGCGCACGCAGGCCGGCGAACGTGTCGGCGGTGACGAGACCGCGCGCGACCAACTCGGCGAGCGCCGTCTCCACCTGGCTGTGCAGCAGCCCGCTCGCTTCCTCGACGTCCGCGAAGAACAGCGCGCCGTGCTCGCGCAGGCTCTCGAGCACGCGCTCGGCGGCGCTGCCGAGCGGCTCGTTGCCGTTGTCGGGCACGAGCGCCCGCCAGTACTTCATGTGCGGTCGCGGCACGAACGCGATCGGCGTGTTGCGCACCGGCACCGGGCTGCGCGGGCTCTCGCCTGCAGCCGCCTGCGCGCGCGGCGTGAGCCGCGTCCACACGAAACGCCCCGCGTTGCACAGCCGGTCGAGCAGGTCCGGGCCGTAGTGCGCGATGCGCAGCGGGAGCAGGCTCGACTCCCACGCGGCGGCCGCCGCCGGGAAGCCTTCGAGCTGCTCGAGCACGGCTGCCAGCGCCTCCGGCCCCTCGATCGCGTCGCCCGTCACGTACTGCCAGTTGAGCAGGAAGCGGTAGTACGCCGCGGGCGAGACCGGCTCGATCTCTGCGCGCAGGCGTTTCAGCGTGTAGCGATGGATGCGCGCGAGCAGCCCGCGCTCGCACCACTCGACTTCGGCGGCGCCCGTGTAGCGTCCCTGCATCGCGAAGCCTTCCGCCTGGAGCGCGAGCAGCGCCGGCTGCAGTGCGTCCGGCGCGAGGCCGAGCGGCGCCGCGAGCGCGGCGGCCGTCACGGGACCCGAGATCTCGAGCCTGCCGCGCGCGACCTCGCGCAGCACGGCGTCCGCATCGGCGACGCCGGGATCGGCGATGGCGTCGATCGCGGGCTCCGCCGCAATGCCGGGCCAGAGCCTGCGGAACCAGTCCAGCCGCTCGGCCGCGATCCACAGCGTGGTACCGCCCGGCGCCCGCAAACGCGCCGCGCGGCCGGCTTCCGCGAGCTCGCGGAACAGGTGTTGCCAGCCGAACTCGAGGCCGGCGGTGCGCCCTTCCTCGCCCTCGCGCTCCGTGAGGAAACCGGCGACCAGGAGCGCATCGTGCAGCTCGTCCGCGGTGCGCGGCTCGGGCCAGGCTTCGGCGCGTACCCGGCCGATGGCTTCGGCGTCCAGGCGCCCCAGCGCCGCCGCGTCCTCCACCGACAGCACGCTCCGCTGGCGCACCGCCATCGTGCGCCGCTCCTCGGCGGGCGCGTCGTCGAGGAACGCGTACGGCCGGGCGCCCAGGATCTCGAACGCGAGCGGCGACGGTGCGGCGAGGTCGCGGCAGACGATGCGCACCTCCTTGCGCTCGAGGCGCTCGAGCAGCGCGACGAGCCCGTCGACGTCCATCGTCTCCTCGAGGCAGTCCTTCACGGTCTGCGTGACCAGCGGGTGATCCGGGATCTCGCGATAGCCCGCGGTGAGGTTCTCCGCGCACGCGAGCTGGTCCGGGAACACGACCGCGAGCAGGTCCTCGGCGTCGGTGCGCTGGAAGGCCGGCGGCGCGCGCCGCCCGTTCAGGTTGCGCTTCACGGCGAGCGCGATGCTCGCGTTCCAGCGCCAGCGCGTGCCGAACATGGGGGCATCGAGCAGCGCCTGCGTCAGCACCTCGCGCACGCTCGCGGAGTGCAGGTAGCGCGTGACCTCCTCGAGGTCGAAGCTGTGCGTGGCGCCGAGCGAGAGCACGATCGTGTTTTCGTCCGCCGCGGCCTGCAGCTCGAAATTGAAGCTGCGGCAGAAGCGCTTGCGGAGCGCGAGCCCCCAGGCGCGGTTGATGCGCGAGCCGTACGGCGAGTGGATCACGAGATGCTGGTCGCCGGTCTCGTCGAAGAAGCGCTCGAAGACGATCGTCTCGAGCGTCGGCAGCACGGTGAGCGCGGCGCGCGCGGCGGCGGCGTATTCCACGAGCTGGCGCGCGGCGGCTTCCGGAAGGCCGAGCTCGCCCTGCGCCCAGTCGAGCGCGGCGCCCTCGCCGTCGATCAGCAGGTCGTCGAGCTTCGCGCGCAGCCGGCTCACGGAGCGCGAGAGCTCTTCCGTGCGCCCGGGCGCCTCGCCGAACCAGAACGGGATGTTGGGCGGCTCGCCTTTCGCGTCTTCCGCGAAGACCTTGCCCTGCGCGACCTTCGCGATGCGGTACGAGGTGTTGCCGAGCTGGAAGATGTCGCCGGGCAGGCTCTCGAACGCGAAGTCCTCGTTGAGCGTGCCGATCTTGACGCCCTCGGGCAGCAGCACCACGTCGTAGTCGAACTGGTCCGGGATCACGCCGCCGTTCGTGAGCGCGGTGATGCGCGCCCCGCGGCGCGCGCGCAGCATGCCATGCACCGCGTCGCGGTGCAGGTACGCCCCGCGGCGGCCGCGCCGGGTCGTGTAGCCCTCAGCCAGCATGCGCACGACGGCGGCGTACTCCTCGCGGGCCAGCTCGCGGTACGGCCACGCGCGGCGGAACTGCTCGAAAAGCTCGTCCTCCTTCCATTCGCGCCCTGCGACCTCCGCCACGATCTGCTGCGCGAGCACGTCGAGCGGCTTGTCGGGCAGGGACAGGCGATCGAGCTCGCCGCGGCGCACGGCGTCGAGCAGCGCCGCGCATTCGACGAGGTCGTCGCGCGTGAGCGGAAACAGCCGTCCCTTCGGCGTCGCGTGCACCGCGTGGCCGGCGCGGCCGACGCGCTGAAGGAACGCGCCGATCGCCCGCGGCGAGCCGAGCTGGCACACGAGGTCGACGTCGCCCACGTCGATGCCGAGCTCGAGCGAAGAGGTCGCGACCAGCGCGCGGAGCTGCCCGGCCTTCAGCCGCTGCTCCGCGTCCAGCCGGTGCTTGCGCGACAGGCTGCCGTGATGCGAGGTGACCGCGTCCTCGCCGATGCGCTCGGCGAGATGGCGCGCGACACGCTCGCACTGGCGGCGGTTGTTGGCGAAGACCAGCGTCGTCCTGTGCCCGGCGATGAGCTCGGCGAGCTGGTCGTACAGCTCGCTCCACACCTCGTTGGCCATCACCGCCTCGAGCGGCGAGCGCGGCAGGGCGAGGGCGAGGTCCCGCTCGCGCTGGTGGCCGGTGTCGATGATCGTGCAATCCTCCGCACCGGCGAGGAAGCGTGCGACCGCTTCCATCGGCTTCTGCGTGGCGGAGAGGCCCACGCGCACCGGCGGCTTCGCGCACAGCGCGTCGAGCCGCGCGAGCGAGAGCGCGAGGTGCGCGCCGCGCTTCGTACCGGCGACCGCATGGATCTCGTCGACGATCACCGCGCGCACCGAGGACAGCATCGCGCGGCCGGACTCGGAGGTGAGCAGGATGAACAGCGACTCCGGCGTCGTCACCACGATGTGCGGCGGGGTGCGCCGCATCTTCGCGCGCTCGTGCTGCGGCGTGTCGCCGGTGCGCACCAGCGCGCGGATCTCGACGTCGGGTTTGCCGGAGGCGAGCAGCTCGTCACGGATGCCGGCGAGCGGCTCCTCGAGGTTCTTGTGGATGTCGTTCGAGAGCGCCTTGAGCGGCGAGACGTACAGCACCCGCGTTTCGTCCGGCAGCGGGCGCATCTCGCCCTCGCGCACCAGCTCGTCGATGGCGGACAAAAATGCCGCCAGCGTCTTGCCCGAGCCCGTCGGCGCCGCGAGCAGCGTGTGCCCGCCGCCGCGAATCGCCGGCCACGCGGCCGCCTGCGCCGCAGTCGGCGCGTCGAAGCGGCGCCGGAACCAGCCGCGGACGGCGGGATGGAACAGGTCCAGGGACATGCGGGCAGGATACTGCAAAATCAGGACAGTATTTGACCGGGTTTCC
>Ga0079224_100007288_pt1 | contig 14816 bp, 10 predicted proteins | sample Stecom2015_FD_80414 | JGI IMG/M metagenome (GOLD analysis project Ga0079224, IMG submission 80414) | Agricultural soil microbial communities from Utah to study Nitrogen management - Steer compost 2015 | ecosystem: Environmental > Terrestrial > Soil > Agricultural land | place: USA: Utah...
CAGCTCCACCCCGTCCAGGCTGCGCACCGGCACCACCCCCCGCAGCGAGGAGGCGAACCAGACCCCGTCCATCTGCAGCAGGTCGGCCGGGCGCACCATCCGCCGCACGGGTCGCCACCCGAGCCGCTCCGCCTGGCTGAGCAGCCACGCCGCGGTCGTACCGGCCAGGATCCCGGTGGTGTCGGCGGGGACGGTGCACAGCTCCTCCCCGTCCAGCCACACCAGGGTGGAGGTCGGTCCCTCCAGCGCGTACCCCTCCAGGGAGGTCCACAGCACATCGTCGGCCGACTGCGACCGCGCCCACCGTTGGGAGGCCATGTTCACCGCGTACGACAGCGCCTTGGCTCCCCCCAGCAGCCACGGTGTCTCGGCGGTCCGTAGGTCGGCGGGGATCCCCAGCGTGGCGGTGACCACCGCGATCCCGGTCCGCCGCGCCATCCGCACCGCCGGCGCCACCGGATTCACGGTGGCGTACACCGTCACCGGACCACCGTGCTCCGGCCCGCGGGTGCACACCAACCGGAGCGCGGCCTCCACCTCCGCCGGCCACCCGTCACAGGCGGTCGCGGCCAGCTCCCGCAGGGTCGCCTCGTCCGGCAAGTCGAGGTCAAGCAACTGCGCCGACCGGCGCATCCGGGCCAGATGCTCATCCAGCAGCCACGGCTGCCCCGCCCGGACATGCATCGTCTCGAACACCCCGTCGCCGCGCAGCACGCCCAGGTCGTCCGCGCGCAGGATGGGCGTGTCCACCGACACCCGGCCTCGTCCGAGCAGTACCACCACCGGCTCGACCACGTCCGGAGCCTACCCCGCCGGCGCAGGGCTCCCGGAAGGCGCCCTTGTCCTGATTATTCGGATGAGGAGGGGTGCCTTCTGCCGCTGAAGGCGTGGCATGGGTGCAGCCGCGATCGCGTTCGTGCCAGAATGCGGCGTGCCCTCGTATCCCGACGCGGCGCCACTGCCATCCCTGTCATCTCCCACCGGTGCCCGCGACGGACGGCTCGGCTACGTCGCGGATCTGCACATCCACTCCAAGTACTCCCGGGCTTGTAGCCGGGACCTGGAGCTGCCGAACCTGGCGTGGTGGGCCCGGCGGAAGGGAATCGCGGTGCTCGGCACCGGCGACATCACCCATCCGGCCTGGCGAGAGCACGCCCGCTCCCAACTGCGCCCGGCCGAGCCGGGCCTGTTCCGGCTGGCTCCGGAGGTGGAGGAGGAGGTCAACCGGACGTTGCCGCCCCGGTTGGCGAGCCTGCCCGCGGCCCGGTTCCTGCTGTCCGTGGAGATCTCCACCATCTACAAGCGGGACGGACGCACCCGCAAGGTGCACCACCTGGTGTATCTGCCAGACTTCACCGCCGCCGACCGATTCGCCGCCGCCCTCGGCCGGATCGGCAACCTGGCCTCGGACGGCCGGCCGATCCTGGGGCTGGACTCGCGGGACCTACTGGAGATCACCCTGGAGAGCAGCCCGGACGCCTATCTGGTGCCGGCACACATCTGGACCCCGTGGTTCTCGGCGCTGGGGTCGAAGTCCGGATTCGACTCGATCGCCGACTGCTACGCCGACCTGGCCGACCACATCTTCGCGGTGGAGACCGGGCTGAGCTCCGACCCGGCCATGAACTACCGGGTGTCGAGCCTCGACACCTACCAGCTGATCTCCTGTTCGGACGCGCACTCGCTACCGGCGCTGGGGCGGGAGGCGACCGTCTTCACCGAACCGCTGAACTACTTCGAGATCCGCCAGGCACTCCGCACCGGCGACCGGCTGCAGGGCACGATCGAGTTCTTCCCCGAGGAGGGGAAGTACCACGCGGACGGCCACCGGGCCTGCGGGGTGAACTGGTCACCGGAGCAGACCCGGGCCGCCGGCGGCAAGTGCCCAGAGTGTGGGCGGCCGCTGACGGTCGGGGTGCTCAGCCGAGTGACCGAACTGGCCGACCGGCCCGCGGACGCGCCCCCACCCCTGCACGCCAAGCAGGTCACCCACCTCGTTCCCCTGGCGGAGATCCTCAGCGAGATCCACAAAGTCGGCCCGAAGACCAAGACCGTCGCCGGCAAACTGAACCAGTTGGTGGCCGCGCTCGGTCCGGAGCTGTCCATCCTCACCGAAGCGCCGCTGGACGAGATCGCTCGGGCCGGTGGGGAGGTGTTGGCCGAAGCGGTACGCCGGTTGCGCGCCGGGGAAGTCCGGCGCACCCCCGGTTACGACGGCGAGTACGGGGTGATCCGGCTGTTCGATCCGGACGAACTCGACCGCCCCGGGGGCATCGCCGGCCCGGCCGCCCTGTTCGAGGTGCCCGCGTCCGCGCCGCCCGCGCTGGCGGCACCGGTGAGCCGGGCGGTGGACCTGCCCACCGTGCCGGCCGGGGAGCCGGTGTTGGTGGGGATGGAAGAGGTCGGCACCGGCCTGCTGGACCGCCTAGATGCGATGCAGCGGGTGGCCGCGTCCGCCCCCGGTGGGCCCCTGCTCGTGGTGGCCGGACCGGGCACCGGCAAGACCCGTACCCTCACCCACCGCATCGCCTACCTGTGCGCGGAACTGGGCGTGTCCCCCGACGCGTGCCTGGCGATCACCTTCACCCGGCGCGCCGCCGACGAGCTGCGCGCGCGGTTGCGGGCGCTGCTGGGGGAGGCCGCCGACGGGGTGACCGTGGCCACCTTCCATGCCTTGGGGTTGATGATCCTGCGGGAACATCCGACCAAGGCCGGGCTCCGACCGGACTTCACCGTGGCCGACGAACCGGTCCGGACCCAGCTGCGGGAGGAGGCCGGGTTGAGCCAACAGGACGGTCCGGACGCCCCCGCCTGGCGGCGGTACCGGAGCCTGCTGCGTAAGGCCAACCTGGTCGACCTGGACGAGTTGGTGTCCGCCCCGCTGGAGTTGCTGCGCGCCCACCCGGAGCTGGCCGAGGAGTACCGGCACCGGTGGCCATGGGTGTTCGTGGACGAATACCAGGACGTCGACGAAGACCAGTACGAACTGCTGCGCCAACTGACGCGGCCGGACGGCAACCTGTGCGCGATCGGCGACCCGGACCAGGCGATCTACTCCTTCCGGGGCGCGGACGTACGGTTCTTCCTCCGGTTCTCCCAAGACTTCACCGACGCGCGGATGGTGCGACTCAGCCGCAACTACCGCTCCACCCCACCGATCATCGCGGCGGCGGTGCAGGCGATCGCACCCTCCACGCTGGTACGTGGTCGGCGGCTGGAGCCGGTCCGGCTCTCCCCGGACGCGCCGCTGCTCGGGCGCTACCAAGCATCGTCCCCGGCCGACGAAGCGGCGTTCGTGGCCCGCACCATCGACATGTTGGTGGGCGGGGTGTCCCACCGGTCACTGGACAGCGGCCGGGTAGACGGGCGGGCGGTCACCGAGGCGGTGTCGTTCTCGGACATCGCGGTGCTGTACCGGACCGACGCCCAGGCCGGCCCGGTGATCGACGCGCTGCAGCGGGCCGGGATCCCCGTGCAGAAGCGCTCCCACAACCGGCTGCGGGACCGCACCGGGGTGGCGGAGCTCGCCCGCGAGCTCACCCTGGCCGGGCTGGGGGACGACCGGACCGACCTGGTGACCCGGATCAAACAGGTCGGGCAGGCCCTGGCCGAACGGTACGACACCCCCACCCTGGACCCGGACGAAGCGGTGACGGTCGCGCCGGAAGACGTGTGGGCGGCGGTGGAGTTGGTCTTGCCGCTCGCCGAAGAGTGCGGCGACGACCTACCCCGCTTCCTGGCCGCGCTGGCGGCCGGCACCGAAGTGGACGCCCTGGATCCGCGTGCCGAGGCGGTGACCCTGCTGACCATGCACGCGTCCAAGGGCCTGGAGTTCCCAGTGGTGTTCCTGATCGGGGTGGACGACGGGTTGTTGCCGCACTCGTTCGGCGGCAACCTGACCGACGAGGCGGTCGCGGAGGAGCGGCGGCTGTTCTTCGTCGCGCTCACCCGGGCGCAAGACCGGCTGTACCTCAGCCACGGCGAACGCCCCAGCCGGTTCTTGTCGGTGATCGACACCGGCTTGTTTGAGCTGCTCAACCCGGTGCGGAGCCGCCGCCCCCGGCACCAGCAGCCCCGGCTGCTGTAAGCCCACCCGGGGTCCGCCGACACCTGCCGGCGGCAGGATCACCCCCGGATCCGCTCGGCTCGGTCGGCTTGGTCAGTCACGCTACGGTGACGGGGGCGCTACTCCCCCGGCGTCCAGGAGGTTGAAGGTTGATGTCGCGCTACGGATCGCCCGAGGAGCCATACGGGTCGGCTCGGGACGACTACGGCCCGCCGTCTGACCCGTGGGGCCACACCGCCGAAGCTTGGAGCGATGCCGTCACCCCTCCCGCCGGCCATCCCGTACCGCCCGCCGGCCACCACCCGGCACCACCGGCCGGCTACCCGATGCCGTTGGACGGCCAACCGACGCCTCCGCCCGGTTACCCACCACAGCGCCCGGCCCCGCCGTACCAGGGGACGGCCCGGCCCCACCCGCTCTCCCAGGCCGAGCCAGGCCCGAGCAGCCCCGCGCCACCCCCGGCTGGGCCGGATCCGATGGTGCTTCCCTCCGCAGGCCGCCCACCCCGGTCCGCGCGGTCCCGACTGCTGGGGCTGTACGCGATGGTGGCCGCCCTGGTGCTGGTGGCCGCCGCCGGCGTGGGGTACGCGCTGTTCCTGCTGACCGGCGACGATGAGCCGGATGAGAACCTGACCGTGGCCCCGACCACCACCCCCACCGCCACCGGTGACCCGACCCCCGCCACGGAGCCGACCCCGAACCCCCGGGACAACCTGGGGATGAACGCGGCGATGGCGCTGGTGGACGACTGCCTGGTCAACGACGGCACCATGGACGACCCGCAGATGCGGATCGTGTCGTGTGACACCGACGAGAGCAGCCAGGTGTTCCGGGTCCTAGCGATCTTCGACGAAGAGGTCGAGGGCCAGGGCGAGGTCGCGGACGAGCAGGCGCAACAGATCTGCGCGGACGTGGACGGCTACACCCACCACTACTACGAAGTGGGCGAGGCGGCCAGCTTCGTCCTTTGCCTGGCCGAACTGGACTGAACCGGGACATCAGGCCGGGCCCCCTCGCTGGCGCCCGGGGCGGACCTGGGCCCATTCGTTCCATAGTTGTGCCGAAAACCAGGCGTTATCATTTTGATGGCGCCACTGCAAAGGCTATGGCGCCATTGCCTTACTGAAGGACGATGGACGAGGACTGTAATACCGACACCCAGGCGGTGACTAATGTCCGCCTCGCACGAGGGCGGGCCCGATGACCTGGGTAGTGAGTCTGCTGATCGGGGTCCTCGTGATCCTGGTCATCACCGCTGTGACCGGCTACTTCGTAGCCCAAGAGTTCGCGTACATGGCGGTGGACCGATCCCGCCTGGCCGCCCGCGCGGAGGCTGGTGACGCCGCCGCCACGCGTGCCCTAACATCACCCAGCGCACCTCTTTCATGCTCTCGGGTGCGCAGCTCGGCATCACCATCACCGGCTTGCTGGTGGGCTACGTCGCCGAGCCGCTCGTGGGCCGGGCGCTCGGGGATGCGCTGGACGGGGTCGGCGTCCCCACCGCGGTCGGGGTGGGCGTCGGTACGGTGCTGGCGCTCCTCTTCTCGACCCTGGTGCAGATGCTCTTCGGCGAGCTGTTCCCGAAGAATCTCGCGATCGCCCGCCCCGAACCGGTCGCGGTGTGGCTGGCGCGCTCCACCGCCGCCTACCTCGCCGCCCTGGGCTGGCTGATCCGCATCTTCGACGCCGCCTCCAACCAGCTGCTGCGGCTGCTGCGCATCGACCCGGTCCAGGATGTCGAGCATTCGGCCACCGTCCGGGACCTGGAGCGCATCGTCGCCGAGTCTCGCGCCAGCGGCGACCTCCCCGCGGACCTGTCGGTCCTGCTCGATCGGATCCTCGACTTCCCCCAGCAGGACGTCGAGCACGTCATGGTGCCGCGGACTCGCGTGGATGTCGTCCGCGAAGACGAGCCGGTACGGCGGGTACGGGAACGCATGGCCACCGGCCACTCGCGTTATCCCGTGGTCGACCGGTACGGCAACGTCGTCGGCATGGTGCACCTGTCCGACCTGTTGGCCGGCCAGGTCGATCTGGACGCCCCGGTCAGCCAGCTGCTACGCCCCGCCCTCGCGCTGCCCACCACCATGCGGCTGCCGGAGGCCCTGCGCGAACTGTCCGCGACCCGCAACGAGATGGCGTGCGTCGTGGACGAATACGGCGGCTTCGCGGGCGTGCTGACGATCGAGGACATCGCCGAAGAGCTCGTCGGCGAGATCAACGACGAGCACGACGCCCCCGCTCCACCCCCGTTGGTGCCGACCGGCGATGGGGCCTGGCTCGTCACCGGGGATGCGCACATCGATGAAATCGAGCGGGCGATCGGTCACGACCTGCCCACGGGTGACTATGAGACCATCGCCGGCCTCACCATGGAGGTCAGCGGCACCCTACCTCCGCCCGGCACGACCGTCACCGTGGCGCTCCCGGTCAACCCGGCGCTCCTCGCGCTCGAGGAGGAGCCTCCCGCCCGGGCCCTGCGGATCGAGATTCTCGAGGTGGAACGCCGCGTGCCGTCCAGGCTGCGGCTGAGCCTGCTCAAGGAGATCCCGGTCGCCCTGCCGGAGCAGGTGGCTGAGGACGGGAAGGTGCTCCAGTGAGTAACCCCTGGGTCGTACTCGCCGCTACGGTGGTGCTCATCGGGTTGAGCGCGTTCTTCGTCGCCGTCGAGTTCGCGCTGCTCGGCGCCCGCCGCTACCGGCTCGAGGAGGCGGCCGCCACCAGCTGGTCCGCCCGGGCCGCGCTGCGGAGCTCCGCTGAGCTGACCGTCCTCCTCGCCGGCTCCCAGCTCGGCATCACCGCCTGCACCCTCGCCTTGGGGGCGGTCGCCAAACCCGCGCTCCACCACTGGCTGACGCCGGCGATCGAGTGGCTCGGGGCGCCGTACGTGCTCGCGGACATCGCCGGGTTCATCCTGGCGCTCGTCGTCATCACCTTCCTGCACCTCGTCATCGGGGAGATGGCGCCGAAGTCGTGGGCGATCGCCCACCCGGAGCGGTCCGCCATCCTGCTCGCACTGCCCATGCGGGCCTTCATGGCGGTCACCCGCCCGGTCCTGGTAGCCCTCAACGAGGCGGCCAACTGGTGTCTGCGGCGGGTCGGGGTCGAGCCCGCCCAGCGGATCGTCACCGGCCACGGCCCGGACGAGCTGCGTCACCTCGTCCAGCACTCGGCCAGCGTCGGCGCCCTCGACCTGCTCTACGCCGCTCAGCTCTCCCGCGCCCTGGATCTACGCCGGCTCACCGTCGCCGACGTGGTCAAGGAGCATCCCTCACCGGTCGACGTACCGGCGACCGCCACCGCCGGGGAGGTGCGACGCGTGGCCCACGAATCCGGCCACCTGCGGATCCTGGTCCGTCCGGACCAAGGCACCGTCCCGACCGGGGTGGTGCACGTGCGCGACACCTTGCTCCTCGACGACGACGCCCCGATCACGTCGGTCACCAAGCGAGTCTTCGAGCTCGACCCCACCACCCCGCTGTACGTGGCCATGACCCGGATGCGGGAGAGCGCAAACCACCTCGCCGTGGTGCGCCTGGCCGACGGGTGCGTGCGGGTGGTCACCATGGCCGACATCCTCAATCGGCTCCTCCCCAGCACCACCGCCTCGGCGACCCCGTCGGCCGCGGTCTCGTCCCGATAGCGCCTACCAGCCGGGCGCCGTGGCGGATCATTCCGCTCGGGACAGGACCTCCCGAGCGCTCCGGATCACCGCCGCATCGAGCATCTGCCCACCCGGGCCGACCGCTACCCCCGAGCCAGCACGCTCCGCCGCCTCCCAGCGCTCGATCACCTCTCGGGCGCGCGCCACCTCTTCGGTGGTGGGGGTGAACACGGCGTGGATCACCGACAGCTGTTCCGGGTGGATCGCGGTCCGCGCTCGGAAGCCCTGCCGTAGCAGGATCCGGCTCGTGGCGGCCAGCCGCTCCGGGTCACGCAGGGTCGTCTCCACCGGCCCGATCGGGGCGGCGAGGCCGGTGGCTGCGGAGGCGAGGACAACCGTCGACCGGATCGGCCACAGTTCACGTCGCTCCGCATCCGGCTGAATTCCCAGCTCGCCGGCTAGGTCCGCTTCGCCGAGACCGAGACGAACCACCCGAGGGCCACTGGCGACCTGCGCCACCTGCAGCACGGCCCGCGCCGTCTCCAACAGCGCGATCACCGGGACGCTTCCGGCGGGCATCCCGGCTGCGGCTTCGGCCTGGCTCACCAACCCGTCGACCTGCTGCAGGCGGTCGGGGTCCGCCCCCGGCACCACCAGCCCGGTGATGCCGGGGCGGACCACCGCCGCGATGTCCTCCGCCAGCCGGTCGCCGTTGACCCGCACCCACCATTGCGGACCGGGTGGGGCCTGGGACAGGAACCGCGCGACGCACTCCCGAGCGGCATCCTTCTGTGTGACCGCGACGCCATCTTCCAGGTCGAGGATGAGCGCGTCGGCGCCTCGCTGGGCTGCTTTGGCCAGGCGGTCCTCCCGGTCCCCGGGAACGTAGAGATAGCTACGTGGCTGGCGTGCTACCACCGTCACCCCCGCTGAGTAGGCCGCCGCAGGTATTGTCCGACCGGCTGCCCGACCACCTTGCCGCCCTGGAGCACGTGGTGGCCCCGGACAAAGGTGTCAGTCACCTTTGCGGTCATCTCGAACCCTTCGAACGGCGAGTACTCCTGGGTCGACTCGGAGTCCTCGGCCCGGACGGTCCAGGTGGCGTTCGGGTCGACCAACGCGATGTCCGCGTCGTACCCGACCTCGAGCAGCCCCTTGGTACGCAGACCGAACCGCTGGGCCGGGTGGAAAGAGGTGAGCGCGGCGATCCGCTGCAGCGACAGCCCGCGCCGCACCCCTTCGGTGATCAGGCCGGTCAGGAGGTACTCCGCCCCACCGAAGCCCGACTTGGCGAGGAAGACGTCGCTGCGGGGATCACCGAACTTCTGCTCGTCCCGACAGCAGGCGTGGTCACTGACCACCCAGTGGATCTTCCCGTCGAGCAGGTACTCCCACAGCGCTTCCACCTCTTCCCGCGGTCGTATCGGCGGGTTCACCTTGCCGGCGACCCCCTCGGCCGCGGTCTCGATGTCCGCCAGCAGGTGACCGATCGTGACCTCGCGCCGGAAGTCGATGTGCGGGAAGGCCTGTGCCATCCGCAGCGCGGCGTCCACCGCTTTCCGGGAGGTCAGGTGCAGCAGGTTGATGGTCGGCAGCTCGGTCTCGTGCGCCAGGTAGGACGCGATGCTGATGGCCAGCCCCTCCGAGTGCGGCGGACGGGAAGCGTGGTAGGCAGCGAGCCCGGAGAGGTCCCCCCGCTCCTCCACCAACTTGGTGTAGGCGGTCATGATCTCCGCAGTCTCGCAGTGCAGCGACAGGGAGATCTCGTCCGCCAGCTCCGGGAACTCCTCCCGGGCCCGCTGTATCCCACGCATGACGAACTCGAAGTGCGCGTAGTCGTACCGCTCCCCCTCCGGGATCATCAGGAAGGCGTTCTGGTTGGCGGAGCGGCCGTGCAGCCCGTGGCTGCCGTAGAACATGAAGATCTTGAACGAGGTGACCCCGTGCTCGCGGATCAGCATCGGGACCTCCTCGATGTGCCGCTGCATCATCGGCGCCAGGTGGAAGGCGTAGTCGATGTACGAGCGGTTGGCGCTGGTTTCCAGCACCTCCGGGAAGAACTCGGCGTACTCCCCGCCCTTGTTCAGGTAGTACTGTCCAGTCCGCATGTAGGTGATGGCGGTGGTGACCCCACCCTGCGCGGACGCGCGACTTTCTGACGTGGTGTCCTCCGGTAGCGGGTTGTAGATCCCCCAGTGCTGGTGGGCGTCCACCACTCCGGGGAAGGCGAGCTTCCCGCCACCGTCAACGACGGTACGAGCCTGGCTCGGGTCGATGTCTGGTGCGATCCGGCTGATCCGGCCATCGGTCACGGCGATGTCCGCCGCCTCCAACCGGGGCCGATCGTGCCGGACGACGAGAACGTTCTTGATGACGAGGTCAAACGGGGTCACGGATGCCCTCCTTATCGATTAGGTGTCGTCACGCCACGACACCTGGTCCGGTGATCTGCGTCAGCGGGTGCAGCACGGCATCCAGTGCGGGCAACTGGTCAAGCCGGCTTACCAGATCCGCTACCTCCCGCGCCCGGTCTGGTGCCAGGGCACCAGAGACGTTCTCCTGGAACTTCAGCTCAAGCTCCGCGTCCGACAGCGGGCGCTGTGGTCCGCCCCGGTTGGCCAACACCTCTTCCGTCCAGACCTGGCCGTCATCCAGATGAACCCGAACGATCGCCGGGAACTGGTACGGGAAGATGGCGTCGCAACGCTCGTCCGGTAGGACTTCCACCTTGGACATCAGTGCCCGACGATGCGGATCCTGCGCAAGTTCATCGGTGAAGTCAGTTAGACCGACCCCCAGCCCGGAGCCTCCGACCAACCCGGCCACCACGGCGAATGGCCCACTAAACTGCGCCTGGTATCCGGTCTCAGGCGCTCGCTTGACCTCGATCGGCTGTCCGATCGTGCGGATCACCGCGGCCGGCACGCGCAGTTCAATCCTTGTCACCCGGTCCAGGGGTAGCCCACGCGCCCGCAGTGCCATGCCGGCATCGATGGCCGTATGGGTGAAGTGGTTGGCCGGATAGGGCTTGAAGAAGATCCCGGGTACGGACCACTCCGTGCCGAGCCCGTCGGTGATCTGGGAGAAGTCGGCCTCGCCCCGTAGGAACGCCTGGAAGAACCCGAATCTCCCCTCCAGCGCGGTCGGCGGTCCCGTAAAGCCTCGTTGGACCAGCCGGGCGGCGGTGACCGCCGACTGCGCTGCCCATCCACAGTGGAGTCGCTTGACTGTACCCCCGGTCCGGTTGGCCTCGATGATGCCGGACGCCATGGAGGCGGTCACTCCGAGCGCATGGACCACTCCGCTCTCCCCGAGCCGGAACAGCATGGCGGCGGCCGCTGCCGAGCCCATGGCCCCGCAGATCGAAGTGGCGTGCTGGCCGTGCTCGAAAAAGACCGAATTGCCGAGAGTGGTGTCGTATCCGGCCATACCTAGCCGGACCGCTACCTCCAATCCGACCGCGATCGCCGCGACCAGTTCACCGCCGCTGGCGCCCGCTGCCTGCCCAGCCGCCAATGCCGCCGGCACCACGCTCGCGCTCGGATGCAGCACCGACGGCAGGTGGGTGTCGTCGTAGTCCAGCGAGTGCGCCAACACCCCGTTGGCGAATGCCGCCAGTGGTGCCGGCACTGCCTCGGCCAGTCCGATAGCGGTCGCCTCCGGCCTGCCTCCCTGGTCGCGGACGAACTCCACCGCTTCTCGACTGGTGGGTAGGCGGTGTGCGGCCACACAGAGGCCGAGGATGTCCAACACCCGCTGGCGGACGCTGGCGACCACTTCTGTCGGTAGGGAGGTGAGCGAGGTCTGACCAGCAAACTGCGCCAACTGCTCCGTGAGCGTCCGGTCAGCCATCGCTTACCACCGCCAGCGGCCGCACCGGGGAACCCGTGGCACCGAACAGCGGCAGCGGCGAGAGCACGAAGACGAACTCGTACACCTGCGCGGCCGCCAGCTCTTCCAGTGCCATCGTCTCGATGATGTAGATTCCGCGCTCTACCAGTAGGACTCGGTGGGCGGGCAGCACACTATGTCCCGCACCTGGTGCGAGACACTCGAAGGCGATCGTGTCCGCCCCCGCCGCCCGTACCCCGCGGTCGGCGAGCCACCGCGCGCCCGCCTCCCCCACTCCCGGCACACCGCTGTCTCGACCAACGTAGACACTCGGGTCAGGGTGGTCGAAGAACCGCCCCCACCCACTCCGCACCAGTACCACGTCGCCGGCGCCGACTGTGGTCTGCTGCCGTGCCTCGGCGGCTTCCAGGTCGGCGGGAGTGATCTCGTATCCGGCAGGACACCCCTCCGGAGTGCCCAGCGCCGCGGGCACGTCCAACAGCACGCCGCGGCACACCATGGGCGCGATGGTGTGCACCCCCAGCTGGATGAACCGACCGCCACGGCTGGCCTCGGCGGCATCGGAGCCGTCGTGCAGTCGACCGTCCTGAGAAACGTGCGACAACGCGTCGATGTGGGTGCCGACGTGTGTGCCCATGGTGATGAGGTCGTTGGCGGCGGATCCGCCGTCCGGCCGCACCATGTCGCCATGCCGCCGGGGCAGCGTGTGCCAGTAGGGCGGATGGTTGGGGGACTGCGGCATCCCGATGGTGAGCGGGCGCCCGAGGTCGTAGCAGCGGACGCCCCGACAGACCGCCTGAAGGAGGGGATCTACCCCCGGGTGGACGGGGGTGGCGCTGGTCACGTGTATCTGTCCTCTCGTGAATGACTGCCTAGGCCGCTCAGGCCACGATCTTCCGTTCTCTCAGTTCCGCCAGCTGGGACGGCTCATATCCAAGCTGATTGATGAGAATGTCGTCGGTGTCGGCGCCAAGATCACGACCGGTGAACCGGATCCGGCCGGGTGTGCTGCTCATCCGCCACATCACGTTGTGCATGAGCATTGGGCCGAGGTCGTCGTCGGCAACCCGGGTCAGCATCTCGGTCGCCTGGATGTGGGGGTCGTTCACCAGGTCCCGGGCGTCGTAGACGGGTGCGACCGCGGCGCCGGCCGCCTCGAACTCGGCCACCACTTCCGCGCAGTCCCGCTGGGCGATCCAGTCTCCCACGTACCGGTCCAGTAGGTCCGCATGCTTCGCCCGCTCCCGGCCGCTGCGGAACCACGGCTCGGAGATGACCTCCGGGTGGCCCACCAGGGTCATGACCCGCTCCGCGATCGCCTGGGCACTGGTCGAGATCGCCACCCACTTGCCGTCCCGGGTCCGGTAGGTGTTGCGAGGGGCGTTGTTGGTGGACCGGTTACCGTGCCGCTTCTCGACCAGACCGAGCTGGTCGTACACCATCGGCGCCGGCCCCACCGCGGTCATGATCGGTTGAAGGAGGTTGATGTCCACCACCTGCCCTCGACCATCGCCGCGCTCCCGCGCCCACAGCGCCATCATGGCCGCACTGGAGGCGGCGATTCCGCAGATGCTGTCCGCTAGGCCGAACGCTGGAAGTGTGGGCGGACCGTCTGCCTCGCCGGTGAGGTGGGCGAACCCACTCATCGCCTCGGCGAGGGTGCCGAATCCGGGGCGGGCGGCGTACGGCCCGGTTTGGCCGAAGCCGGTGACTCTGACGATCACCAACCCCGGGTTGACCTCGTGCAACTGCTCCGGCCCGACCCCCCAGCGCTCCAGCGTGCCGGGGCGGAAGTTCTCCACCAGCACGTCTGCGGTTGCCACCAACTTTCGGAAGATCTCCGCTCCTTCCGGGGCGGAGAGGCTCAGGCCGATAGTCCGCTTGTTCCGGGAGATCTCCTTCCACCACAGTGGTACGCCGTCTTTGGCTTTCCCGTGGCCACGCATGCCGTCTCCGGCCACCGGGTGCTCGATCTTGATGACGTCAGCGCCGTAGTCACCCAGGATCCGGCAGCACAGGGGACCGGCGAGGATCGTCGAACAGTCGATTACGCGTAACCCGGTCAGTGGCCCGTCAGACACCTCTCCCACCCCTGTTCGTGAAGCGCGAACGCCGTTCCTCTGATAAGACTAGTGAGATTCGACGGCCAGGTCAAAGGTGGAAGCCCCGCGATAGCCGAGTTGCTTGCTGATGCTCTCCGCCGCGGCGACCAACCGCTCCCCGTGGGCCTCACACACGCCGGCGTCGAACCGGTCTCGGGGACCACACAACGAAATGGATCCCCACACCTCACCATTGGCGTCCCGCACCACGGCGGCCACGCTGCCCGCCCCCGGCTGCCGCTCGCCCACACTGATCGCGAACCCCCGGCGCCGAATCCGGCGCAGTTCGTCCCGTAGCTGCGACGTGACGGTGATAGTCGCCGGCGTCAGGCTGTTCAGCTCGTGGCTGTCGAGGTAACGGTCGATCTCCTCCTGGGTCAACCCCGCCAGGATCGCCTTGGAGGAGGCCCCGGCGTGAAGCGGATGGCGGCTACCGAGTTTCACCCGCATGTGGACCTCATGCGGGGATACCACCTGGTCGATGTAAACCCTGGACCATCCCTGACGCATGGAGAGAGTGGCGGTCTCACCGGTCTCCGCCACCAGCCGCTCCAGGTGCGGCCGCGCCACCACCGGCACGTCCAACGAACGGAGGGCCGCCAGCCCTAGCGTCAAGGCGCCCGCCCCAAGTCGGTACTGCTTGGTGGTGTCGTCGAAGTCCAAGAAAGCGGCGCCGGTCAGCTCCTTGAGGATGCGATGGGCGACCGCCTTCGGCAAGCCCAGATCACGTGCGATCGCCGAGACCCCTAGCGTCTCCGGCGCTCGCTCAGCGAGCAATTCGATGACACTCAGGGCCCGCAGCAGCCCGGACCGATTGCCACTGTCAACCCGCAGTGAGGTGTCCATTTCCGCTACCTTCCAGACGGTGTGATACGCCGCGATGACGTATTACGCACAGGCGAAGTGGGCGGACATGCCCATGACCTTGAGATGCTGCCAGGTGCGCCTCGCCGCCATGGGTATGCTCGCCCGCCTCCACGGACCATGAACCAATCGATATGGTCGCCGGCTGTCTCCACTCCGTAGACACTCCGTCACTATGTGGAGTCGCCTAGCTCCCGCCGACCGCGCCAGGACCTGCCGCCTCCGGTCCGTCCCGTCGCTGTCTCTTCGCTGGGTACGGTCTGTGGCTCACCGCCAAGCTCATCGAGCGCCACCCCATCGCATACTGCTCACAGAAACGATGTTCGGA
>Ga0079224_100007290_pt1 | contig 14814 bp, 29 predicted proteins | sample Stecom2015_FD_80414 | JGI IMG/M metagenome (GOLD analysis project Ga0079224, IMG submission 80414) | Agricultural soil microbial communities from Utah to study Nitrogen management - Steer compost 2015 | ecosystem: Environmental > Terrestrial > Soil > Agricultural land | place: USA: Utah...
CGCGCTCCTGCGGGCGCATCCGGCCGCGCGCGTCAGGCGAGGGCGTCGAGCTTTTTCGCGAGCGTGAAATCGAGGTCGGTGATGCCGCCCGCGCTGTGGGTCACGAGCGCCACGTGCACCTTGTTGTAGACGTTCGACCACTCCGGGTGATGGTCGAGCTTCTCGGCCTCGAGCGCCGCGCTCGCCATGAAACCGAATGCGCGCGTGAAATCCTGGAACCTGAACTCGCGGGTGAGCTTGCCGTCCACGAGGGACCAGCCGTCGAGCTCGCGGAGCCGATTCGCGATGTCGTCATCGGAAAGCTTCCGAGCCATGTTCGTCTCCTTGCCTGTCGGGGGATCGTCCCGCTGTGAGGCGCGGGCCTTGCCGCAATGCGCGCGCGGGCGCGAGCTACGGGGTGCGCGAAGCCTCGTCTCCCGGCCCGGTCGCCGCCTGCATCTGCGCCTTCAGCCGCGCCTTGACCCGCCGCCCCTTCGCGGCCAGCGCGGGACGCAGCCACCGGCCGAGCGCGGGGAACAGGTACGAGAGGGTCGTGAGGAACCCGCTCGCCGCCGGCATGGATTGTTCGCGCTTTTCGTTGACGCAGAGATCCATGACGGCCTGCGCCACCTGGTCTGCCGTGCTGAGCGGCTGCGAGAACGTGATGTCGGCGACCGAGTCGATGTTCGCCATGATAAAGCCGGTGTCGATCGGTCCCGGCGAAACCGCCGCGACCTTGATGCCGGATCCGGCGAGCTCTTCGCCGAGCGCGAACGTAAAGACGCGCAGACCGAACTTGCTCGCGGAGTAGGTCGCGGCGCCGGGCAGCGGCGTGCGGCCCGCGAGCGAGGCGACGTTGACGATCGCCCCGCCGCCGGCCTTGCGCAGGTACGGGATGGCGAGGCGACTGAGGACGATGGGCGCGCGCAGGTTGACGTCGATCATGCGGCCGAGGTCGGCCGCGTCCACCGTCTCCACGGACCCGCGCCGGTGATAGCCGGCATTGTTGACGAGGACGTGCAGGCTGCCGAGCTCACGCTCCACCCGCTCCATCAGCGCCTCGCAGGCAGCCGCGTCCGCCACGTCCATGGGCACGGTGAGCACGCGCGTCGTGCCGCCGAGCTCGGCCGCGAGGCGCTCGAGCTTCTCGCGGCCGCGGGCGACCAGTACCAGGCTGGCGCCGGCGCCGGCAAAGCGCCTTGCCACGGCGGCCCCTACGCCTTCCGAGCCGCCGGTGACGAGAACGGTGCGCCCCCTGAAATCCGCGTTCATGGGCGCATTGTATGCCTTGCGAGCGGCCTTGCGCGCAACGGAAGAGCCCGGGCAGCACGCCACGCGCGCCTCGAGGAACCCGGGGAGCACGCCGTGCACGGCCGAAATCCGGGGTGCGCGCGCCGTGCGCGCCGGGCAATCGCAGAGGCCCGCGCCTCTCGGCGCGATCCGTCAGAAGCCGAAGTACCCCCGGACCTTACGCCAGAAGGACGTCTCCCAGCCGTAGACCTCGAGATGGTCGGGGCCGAGCTCGGCTTCCGGCAGCACGGACGACGGTGGAATCGCCTCGTTCGCGGCCGCGGTCGCGGCCGCGTCGAAGCGCCCGCGCATGCGCTCGACCGGGGAAGTGAGCCCGTCGACGGCGAGGCTCAACGAGGGCAGCACCTCGTCGTCGACGATGTCGTCGAGGAAGACCGCGTCGGGATCGAAGGCGTCCTTGTCGAGGACGACGCAGTCGGTGAACGGTTGTTCCTTGGCGATGGTCCTGCTCCCTCCGTGAGACGGAGCGGACTCTAGCGTGATCCCGCGCGGCGCGCCGTGAGAGCCCTCACAGCCCGCACGGGCATTCCGGCGTTATGTAAAGGCCCTGGAAGCACGAACGCCGGCCGCGGTCGCCGCGCCGGCGTTCAGTGCGAGGCGGCCGGGGACCGGCCGCGCGATGCGGCATGCTACTCGGCCGCGGCGCTTTCGCTGCCCTTCGGTCCCTCGACGAGCTGCACGATGGCCATCGGCGCGGCATCGCCGGCCCGCGGGCCGAGCTTCAGGATGCGCAGATACCCGCCCGGCCGCTCCCGGAAGCGCGGGCCGATGTCGGTGAACAGCTTCCCCACGGCTTCCTTGTCGCGCAGGCGATCGAACGCAAGGCGGCGATTGGCGACGCCGTCCTCGCGCGCGAGTGTGATCAACGGCTCCACCACGCGCCTGAGCTCCTTGGCCTTCGGCAGCGTGGTCCTGATCGTCTCCTGGCGCAGGAGCGACGCCGCCATGTTACGGAACATGGCGCGGCGGTGGGCACTCGTGCGGCCGAGGCGACGGCCGGATTTCCTGTGACGCATGGCGGTTTCCGCTTCCGGTGAGTCTTACATGACCAGGTCGTGTTCCGGCCGCAGGCTCGGCGGCGGCCAGTTTTCGAGGCGCATGCCGAGCGACAGCCCGTGCTGCTCGAGCACCTCCTTGATCTCGGTGAGCGACTTCTTGCCGAGGTTGGGCGTCCTCAAAAGCTCCACCTCGGTCCGCTGCACCAGGTCGCCGATGTACATGATGTTCTCGGCCTTGAGGCAGTTCGCCGAGCGCACCGTGAGCTCCAGCTCGTCGACGGGCCTGAGCAGGATCGGGTCGATCTGGCTTTCCGCCATCGCGCCCGCTCCCTCTTCCTGGCCCTGCAGGTCGACGAACACGGAGAGCTGGTCCTTGAGGATGCTGCCCGCGCGACGAATGGCCTCCTCGGGGTCGATCGTGCCGTTCGTCTCGATGTCGATGATCAGCTTGTCGAGGTCGGTGCGCTGCTCGACGCGCGCAGCCTCGACGTCGTAGGTGACACGGCTGATCGGGCTGAACGAGGCATCGAGCTGCAGCCGGCCGATCGGACCCGACTGCTCCTCGAACGCCGGGCGCTGCGTCGCCGGCCGGTAGCCGCGGCCACGCTCGACCTTGAGCAGCATGTTGAGCTCACCGGACTTGGTCAGGTTGGCGATCACGATGTCCGGGTTCATGATCTCGACGTCGTGGTCGAGCTGGATGTCGTGGCCGGTCACCGGCCCGGGGCCCTTCTTGTGCAGGCGCAACTCCGCGGAATCGCGCGCGTGCATGCGCACGGCGACCTTCTTGAGGTTCAGCAGGATGTCCACGACATCCTCCTGGACACCCTCGATGCTCGTGTACTCGTGCAGCACGCCCTCGATTTCCGCTTCCGTGATGGCCGCGCCGGGCATCGACGAAAGCAGGATGCGCCGCAATGCGTTGCCGAGCGTGTGACCGTAGCCGCGCTCGAACGGCTCGATCGTGACCCTCGCCCGCAAGGCGTCGATCGGCGACACCTTGACCACGCGGGGCTTCAAGAACTCGTGTACGGATTCCTGCATGGGTGAGAACCCTCCTGATTACTTCGAGTACAGCTCGACGACGAGGTTTTCGTTGATGTCCGGAAGGATGTCCTCGCGGTCCGGCAACGTCTTGAGCACTCCCGTCATCTTTTTCGCATCCACTTCCACCCATTCGGGCAAGCCGACCTGGGTCGCGATTTCCAGCGCGCTCTGGATGCGGAGCTGTTTCCTGGCCTTCTCGCGCACGGAGATCGAATCGCCGGCGCTCACCTGGGCCGATGGAATGTTGACCACGCGCCCGTTCACCTCGATCGCCTTGTGGCTCACGAGCTGGCGCGCCTCGGCCCGGGTGGAAGCGAACCCCATCCGGTACACCACGTTGTCCAGGCGCCCTTCGAGCAGCCTGAGCAGGTTCTCGCCGGTCGAGCCCTTGAGGCGCGTCGCGCGCTTGTAGTAGTTCCGGAACTGCCGCTCGAGGATGCCGTACATCCGGCGCAGCTTCTGCTTCTCGCGAAGCTGCATGCCGTAGTCCGACAGGCGCGGACGCCGCTGGGCGGCGCCGCCCGGCGGCACCTCCACCTTGCATTTCGAGTCGAGCGGCCTCACGCCGCTCTTCAGGAACAGGTCCGTCCCTTCGCGCCGGGACAGCTTGCACTTCGGTCCGAGATATCTGGCCATGTCGCTTCTCTAAAACGGGCTAGACGCGCCGCTTCTTCGGCGGACGGCAGCCGTTGTGAGGTATCGGCGTGACGTCCTCGATGTTCTGGATACGGAGCCCCAGGGCGTTCAGCGCGCGCACCGCGGACTCCCGGCCCGGGCCCGGCCCGCGTACCCGCACGTCCAGGTTCTTGACCCCGTACTCCTGCGCGAGCCGGCCGGCCTTCTCCGACGCGACCTGCGCCGCGAACGGCGTCGACTTCCGCGAGCCGCGGAAGCCGCAGCCGCCCGCGGTCGCCCAGGACAGGGTGTTGCCCTGGCGATCGGTGATCGTGACGATGGTGTTGTTGAAGGACGCGTGGATGTGCGCGATCGCGTCGGCGACCTGCTTTTTGACCTTCTTGCGCTTCTGGGGTTCAGCCATCTTGGGTTTCCGTTGGTTCGTCAACGCTTGATCGGGCGCCGCGGGCCTTTGCGGGTGCGGGCATTGGTCCGCGTCCGCTGGCCGCGCACGGGCAGGCCGCGCCGGTGGCGGATGCCCCGGTAGCAGCCGAGGTCCATCAAGCGCTTGATATTCATCGAAGTTTCACGCCGGAGATCGCCCTCGACCGTGATCCGCGCGACCGCGTTGCGGATGCCAGCGATCTCGGGCTCGGCCAGATCCTTCACCAGCGTCGACGGGTCGATGCCCGCGCTCTCGCAGATCTGGCGGGCGCGGGAGCGTCCGATGCCGTAGATCGCCGTGAGCGCGATCCCCACGTGCTTGTTCGGCGGTATGTTGATACCTGCTATGCGTGCCACTGGCGTGCTACCTCAACCTTGACGCTGCTTGTGCCGGGCGTCCGTGCAGATCACGCGCACGGTGCCGTTGCGGCGGATGATCTTGCAGTTCCGGCACATCTTCTTGACCGATGCCCTGACTTTCATGAGTCGACTCCGTAATACCTCTCGGCGCTCAGCGGAGCTGTCCGCTGCGCCCGTAATTGCGCAGGTTCGCCTTCTGCATCAGCCCCTCGTACTGGTGGCTCATCGCGTGCGCCTGGAGCTGGGCCATGAAGTCCATCGTCACGACCACCAGGATCAGGAGCGACGTGCCGCCGAAGGTGAACGGGACGCTCGGGTAGAACATGCGCACCAGCTCCGGCAGCAGGCAGACGCCGGTGACGTACAGGGCGCCCCAGAACGTGAGCCGGGTCAGCACCTTGTCGATGTACTCGGCCGTCTGCGCACCGGGGCGAATGCCCGGGATGAAGGCGCCGGAGCGCTTCAGGTTGTCCGCCGTCTCCTTCGAGTTGAAGACCAGGGCGGTGTAGAAAAAGCAGAAGAAGATGATCAACGCCGCGTACAGCAGCACGTAGATCGGCTGGCCCGGCCCGAGGTTCGCGCCGATCGTCTGCAGCGTCTCCTGGAACATGTTCGGCTGGGCCGACTGCCCGAAAAACTGCGCGATCGTCGCCGGGAACAGCAGGATGCTCGAGGCGAAGATCGGCGGGATGACGCCCGACATGTTGATCTTGAACGGCAGGTGCGTGCTCTGCGCCGCATACAACCTGCGCCCCTGCTGGCGCCGCGCGTAGTTCACCGTGATGCGCCGCTGCGCGCGCTCCATGAACACGACGAAAGCGGTCGCCGCGATCGCGCCGAGCCCCATCAGGATGGCCGTGCCGGACCCCATCTCGCCCGTGCTCACGAGCTGCGCCGTGCCCGCGACCGCGGCCGGAAGCCCCGCCACGATGCCGGCCAGGATGATCATCGAGATGCCGTTGCCGACGCCCCGCTCCGTGATCTGCTCACCGAGCCACATCAGGAACATCGTGCCCGTCACCAGCGTGATGCAGGCCGTGATCAGGAACGAGGGACCGGGATTCACCACCACGCCCGGCTGGCTCTGCAGCCAGGAGGCGGCCGCTACGGACTGGAACAGCGACAGCCCGACCGTCCCGTAGCGCGTGTACTGCGTGATCTTGCGCCGCCCCGACTCGCCTTCCTTCCGGAGCTGCTGCAGCGACGGCACGATCATGCTCGCCATCTGCATGATGATGGCCGCCGAGATGTACGGCATGATGCCGAGCGCGAAAATACCGAAGCGCGCCAGGGCGCCGCCGGAGAACATGTTGAACAGCGCCAGCATGTTGCCGGCCTGCTGGTCGAAGAACGCGGCCAGCGCGGCGGGGTCCACGCCCGGCACGGGGACGAACGTGCCCACGCGGAAGACGATCAGCGCCCCGATGAGGAACGCGATCCGCTTCCTGAGCTCGCCGAGCTTGCTGGCCGTCTTGGCGGCCGCCGCCGGGTTCTGTCTGGGCTTCTTGGCCACTAGCCTTCCGTTCGATCCTTACTCGATGCTGCCGCCCGCTGCCTCGATCGCCGCGCGCGCGCCTTTCGTCACCGCCAGGCCTTTGACCTTGACGGGCTTTTCCAGTTTGCCCGAGGCGATGACTTTCACCTTGCGAGCCAGCTTCGGCACCAGCCGCGCCTCCTTCAGGACGTCGATGTCGATGACCTCGGCGTCGGGGATCGCGAGCTCGTGCAGGCGCAGCTCCGCCGTCCGCCAGCCGGCGAACGAGCGGAAACCCACCTTCGGCAGGCGCCGCTGCAGCGGCATCTGGCCGCCCTCGAAGCCCACCTTGTGGTAGCCGCCCGCGCGCGCGTGCTGGCCCTTGGTGCCGCGCCCGGCGGTCTTGCCCTGGCCGGCCGAGTGCCCGCGGCCGACCCGCTTGCCGTGCTGTTTGGCGCCCCTGGCCGGCTTCAACGTGTTCAGTCGCATCGTCTCAAGCTTCCTCTACCCGGAGGAGATACGAGACCCGGTTGATCATGCCGCGCACCGCCGGGGTGTCCGGCACGGTGACGGTCTGGTGCATTTTCCGCAGGCCGAGGCCCGCAACGCAGTCGCGGTGCGCCTTGAGCCGCCCGTGCCGGCTCTTCACCAGCGTCACTTTCAGCTTCTTGGTGTCCGCCATGATGGATTCCCGGGTCTCCTTCCGATCCGGCCCCTCAGGCCAGGATCTCCTTCACCTTCTTGCCGCGCTTGGCGGCGATCGCCTTCGGCGAGTGAATCGACGCAAGGGCGTCGATCGTCGCGCGCACGACGTTGATCGGGTTGCGCGAGCCGTAGCTCTTGGCGAGCACGTTGCGCACCCCGGCGCACTCGAACACCGCGCGCATGGCGCCGCCGGCGATGACACCCGTGCCCTCGGACGCCGGCTGCATGTAGACGCGGGTCGCGCCGTGCCGGCCGGTCTTGGGGTACTGCAGCGTGTCGTTGCTCAGGTTCACCCTGATCATGTTCTTGCGCGCGGCCTGCATCGCCTTCTGGATCGCGACCGGCACCTCGCGCGCCTTGCCGTAGCCGAACCCGACCTTGCCCTTGCCGTCGCCGACCACCGTCAGCGCGGTGAAGCCGAACTGGCGGCCGCCCTTGACCACCTTGGCCACGCGGTTGACCGTGACGAGCTTCTCGAGAAAGTCGTCGCTGCCGGGGGTTTGATCAACTCTCGCCATTTAGCGTTTTCCTGGTTTCCGTCGCGCGCAAAGCACGCTCCTGTAATGCTCGTTCAGAACTTCAGCCCCGCTTCGCGGGCAGCGTCGGCGAGCGCCTTCACCCGTCCGTGATACCGGAATCCCGAGCGGTCGAACGCCACGGTGTCGATGCCGGCCGCCTTCGCCTTCTCGGCGATGCGCGCCCCGACGATCGCGGCGGCGGCGATGTTGCCGGTGCTTTTCGTACCCTTGCGCACGTCCTTCTCCAGCGTCGACGCCGCCGCCAGCACCGTCGCGCCGTCCGGCGCGATGATCTGCGCGTAAATGTGCCGCGGGGTGCGGTGCACGGTGAGCCGGTTCGCGCCCAGCCGGGCAATCTTCGCCCGCGCCTTGCGGGCACGCCGCAACCGGCTCTGCTTCTTGTCCAGTTTCATACGCTTCGTCGTTCCGTATCGTTCGCCTGCGATCGCTCCGGGGCGGCGCCGTTCCGGTCGCGCGCAATGCGCGTTCCCGCAACCGGTACGCGCTGCGCTCGGCTACTTCTTCTTCGCCTCCTTCAGCACGACGCGCTCGTCCGCGTAGCGGACGCCCTTGCCCTTGTACGGCTCCGGCGGACGCAGGCGGCGGATGTCCGCCGCCACCTGTCCGACCTGCTGCTTGTCCGGGCCGCGGATCACCACTTCCGTCTGGCTCGGCGTTTCGATCGTGATGCCTTCCGGCACGTCGAACACCACCGGGTGCGAGAAGCCGAGCGTCAGGTTCAGCTTCTTGCCCTGTGACTGGGCGCGGTAGCCGACCCCCACGAGCTCCAGCTTCTTCTCGAAGCCTTCCGTCACGCCGTGCACCATGTTGGCGAGCAGCGCGCGGGTCGTGCCGGCGACCGCCGTCGCGAAGCGCGAATGGGAGCGGGGCTTCACCTGGATCCGGTTCTCGTCCTTCGCGAGCTCGACCTCGTGGCTGAGCTCCATCGACAACGAGCCCTTCTTGCCCTTGAGCGTCACAGTCGTGCCGTTCAGGCCGAATTCAACTCCCTCGGGAAGGACCACCGGGTTTTTCGCAACTCTGGACATGCGCGTCTCTCTTTCCTTGCGTCAGGACACGACGCAGATCACCTCGCCGCCGATGCCCCGCTCCCGGGCCTGCCGGTCGCTCATCACGCCCGCCGAGGTCGAGACGATCGCCACCCCGAGGCCGCCCTGCACCTTGGGCAGCTTCTCGCGCCCGCGGTAGATGCGCAGGCCCGGCTTGCTCACCCGCCGGATCTCCTCGATCACCGGCTTGCCCTCGAAGTACTTCAGCTCGATGGTGAGGTCCACCTTGCCGCCGTTCTCCGTGGTCGAGTAGTCCGCGATGTAGCCCTCGTCCTTCAGCACGCGGGCGATCGCGACCTTGGCGCGCGACGACGGCATGCTGACGCTGACCTTGCGGGCTTTCTGCCCGTTACGGATACGGGTCAGCATGTCGGCTATGGGATCGGTCATGCTCATCGATGGTGTCCTGTCTCGCTCCGCTTACCAGCTCGCTTTCGTGAGCCCCGGGATCTCGCCGCGCATCGCGGCTTCCCGAAGCTTGTTGCGCGCCAGGCCGAACTTGCGGTAGTAGCCGTGCGGCCGCCCGGTGATCGCGCAGCGGTTGCGCAGGCGGATCGGGCTCGCGTCGCGCGGCAGCGCGGCGAGCTTCGCCATCGCCTCCATCCGCTCCTCGTCGCTCGCGGAAGCGCTGCGGATCACCGCCTTGAGCGCCGCACGCTTCCTGGCGTAGCGCTTCACCGTGGCGGCGCGCCGCTTCTCGCGTTCGATCATCGATTTCTTTGCCATAACGGGATGTCCTTATTTCCTGAAGGGGAAGTCGAACGCCTCGAGAAGCGCCCGCCCCTCCTCCGGATTGCGAGCCGTGGTCGAGATGGTGATGTCCATGCCACGGATCGCGTCGATCTGGTCGAAGTTGATCTCGGGGAAGATGATCTGCTCCTGCACCCCGAGGCTGTAGTTGCCCTGCCCGTCGAACGAGCGCGGATTCAGCCCGCGGAAGTCGCGCGTCCGGGGGATCGCGATGTTGACCAGGCGGTCCAGGAACTCGTACATGCGCTCGCGCCGGAGCGTGACCTTGCAACCGATCGGGTAACCCTCGCGGATCTTGAACCCCGCGACCGACTTGCGCGCCACCGTCTTCACCGGCTTCTGGCCGGAGATCCGCTCCATGTCGCTCATGGCGCTGTCGAGCACCTTGCGGTCGGCCACGGCCTCACCCACGCCCATGTTGAGCGTGATCTTGGTGATGCGCGGCACCTGCATCGGGTTGCGCAACCCGAGCTTCTGTCGGAGCTGCTCGCGCAACTCGTTGTTGTAGAGTTCCTGCAATCTGGCCATGATCCAAAATCCTGCGCGTCAGACGTCCACCGGCTCGCCGGTCGACTTGAAGACGCGCCGCTTCACGCCGTCCTCGTCCACCTGGAACCCGACGCGGTCGCCCTTCTTCGTCTTCGGGTTGAAGACCATCACGTTCGAGATGGCGATCGGCATCTCCTTGTCCACGATGCCGCCCTCGATCGGGGGAACCGCGTTCGGGTTCGGCCGCTGGTGCTTCTTCGCGACGTTGATGCCTTCCACGATCACCCGCCGGCCTTCCTCGACCACCTGGAGCACGGTACCCCGGCGGCCGCGGTCCTTGCCGGCGATGACGACGACCTGGTCGCCTTTCCTGATCTTCCTCATGCTCACAGCACCTCTGGCGCCAGCGAGATGATCTTCATGAACTGGCTCGTGCGCAGCTCGCGCGTGACCGGCCCGAAGATGCGCGTGCCGATGGGCTCCAGTCGGGCATTGAGCAGCACCGCCGCGTTGCCGTCGAAGCGGATCAGCGAGCCGTCCTTGCGACGCACGCCCTTCTTGGTGCGTACGACTACGGCGTTGTAGACCTCGCCCTTCTTCACCTTGCCGCGCGGAATGGCATCCTTCACGCTCACCTTGATGACGTCGCCCACGGCGGCGTAGCGGCGCCTCGAGCCACCGAGCACCTTGATGCACTGGATCCGCCTCGCGCCCGAGTTGTCGGCCACATCCAGCACCGTCTGCATCTGAATCATGGTTCCGTCCCGTCAATCCACCGTGGTCGGCAGCCCGCGCCTCACTCTTCCTGCTGGGCCCGCTCGACGATGCTCACGACCCGCCAGGACTTACGCCTGGAAATGGGCCGGCACTCCCGGATCGCGACCCGGTCGCCCGTCTTGCACTCGTTGTTCTCGTCGTGCGCGAGCACCTTGCTGGTGCGCCGCACGTACTTTCCGTACACCGGATGCTTGATCAGCCGCTCGATCGCGACCGCAACGGTCTTGTCCATCCGGTCGCTCACGACGCGACCGATGGTCGGCCGCTGCCGGACCGTCTCCCGGACCTGCTCCGGTTGTGCGCTCTGGTCGTTCATGTGCCCTTACCCTGCCGCCTGAGCTCGCTCAGGACGGTCTTCACTCTCGCGATGTCCTTGCGCACGCGGCGGTGCTCGTGCGGCTTCGCCAGGCGGCCGGTCGCCTGCTGCATCCGCAGGTTGAACTGCTCGCGGCGGAGCTTGACGAGCTCGTCGGCGAGCTGCTCCTCGGACATTTTCCTGAGCTCCTCGGCGTTCATCACATCACCTGCCGCGTCACGAACTCGGTCGGGAACGGCAGCTTCGCCGCCGCGAGACGGAATGCCTCGCGCGCGACGTCTTCCGTCACGCCTTCCATCTCGTACAGCATCCTCCCGGGCTGCACCAGGCACACCCAGTACTCGACGTTGCCCTTGCCCTTGCCCTGGCGCACCTCGAGCGGCTTCTTGGTCACCGGCTTGTCCGGGAACACCCGGATCCAGATCTTGCCGCCGCGCTTGATGTAACGCGTCATCGCACGCCGGCCGGCCTCGATCTGCCGTGCCGTCAGGCGGCCGCGATCGAGCGCCTTCAGTCCGTATTCACCGAACGAGACGTCGCTGCCGCGATGCGCGAGACCGCGGTTGCGGCCCTTCATCTGCTTGCGATATTTCGTTCTCTTGGGCTGTAACATTGCGCTGTCCTGATCCGCTTATCGCGCGGCCGCCGCCGCTTCCGGGGCCTCCGCGGTCGCCGGCGCTTCCGGCTTGTCGAACACCTCGCCCTTGAAGATCCAGACCTTGACGCCGATCACGCCGTAGGTCGTCTTGGCTTCGGCGAAGCCGTAGTCGATGTCCGCGCGGAACGTGTGCAGCGGCACCCGGCCCTCGCGGTACCACTCGGACCGCGCGATCTCGGCACCGTTCAGGCGCCCGCCGACCTTGACCTTGATGCCCTCCGCGCCCACGCGCATCGTGTTGGTCACGGCACGCTTCATCGCGCGCCGGAACATCACGCGGCGCTCGAGCTGCTGCGCGATTCCTTCCGCCACGAGCTGCGCGTCGAGCTCCGGCTTGCGCACCTCGCTGATGTTGATGCGCACGTCGTTGATCGTCATGCCGATCAGCTTCGCGACATCGGCCCGCAGCTTCTCGATGTCCTCGCCCTTCTTGCCGATCACGATGCCTGGCCGGGCCGTGTGGATCGTGATGTTGGCCTTCTTGGCCGGGCGCTCGATCTGCACGCGGCTGACGGATGCATCCTTGAGGCGGTTCTTGATGAACTCGCGCACGATGTGGTCCGTCCGCACGTGCTCGGGAAACGACTTCGAATCGGCGTACCACTTGGACGCCCAATCCTTGACGATCCCCAGGCGTATGCCGGTTGGATGTACTTTTTGACCCATTCCTGCTCTCGCTCTAATCCTGTCCGTCGCCCGGGGCAGCCGTCATTCGTCGCCCACGGTAATCGTGATGTGGCTGTTGCGCTTGATGATCCGCGCTCCGCGGCCCTTCGCCCGGGCACGGTAGCGGCGGAACGACGGCGCCTCGTTCACCTCGACGACCGACACCTTCAGCTCGTCGATGTCGGCACCGTGGTTGTGCTCCGCGTTCGCGATGGCCGACTCCAGCACCTTCTTGACGATCCGGGCACTCTTCCGGGGAGTGAAGGACAGCGTGCGCAGCGCTTCGTCCACGCTCTTCCCACGGATGGCATCAGCCATCAGGCGGCACTTCTGCGGGGAGATCCGCGCGTACTTCAGTGTCGCTGCTACCTGCATGACCGGGTCCTCCTCTCCTACTTCGTCTTCCGGTCGCCCGAATGACCCTTGAACGTCCGCGTCACCGCAAATTCACCCAGCTTGTGACCGACCATGTTCTCGGAAATGAGGATCGGCACGTGCTGGCGTCCGTTGTGCACCGCAATGGTCAGCCCGACCATGTCCGGGAGCACCATGGACCGCCGCGACCAGGTCTTGATCGGACGCCGGTCGTTGCTCTTCTGCGCCGCCGCGACCTTCTTCGCGAGGTGCGCGTCGACGAACGGTCCTTTTCTGACTGAACGTGGCATTGATCTCTCTTCAGGTTCGGTTGTCGCGCGCAATGCACGCGCCTGCAATTCCTCCGCGCGTCATCACTTCTTCTTGCGATGCCGCACGATCATGTCCTGGGTGCGCTTGTTGCGGCGCGTCTTGTGGCCCTTCGTGGGCCTGCCCCACGGGGTCACCGGGTGGCGCCCGCCCGAGGTCTTGCCCTCGCCGCCGCCGTGCGGGTGATCCACGGGGTTCATGGCGACGCCGCGCACCGTCGGGCGTATGCCGCGCCACCGGCGCGCGCCGGCCTTGCCGAGCTTGCGCAGGTTGTGCTCGCCGTGCCCCACCTCGCCGACCGTCGCGCGGCATTCCACGTGCACGCGGCGGGCCTCGCCCGAGCGCAGCCGCAGGGTCACGTAGGCGCCCTCACGCGCGGCGATCTGCGCCCCGCCGCCGGCCGAGCGCACGAGCTGGCCGCCCTTCCCGGGCTTCATCTCGACGCAGTGCACCGTCGTGCCCACCGGGATGTTCTTCAGCTTGAGCGCGTTGCCCGGCTTGATCGGCGCATCGTCGCCGGAGATGATCGACGTGCCCTCCTTGACGTCCTTCGGCGCCAGGATGTAGCGCCACTCGCCGTCCGCGTACTTCACGAGCGCGAGATGCGCACTCCGGTTCGGGTCGTACTCGAGCCGCTCGACCACCCCCGGCACGCCGTCCTTGTCGCGCCGGAAGTCCACCAGCCGGTAGCGCTGCTTGTGGCCGCCGCCCTGGTGCCGCGTCGTGATGCGCCCCGCGTTGTTGCGCCCGCCCTTGCGGTGCTTCTTGGCCAGCAGCGAATCCAGCGGCTTGCCCTTGTGCAGCTCGGGCGTCTTGACGGTCACCGTGAAGCGACGGCCCGCGGAAGTCGGTTTCGCTTTCTGCAATGCCATGTCCTGCTCCCGTACCGTCCGTTACTCGACGCCCAGGAAATCGATCTGGCTGCCGGGCGCCACCTTCACGTAGGCCTTCTTCCAGGCCGAGCGCTGGCCGTACTGGAAGGCATGGCGCTTCACCTTGCCCCGGCAGTTCACGACCGTGACGTCATGGACCTCGACCTCGAACAGGAGCTCCACCGCCTGGCGGATTTCCTCCTTGGTCGCGTCCCGCCGCACACGGAAGGCGATCTGGTTGTGCGCATCGGCGACGATCGTGCTCTTCTCCGACATGTGCGGAGCGATGAGGACGTTCATCAGCCGCTCCTTGCGCCGGCTGTCGTTGACGCTTGCGTTCATGCGAGGCGCTCCTCGACCAGCTTCAGGGCAGGCACCGTGATCAGCACTTTCTCGAAACGCATCAGCACCACCGGATCCAGCGCCGGGACATCGCAGATGCCCACGTCAGCCAGGTTCCGTGCCGACAGGAAGAGCTTCTCGTCGAAGCCCTCGGTGACGATCAGCACGTTGCCCAGCCCGAGCTCCTTCAGCTTCGCGGCGAGCTCGCGCGTCTTCGGCGCCTCCATCTCGAGCGTCTCGGTCACGACCAGGCGCCCCTGCCGGACCAGCTCGGAGAAGACCGAGCGCAGCGCGCCGCGGTACATCTTGCGGTTCACCTTCTGCGCGTAGCTGCGCGGCTGGGCCGCGAAGGCACGGCCGCCGCCGACCCACAACGGGCTCCGGATCGTGCCGGCGCGGGCCCGCCCGGTACCTTTCTGGCGCCACGGCTTGGCGCCGCCGCCGCGCACGCGGGCGCGGTTCTTCTGCGCCTTCGTGCCGGCCCGGCCGCCGGCCAGGAAAGCCGTCACCACCTGGTGCACGAGCGGCTCGTTGAACTCGGCGCCGAAGGCGCTGTCCGCGACCTCGACCGTGCCGGATCCCGCAAGCTCGAGCTTCATCACGCCGCTCCCTTGTTCTTCGCCTTGACGGCGGGCCGGACGACGACCCGCGCGCCGCGGTGGCCCGGCACGGCGCCCTTGACCAGGATCAGGTTGCGCTCCGCGTCCACCCGCACGACCTCGAGGTTCTGCACCGTGCA
>Ga0079224_100007291_pt1 | contig 14814 bp, 15 predicted proteins | sample Stecom2015_FD_80414 | JGI IMG/M metagenome (GOLD analysis project Ga0079224, IMG submission 80414) | Agricultural soil microbial communities from Utah to study Nitrogen management - Steer compost 2015 | ecosystem: Environmental > Terrestrial > Soil > Agricultural land | place: USA: Utah...
ATCGTGATGGAAGAAGGCAAAATAAAAGAGTCCGGCTCGCATGCCGAACTCCTGGATAGAAATGGAATCTACACCAACTTAATCCGATTACAAAATCTGGATTAATTTTTAATTATTGTCGCGTGAATTCCAAGACAACATTCTGACCTTCAAAGGTGGTTTCGGTAGTGAATTTATTGTTGCTTTGGAAGTTAGCAGTTGAACTATTGCTTTCGCCTGAGTTGTCAAAAGTAACTGTGTAAACATCATCGTTTTTTGACCAGGAACCTGTTTCAGCTTCTCCCGGAAGACATTCGTCCGGAACAATCCCCTCTACAAATGTGTCCACTCGTAAAGAATAATCATTCATAAAATTATATTCATTTTGCAAGGGACAATAGGCGATTTCAGAAACTTGATCATAAACACTTACTCCGCCTATAAATACATCAGTGACTTTCCATTTCCCTACAATTACATCGACATTATTGTCAGAAGAATCGTCATCGTTATTACAAGAAAGATTTAGAAATCCCATTAGCAGAAGAGGTAAGATCAATAATTTCAAATTTTTCATTTTTCTAGTTTTTTGGTTTAACTGTTATCCTCTAATTTTTTCAATCAGAATTCGTTTTAGGCTATAACGATATTTTTTAATCCTATATTTCTACCTTTGCATAATCATAAGACATTTTTGTGGAATTTTTAACAACGTCAGTCAAAGCAAAATCGAATTCTGAGCGCATCAAACAACGCGCTTTGGAACTCGGTTTTATGTCTTGCGGAATTGCCAAAGCAGAATTCCTGGAAGACGAAGCCAAGCATCTTGAAAACTGGCTCCACAAAGGAATGCACGGCAAAATGGCTTATATGGAAAATCATTTCGATATGCGGCTCGATCCGCGGTTGCTCGTAGATGGCGCAAAATCTGTGATTTCTTTTACGTATAATTATTTTCCGGAAAAAATTCAGCAAAATGATTCTTATAAAATTGCAAAATACGCTTACGGCATTGATTATCATTTCGTTGTAAAAGACAAATTGAAAGAACTTTTGAATTTCATCCAGGAAGAAATCGGCGAAGTGAACGGACGTGCTTTTGTAGATTCAGCACCAATTTTGGAACACGCTTGGGCGAAAAAATCTGGAATTGGTTGGGTTGGAAAAAATTCGCTCACGCTTTCCAAACAAAAAGGTTCATTTTTCTTTTTGGCGGAATTAATCCTGGATTTAGAACTCGATTATGACGTTCCGATGCAAACCGACCATTGCGGAAGTTGCACAAAATGCATCGATTCTTGTCCGACAGAAGCGATTTTACCCGATAAAACCGTGAACGGCAGCAAATGTATTTCTTATTTCACGATTGAATTGAAAGAACAAATTCCTTTGGAAATGAAAGGAAAATTCGCCGATTGGGTTTTCGGTTGCGACGTTTGTCAGGACGTTTGTCCGTGGAACCGTTTTTCGTTGCCACATAAAGAAGAAAAATTTAATCCGAAAGAGGAATTACTGAATTATTCCAAATCGGATTGGGAAGAAATTACCGAAGATGTTTTCCGGGAAATTTTCCAAAAATCTCCCGTAAAAAGAACGAAATTCGATGGAATGAAACGGAATATTGAATTCGTTTCCAATAAAAACTAAGCCTGCTTCGCAAATTGTTTCGGCGTAATTCCGTATTTTTTCTTGAAGGCAGAAATGAAATGCGATGGATTTTCATAACCAATTTCGTACGCAATATCTTTTACCTGAAGTTCGCCTTTTTCAAGTTTTTCGCGCGCCATTTCCAATTTTTTATCCAAAACAAAACCATAAACCGTCGTTCCGTAAACTTGTTTGAAACCTTCTTTCAGCTTGTATTCTGTCAATCCCGAAATTTCAGAAAGTTCTTTTAAGACAGGAGGATTATCAAGTCGATTCAATAAAATATCTTTAGCTTCCTTAAGCTTTCGGGCATCCTTTTCATTATCTAAAAAAGGGCAGTTTTCCCTTTGATTGGCTTCCGATTCGGAAAAATAAAGCGTAAAAAGCTCATAAACTTTCCCCAAAACATACAAATTTTCAAAATGTGAAGACAAATTATGGTTTTCAATCTGGTTCAAAGTCATCCGAACTGTGGTAGAAAATGCTTGTTGATTGTAATATTTCGCCGGTGATTTGGAGCTGTTTAAAAATTCCGCACGAATGTTATGACTCGAAAACAAATGATGCAGTTTTTCTACCGAAACAAAAACCATACAAACCTTAGAATCCGCATTCAGACTAAGATTCAGCGGTAATTCCAAAGTCGGATTATAAATCAAAAAACTCAATCCGTCGGTCAAACCGATTTTGTAATTCCCGTCGTTGAAATGAAAAGTCATTCCGCCTTTGGTACAAAAATAAAACTGGATGAAACGCTTGTCGATTTTCCGACTCAAAGTATCGGTAAAAGCGGTATAATTGTCCACGTAAGCGACATACACCTCTTCGTCCGGCCAATATTCATTGACCTTACTTTTATAGGTATTTTCTAATTTATTTTCCATAAATAATTTGCTCTAAATTAATTAAAACTTTCAGAAACACACTGCACAATTCCATCAAACTACAAATTTAGACATTTTGTTTAGAATTAATCTAAAAAGATGAATTTCAACTTTTAGCGGTATTTTTTTATTTTGAGCGTTATTTTCCCTTAGAATTGCCCCTTACTTTTGTAAACTAAATTGAAGATGACCAAAATCCATCCACATAAAGATTTTTTTGTTGTAGGTGTCAGCTATGAAAAGGCAGATGCGGAAATGCGCGGAAAATTTGCATTTTTCCCCGAATCGGTGGAACCCTTTTCCGAAAAGGCAAAAACGCTGGGCATCGACAATTTTTTCGTGGTTTCTACCTGCAACCGTTCCGAATTTTACGGAATTGCAGATTGTCCGGACACGATGATGAATCTTTATTGCGAATTTACCAACGGAACAATCGAGGAAATGAAGTCAGTGGTTTCCATTCAGAAAAATGAAGAAGCCATTGAGCAATTGTTCAAGGTTTCAGCCGGACTGAAAAGTCAGATTTTAGGAGATTTTGAAATCATAGGACAAATCAAAACTTGGTTCAAACGCTTCAAAAAACAAGGTTCATCGGGTGCATTTTTGGAAAGACTCATCAATACAGCCATTCAAATCAGTAAAAAAGTAAAAAACCAAACTACGCTCAGCAATGGCGCTGCGTCTGTTTCTTTTGCTGCCGTACATTATATTCTGGCTACTCAAACCGAAATTTCACAGAAAAATATTCTACTCTACGGAATTGGTAAAATAGGAAGAAATACTTGTACCAATTTAGTTAAGCATACCCAGAACGATCATATCACACTCATCAATCGCACAAAAGAAAAGGCAGAATTGATGACCGAAAAATACGACGTTTTGGTCAAAGATTTCTCGGAGTTAAAAGAAGTCTTAGCCTCAACAGACATCCTGATTGTCGCTACAGGTGCAGAGCAGCCAACGATTACAGAGGAAATGATTCCGTTTGATAAAAAAATGACCATCATTGATTTATCGGTTCCGGAAAACGTAGCCCACACTTTAGGTTCAAGAGAGAATATTCAATTGATTAATGTGGATGGCTTGTCCAAAATGGTTGATGATACGCTTGATTCAAGAAAAGATTCGGTTCCAAAGGCACTCGAAATCATATCAGAATGTAAAAATGAATTTAATGAATGGTTGAAAACCCGTGAATTTGTTCCGGTGATTCAATCGTTTAAAGAAAGACTCGAATTTTTACAGGAATTCGAAATAAAAAATCTGAAAAAGAAAAATCCGCAAATCAACGGAAAAGAAACATTGGTAGCAGAAAAACTGGTTCAGAATCTGACCAATCAGTTTGCAGCCTATTTGTTGGAAAATCGTGAAAATGCAGAAGAAACCATTTCAATTATGGAAGAAATTTTCAGATTAAAAACAAATTCTCAGAATTAAAATCTGAGAAACACAAGTTCACAGTTAAAAATCGGAACATCTTGTCAATGCTGAATAGAGTGTTCTTTGTGGTAGAAAAATGAAAAATCAAACAATCAGAATTGGCACCCGAAAAAGTCCCCTTGCAATGTGGCAAGCCGAATGGGTGCAAGAAAAATTAAATGAATTAGGGCTGCCGACAGAGGTAGTTCCCATCACTTCTGAAGGCGACATCAATCTTACACAACCCATTTATCAATTGGGAATTACGGGCGTATTTACCCGTTCGCTCGACATCGCGCTTCTCAACGATCAAATCGACATCGCTGTTCATAGTTTAAAGGACGTTCCGACTTTGCTTCCCGAAGGGATTGAACTCAAAGGATTTATGAAGCGAGGCAATCCCAACGATATTTTGGTTTACAAATCAGACGATATTTTTGAAAAAGAAAAAAGAACCATTGCGACGGGAAGTTTGAGAAGATCGGCTTTTTGGCACAATAAATTCCCAGAGGATTCGGTAGTGGATTTAAGGGGAAATGTTCAGTTGAGAATTCAAAAATTAATGGATTCTGATTGGGACGGAGCGGTTTTCGCCTATGCCGGATTGGAACGTAGTAAAATTCTGAATGAGCTAAATACGAAAGGATTAAAATACCAAGTTTTGGACTGGATGATTCCTGCACCTTCACAAGGAATCGTAGGAATTACTTCGAAATCGGAGTTTGAAATGCCGGATATTTCCAATGAGAATTCTAAAATAGCTGCAATTATCGAACGTCAATTTTTAAATGTGCTAGAAGGCGGATGTACAGCTCCGATTGGAGCGCATGCCGAAATCACTGATGGAATTTTAAATTTTAAAGGTTCTATTTTGTCTTTGGACGGAAAGCAAATGATTTCGATTGAAAAAAATTTTTCAACTTCAGCATTTGAAAACAAAGGAAAAGAATTGGCAGAAAAATGTTTGGAGAAAGGTGCTGGAACATTAATCAAAGAAATTAAGAAACAAATTCAAAAGTGAAAAAAATCCTTTTCACAAAAGAGATAAACGCAAATTGGCTGAAAGAAAATCTAGCCGACAATCTGGATTTTGAAATTTTTCCGGCTTTGAAAATCACTATTCATCCTCAAGAAAAGTTTGTTTCCAAAATCAATGAAGATTCAAATAAATTTTTGGTTTCAAGTCAAAATTCAGTCAAAGCCATTTCCGGATTAAATTTAGATGGAGAATTTTATGTGGTCGGCGAAAAAACAGCCAAAAGCCTGAAAGCTGCAGGTTTTGAAGTGGTTCATTTTGAAAATTATGCAGAAGATTTAGCTGATTTTTTACTGAAAAACACCCAACCTCAAAGCTGGAATTTCTTTTGTGGAAATCATCGGAGAGAAACGCTTTTTGAAAAATTAATTCCAAATGGTCATTTGTTGAACGAAATCATTTGTTATGATTCAATTCAGAATAGTTCTGAAATTGATTCTACTAAATTCAATGGTATTGCATTCTTTAGCCCATTGGCGGTAAAAACCTTTTTTTCACTTAATTCATTAACTGAAAATTCGGTTATTTTCAGCATTGGCAACACAACAAATCAGGAAATAAAAAAATATACAAATAACCCAATCGTCACGGCAGAAATTCCCCTTGTGGAAAAAGTGATTGAAAAAATTAACGAATATTATGACACCGAAAAATGATTTATTGCTGAGAGCATTGCGAGGAGAAGAATTGCAGAGACCACCTGTCTGGATGATGCGTCAGGCAGGAAGGTATTTACCAGAATTCATTGTTTTACGCGATAAATATGACTTTTTCACCCGTTGCCAAACGCCTGAATTGGCAGCTGAAATAACGGTGCAACCTATCCGGAGATTTCCTTTGGATGCAGCGATTTTGTTTTCGGATATTTTGGTGATTCCGCAAGCAATGGGAATGGATTTCGAAATGAAGCACAACATAGGACCTTGGTTGGAAAATCCAATTCGTACACCGGAACAAGTCCGAAGCATTCAGGTGCCAGATGTAGAAGAAACATTGGGTTATGTTTACGAAGCGATTAAACTCACCAAAAAGGAATTGAACAACGAAATACCTTTGTTCGGATTTGCAGGTTCTCCTTGGACGATTTTATGTTATTGCATCGAAGGGCGCGGTTCCAAAGCTTTTGATATTGCCAAAAGCTTTTGCTTCCAACATCCGGCTGCTGCGCACGAACTTTTGCAAAAAATAACCGACACAACCATCGCCTATTTGCTCAAAAAAGTAGAACACGGTTGCAATGTAATTCAGGTTTTTGACAGTTGGGGCGGAATGCTTTCACCCAAAGATTACGATGAGTTTTCCTGGCCTTACATTGAACAGATTGTGAATGCAATATCAGAAAAGGCGCCAGTCATCGTTTTTGCAAAAGGATGCTGGTTTGCATTGGAAAAAATGACGCAATCCAAAGCTTCTGCTTTGGGAGTGGATTGGACGGTTTCACCTAAGATTGCCCGTGAATTAACCCAAAATAAAATTACCCTTCAGGGGAACTTTGACCCGGCGCGATTGCTTTCACCGCCTGAAACTATTCAAAAAATGGTAAAGGAAATGATTGACGGCTTCGGGCCGAGCAAGTACATAGCCAATTTGGGTCACGGAATTTTACCCAATGTTCCGGTAGAAAATGCCCAAGCTTTTATTGAAGCAGTGGTGAATTATAAAAAATAAAATCGCAGCCCGGTCGGGGATTTATTCGACCAAATGTTCGTTTGAAACTTTTAGAATTTTCAATGTCATTTTTCCGCCGGGCATTTCCCATTCGACTTCGTCATTTTCAGAAAATCCGATAAGTGCGGTTCCCAATGGTGCGAAGATCGAAATCTTTTGAGCTTTAAGGTTAGATGCTTCGGGCAAGACCAATTGAATTTTCATTTTGTTTTTGGTTTTAACCACTTCGAATTCAACTTCCGAACCCACACGAATAATTTTCTTGTTGAGCTCTTCCTCTTTGATTACAATTGCACGATTGAGTTCTTCAGAAAGCTGATGTCCTTCTTTTGGGTTTCTTTTAATCAATTCGCGTAGCGTTTGATATTCTGATAATAATATGATGGGTTTTAAATTGTTCATTTCAAATTGGTTTTAAATTATACATAAAACAAAATTTACATCCCTTTGGGATGTAAACGTCAGATCTTGAAGTCATTGATTTCTCTCGTCCGCAACGAGAGACTTATATAATAAAGGCTTTGTTATGCGCCAATAAGACAATCCTTTCTGAACTAAAAGAAAAAATAAAAGTGTGTAATATGTAGGCCAGTACTGACATATCGATTAATTCAGATTAATTAAAAATTTTACTGCTTGATTAAAGTGGAAACTTCAGAAGTATTGTCATCAAAGATAACACGAACCATATACTTCCCTTTTTTCAAGTTACGTACATTGAGGTCAATTGTTTTGGAAGAAGTATTGTAAGATTGTGAAAACACTTCACTTCCTATAATGCTGTAAATTGAAATAGACTTAACGTCTGCCAAACTACCTTCTATAGAGATTTTGACAATAGAAATGGCAGGATTGGGTGAGATGGTTAATTTTTTATCATCTACAGAATTGGAAATAGCAATTCCGTCCTTTGATTGCGCATACGCATTCAAGGCGGAAAAACTTAAAAACAATAAAAGTAGAATTCTTTTCATCTCTATTTGTACAAAATTAGATTATAATTTTCTAATTTCCAATATCTGTACCAAATTAATTTTATTAAATAAAAAATGCAGCACCCAAAGGACTGCATTTTTTGGATTTTATAGGTGTTTTTTACAAGCTGTAACGGATGAAACCGATAACTTCCAATTCAGAATTTACGGATTTCACATGGTCAGCAACAGAAATTTTTGCTTCTTTGATGAAAGGTTGGTGAACCAAAGTATTTTCTTTGAAGAATTTCTGCAATTTTCCTTTTGCGATATTTTCAATCATATTTTCTGGTTTACCTTCTTGACGCAATTGATCTTTTGCAATTTCCAATTCTTTTTCAACAATTTCAGAAGATACTTCATTTTCGTTCAAAGCAACAGGATTCATAGCCGCAACTTGCATAGCGATTTCTCTTGCTACTTCATCTACACCATCAACTTTTGAAGAAAGTGCTACTACAGCGCCAATTTTATTTCCAGCGTGGATATAAGCATTCACAAATGGTCCAGATAAAGTCTGAAAAGTACCTATTTCGATTTTCTCTCCAATAACTCCGGTTTGTTCAGTCATTTTTTCAGCAACGCTAATTCCGTCGATATCAGCTTTCAGGAATTCTTCTTTGTCTTCAAAACTCAAAGCCATATCGGCCAATTTCTGAGCCAAAGCAATGAAGTCTTCATTTTTAGCAACGAAGTCAGTTTCACAATTCAATGAAACGATTACTCCTTTTGAATTGTCAGCATTTACTTTTGCGATCACAGCTCCTTCCGTACTATCTCTGTCGGCACGGTTAGCAGCTACTTTTTGTCCTTTTTTACGAAGGATTTCAATGGCTTTGTCAAAATCTCCACCTGCTTCTTCCAAAGCCTTTTTGGAGTCCATCATTCCTGCTCCGGTTGCATTTCGAAGTTTACTTACTTCTGCGGCAGTCGCTTTATACATCGTTAAATTATTTTAATGGTTAATATTGAATTCTAAAAATAAAAAGTAGTTCTTCCATAAGCGGAAGAACTACATTAATTTATGATTAATTCTGATGAGAATTCATCTGAATTTTATTCAGCTTTGTTCGATTCTTCCCCTTGTTGAACCTCTGCTCCTTCTAGTTCTGCTTTTGGTTCGTCTTTGCTTTTATCTTTTTCAGCTTTTCTTGCAGACAATCCTTCTTTGATTGCATCTGATACATTTTGCAAAATAATGTCTACTGATTTTGAAGCATCATCGTTTGCAGGAATTGCGTAATCAACTTCACGCGGATCTGTATTGGTATCAACCATTGCAAAAATCGGAATACCCAATTTTTGTGCTTCTGCTACTGCGATGTGCTCTCTTACAGTATCAACGATGAAAACCGCAGACGGGATACGTGTCATATCTGCAATTGACCCCAAATCTTTTTCAAGTTTCGCTCTTTGACGATCTACCTGAAGTCTTTCTTTTTTAGAAAGCGTTTCAAATGTTCCGTCTTTCTTCATGCGGTCGATAGAGTTCATTTTCTTCACCGCCTTACGGATGGTAACGAAATTTGTAAGCATTCCTCCCATCCATCGTTCAGTGATGTAAGGCATTCCTACAGATTCAGCATGTTTTGCTACAACTTCTTTGGCTTGCTTTTTTGTTGCTACAAAAAGGATTTTACGTCCTGACGAGGCGATTTTACCTAGTGCTGTAGACGCTTCTTCTAACTTCACAGCAGTTTTGTGAAGGTCAATGATGTGGATTCCGTTTTTCTCCATAAAGATATAAGGAGTCATATTCGGATTCCATTTTCTTGTCAGGTGGCCGAAGTGTACTCCGGCTTCCAACAATTCTTTTACATTTGCTTTTGCCATTTTCTTTGTTTTTAGTTTACGTTCCGCCTAATCTGCAAGCAATGTTTGAGTGGTTGAAATTATCTCGCCAAAAACATTTAGATGCTAAACCAACCGGAAAATGGTTGTTATTAATTTTAAAATATTAACGTTTAGAGAACTGGAATCTCTTACGTGCTTTCTTCTGACCGAATTTTTTACGTTCTACCATTCGAGGGTCACGGGTAAGTAAACCTTCGGGTTTTAACTGTAATCTGAATTCGGCATCAATTTCGCAAAGTGCTCTGGAGATTCCTAGACGAATTGCTTCCGCTTGCCCCGTGATGCCTCCTCCAAATACTTTTACGTCAACGTTGTACTTTCCTTTATTTCCGGTAAGTGCCAACGGTTGTTCTACTTTGTATTGAAGAACTCCAGTAGTGAAATAGTCTTTCAACTCACGACCATTGATATAAATTTCGCCATTTCCTTCTTGTAGATAAACTCTGGCTACAGAAGTTTTTCTTCGGCCTATTTTGTGAACGATTGCCATAATTATAAATATGCGTTAATGTCTATTGATTTTGGTTTTTGACCTTGATGTGGATGCTCTTCTCCTGAGTAAACATATACATTTGACAAGATTTGACTTCCCAATTTATTTTTAGGAAGCATTCCCTTTACTGCTTTTTCAATCAAACGAATAGGATCTTTATCAAACAATTGCTGAGCCGTCAAGCTTCTTTGACCACCCGGATAACCTGTATGACGGATGTATAACTTCTCGTCCCATTTCTTACCAGTCAATTGAATTTTATCAGCATTTAGCACAACCACATAATCTCCACAATCAGCATGAGGTGTAAAACTTGTTTTATGTTTTCCTCTTGCCAATTTAGCAACTCCTGATGCCAATCTACCTAAGCTCAGGCCGGCAGCATCTACCTGAATCCACTCCTTTTGTGCGGTTTCCTTATTTGCCGATATTGTTTTATAACTCAACGTATCCACTGTATTGATTTTTAATAATTTATATATTCTGAATTAAAATTCGGGTTGCAAATGTAGGAATTCATTTTATCTTTAACAAATGCTTTTGGAAATATTTCATTTAATCTAAAATAAAAAATGCCCCGAAGGCTCGGAGCATTTTATTTTTAATGATTAAATACAATTATTTAACCACAACTTTCTTAGTCAACGTTTCTTTTCCGGCTTGGATTTTTACAATGTAAACCCCTGCAGGAAGAGAGGTCATATTTACCTGAGTTGAAACACTGTTCGGATTTGATTTCAATACTTGCTGTCCCGCTGTATTAAATACTGCAATATCAGAAATGTTAGATTTCGCAGAAATATTAACCATATCTTTTACAACTGTAGGGTAAACAGAAATAGCAGCACCTGTCATGTCAGCAACCCCCATTTCTCCTTCTACAAATACTATATCATCAAGATAATATGCATTTGATGAAAAATCTGAGTGAGAGTAGAAGTTCATTGCTTCCATCATGAATTGATCCCCGCCGTATGGAATTGAGCCGTCAGGACTTTCAGGATCTAACTCAACCAATTCGCCATCAAAATACATTTTCAATGTCCCAGCACTTAAGTCTACTTCTAACTTTACAGTAAACCATTGCTCTTCAGGGTAAGCAAAGGGATAGTAAAACTCTGTCCCAGTTACATATCCAATACCTGGAGTAACTGCTGGAGTAGCTATTGGCTCAATTCCAAAATAAAATTGGTTGGCCCAGTTCCCATCAACCCCCATATTTGCTATAGTTTGCTGAATATTAAAGTAACCTGTAGACCCAAAGTCTATGTACATATTGAATTGGACAGTCCATAAGCCGGACTCTCTCAACCCTAATACTAATACAGGGTCTTGAATACCATCACTTCCTATGAAACCCGACTGTGTTCCTGAAGTAGATTGATCGTCAGCAATAATAATGTTTTCAGGTCCACTAGTGTTACTCCAATTACTCCAATGACCTCCAAAATAAGGTCCCAATGGATAACTTTCAAAGTCATCTGTCAATATTTGCGCATTGACACCAAACCCTAACATTAACGATAATGCTAAAAAATAGATTTTTTTCATAATTATTCTTATTTAATTTGTTTTTATAGAATGTAAAATTATTAAAAGTTTTTGAATAACAAAATTCAATGTCGTTAAAATTTAAAAATTATTAAAGCCAACTGGTTATTTCGATTCAATTTCAAATTACTATTTTTGTGCCTCAGTTAAATACAATGCAAACACAAACAGAAAATAAATTATCATTTGCAGAATTCAAAAAGCAAATCATAGAAGATTACAAAATCGCAGTTTTATCAAGAGAATCCAGCCTTTTGGGGCGACGCGAAGTCTTGACGGGCAAAGCAAAATTCGGAATTTTCGGCGATGGTAAAGAATTACCTCAAATCGCCATGGCGCGCGTTTTCAAAAACGGCGACTTCCGTTCCGGCTATTACCGCGACCAAACTTTTATGTTTGCCATCGGGCAATTGACGCTTTCTGCATTTTTCGCACAATTATATGCCAATACTGATTTGGAAAAAGAACCGGCTTCGGGCGGTCGTCAGATGACTTCGCATTTTGCAACCCGTTCTTTAAATGAAGATGGAACTTGGAAAAATTTAACCCAACAAAAAAATTCAAGCTCCGATATTTCTCCGACCTCCGGACAAATGCCAAGATTATTAGGATTGGCACAAGCTTCGAAATATTATCGTGAAATTACTAATGCCGATGCTGAAAATAAATTTTCTGTCGAAGGAAACGAAATCGCTTTCGGCACAATTGGTGACGCAAGTACGTCCGAAGGTCCGTTTTGGGAAACCATCAATGCCGGCGGCGTATTGCAAGTTCCGATGATTGTTTCGATTTGGGACGACGGATACGGAATTTCAGTTCCGGCAAAATACCAAAGAACCAAAACCAATTTGAGCGAATTACTTTCCGGTTTTCAACGAAATGAAGACGAAAGAGGTTACGAAATCATCACAGCAAAAGCCTGGGATTATGCCGGATTGATTGATGCTTATGAACGCGCCGAAAAATTGGCAAGAGAACAACATATTCCATGCATCATCCACGTGCGAGAATGTACACAGCCCCAAGGTCACTCGACTTCCGGTTCCCATGAAAGATATAAATCTGAAGATAGATTAAACTGGGAAAAGGAATTCGACGGAATCACTAAATTCAAAGAATGGATTCTTCATTTCGATGCGGGCGATGAAAAATTAGCCACAGCAGAAGAAATCGAAGCCATCGAAGCAGAAGCGAAAAAAGAAGTTAAAGCTGCTCAGAAACAAGCTTGGGAAGATTATTTGAACCCTTTGTTGGATTTGAAAAACAAAGCGATTGAATTATTAGAAAAATTTGCAGCGGAAAGTCCAAACAAATCTTTTATAGAATCTGAAATTAATTCATTAAAAGCCAAACAAACGCCGTTTAAAAAAGATGTTTATTCGGTTGTGAGAAAGGTATTCAGATTAACTCGTGAAGAAAATTCCAATGCCCGACAAGAATTAATTGAATGGTTCGATGCACGCATGGAAATCGAAAACGACATTTATTCTTCTCATCTGTACAGCCAATCGCAATGGAACGCGCTGAATGTTGAAAAAATCGACCCGGTTTATGCCGACGAACCTCAACTGGAAGACGGTCGTGTGGTTGTTCGTGATAATTTTGACAAAATATTTGAACAAAATCCAAACGTTCTCGTTTTTGGGGAAGACAGCGGAAACATCGGTGATGTAAATCAAGGTCTGGAAGGATTGCAGGAAAAATACGGCGAAGCGAAAGTTTCCGATACCGGAATCCGTGAAGCAACCATTGTAGGACAAGGAATCGGAATGGCGATGCGCGGACTTCGTCCGATTGCAGAAATCCAGTACTTGGATTATGTGCTTTACGGTTTACAATTGATGTCCGACGATTTATCGACCGTTTTATACCGAACCAAAGGCGGACAAAAAGCACCGCTGATCATCAGAACACGCGGCCACAGACTCGAAGGAATTTGGCACGCAGGTTCACCAATGGGTGGGATTTTAAATTTGGTTCGTGGAATGTACGTTTTGGTTCCGAGAGATTTGACCAAAGCCGCCGGATTTTACAATACATTGTTGAAATGCGACGAACCCGCAATCGTGGTGGAAAGCCTGAACGGATATCGTTTGAAAGAAAAAATGCCTTTGAACATTGGGGAATTTAACACGCCAATTGGTGAAGTGGAAATCACTAAAGAAGGTGCTGATGTAACTTTGGTTACTTACGGTTCGACCTGGAGAATTGTCACGGAAGCCGCCAAAGAATTGGCACAATTAGGAATCGATGCAGAGGTAATTGACATTCAGTCGCTTTTACCTTTCGACGTAAAACATGACATTGCGAAAAGCTTGCAAAAAACCAATCGTTTGGTCGTGATTGACGAAGATGTTCCGGGTGGTGCATCGGCTTATATTCTTCAACAAATTTTGGAAGAACAAAACGGCTATTTCCATTTGGACAGCAAACCGACGACCATCACAGCAAAAGCGCACCGCCCTGCGTATGCGACGGATGGAGATTATTTCTCGAAACCTTCGGTGGATGACATCGTGGAAAAAATTTATGATTTGATGCGCGAAGCAAAACCAAATGATTTTCCGGAATTGTTTTAGAGATTCCTCGTTCTTCGGAATGACAAACTTCTATAAAAATTAAATCCGCCTTTGTGCGGATTTTTTCATCTAAACTTATTTGACCATTAAGAAGTTAAGTTAATGAAGAATTAATTCACTGTTACTCTATCGGGTTCGGTATGCACCAGAACATCGGCAACTTGTGGGATGATTTTTTGGATTTCGTCTTTCAAATCGTGTGCGATTTTATGGCCTTCGATTACCGAAATATTTCCATCGACAATCATGTGCAAATCGACGTAATACGTCATGCCCATTTTGCGGACGTGGCACTTTTCGGTATCGATAACTCCATTGACAGTCAGGGAAATTTCGCGGATTTGGGCAATCAGATCGTCGTATAATTGTTCGTCGGAAATTTCGCTCAAAATCGGTCGGAAAATTTTGTAAGCATTGTAAATAATAATGCCGGAAGCGATGAGCGCCGCCCAATCGTCTGCCGCTTCGAATCCGTCACCGAGAAAAATCGCAACCGCAATTCCGATGAATGCCATAACCGAAGTGATGGCATCGCTGCGATGGTGCCAGGCATCTGCTTTGAGCGAAGAACTGTTGGTTTCCTTGCTTTTGCGAATGACGTATTGGTACGATAATTCTTTGAATAAAATGATTCCGCCCAAAACATACAAAGTAAACGTTTTCGGACCTTCGTGTGGTGTGTTGATGTTGATGATGCTTTCATAAGCGATGACGGTTGCGGAAATGACTA
>Ga0079224_100007292_pt1 | contig 14813 bp, 12 predicted proteins | sample Stecom2015_FD_80414 | JGI IMG/M metagenome (GOLD analysis project Ga0079224, IMG submission 80414) | Agricultural soil microbial communities from Utah to study Nitrogen management - Steer compost 2015 | ecosystem: Environmental > Terrestrial > Soil > Agricultural land | place: USA: Utah...
CATCCCCGGCCCACCTCAGCCGCGGGCGGGCGTGAGCAGGTGCTCGGCGGTCGCCGCGAGTCCCCGCAGGTCGTGCACGTCATGGGGAAGACGCGGCACGATGATCAGCGGCGTCTTCACCTCCTGCTGCAGCCTCCGGATGCCCAGCTGGTCACGATCCGCGAGGAGCCGCGCCTCGGCGATGGTGGCCTCCACGTGTTCGCGCAGCGTGCCGTCCAGGGCTGCTGCCTGCAGGGAGAGCTCCGCGTCCGGCGCCTGGTGGACGCGGTTGACCACGATGGCCACCGGCCGCATGTCGCTCTGGACCAGCAGGTCGTGGAAGTGGATCACCTCGTTGAGCCGCTCCGGGGCCGGTGTGGTGACCAGGACGAAGCCGGTCTTCTCGTGTCGCAGCAGCGCCTTCACCCCGCGCGCGCGCTCGTTGAAGCCCTCGTTGAGGCTGGAGAGCGCGCTGAGGAACGCGCCCAGCTCCTCCAGGGTCTGTCCACCGGCCACGCGCGAGAGCTGCTTGAGCACGAAGCCCGTCCCCAGGCTCGCGAGCTTCATCCCGAAGCGTCCGGCCTTGGCGGCGGGGTTGAGGAAGAAGCGGGCCGCGTCGTTCCCCATGAAGCCCAGCAGCCGGTCCGGCGCGTCGAGGAAGTCCAGCGCGTGTGCGGTGGGCGGCGTGTCGAGGACGATGAGGGGGTAGCCGCGGTCGTTGCGCAGCTCCCAGAGCTTCTCCATGGCGATGTACTCCTGGCTGCCGGCCAGGACCGTGGAGAGCGCCTGATAGAAGCGGTTGGCGAAGATGCGCTCACGCAGCTCCTCCGAGGCGGTGCGGGAGATGAGGTCATCCCAGGACCGCTTCATGTCGAGCATCATCGCGTGCAGCGGCGCACCCGGAGAGAGGTCCGCGCCGGACCACACCTCTTGAGGGATGGTCATCTCGACGTTGCCGAACTCCTCGAGGCCCAGGGCGTTCGCCAATCGGCGCGCGGGATCGATGGTGCAGACCATGGCTTCGCGGCCGGCGATCGCCGACTGCAACGCGAGGCTCGCCGATACGGTGGTCTTGCCCACGCCGCCCGGCCCGACGCACACCAGCACCTCCAGCGTCCGGAGGGCCTCTTCGAGCACCCGCTCACCCATGGTCGGCGCTCCCCGCCACCAGGGGCTCCAGGGCCCTGGACATCCGCTCGATCTGCTCGCGCCCGAACTGCTCGGAGTAGATGCGCGGCACCTTGTGGACCGGTGCTCCGAGGTGCCCCTGCAGCTTGTCGAGGGCCCACCGGGAGCGCTCCGCGGCCGCGTGTTGCGCCCGTGCAAGTTCCTTCAGCCGGGGCCACTCCGAGAGCTGCTCGAACATCCCCGCGTCAAAGCGCTCCGACACCCAGGTATTGAGGACCCCTCCCACGAGCGGCAGGCTCACCCGCTCGCGCAGTGAGGTCGCCAGCTCCAGGGTCTCGGTGACCGGCAGCTCTTCGGGGAGTGCAACCAGCACCGCACCGGTGATGGCCGGATCCACCAGAAGCCCCCGCATGATCTCGGCATCGCGCCGGATCGGGCCCGGGGGCACGGTGTCCATCAGCACCTGGGGCACCGACACGAAGCTCACGAAGTGGCCGGTGGCCGGACCATCCAGCACCACCGTGTCCCACACGTGGCGGCCGCGGTCGTCGGTCTCGCGCACGTGCCAGGTCGCCTTGCCCAGCAGCACCAGCTCCTGGATGGAGGGGATGAAGCGCAGGAAGCTGCGCACCAGGCGGTTCTCGAAGACCGCGCGGTAGAGCGCCTCCAGCTTGAGGGTCATGAGGACGTACTCCTTCATGGCCTCGGCCGGGCGCAGGTTCACCGACCAGAGGTGCTCCTCGAGGCGGGTCACCTCGGGCCCCACCGGGGCATGCCCCAGCAGCGGCGGGATGAGCTCGTCGGCGTTCACCTCGCAGATGAGGGTCCGGCGACCACGCCGCGCCGAGGCCAGGGCCAGGGCGGCGGCAGTCGCACTCTTCCCCACGCCTCCCTTGCCGGAGACCATCCAGAAACGCCTGTCGAGAAGGTGAGACATGGTGGGAAGCCGCGGGGACCGTAAGGATCCGTCTGGAGGGTGTCAACGCGTTCCAAGCCCTCTTGACTCCGTGCGTCGCGGCGGTCAAGTAGCGCGCATGATCAAGGACAATCCGGTGATGAAAAAGTGGGTGGCCAAGGGCGAAGAGCGCGTCGGACAGCTGGCGCAGCAGCTGCTGTCCAACGAGACGTTCGTGTCGGCGGTGCAGTCGGTCGCGGCCAAGAGCGTTCAGGCGAAGGGCACGCTCGATGCGGGGCTGCGCAGCGCGCTGGGGGCGATGAACCTCCCCTCGACCGCTGACGTGGAAGCGCTCAAGACCAAGGTCGAGGACCTGGAGCGGATGCTCGCCAGCGTGGAGAGCAAGCTGGAGCAGCTCCCCAAGGCCAAGAAGTCGGCCTGACGTGAGCGGGGGCGCAGGCATGCGGCGCATCGCCTTCATCAATGAGAAGGGCGGTACCGGCAAGACCACGCTCGCGGTGAACGTTGCCGCGTGGCTCGCGCGTGAGAAGCGCCAGCGGGTGCTGCTGGTGGACCTGGACACCCAGGGACACGCCGGCAAGTCGTTGGGGCTGGACGTCCGCGGTCTCTCCCCCACGGCCTTTCACTGGCTCACCGACGACGCGGTGGGGCTCGACCAGGTGGTCCGGGCCTCCGCTGTCGAGCGGCTGAGCGTCATCCCCGCCTACAAGGAGCTGGGGGAGCTGCCCGAGGCCCTGGCCGGTCGGGATCGGGCACGCTGGAGGTTGGCGGACCGGCTGGATGCGGCGGTGGCCGAGCGTTTCGACGTGGTGGTCTTCGATGCGCCGCCGTCGATGGGGCTCGCCAGCCGCAACGTGCTGCACGCGGCGACCGAGGTCGTCGTCCCGGTGGCCCTGACCTACTTCGCGCTCGACGGGTGCGCGGAGATCGTCCGCACGGTGGAGGAGCTGCGGGAGACCGACCCCGAGGTCCGCGCCGAGGTCACCCGGGTGGTGCCGACCCTCTACCGCCGCACCGCGCTGGCCGATGAGATCCTCGGCAAGCTGAAGGACTACTTCCCCGGCCGGGTGACCCCGCCCCTGGGGTTCAACGTGAAGATCGACGAGGCCCAGAGCCACGGCCGGACGATCTGGGAGTATGCGCCCAAGAGCCGGGGGGCCGAGCTGCTGGCGGCCATCGCCCGGGAGGTGCATCTGGCGGGTGCGCCCTCCAGGCGCCGGGCGGCCGCCGCCGGCTGACCCCCGTCGCGGACGAGGTGGCTGCTGCCAGAACGGCGCCACCTCCGGCCGCGGCGACATCACGCGCGCGGCCGGTGACGGCCTTCGATTCAGGACTGCTTGCTGTCGCGCTGCTTCTCGAGCTCGGCGACCTTGGCCTCCAGCGTCTCGAGCTTGTGCATGAGGGCCTGGAGGTCGCGGCCCATGGCCGGCAGGTTGCCGGTGAGGTTCTCGACGCTGGCCTTGATGCGCTCGTCGACCTTGCGCTGCCACTCCTCGAACGTCCGCTGGCTGGCCTCGAGCACCTTGGCGGGGGAGGGCGCCGGGGGAGGCGCTTCGCCTTCGCCGGAAGCATGCTCCTCGCCCTCACGGCGCAGCAGCTTGCCGATGCGCCCCTGGGCTTCCTCGCGGATGGAGGCCACGCGACCCTGCGCCTCTTCGCGGATGGAGGCCACGCGGGGGTTGACCTCCTTGAGCATGAAGTCGCTGAGCGACTCGCCCGGGTGGCGGATGATCTCACGCAGCACCGACAACGGCATCCGGCTCGACTTCTTCTCCTCCTCGAAGACGATCTGGGCGAGCGTGACGGAGGTCAGATCCTCCTTGCTCTTGTTGTCGATGATCTTCACCTCCACCCCGGCCTTGATCATGCCGGCGATCTCATCGAGCGTGACGTAGCGGCTCTCCACCGTGTCGTAGAGCTTCCGGTTGGTGTAGCGCTTGATGATCTTCGGCTCCTGGCCGGCGGGGATCTCCGGCGAAGCAGCGCTCTGCTCGTGCTCATTCGTCATGTCTGTGAGTCGCAAGCCGGGGAATCCGCGTGGAACTGCCACGTCTCTGCCCGGAGGCTGGTTGAGGGCTCTAGCAAGCAGGCGACCATCCGGCAAGGCTCGGCAGGTCCGGACGGCAGAGGTGGCGACGCGGGCGCGCCACTCGGTTAAAGTCGCCGCCTACGGGCGCGCGGGGGTACGGGAGCTCCCCGATCCGCACAGCGCGCCGGGCCGCTCATGATCGTCCAGTGCTCGCAGTGCCAGACCCGCTTCCGCATCCCTGACGAGAAGGTGACCGACCGCGGGGTGAAGGTCCGCTGCACCCGCTGTCAGCACACCTTCCGCGTCACCCGCGACGGCCCCGAATCGGAAGATCCCTTTGCCGGATTCGGCGTGGGCGTGGGCCCCGCGCCCCTGGATTCGACCCGCCCCGGGGTGGATGCCCGGGCGCTGGCCGCCAGCCGCCAGCCGGCACAGGGCGAGAACACCCGGGTGATGTCGCAGGCGCACGCCGCCGAGCAGCTCGCCCGCATGGAGGCGGCCGAGGATCCCCTTCCGCGCCCTCCGCCGGTGACCACTCCGGCCGTTCCGCGGCCTCCCTCCGTCGTCACTCCTGCGGACGTCCCCCGCCCGCCGAGCCTCGAGGATCTGCTCGGCTCGGCGCCTGCCCCGGCAAACGCATCACCGGCCGGAGCGGCATCGGGCACCGCCCCCTTCGCCACCCCGGCGGCGCCCGCCTCCCCGGCCGCGGGCGCCCCCCCGGACTTCGGGGCGGGGCCGATGGGGGTGGAAGACGATCCCTTCGCCCATCTGCCGATCGATCCCCCGGGACCCGCCTTCGGCGACGATCCCTTCGCCGCGCTGCCCCAGGCGAAGTCGCCGACCGATCCCTTCGGAGGGCTCCCGCCGCCGGTGAGCCCCACCATGCCGTTCGGAGATCGCACCCGGACCGCGGATGGGCCGGGCGTGGGGTTCAGTCCCTTCGACGACGACGCAGCCGCCGAGGGGCCCGAGACCAACACCGACCTGCGGGCGGAGCTCTTCGGCGCCGGGCTCGACGCTCCCGACCGGCCCCTGCCGCAGGTGGGGTCGGAGCCGCTGCTCGATCTGCCGGCGCCCACCCGCGAGGTGGCGTTTGCCGCCCCCGGCGTGCAGCGGGTCCGGCTCAAGGTGGCCACCCCGGCCCCCACGCCCGACCTGAGCCCGGTGCCCCCGGTCGCACCCACGGGCGCCTCCCGCAGCGGCGCGCGGGGCATCGTGGTCAACGTGCTGTTGGGCCTGCTGTTGGTGACCACCATGGGAGCGGTGCTGCTCGCGGTGGCCAACGAGGGGAACCTTTCGCTGGAGAACTGGCGGGCCGGCCTGCCCACCGGACCGCTGGCAGCCAAGGACGTGTCCAACGGGCTCTACGCCACCGGCTCGGGGGAGATGGTCTTCTTCGTGCGCGGGGAGGTGGAGAACGGCGGGGCGGCGTCCATGCCCGCCGAGGTGCGAGTGGAGATCTACGACGGGGACACGCTGCTGCGCCGGGCGGTGGCCCTGGTGGGCGCCGCCGCCACCCCCGAGGATCTCCATGGACTGGCCACCGAAGCCGACGTGCAGGCACTGCGCGCGCGGCTCGACCGGGACGCCCGCGCGCTGGCTCCGGGTGAGCGGGCGCCGTTCCTGGTGGCCTTCCTGGACTACCCGCCGGCCTTGGAGCGCTACCGCTTCAACATCGTGGCCGCGCCCGCCTCGGAGTTGCCGGAAGCCGGTGCGCCTGAAGAGGAAGGCTCACCGGCGGAGGGCGAGCCGGTTTCCGAGGCGACCGACGTCTGAGCCTGCGCGGGGGGGCTCCGGCGGGTCAGGAGCGGGGCGGCTCGTCGACCTGCTCTGCCTCGGGGAGGGAGTCCTTGGGAACCCTACGGGAGAGGGTCGGCGTCACGTCGACGAAGTCCTCGCCGCGGGAGGCCTTGCGGAACGAGTAGACGAACTTGCCCAAGGCGTTGCCCAGCCGGCTCAGGCGGGAGGCCGAGAGGATCAGCGTCAGGATGACGCCCAGCACCACGATTTCGCCCAGACCCATGTTCATGATTGATGCGGCGCACCTTCGGCCATGTGGGGGCATCGGGGCAAGCGTGCTGCATGCCCGCGAGCGCGCTTGACGGGCTGCTCTGCCGGAGGCGAACTGCGGGCATGCAGATCCTGGGGCACCGGGGAGCCTCGGCGTTGGCGCCGGAGAACACCCTGGAAGCGTTCGAGCTGGCGTGGAGGGAAGGGGCCGACGGGGTCGAGCTGGACGCCATGGCCTGCAGCACCGGCGAGGTGGTCGTCTGCCACGACGAGGAGCTGACGCGGCTGGCAGGTGTCGCCCGGGAGGTCCGGCGCAGCTCCTGGCAGTGGCTGCGCACCCTGGACGTCGGCAGCCGCCTGGGCTTCGCGCCGGCGCGGATTCCCCTGTTGGAGGAGGTCCTCGAAGCCCTCCCGGATCACCTGATGGTGAACGTGGAGCTCAAGTGCGAGCGCGTGGATGACGGGGGGCTGTGCGAGTCCGCGGTGCGCCTGGTGCAGCGGATGGGGCAGACCGACCGGGTGCGCTTCTCGAGCTTCTACCCGCCCAACCTGGTGCGCGTGGCCGAGCTGGCCCCCGACATGGAGCGGGCGCTGCTCCTCGATCCGGATCGCGCGTTCCTGCTGCAGGATGCGGTCTTCGCGCCGCTGTTCGCCAAGGGGGCCATTCACCCCTTCCGCGATCAGGTGACCGCGGCCCGGATGCGCGCGTGGCGCCGCCGGGGTCTTCAGGTGCGGGTGTGGACGGTGAACGACGTGGCGCAGGCGGCGCGGCTCCGCGCGCTCGGCGTCTCGGCCATCCTCACCGACGATCCGGGACGCCTGCGGCGCGAGCTCGGCCAGCGCTGACATCCCAATGGCGCCGGCCCGAAGGCTTCCCATGCGCTGAAGCTGCCGGTGCGGGGCCCGCCTGGGCGCGGAAAAGCCCCGCAACCTGCCGGCACCGGCCCGGCCGGCGCTCAGGTCCCGACGCCCCCGGCCGGAGGTCCGCGCCCAGCAGCGCCCTAGAAGGTGAGGCCGAGGGTCGAGTTGAAGGCTCCCACCGTGGGGATCTGCCGCCGACCGGTCTCGTCGTCGAAGCCGCCGAAGGTGGTGGCGGAGACCTCGAGGCCGAGCTGGATCACCCCGCCCACGAAGCGCACGCCGGCGTAGAAGCGGCTGGCCGGGTTCTGGAAGAAGCGCACCGACTCATAGGCGCCCGCCACGTCCGGGTTGAGCCGGTCCGCGGCCGAGTCCCGATCCGGCCGGGTTCGCGCCGGATCGAAGTCCAGGATCGCGCTGTTGGCCCCGGTGAAGGAGAGGTCGTAGCCGGCGTAGGGCGTGAGGGTCACCATCCCGCCGATGGGGAAGGTCTTGCCCAGGCCCAGGTCGAGGCCGCCGGTGGCCACGGTGAAGTCGCGGGTGTTGAAGAGGCGGCTGCCGTGGAGCCGCACGCCCACGTCGGGGAGCGCGGAGAAGCCTTCGAGCGGCGCCCACTTGAGCTCCGCGGTGCCGGCGTACATCGCGCTCTTCTCGAACCACGCCACCCGGCCCCCCAGCTCGAGGCTGAAGGGCAGGCCCTTGCGGACGTGGATCGAGGGCATGAGGAGCGGTCCCTGGAAGGGGCGCTCGGTGGGCAGCGCGAAGCCCTCGCTGAGGGGCGCCTCACCGGGGCCGGGGGGCTGGCGCCCGTCCATCGAGACCACGCTCAGCTCGAGGTTCACGCTGAAGGCGGAGTGCCCCAGCGTGTCCGGGGGCATGAGGTTGGCCGCGGAGATGGCGGCGCCGAGCTCCCGCGCCATGATGCGGAAGCTTCCGTTGGCGCCCGGGACCGCATTGACGGCGGTCCCGCTGCGGGAGGGATTGCCCAGCCGCGAGACGTCGATGTCGTTCGGGCCAGCGAGGGCCGTGGTGGTGACCAGGGCCAGGGCGGCGGCGGCGAGACGCGCAGTGGGGCGCATACGTGACGGACCTCCACTCCAGCGCGCGGGGACAGAGAGGTCTGCCCCGCGCGAATTGGAGAAGCGAAGGCCCGGACGCTAGCGGTCGCCCGGTAGGGGGTCAACGAATCGGCGCGTTGCGCTGACCGCTTTGGCGCTTGCCCCCACCGGCCGCCGCATCCTTCGCGGCGAGCGCCGAGGGCGTGCGGCGGATGACCAGCGACTTGCGGTTGGCGAAGTCGGTCGACTCCCGGCCCACCACCAGCACGGTGTTGTTGCCCTCATCCAGGCTGAACTCGGTCTGGATCCGCAGCTTGCGCGGCTCCTTCCCATCCGGCTCCACCGCCTTGAAGTAGACCTTCTGGTCGTTGACCAGGACGTAGGTGTCCATGAGGCCCCGCTCACTGGTGACGGTGCCGGTGAGCGTGAAGCGCTCGCTCTCGGAGACCACCGGGCCCTTGATGGCGTCGGTGGACAGGGCGATGTGCGGCGGCGCGCGGCGGGCCTCGTAGGCGATCTGCTCGGCCGGGCGGGCCTTGGCGCGGGTGGCCTTGGCGTCCTGCTCGGCCACGAAGGCGAAGCGGTCGCGGCTGAGCTTGACCCGGACGAACCCGTTGATGGCCGCCTCCCGCGGGACCACCGCCTTCTGCTGGAGGGTGCCGAAGCGCTCGGCGTCCTTGGCAGGTGCGGTGAGCAGCGCGGTGCCCTTCTCCAGGGACACGTTGCCGGTGAGGGCCTTGACCTCGGGGGCGCTGGAGGCGGCCGGGAGGTCGAGCTTGGCGATGAGGAACTCCTCCAGGGGCTCGTCCACGATGGCCAGCTCCACCGGGTAGGTCTTGCCGTTGAAGCCGGGCTGGAGCTGGAGCTGGAAGCGCGCGGTCTTGGTCTCGCCCGGGGCGATCTCGCCGATCTGGTAGCGGCCCTTGTGGATGAAGAGGGTGGGATCGCCCCCGTTCTTGATCTGGGCGTAGGTCGCCAGGGCCTTGCCCTTCCCGGTGTTGGTCACGTCCAGGAGGATCTCGACCAGCTCGCCCTTCTGGACCTGTCCGTCGCCGTTGCAGGCCTCGCAGGCGTCGAAGGTCTGCAGGGTGTAGGCGAAGGCCGGGCGCGGCAGCTCGTTGAAGGAGACCTCTCCCTCGACGCGTGCGGGCAGGGCGCCCTGATCGTCATGGAGGGTGAGGGTCACCGTGTCGCGGCGGCTGGAGATGTCCCGCGGCAGCTTGATGGGGACGGTCCAGGTGCGGCTCTCGCCCGGGGCCAGGGTGCCGAAGAGGAACTCGCGGCGATCCAGCCAGGGGTTGTCGCTCTGGGTCCAACCGCGCACCCGGGCCAGCGGCGCCTTGCCGGTGTTGGTGACGGTGGCCTTGAGCTCGAGCAGCTCACCCGCGGTCTGCGGCTGGTCCACGGTCGGCGAGAGGGTGGCGCTCAGGCTCGGGGCCTCGGGGCGCTTGCCGGCCTTCCAGTCCACGTCCAGTGCGGCCACGGCCTTGTTGATGCGCTCGGCCTGGGCCTTCTGGGCGCGCTCGATGAAGGGCTTGCCCTTGGAGAGCATCTGCTTGCGGTCGAGCGCGCGGGTCTCGAGGACGAAGTCGCGGGCGAAGAGGACCTCGAAGTCCTCCTTGATCTCATCCTGCGCCTCGGCGTCGAGCTGGTCGTCGAGCATGTCCGCGGCGGCGGCGGCGTCCAGGTCGAGTACCGGATCGCCCTCACCATGGCGCTTGGCGTCCTCGGGCTTGGCGGCGACCACGTCGCGGGTCTTCTCGTCCTCCTTGAGGTAGAGGACCTCGGCGAAGGGGACCTCGCGGTTGAGGACCTCCTCGCGCTTGCCGGCCACGGTGTCGCTGTCGGGGTTGCCGAAGTGCTTGTCGAGGTCGGCCTCGCCCACCGACTTGCGCGGCGCGAAGGCGATGACCCGCTCCTTGGTGACCTGGGAGGGCGTCAGGACGATGTCGGGCATGATGCCGACCTCCTGGATGCTCTTGTCACCGGGGGTGAGGTACTGGGCGATGGTCAGCTTGAGGGCCGAATCGTCGGGGAAGTCGTAGAGGACCTGCACGCTGCCCTTGCCGAAGGTCTGCCGGCCGATGACCACGCCGCGATCGAGGTTCTTCACCGCGCCGGCGACGATCTCCGAGGCCGAGGCGCTGCCGGAGTTCACCAGCACCGCGAGGGGCAGCTGCAGATCATCGGCCCGCTTGGTGGCCTTCTTCTCGTCGCGCATGCCCGCGCCGCCGCCCACGGTGGCGACGATGGTGCCCTGCTCGAGGAGCAGGTCGCTCACCCGGATGGCCTGGTCGAGCAGCCCACCGGGGTTGCCGCGCAGGTCGAGGACCAGCCCCTGCAGCCCCTGCTTGCCGGCGTCCCGCTGGAGCTGGCTCAGGGCCTTCTGCATGTCCCGGGTGGTGTTGCCCTGGAAGTTCTTCAGGCGGATGTAGCCCACCCGCTGATCGAGCATCTTCGACTGCACCGACTCGATGGTGATGATGTCGCGCTTGAGGGTGAGGTCCTTGGCGGGACGCTCGCCACGGCGGACGGTGAGGGTGATGGGGGTGCCGGGCACGCCGCGCATCTTCTGGACCGCGTAGTTGAGGTCCATGTTGACGGTGGACTCCTCACCGATGCGGGTGATCACGTCCTCCTTGCGGATGCCCCCCTTGGCCGCGGGGGTCTTGGGAAAGACCCGCACCACGGTGAGGTTGCCCTCACGCATCTGGATCATGAAGCCCAGCCCGCCGAACTCACCCTTGGTGGAGAGCTGCATCTCCTGGAAGAGCTCGGGCTTGAGCAGGATGGAGTGCGGATCGAGGGTGGAAAGCATCCCGTTGACCGCGGCGTACTCGATGTCGCGCGTCTTCTCGGTGGGCCGCAGGTGCGCGGCCACGTGCTCGAAGACGTCCTTGAGCATGAAGGACATCTTCCACAGGCTGTCCACGTGGCGGACGTCGAACTCACGGACCTTCCCGTTGACGTTCACGCTCATCGTGCCGCCCTCGGGCGTCCCCTCGACGAGCACCTCGGCGGCGGTCTTCTCCACGTAGTCCAGCGCCGCGAACATCATCTCCTTGGGCTGGATCCGGTTGGGGTCCACGTAGTTGTCGCGGACGTAGAGGATCACCTTGGTGAGGACCCGGAGATGGGAGAGCTCGTGCTCCCCGGCGGCCTGGGCCGCCCCGCTGCCGCCCACGTCGCGTTGGGCGAGGTAGACCGGCTCGCCCTCGAGCTCCTCCGCATGGAGCGTGAGGGGAACCCGGTCGCTGGCGATGACCGCCCACGCACCCAGCAGGGTGGCGACGATCGCGAGACGGCGGAACGGGCGCAACTTGGAGGTCATCCGGGCAACCTTGCGCCGGCCGGGGCGGAAACGTGAATTTCGTCCCTGCCGGAATGCGAAAAAGTGATGGAAATCCGTGGGATGCAGGCGCGCCCGCGAGATCGCTGAGGAAAGAAAAGGAGAAGCGGCTGCTTCCCCGGAAGCCTAGTCACCCCCGCTGGGGGCCACAAGACGCGCACTGATGGCTGCAACAGGCATACCCGCTTCTGCGTTCCCGAGCGGATGTCTGAAGTGGATGATCGCTGCCGCCACCCACCGCAACCCGAACCGCAGCGGGGCGGACGTGACGCTTCCTGCTTCAGGAGGCCGGGGAGCGGGCCGGGAGGGCCTCGGCGCGCTCGAGCCCCAGATAGAGCAGGGTGCCTCCGACGATGGCCAGGGGCAGGAAGAACGCGTTGAGCACGGGGACGATGAGGATGCCCCACACGCCGAGTCCGAAGCCGACGCTGAGGGCGGGGCGGGCACGCATGACCCGGAACACGGTCCGCGAAGGGTAGCGGTGGCGGGCGAGGGGCGCGCCCAGATGCTCGGCGGTCAGCGCGAGCATGCCCCACAGCCCGCTGAGGCCGGCGTACAGCAGGCTGCCGACGCCGGGGATGAGGTTGAGGGGCAGCAGCAGGACCACCACCAGCAGGGTCAGGGCGAGACGCACCAGGGTGTGCTTGAGGCCGACCCAGGTCCCGATCCACAGATCCTTCCACCGGAAGGGCGGTGCCGTGCCGCCCGCGTGGACCTCGGTGGCCTCACTGAGGGGATCGGCCAGGGGGCTGAGGGCGAGGGGCGGCAGGATGAGGGCCCCCAGGACCGCCAGCAACAGACCGATGGCGACGGTGACCACCCACCACAGCCCGAGGAGCCAGGCACGCTCGGGAGGCGTCCAGAGCCACGCGACCAGATCATCGGTGTAGGTGAGCAGGCTCCACACCAGCGCGAAGAGGATCACCGCGGTGACCGCGGCCATGGCCAGACTCAGCCGCAGCAGGTCCCGGTGTTGGAGGATGACCTTCAGGCTCCGGAAGGGCAGACGCAGCCCCATCAGGAGGTCTCCGGCGGACGCCTGGGAGCGGAGCGGGGGAATGGGAAGTGGGCTGGGTGTCATCCTTGAGGGACCATAAGCCGCAGCGGAGGGCGGATTGCCAAGCAACCTGAGGGCCCGGAGGCATATACAGCGCGCGCCATGTCCCTCGACCTGACCACAACCGACAGCCCGGTACTGACCTCCATCGACCAGTGTGTGGACTGGATCCGGGAGGGCGAGAAGCCGCGTGAGGCGTACCTGCTGGGCCTGGAGCACGAGAAGTTCATCTACCCGACCGGCGGCAGCAACCCGGTTCCCTACGAAGGTCGCCAGGGCGTCGAGGGGCTCTTCGAGGCGCTGATGGAGCGCGGCTATGCGCCCTTCCGCGAGGCGCCGGACCGGCCGGTGATCGCCCTCACCTGGGGCAGGGCCACCGTCTCCCTGGAGCCGGGGGGCCAGTTCGAGCTTTCCGGAAGCCCGCACCGCACCGCGCGCGAGGCGCACGCCGAGAACCTCGCCCATCTGGCCGACGCGGTGCAGGCCGCCGATGGCCTCGGGCTCTCGCTGGTGCCCCTGGGCTTCCGTCCCGTCGGGACGAACCGGGACATGCCCTGGATGCCCAAGACCCGCTACCGGGCGATGCGCGAGGAGCTTCCCCGCCGGGGCGCCCGGGCGTGGGACATGATGCAGATGACTTCCACCGGGCAGGTCTCGCTCGACTGGAGTGACGAGGCGGATTGCGCGCGCAAGATGGAGATCTCGGCGCGCTTCTCCCCGCTGCTGGTCGCCCTCTACGCGAACAGCCCCCTCAAGGAGGGGCGCCCTTCGGGGACCCGCTCCGAGCGCAGCCGGGTGTGGAATGAGGTCGACCCCACCCGCTGCGGCTATCTGCCCAGCATGTTCGACGGCAGCTTCAGCTACCGCAGCTACGTGGACTGGGCCTTCGAGGCGCCGCTCCTGTTCCTGCGTCGCGAAGGGCGCTACCTGCAGCCGGACATCACGTTCGGACAGCTCCTGCGTGAGGGATGGCAGGGCGAGCGGGCGACCCTGAGCGACTGGCAGGACCATCTCTCCACGCTCTTCCCCGAGGTGCGGATCAAGCAGGTGATGGAGATCCGGGCCGCGGACTCGGTGGATCCCGAGCTGACCGGCTCCCTGCCGGCGCTGCTGCGGGGCCTGCTCTACGACGAGGGCTCTCTGGACGCGCTCGAGCAGCTCCTGCCCCGGCTCGACTACCAGGCGCACCTGGCGTTCCACGCGGACACCCAGGTCCGCGGGCTGAAGGCCGAGGTCCAGGGCCACCAGGTGCTGCCGCTGGCGCAGGAGCTGGTGGAAATCGCCGCGCGGGGTCTGCAGCGCCTCGACCCCGCGGATCTGCCGCTGCTCGAGCCGCTGCGCGCGTTGGTCGCCGAGGGACGCGACCCGGCGCAGGCCGTGCTCGACGCCTGGGCCCGGAAGCCGGACGCGGCGGCGCTCTTCCAGGAGCTCGCCATCCGCTGACGGGAGGGCGGGCAGCCTGGCGGGGGCCCGTGAAGCAGGTTGCGGCGGGAATGTTCCTCCGGCCGGCGGTGCGCAGTTTCGCGGCCATGGCCCAGGACTTCCGGCTCCAGGTCAGCCCGCGCACCATCTGGATCGCCGGGCTGCACATCCTCGGCGTGGCGATCGTCTGGCGCAGCGTCTACCGCGTGGGCGCGGTGGTGGGGCTGATCGGGCTCGCGCTGCTGTTCGCGCTGGCGTTGGAGCCGGCGCTGCGGAAGCTCAAGTCCTTCGGCGTTCCGCGCGGGCTGGGGGTGGCGCTGGTGGTCGCGGCCAGCGCGGCGATCCTCGCGCTCCTGCTGGGGACCCTCATTCCCATGCTGGTGGTGCAGCTGCAGAGTCTGCTGACCGCATTGCCGGGACTCGTGCAGCGCCTGCTCGAGACGCGTTGGGTCCAGGAGCTCGCCATCGATCAGCAGCTCGAGGCGCAACTGCTCAGCGAGCTGCCGCACCGGGTGACCGAGCTGGTCAAGCCGGCGCTGGACGTGGTGCAGGGCGCGGTGGCCCTGGTCGGCGCGGCGGTGGTCCTGGGCTTCCTGGTGATCTTCATGCTGCTCTTCGGCCCCCCGCTCTACGCGCAGCTGATCGGTTGGGTGCCCGCCGATCGCCGGGACACCCTCGCCGATGGACTCGAGCGGGTGCTGAAGGTGGTGAGCGGCTACCTGGGTGGGTCCCTGCTGGTGGCGCTCATCGGGACGATCGTGATCGGAACGGTGCTCGCGCTGATGGGGGTGCCCTATTTCGTCCCCCTGGCCCTCAGCTATCTGGTGCTGGGGCTCATCCCGTGGATCGGCAGCGCGCTCTCCGCGACCATGGTCAGCCTCACCACCTTCGCGGCGATGGGCTGGCAGAAGGCGGTCATCGTGCTGGTCTTCTTCCTGATCTACCAGCAGCTGGAGGGGCAGTTGCTGCAGCCCCTGGTGCAGCGGCAGACGCTGCAGATGAACCCG
>Ga0079224_100007293_pt1 | contig 14812 bp, 9 predicted proteins | sample Stecom2015_FD_80414 | JGI IMG/M metagenome (GOLD analysis project Ga0079224, IMG submission 80414) | Agricultural soil microbial communities from Utah to study Nitrogen management - Steer compost 2015 | ecosystem: Environmental > Terrestrial > Soil > Agricultural land | place: USA: Utah...
CGAGGGCGAGGGCGTACTCCGCGCGGACCTCACGATCGCGGCCGACGGCAGGGGATCACGACTGCGCGAAGAGGCCGGCCTCGTGCCGAAGGAGTTCCCGGTGCCGTTCGACGCCTGGTGGTTCCGCGTCGGCAGGAAAGCCGACGATCCCGCCTCGCTGGCGCCGACGATGCGCAGGGGCACGTTCGTCATCGACATCCCCCGCGAGGGCTACCGCCAGCTCGGGTACCTGGCCCGCAAGGGCACGGACCGGCAGCTGCGCGAGCGCGGCATCGAGGCGTTCCGCGCCGAGATCGCCCGCGCCCTGCCGCACCTGGCCGGCCGCATGGACGACGTGCGGTCCATGGACGACGTCAAACACCTCGACGTCCGGTTGAACCGACTCGACCGCTGGCACGTCGAGGGCCTGCTGTGCCTGGGCGACGCGGCGCACGCGATGTCGCCGATCGGGGGCGTCGGGGTGAACCTGGCCGTCCAGGACGCCGTCGCCGCGGCCACCTTGCTGGCCGCACCGCTGCGGGCGGGCACGACCACGGCCGCCGATCTGGCCGCGGTGCGTCGTCGTCGCTGGGCCCCGACGGTCGCGGTGCAGCTGTTGCAGCGCCTGCTGCACCGGGTCGTCGCCGCGCCGGTCGTCGAGGGCAGGCGCGAAGGGCCGCCCGCCCCGTTCGCGGCGGTGCTGCGCAGGCTGCCCGCGCTGTCGGTGGTGCCCGCCTACCTCATCGGTATCGGAATCCGGCCCGAACACGCACCGGAGTTCGCCCGCAGGGGCGCGTCCTGAGCCGCCGGGCTCAGGCGTCCTGGACCGGGTTGGTGAGCGTGCCGATCTTCTCGATCGTCACCGACACCTCGTTGCCCGCGACGATGGGACCGACGCCCGCGGGCGTTCCCGTCAGGATCGTGTCACCGGGCAGGAGCGTCATGACCGAGGAGACGAACTCGATGAGCTCCGGGATCTTGTGCACCAGCTCCGAGGTCCGCGAGTCCTGTTTGGTCTCGCCGTCGACGGTGGTCGAGATGGCGAGATCGGACGGGTCGAGCTGGGTCTCGATCCACGGGCCGATCGGGCAGAACGTGTCGAAGCCCTTGGCACGCCCCCACTGGCCGTCGGACTTCTGGAAGTCCCTGGCGCTCACGTCGTTGGCGACCGTGTAGCCGAGCACCGCCTGCGGGGCCTGTGCGGCGGAGACGTTCTTCACCGGCTGTCCGATGACGACGGCCAGCTCGCCCTCGAAGTCGACCTTGGAGGACTGCTGGGGCCTGCGGATCGGCGCGTTGGGGCCGATGACGGTGGTCGACGGCTTGAGGAAGATCATCGGCTCCGCCGGGACCTCGTTGCCCATCTCGCGGGCGTGGTCGGCGTAGTTGCGGCCGACGGCGATGACCTTGGTCGGCAGAATGGGGGCCAGCAGCCGGACGTCCGACAGCGGCCACTTCCTTCCGGTGTAGTTCGGCGTACCGAACGGATGGTCGGCGATCTCCGAGACCATCGTGTCGTTGCTGTCGCCGTCTCCGTCCACCGAGACGAAGGCGACACCTTCCGGGTGAGCAATCCGAGCCAAACGCACGAGCCCCATCGTAGCCGTGCGTGCCCGCAACCGGCCGACGCCTCGCAGGATCCGTTCCCGGACAGCCGGAGGCGATGCCCGCACCGCCCCGGAGACGGCGGGCACTCCGGGGCGGTGCGGGCGTAGTCGGCGCGGTCGTAGTCCGCGGTCGTCAGTCGGTGCTCGCGCGGAGCGCCTTGTGCGCCAGTGCGTCGCACAGGGCGAGCCAGCTGGCCTCGACGATGTTCTCGTGGACGCCGACCGTGGTCCACTCGCGTTCGCGGTCGGAGGATTCGACCAGTACCCGCGTCACCGCACCGGTGCCCTGCCGGTTCACCAGGATGCGCACCTTGTAGTCCGACAGCGCCATCTCGTCGAGCCACGACAGATGCGGCCGCAGCGCCTTCCGCAGTGCCGCATCGAGTGCGTTGACCGGACCGTTCCCCTCGGCGGTGGCGATGACCCGCTCCCCCGCCACGTGCACCTTCACGGTGGCCTCGGAGACCACCTCGCCGTCCACGCGGTGGTCGAGCACCACCCGGTACGACTCGAGCGTGAACGGCGGCGCCGCGGCCTCGCGGCCCTCGGCACCGGCGATCTCGCGGCGCATCAACAGTTCCAACGATGCGTCGGCTGCCTCGAACGACCAGCCGCCCGCCTCGAGGTCCTTCACCTTGTCGACCGTGCTGCTCAACGCCTCGGGATTGCCGGCGAGGTCGACGCCCAGTTCGGCGCCCTTGAGTTCGAGGCTCGCCTTGCCCGCCATCTCGGTGACCAGGACGCGCATGTCGTTGCCGACGGTCGCCGGGTCGATGTGGTTGTACAGCAACGGATCCACTTTGATCGCGCTCGCGTGCAGCCCCGCCTTGTGGGCGAAGGCCGACGACCCGACGTAGGCCTGGTGGGTGTCGGGTGCGATGTTGGCGATCTCGGCGAGGGCGTGGGACACCCGGGTCAGCTCGGCGGCCCGGCCCTCGGGAAGGACGTTCATCCCCAGTTTGGCCACGAGGTTTCCCGTGACGGCGAACAGATCGGCGTTGCCGGCACGTTCCCCGTAGCCGTTCGCGGTGCACTGCACGTGGGTGGCACCCGCCTGCACCGCGGCGATGCTGTTGGCGACGGCGCACGAGGTGTCGTCCTGACAGTGGATGCCGATGCGCAGTCCGGTGCGGTCGGCCACCTCGCGGACGGTCTCGGCGATACCGAGGGGCAGCTGGCCGCCGTTGGTGTCGCACAGCACGACCACGTCGGCGCCCGCGGTGCCCGCCGCGTCCAGCACGCGCAACGCGGAGTCCGGATCGTGGGCGTAGCCGTCGAAGAAGTGCTCGGCGTCGAGGAACACGCGCCTGCCTTCGCCGACGAGGAACTTCACCGTGTCGGCGACCATGGCGCACGCCTCGTCGACGTCGACCCGCAGCGCGCGCTCGATGTGCCGAACGTCCGATTTGGCCACCAGGGTCACGACGGGCGCCTGTGAGTCGAGCAGTGCGCGTACCTGCGGGTCGTCCCCCGCCGCGGTGCCGGCACGCCGGGTCGATCCGAACGCGACGAGTGCGGCGTGGGACAGCTCGAGCTCACCGGCGGCCGCACGGGCGAAGAACTCCGTGTCCTTCGGCATGGCACCCGGCCAGCCACCCTCGATGAACCCGACACCGAGCTCGTCGAGATGCCGTGCGACGGCGAGCTTGTCGGCCACCGAGTACGAGATCCCCTCACGCTGGGCCCCGTCGCGCAGCGTGGTGTCGTACAGGTGGAAGTCGTCGCCGAGCGGGGTGCCGGCCGGTTCCGTGCGGGTCACGGGTTCGTCTCCTCGGAAAGGGTGCGGGCTGGGTCTGCGGTGGACGCGGGCCTGTGTGGCCAACAAAAAAGACCCCCCGCGTGAGGATGCGAGAGGTCTGCGCGCCGGGTGCTCGAAAGGGCACTTATCCGGCGCGCCTGCCAATAATGATCACGCGAAGCGTGTGCATGACTCGCATCATGCCACACGCCCGCATCCACGGTCCATCCAGTGGGCATCCCTCTCACATTCCGGACGCACCTCGGGCATGAGAAAGGCGCCCCGGCGTGCTGCCGAGGCGCCTTTCGGAGTCCGCAGGTGTCACATGGCGGGACGCGTGGTGTTCGACGACACCAGCGCGGCGAGCCGGTCACCGATCGCGGTGGTCGTACCCGGCGAGGCCTGGTCCCGGGTGGCGAGATCGAACGCGACCGACGCCTCGATCCGGCGCGCCGCCTCCCTCTCGCCGAGGTGGTCGAGCAGCAGCGACACCGACAGCACGGTGGCGGTCGGGTCGGCCACGTTCTGGCCCGCGATGTCGGGCGCGCTGCCGTGCACCGGCTCGAACATGCTCGGGTTACGGCCGGAGATGTCGAGGTTGCCGCTGGCGGCGAGGCCGATGCCGCCCGTCACGGCGGCCGCGAGGTCGGTGATGATGTCGCCGAACAGGTTGTCGGTGACGATCACGTCGAAGCGGCTCGGGTCGGTGACCATGTGGATGGTCGCGGCGTCGATGTGCGAGTACGCGACCGACACCTCCGGGTATTCCAGCGAGACCTCTTCGACGATCCGCGACCACAACGAACCCGAGTGCAGCAGCACGTTCGTCTTGTGCACCAGCGTGAGGTGCTTGCGGGGCCGCTCGTTGGCGCGGCGGAACGCGTCGGTCACGACCCGGCGGATGCCGAAGGCCGTGTTGAGGCTGACCTCGGTGGCGATCTCGTGCTCGGTGTCCTTGCGCAGCAGGCCGCCGTTGCCCGCGTACGGGCCCTCGGTGCCCTCGCGGACGACGAGCATGTCGATCTCGCCGGGATCGCCCAACGGACCGGCGACGCCCGGGTACAGCCTGCCGGGACGAAGGTTGACGTGGTGGTCGAGCTCGAACCGCAGCCGCAGCAGCAGGCCACGCTCGAGAATGCCGCTGGGCACGCTCGGGTCGCCCACCGCGCCCAGCAGAATCGCGTCGTGCTCGGCGAGCTCGCCGAGCACCGACTCGGGCAGCAGTTCACCCGTCGAGTGCCAGCGGGACGCACCGAGGTCGTAGCTGGTCGTCTCCGCGTTCGGCACGACCTCCTTGAGCACCTTCAGGGCCTCGGAGACCACCTCGGGCCCGATCCCGTCACCGGGGATCACAGCGAGCCGCATCCACACACCTCCGTCAGGTCGGGCCCCACCGGCCGCGGGTACCCCATTCGCATCCAAAGCCAGCGACGGCAGGTTACCGGGCGTCGACAAACTGTCGACCCACGACCACCCCAACGTCGCATCCGGACACGTACGCGGTCCCCCGACCGGTGGGTTCCGGACCGGTCAGCCGGCCGTGCCTGCCCGCGTCGTGTCTGCCTGCGCCGTGCCTGTCCGTGCTGCTCCGGCCGCCTCACCGGAGCGGCCGGTGTCGCGGATCTTCACGGTCGAGGCGCGATCCCCGGACTCGTTGTGGTGCGACAGCACCAGAAGCCGATCGGCTTCGCCGGCTGCCGCGGGGTTGCGGGTCACGGTGACGGCATCGCCCCCACCGACCACGTACGACAGCGCGGCTCCGTCCCCGCCGCTCACGGTGTGGGCCGGGTTGAGCGCATCGAAGGTCACCGGCTCGTCGATCCGGTCCACGTCACCGGTCTCCGGGTCCCCGTAGAGCCCGGAGACCGCGGCGGTGTAGGAGATCTCGTGGCTCTCGGCAGCAGCATCGATGCCCAGTGCCGTCATCGACACCGGCAGCACGGCGACGTCGCTGTCGAAGACGTTCGTGTCGACGTCGCCGAACTGGCCGTTGATCGGCTGCACGTCCACTGTGGAGCCGTCGGCGAGGTCGACGGTCCTGGCCACGAGCACGTCCGTGGACGGCAGAACGGCCACCGACGTCTCGAAATCCGGCTCTCCGTCTCCGCTGACGTCGATCTCCACGTACGGGACGGTGTTCCCCCCGAGGTTGGCCCACGTTCCCCACGTGGACAGTCCGAAGGCGACGAACGCGTCGTCGTTCTCGCCGGAGGACCCCGTACCGAAGGACCCCGCGCCGACGTAGCGAAGGTCGCCGCCCTCGGCCGTCTCGTTGATCGTGCACGTCCCGTTCGGCTCGCCGCCCCGGCACGACGGCATCTTCGGCGACTCGGCGTGCAGGTCCAGCACGCTGACCATCGAGCGGTACGCCTCGCTGCCCTCCCCCTGGTCGAGACCGCGGCCACGGAAGGCGAGCTCGCCCGTGCCGTCGGAGAGGGTCAGCGAACGCGCGTGGTGCAGATCCGCCGCCGGTTTGGGCGCGGCGTGCACGGGCAGGTGCAGCGTCGAACCCTCGCCCTGCGGGGTCAGCACGAGCCGGCCCGCCTCCTCGGCCACGAACTGCCGTGCGACGTCGAGCTGGGTGGGCTCGAGCGTGGGGTCCATGGTCTTGCGCAGGGCTGCGGGGTCCTGGATCCGCAGCCGGACGGTCAGGAACGCGGTGCCGTGGGCGGGGACCTCGACCGTGTCCTTCGACGGTTCGACGGCGACTCCGGGCACCGTGCCTGCCGCCTCGTAGCCGACCGAGTACCGCGCGGGTGTGTCGCCCTTGTTCTCCAGGCGGACGATCTTCGTCTTCGTCGTCGGCCGGCTCACCTCGAGGACACCGAACGAGAGACTCACGGCCTTCCGATCGCGGAGCGAGTACGCGAGCACCGCGTTGTCGACCGCGGCCTGAGCGTCGATCCGCCCGGCGCCGACGCGCTGGGGACCCACGACGGTGCCGTCCGCGGTCACCTCGTGGACCGCGGTGTTCATCAGCGCGTTCTTCACCTCGGTGGCGTTCCACCCCGGACGGGTCTCGCGGACGAGCGCGGTGATGCCCGCGGCGTGCGGCGAGGCCATCGACGTTCCCGACATCACGGTCGCGGCCGACCCTCCGCCCATCAGCGCCGAGGCGATCGTGTCGCCCGGCGCGGCGAGGTCCGGTTTGACGGCCGGCGCCCGTACGCCACGGGAGGTGAACGAACTCGGAGTGTCCTCGATGGACTCGTCCTTCGTGGGCAGTGAGGTGCGCCCGTCCCCCGTCATCCGGATCTCGAGCGTGCCCGTCTCGGCCGAGGAGCGCAGGCGCTCGGTGGCGGTGGCCGTCAACTGGAACACGGGCACGTCGGCGTTGCCCGCGATGGCGGCGCCGAAGTGCGCCTCGCCGGACGTGAACAACACCCCCGCGGCCCCGGCCGCGGCGGCGTGATCGGCCCGGTCGACCGATCCGCACACCCTGGTCTCGTCGTTGTCGTCCCACTCCAGCCACACGATCCGGTCGGCGACCGCCGTGGCGTCACCGTCGGAGTAGGCAGCGCAGCCGTCGGCGTTGTCCCCGGACGGCGTGACGACCTCGCGGGTGATGTCGAGTTCGTCGTAGGCGGCGTAGTCCTGGCTGAACTGCCCCGGAACGTCGCCGGCCACATCGGACGGTGCGGTGACCTCCACGGCGTCGCGGAGCACGGAGGCGTCGCGGATACTGGCCACGCCCAGCCCCTCGGGCGTGTTGCCGGGACTGCCGCCGACGCCGTACAGGTCACCGCCGTTGCCCGCCGACATGACCGGCAGCACGTCGTTGTCCACCAGCTTGCGGACGAAGTCGGCCTCGGGATCGTCCGGGGCGCCGTAGTCGCTGCCGACGGACATGTTCACGACGTCGAGCTTGTCGGAGAAGTCGCCGTCGCCGTTCGGGTCGAGCGCCAGGTCCATCGCCTGTGCCATCACGTCGGTGGAACCGGCGCAGCCGAACACCTTGATGTCGTAGAGCTGCGCCTTCGGTGCACTCCCCGGTGCGACCGTCATGCCTCGAGCGCTGCGCCGTCCAGAGTGGAGTAGTCGCCGTCGAACGTCGAACCGTCGGCCCGGACGCCGTACCCCGCGGCCGTGCCCGCGACGTGCGTGCCGTGGGCCATGCAGGGAAGGGGGTTGGCGTCGGGCTTCGGTTCGGGCGATCCGTTCTCCCCCGAGGCGTCGTAGTCGTCGCCGACCAGGTCCGTGCCGCCGACGACCTTGTCCGAGGGGAACAGGTCGGCCGGAGCGTCCGCGGCGGGATCGACCGACTCGTAGGCCTCGGTCGTGCCCGGGCCACCGAACGTCGCGTGGGTGTAGTCGATGCCGCTGTCGATGACGCCGATCGTCACGTCCTCGCCGTACGTGCCGGTCTGCTGCCACACGTCGACGGCTTTCGTCAGCTGGTCGGCGCCCGCGTTCTGGTGGCGCTTGGGCACGATCGGCTTGACCGACACGACGTCGTCACGTTCGGCCAGCGACCGCAGGTGCGCGGCGTCCGCGGTGACGATGGCTCCGGGGACCGCGTTGGCGGTACGGCCGAGCACACGCGTGCCGCCGTCGAGGGCCCTGAGCCCGCCGAGCACGCCGTCGACCGTGGCCAGAGCGGCCCCGCGAGCACGTTTGCCCGCGGCCGCGGCCGCCTTCACGCCGTTGTCGCGCTCGGCGTTGAACGCATCGACGGCCGCCTGCTCGTCCACCTCGACGAACGCCGAGACCTCGCCCTGCGCGCCGGCAAGGCGCGGCGAGATTCCGGAGGTCGGCGACACCGTGGCCGGATCGATCCGCGCACCCGAGGCGAACGGTACGGCCTCGATTCCCGAAGCGTCCTGCGCGGCCGCGCCACCCCACCGCAACGGTGGCGGTGAGCAATGCGGCCGAACAGGTCGCGGCAACACGCGCTCGCCGACGTCTCATCACGAGATGCCCCCAATGGGTCAACTGGTTGACATTGCGACAATCAGCCAGCTAACCGCACCGGGGGCATCTCTCGACAGCGCCGTTGGTAGCGCTTTATCCGAATGTAATGGTCCGAACCTTCCGGTTCCTCGTGCCGCGCGGGTGTTTCCGGCGGCGGACCCGGATCAGAGGAAGCTGATGGAACGGATCTTGCGCGCCGACACCGCAGCACCGATCGGGTCGAGCAGCGCCGGGTCGACGGGACGGTCCACCCGCAGCAGCATCACGGCGTTGGAACGGTCGGCCGTCTGGCTGATCTGCGCGGCGTCGATGTTCACGCCCGCCTCGCCCAGGACGGTACCGACGCGGCCCATGGTGCCCGGCTTGTCGGGGTACTCCATGAGGAGCATGTTGCCCTCGGCGCGGATGTCGAAGTGCCTGCCGTCGATCTCGATCAGCTTCTGCACCTCCTCCTTGCCGGTGACCGCACCGGACACGGTGTGCGCGGTGCCGTCCTCCTGCACGGCACGCACGCTGAGCTGGCTGCGGTAGTTGGGGCTCTCGGGCTCGGTGCTGACCGACACCTGCACGCCCAGTTCCTCGGCCAGCCGCGGTGCGTTGACGAACGTGACCTGCGACTCGACGACATTGGCGAACACGCCCCTGAGCGCGGCCAGCTGAAGGACGCTGACGTCCTCACCGGACAGCTCACCCGAGGCGACGACCGACACCGACTGCGGGGCCTTGGCGCTGAAGGCCGACAGCACGGTGCCGAGCTTCTGTGCCAGCGGCAGGTACGGCCGCACCTCGTCGGTGACCGCGCCGCCCGCGACGTTCACGGCGTCGGGCACGAAGTCGCCGCGCAGCGCCAGCAGTGTGGAGCGGGCGACGTCGGTGCCCGCGCGGTCCTGCGCCTCGGCGGTGGAGGCACCCAGGTGCGGCGTCACCACGACGTTGGGCAGCCCGAACAGCGGGCTCTCGGTGACCGGCTCCGACTCGAACACGTCGATCCCGGCACCGGAGACCTGGCCGTCGGAGATCGCCTTGGCCAGGGCCGCCTCGTCGACGAGACCACCACGGGCGGCGTTGACGATCACGACGCCCTTCTTGGTCTTCGACAGCGCCGCGGCGTCGATGATGCCCTTGGTCTCCGGCGTCTTCGGCAGGTGGACGGTGATGATGTCGGCCTGCGCCAGCAGGTCGTCGAGGCTGACGAGCTCGACACCGAACTGCTTGGCGCGCGCGGCCGAGGCGTACGGGTCGTAGGCCAGCAGCTTCGTGTCGAACGCCGCGAGCCGCTGCGAGACGAGCTGGCCGATCTTGCCGAAGCCCACGACACCGACGGTCTTGCCGTTGAGCTCGACGCCGGTGTAGGCGCTGCGCTTCCACTCCCCGCCCTGCAGGCTCTGGTCGGCGGCGGGCACGCGGCGCAGCACCGACAGCAGCAGAGCGATCGCGTGCTCGGCGGCGGAGACGATGTTGGACGTCGGAGCGTTCACGACGAGGACGCCGCGCTCGGTGGCCGCGGGTACGTCGACGTTGTCGAGGCCGACCCCGGCCCGCGCCACGACCTTCAGCGAACCGGTCGCATCGAGCACTTCGGCGTCGACCTGCGTGGCGGACCGGACGAGCAGCGCGTCGGCGGTCTTCACCGCCTCGAGCAGTGCGGGCCGGTCCGTTCCGTCCACGTGCCGGATCTCGACCTCGTCTCCGAAGACGCTCACCGCGGAGGGGGCGAGCTTTTCGGCGAGGAGGACGACGGGCTTGGTGGAAGTGGTCACGATGCGCCTTTCGTAGCTCGGCTCACTGTTCAGGTTCGGCAGGCGCACAGACGACCCGGCAGACCCGTCACCGCAGACCGGATCGTGGTGGCGATCAGGCCGTGCGCGTCGCGGACGTCCGCTGCGCCGCTCGGTCGCGACGTGCGCGCCTACCGTGCGTCTGCCTTGTGCTCGCCGACGGAGAAACGCCCGGCCTGCACCGCAGCCGCAGCCGTCGTCGGCGTGGTCGAGGTCACGTCGCTGTGTCCTCGGTAGGCGGAGTCTATCCGCCGGGGTTAACGCGAGCGCAATGCTCGACGGCGAATTCGGCGCAATCGGGGAAAAATCTCTTCGCGTTTCCGCAGGTCAGACCGCGCGGTTTCGGACTTCGTTCGTCCCGTCACTTCACTGCGCTGGCGATCGCGACATCTCCAGGAGAAGCGCGAGATCAATCCTGCGGACGGTCGAATTCCCCGTCGCGCGCGCCCGCGAGAAAGGCATCCCACTCGGACGGCGTGAACACGAGAACCGGTCTGGATTCGCCTTCCGGACGGGCGTACCGCAGCACCACGTAGGTCACGCCGTCGCTGTGCGGCACGAATGCGTACTCGAGATCGCCGCCCTCCGGCTGCACCCTGGACCATCGCGCCGAGGCCAGATCCAGTGCCGCCGCCAGGGCGACCTTGCCCCCGTTGCTCTCAACACCCCACGTCATGACCCCGCACGCTAGGGCATTCGGCCCTACCTCGCCGGAGCGCTCGGACGGTCGCATCCCGCCCGAACAGCAGTGGGCCCCGGGACGGTGCTGCGTCCCGGGGCCCACGAGCCAATGACCGACGATCAGGCCGTCTCGGTAATCGGACGGTCCACCCACGACATGAGGTCGCGCAGCTTCTTGCCGGTCTCCTCGATCGGGTGCTTCTCGCCGCTCTCGCGCAGCTTGGTGAAGTTCGCGCGGCCCGACTCGTCCTCGCCGACCCATTCGCGGGCGAAGGTGCCGTCCTGGATCTCGGCCAGCACGGCCTTCATGTTCTCCTTGACCTCCGGCGTGATCACGCGCGGACCACGGGTGAGGTCGCCGTACTCGGCGGTGTCCGAGATCGAGTACCGCATCCGGGCGATGCCGCCCTCGTACATGAGGTCGACGATCAGCTTGAGCTCGTGCAGCACCTCGAAGTAGGCGATCTCCGGGGCGTAGCCCGCCTCGGTGAGCACCTCGAAGCCCGTCTGCACCAGCGCCGAGGCGCCACCGCAGAGCACCGACTGCTCACCGAACAGGTCGGTCTCGGTCTCCTCGGTGAAGGTCGTCTTGATGACGCCGGCCCGCGCACCGCCGATGGCGGCCGCGTACGACAGCGCCAGGGCCTGGCCGTTACCGCTCGGGTCCTGCTCGACCGCGATCAGGCACGGCACACCCTTGCCGTCGACGAACTGACGGCGCACCAGGTGGCCGGGGCCCTTCGGGGCGACCATCGCGACGTCCACATTGGCCGGAGGCTTGATGAGGTCGTACCGGATGTTGAAGCCGTGGCCGAAGAACAGCGCGTCGCCGTCGGACAGGTTCGGCTCGATCGACTCGGTGTAGATGGCGCGCTGCTTGGTGTCGGGCGCCAGGATCATGATGACGTCGGCCCACGCGGACACCTCGGACACCGTGCCGACCTGCAGGCCCTCTTCCTCGGCCTTGGCCCGCGACTTCGATCCCTCGGCCAGGCCGATCCGGACGTCGACGCCCGAGTCGCGCAGGCTCAGCGCGTGTGCGTGGCCCTGACTGCCGTAACCGATGACGGCGACCTTGCGGCCCTGGATGATGCTCAGATCGGCGTCGTCGTCGTAGAAGATTTCGACTGACATGAGGGGCGGTACTTCCTTTCCTATCGCTTCGTGGGCCCGGCGGATGCGCCGGGCCGGGGAGCGCACACCGTCCGCGTCGGCGGCGGCGTGCGTTCTCGTTTCGCGTTCTAGCGGGCCTGGCTCGCCGTGATCGACCGGGCACCCCGGCCGAGTGCGACCATGCCGGACTTCACGAGCTCGCGCACACCGTACGGTTCCAGCATGCGCATCAGCGCGTTCAGTTTGTCGTGCGGGCCGGTGGCCTCGATGGTGAGCGCCTCGGGCGAGACGTCGACGACCTTCGCCCGGAACATCTCCACGGTCTCGAGGACCTGACTGCGCACGGTGGCGTCGGCCCGCACCTTCACGAGCAGCAGGTCGCGCTGCACCGAGCTGGCGGGGTCGAGCTCCACGATCTTGATGACGTTGACGAGCTTGTTGAGCTGTTTGGTCACCTGCTCGAGGGGTTGTTCCTCGACGGCGACCACGATCGTCATCCGGGACACCTCCGGGTTCTCCGTGGGCCCGACGGCGAGGGACTCGATGTTGAACCCGCGCCGGGAGAACAGTCCGGAGACACGGGCGAGCACGCCGGGGACGTTCTCCACCAGGACGCTCAGCGTGTGCATGCTCATGACTCGTTCTGCTCCCCTCGCACGTCTTCGGTGCTGCCGGTGGCGGCCTTGTCCGTCACGGCCCGGTCGGCGACGATGCCACCCTCGGCAGGGCCGTCGGTGACGTCGTCGTCGTCGAACAACGGCCGGATACCCCTGGCGGCCATCACCTCGTCGTTGCTCGCACCGGGTCCGACCATCGGCCACACCTGTGCATCCTTGCCCACGACGAAATCGATCACGACAGGGCGGTCGTTGATGGCCATCGCCTGCTTGATCACGTCGTCTACCTCGTCGGCCGTCTCGCACCGCAGACCCGCGCAGCCCAGCGACTCGGCCAGCAGCGCGAAGTCCGGGATGCGGTGCTTGTGCGTGCCGAGGTCGGTATTGGAGTACCGCTCGGCGTAGAACAGGTTCTGCCACTGCCGCACCATGCCGAGGTTGCCGTTGTTGATCACGGCGACCTTGATCGGCGCGCCCTCGATCGCGCACGTGGCGAGTTCCTGGTTGGTCATCTGGAAACAGCCGTCGCCGTCGATGGCCCACACCTGCTTGTCCGGCTGGCCGAACTGGGCACCCATCGCCGCGGGGACGGCGAAGCCCATCGTGCCGAGCCCGCCGGAGTTGATCCACGTGCGCGGGTTGTCGTACTTGATGAACTGGGCGGCCCACATCTGGTGCTGGCCGACACCCGCCGCGTAGTAGGCGTCCGGGCCGACGAGTTCACCGATGCGCTCGATGACGTACTGCGGCGCGAGCGTGCCGTCCTCGGGCCACTCGTAGCCTGCGGGGAAGGTCTCCCGCCACGCGTTGATCTGCGTCCACCATGCGGACAGGTCCGGCCTGTCCCCACGGTCGTGTTCGAACTTCACCGCCTCGATGAGCTCGCGGATGATCTCCTTGCAGTCGCCGACGATCGGCACGTCGGCCTTGCGGTTCTTGGAGATCTCGGCGGGGTCGATGTCGGCGTGCACGACGGTGGCGTCGGGGGCGAACGAGTCGAGCCTGCCCGTCACCCGGTCGTCGAACCGCGCACCGAGCGCGATGAGCAGGTCCGAGCGCTGCATCGCCGCGACGGCCGAGACCGTGCCGTGCATGCCCGGCATGCCGACGTGGTGGTCGTGCGAGTCGGGGAACACGCCGCGTGCCATGAGCGTCGTGGCCACCGGGATTCCGGTGAGTTCGGCCAGCTCCCGCAGTTCCTCGGCGGCCTCGGCCTTCAGCACGCCGCCGCCGACGTACAGCACGGGCCTGCGGGAACGGGAGATGAGCCGCGCCGCCTCGCGCACCTGCTTGCCGTGCGGACGCAGTGTCGGGCGGTAGCCGGGCAGCCGCATCTCCGGCGGCCACGCGAACGACGTGGTCTCCTGCAGCACGTCCTTCGGGATGTCGACCAGCACCGGTCCGGGACGGCCCGTGCTCGCCAGGTGGAAGGCCTCGGCGATGACGCGCGGGATGTCGGCCGGGTCGGTGACGAGGAAGTTGTGCTTGGTGATCGGCATCGTGATGCCGCAGATGTCGGCTTCCTGGAACGCGTCGGTTCCGATGAGGCCGCGGGTCTGCTGACCGGTGATCGCGACGACGGGAACCGAGTCCATGTTGGCGTCGGCCAGCGGCGTCACCAGGTTCGTCGCGCCCGGACCCGACGTGGCCATGCACACGCCGACCTTGCCGGTGGCCTGGGCGTACCCCGTGGCGGCGTGCCCGGCCGCCTGTTCGTGACGGACGAGGACGTGGCGGACCTTCGTGGAGTCGAGCAGCGGGTCGTAGGCGGGCAGAATCGTGCCGCCGGGGATGCCGAAGACGACTTCGGAGCCGACGGCCTCGAGCGCGCGTACGAGCGACTGCGCGCCGGTCACCCGGACGGGGGTGCCTGCGGGCGGGGCGGGCTTCGGACGGGCACCGCCTGCGGCGGGTCCGTTCGGCTGGGCGGACTTCGGGGACCCCTCGTGGGCGTCCTGGGCTCCGGCGTCTCCGGCGGAGCCGGATTCCGATCGCGACGTCGCGCTAGTCATGGATTCTGCCTCGTGTCCTGAGTGCGGTCCTGCGGAGTTCTTTCGGCTTTCCGTGTGCTGTCGAGTCGGTCCTGCTGGCATGTCGCCGGGCCCGCCGGGTCCGTCGTGGCGGATGACGACATCAAAAAACCCCCGCCGACCGGGGTGGCCGTACGAGGGTCGCGCGTCGATGCAGAAGAGGACTTCCTAGGCGTTGTCCTCGACATCAACGCGCTTGGGAAGTACGAGAATCGTCTGCGGTGTCACGCCGGTGACGGTAGTCCGCCGCCGGGAGAGGTGTCAACTCTGCGGGACAGTGATTCCGGATACTGGAACCCTGATCCACGTGGCGGACACCGCTCCCCCACCCGGCCGCCGTGTTGCGCCTCCGGGGCCG
>Ga0079224_100007294_pt1 | contig 14812 bp, 8 predicted proteins | sample Stecom2015_FD_80414 | JGI IMG/M metagenome (GOLD analysis project Ga0079224, IMG submission 80414) | Agricultural soil microbial communities from Utah to study Nitrogen management - Steer compost 2015 | ecosystem: Environmental > Terrestrial > Soil > Agricultural land | place: USA: Utah...
AGTTCGCCGATTTCGCGGAGCCTTGCGGGGCAGTCACCGGGACATCGCGTGAAGCCGAAGACCCACAGGCTCGGCCGGCCGAAGATGTCGGTCTCGGTCACCGTCCTGCCGTCTGCTGCCATCAGTTCGAACGCGACCGCGAAGTCGGCCCGTCCGCCGTCGGGCGGCGCCCACAGCCGGATGCCCCAGGCGAGGCCGAGGATGAGCGTGGCGCCGGCGATCACCGCAATGCCGAGGAACGCTCCGGCTGCGGAACGGGCTCCTCCCGGTGACGGCAGACGGTCCATGGTCATGACACTCCCCGGACGAGGCTACCGCGTCAATTGCGGCATTCCCGGACTGCGGCTCGCCGGAACATGCAATGTCCCGTCACCCGCTGCCGTTCCTTGCCGGGAATCATGGTGCCGCCGGTTCCCCGCGAGGTTGCCGTGAATCCGACTCGCGTGATGCAACTTTCTGCCACATTCCGGGGTTCTACTTCCGCCTCGGCGGATGTTCCCGGGACAAGCTGGCCGGGGGCGTCGGCCGAACGCTCCGGCAAGGTGTTTCCGGAACTCGGTGCGGCTGGCACGGTAATGCGTCACAGAAGCCGCCGCTCCATCCTTCAACGGGAGGAGTATGTAGACCTACCCAGAACCAGACAACGGACGTGACGCGTCATGCCGCGGGCATGACGCGGCGACGGCCGGATCCATGGGAGCAACTGTCAGGGCCTGATCTCTAACCAGTCGGGTGATCGCGCGATCGCCGACAAGCTTACGGGAGAGAAACATGGCCACGTTCAACGCGTCGATTGCGGATATCGCAGTCGACATGCTCGACTTCGGTACGATCGACTTCGCCGGACAGGATCCTGCAGGTCCCAACAACGCAACGAACTATTCGTGGCTGACGAGCGACGGCCACGACATCCAGGCGACGGGCAACAACATCTCGTTCAACAACGACCCGCCGACCTCGGGCAACGTGAATACGCTGTTCATCGACCTGCAGAACGACGGGGACACGGATGTCACCGTCACCGGCCTGAACGGCGCCTCGCTGGTCGGGATGACCGGGGGTGCCCTCAACTTCCTCAACACGGTACTCGGTGGCGACGATACCCTCATCGGGTCGTCGTCCGCCGACATCCTGAAGGGGGCAGGGGGCAACGACAGCATCAACGGGGGCGGCGGCAACGACAGCCTGCTCGGGGGCGCCGGCAGCGACACGCTGCGTGGCGGCAACGGACACGATGAACTGTCCGGCGGCGCCGGCAACGACTTCCTCATCGAGGATTCCGGCAACGATACGCTGCTTGGTGGTTCCGGCGACGACTTTCTCCAGGTGACGGGATCGGCCATCGCCCTCGACCGCTACCATGGTGGCAATGGCAACGACACCATCGACTTCAGCAGCGTCGCGCTGAGTCAGGGCTCGATAATCGACATCAACGGCGGTGTCATTCAGGATGGCGTTGGCGGTGGCCAGGAACAGCTGATCGGGGTGGAGAACGTTTTTGGCAGCGGTTCGGGCGACTTCATCATCGGCAGTTCCGGTGCCAACCTGCTCAAGGGAATGGGCGGCGACGACACCATCAATGCCGGCGGTGGCAATGACTCCCTGCAGGGGGGTGGCGGCAGCGATGTACTCAAGGGCGCCGGCGGCAACGACAGCATACACGGCGGCAACCAGGGAGACACGCTGTCCGGAGGCGACGGCAACGACACGCTCGATGGCGGCAACGGCAACGACTCCCTGAGCGGCGGCGACGGCAACGACCGGCTGATCGAGGGCGCCGGCACCGATTCCCTCACGGGCGGCGCGGGCCACGACTTCATCGTGGTCACCGACGCCAGCATTGCCAACGACGGCTACCGGGGCGGCCCCGGGTCCGACACCATCTCCTTCAACGAAGTCACCCTGAACAGCGGTACGACCATCGATCTCGCGGCAGGGTCCATCGTCGACGGTGTCACCGCCGGGTCCGAAGTCATCGAGACGATCGAGCACGTCATCGGCAGCCAGGGCAACGAGACGATTGCCGGTACCGGCGGCGGCAACGTCCTCAAGGGCGCCGGAGGGGCCGACCACATCATCGGTCGTGGCGGAGACGATGCGCTTGGCGGCGGCGGCGGCCGCGACACCCTCACCGGCGGTGCCGGCAACGACTCGATTGCCGGTGATGCGGGACGGGATTCGCTGGTCGGCGGCAGCGGCGACGACATCCTGTTCGGCGGAGTGGGTCCGGACACGCTCAGAGGCGGGTCCGGCAACGATACTCTCGTCGGCGGCGAGGGCGACGACACGCTGTTCGGCAACGGGGGAGCGGACATCTTCACCTTCGACGTGGGTGACGGTCACGATACGGTCAGCGACTTCCAGGACGGTACCGACCTGCTCGACTTCACGGACTTCAACTTCGCGAGCGCGAACGAGGCCCGTCAGCTGGCGACCAACCAGGGAGGCGACGTGCTGTTCGATTTCGGTGGCGGCGACACCCTGCTGGTGGAGAATATTACCAAGGCACAGCTGACCGGCGCCGACTTCATCATCTGAAGCAGCCGGCGCTCCTGCGCGGCGGAATCGTGACTTCCGCCGCGCGGGGGTCTGCCGGGACACCGCCGTGCAGGGCCGACGGCCATGGCGATGCGGCATTGACGGCGGTGGCCAAAAGAGTCGAGCATGACCGACCTGGAGGCATCCATGCCCGAAACTGCCACCGGCAATGCCATCGCGCCCGATCCGGCCCCGGAGGCCGGATTGCGCGCGGTGCAGTACAGGGATCCCATGCGGGCGCTCGGGGTGGCCGTCAACCATCTGATGCGCCAGCCGAGCTTTGCTGCGATGGCGTTCGGCCACTGGTCGCGGACGCTCGTCGGCCAGATCAATCGCGGCCACTACTTCTTCGTCATGCGCGGCGAGGAGGTGGTCGGGTTCCTCGGCTGGGCATTGTCCAGCGAGGCCAATGCCGAAGCCTGGCTGCGCAACGGGCGCGACATCTCCGGGCGCGATGCGCGGGACGGCGACTGCATCATCATCAACGCCTGGCAGGCGAACGACGACCAGACCAACCGGTTCATCCTCGACCAGATCAGGCGGATCGGCAGCAGCAGGCGCTTCGTCTACGCCAAGCGGTATTATCCGAACGGACGATCGCGGCCGGTGAAGCTGGACGTGAACAGGTTCGTCCAGAACCATATCACCGCTGCCCGCAACGCATGAGCGCGGGCCGCAGCGCCAGGCTGCCGAAGGCCGGTTTCGCGGGCCGGCCAACGCTCAACGCCAGGGGCAATTCCCCGCCGCACGGTCGGCGACGCAGCCTGGCCAAGGACGTGGCACCATCCCGTGAGAAGGATGGACTGAAAACCACCGCACCGGTTCGCGATGGCCGGACCGATGCAGGGAGCGGGCATCTTGCCCGGTCGTGTCGGGGGGTCTGACCCGTAGCACGTGAGCCGCAGTGCTCACCCAACTGGAGGAATCGGACCCATGGCAGACTTCAATGCAGGCGGTGCCGACACCGGCGTCGACATGCTGGACCCGGAGATGGTCGACTTTGCCGGGCAGGACCCCGGGGGCGTCAACAGTTCCACCCGCTATACCTGGCTGACGAGCGGTGGCCACTCGGTCGAGGCCCGCGGCAGCGGCATCTCCGGCACCGACGATCCGCCGACATCCGGTACCGTCCATACGATCCACATCGACCTTAGCGACGACGGCGATGTCGACATCGAGATCACCGGCATCGCCAACATTCCGCTGGTCACGCTCGCTGGCGATCCCCTGGTGTTCATGGACCAGGTGCTCGACGGCAACGACACCATCGTCGGCGGTGTCTGGCAGGACCGTTTGAAGGGCGCCGGCGGCAACGATTCGCTCGACGGCGGCAACAGCGGCGACACGCTTCTCGGCGGCGCCGGGGACGACACGCTGCGCGGCGGCGCCAGCCACGACAGCCTGGTCGGCGGTTCGGGGAACGACGTGCTGATCGCCGACAGCGGACAGGACGACCTGTCCGGCGGCGCCGGCGACGATCTCATCCTCGTTGAGGTCGTCGACGGCAAGGACACCTTCGACGGTGGCGGCGGAAACGACACCATCGACTTCAGCGCCGTCGAGCTCAGCCACAACACGACGATCTACCTGGGTGGTTCCCTGCTGCCGGGCGACGGCAGCGCCAGGCAGACGCTGGTCGGTGTCGAGAATGTGATCGGCAGTCGCGCCGATGATGTCATTCGCGGCAGCAACGCCTCCAACGTGATGAAGGGCGGCAGGGGCGACGACACGATCACCGATCAGTACGACGGCGATGACCTCCTTGTCGGCGGCGCCGGCAACGATCTCCTCCGTTCGCTGGACCTTGCCGGAGATGCGGACACGCTGAAGGGCGGCAAGGGTGACGACACGCTCGAAGGAACGAGCGGCGACCTCCTGCTGCAGGGCGGCGAGGGCAATGACAGCCTGGAGGCCGATTTCACCGGGTCGGGGAGTCTCGACGGTGGCCGGGGCCGGGATACCCTGGTCGGCGGCTTCGGGTTCACGCTGCACGGCGGGCAGGGCGCAGACAGTCTCGACGGCAATGAGGAACTGTTCGGCGAGGCGGGCAATGACACGATCTACTCGGCATGGGATGCAACCATCCACGGCGGTGCGGGCGACGACACGATCGAAGGCGGTGCCGTCGTGCGCGGCGGCAAGGGCGACGACCTGCTCATCAAGCAGTGGTCCTGGGCGGCGACACTCGATGGCGGTGACGGCGACGATGTGCTCCATCTGACCGACGAGGGAAGCCACGACGGTCACGAGTATATCGGCGGCGACGGCGCCGACGTGATCAGCCTCGTCGACCTCACCCTCGAGGCCAACTCGACCATCGACCTGCAGGCGGGGCTGATCAGCAACGAGGATGGTACCGAGACGAGCAGCCTGTCCGGGATCGAGCATGTCTACGGCAGCCAGGGCAGCGAGACCATTGTCGGCACCGCCGACAGCAACGTGCTCAAGGGCGTCGGTGGCGACGACTTCATCGATGGCCATACCGGCGACGATTTCATCGACGGCGGGGAGGGCAATGACACCATCGACGCCGCGGGCGGCGCCGATGGCGTCGCCGGCGGTCGCGGCCGGGACTCGGTAATCGGCTGGAACGGGGCTGATACACTCTTCGGCGACGCCAACCACGACACGCTGGCGGGCGGCACCGGAGATGACGTGCTCGATGGCGGTGCCGGCGACGACCTGCTCGAAGGCGGCAGCGAGGCCGACATCTTCGTGATCACGCAGACCGGCGGTGCCGACACGATCAGCGATTTCGAGGACGGGGCCGACCTGCTCGACTTTACCGACTTCGGCTTCGCGACCGCCAACGAGGCCCGTCAGAACGCGACCAACCAGGATGGCGACGTGCTGTTCACGTTCGCCTCCGGGGCGACGGTGCTGGTGGAGAACATCGCCAAGGCCGACCTCTCGGCTCCCGATTTCATCATCTGAGGCGGGTTGCCCACTCAGTACGGGAGGCGGGGCGCAGGGTCGAGGTAGGCACGCAGCAGCGCAACCAGGGCCACCTGGCTGTGCGTGCCGGTCTTGTCGAAGATGCGCTTCAGGTGGGAGCGTGCCGTCGCGGGCGCGAGACCAAGACGGGCCGCGACGGCGTTCAGTTCGAGGCCGGCGACGAGCAGCGCCGCGACCTCGCATTCGCGCGGGGTCAGCCCGAACGCGTCGGCGAGCAGCGCGAGGTCGGGTGCAGCCTCCTCGTCAGGTTGCTCGATGATGACGGCGGCACGCGCTCCCGGTGCACCGGGCAAGAGGGTGGACAGCCGCCATGCCGGGACGATTGTGGCGATCAGGGGACGCCGTCCGGACGGCCGCTTCAGGCACATCCTGCGGGGGCCGCCGTCGTGACAGGAGGCTGCCGCGGAGATCGTGCAGCGCAGGCGTCTGGTGACGTCCGGCCATGCCGCGGCGAGGCCGGTTTCCTCGACCGTCAGGCCGTCGGCCTCGGCCGCAAGGTCCATTGCCCTGCGGTTGGCGAACAGGGGACGCGCGGCGGCGTCGGTCAGGATCACTCCGTGGTCTAGCGTATCGAGGACGCTCGCCATCCCCGAGGCGGCCGCTTCATGCGCCCGCAGCCGGCGGTGCACGTCCAGCGCGGTTGCCAGGTGCGGGACGAGGCCCGCGAGTGCCCGGGCGTGGGACGGATCGAAATCCGGCGAGCGGCGCGAGCGGCAGGCGATCACGGCGAAGAATCCGGCCGGCAGCCGGTTCCGTACATGAAGCGAATGGAAACCGTTCAACGGCCGGATCATCTCGTTGTAGGTCGCCGTGCGCTCGAACTCGGCGTCCGGCATGATGGCGGCACGGGTCTGGACCACGCCGTCGGGCAGGGCGTCGAGACGAAACGGGCCGGCATCAATCTCGGCACTCGCCGCCACGCTGCGCGCGAGCGCGCTTTCGGAAACGCCGTAGCTCGCAAGAAGCCCGCCATGGTCGTCCCGTGCGGGGACGGTCAGGATCGTGTGATCGCACGCGAGAAGTGCGGCAAGCCGCTCCAGAACGGCCGGCCACAGGCCCGGCTCCACGGCTGCGGCATAGAAGCTGTCGACCAGGTCTGGCAGATGCGCAGAGTGGTCCATTTCTCCCCCATATGGGGCAAGCCAGCCAATCCTCTAAACTGTAGCGTGTCGCCGGTTTTCCGGCAATGCGCGCGGTCGATGCGGCGCGCGGGCCCGATGGTTCCGGTGCATACTTCTGGAGGAGTTCATGGCAGTCCCGCAGATCCTGACCGAAGGCGACGACATCCTGCTCGGTTCGCCCGATCCCGAGCACGTGCTCGGTGTGGGCGGAAGCGATTCGCTGGCCGGCAACGCCGGCGCCGACACCCTGGACGGCGGCGCCGGCGACGACACGATCGACGGCGGCAGCGGGGCGGACCTGCTGCTCGGCGATGACGGCTCCGACAGCATCGAGGGCGGTGACGACGACGATACGCTGGATGGCGGCGCCGGCAACGACATCCTTTTGGGCGGGTCCGGCAACGACGTCCTCTTTGGCAGCGACGGTGCCGACAGTCTGGTCGGGCTTGGGGGTGACGATACCCTGATCGGCGGTGCGCAGGGCGATACGCTCAACGGCAGCGACGGCAGCGATCTCCTCGATGGCGGGCCGGGCAACGACAGCCTTTTCGCGGCGCAGGGTGACGACACCATCTTCGGCCGCGGTGGCGACGACACCATCGACTCCGGGCCGGGGAATGACCTGATCTACGCCGGTGCGGGAAACGATTCGGTCCGCGCCGGCGTCAGTTCGCCGCTCGACACCGAGATCTGGTTCGGCAACGGCGGCAACGATACGCTGCAGGGCGGCGTCGGGACCGACATCCTGTTCGGCGGCGCCGGTGACGATGCCCTTTTCGGCGGTGCGGGCGACGGGACCGATGTCCTCAGGGGCGGCGACGGCAACGACCTGATCGATCCGTTCAGCGGCGACGATACGGTGGAGGGAGGCCCCGGCTCCGACACCTGGCGCAACGGGTTTGCCGACGACTGGTCCGTCGACCTCGTCACCGGCGTGGCCGCGGCGGGCGTCGCCGGGTTCGTGCAGACGCTGATCTCGATCGAGCACGCCGCCGCCAACGATGGCGCGGACGCCATTTTCGGCAGCGCTGGGCGCAATCTGCTGAGTGGCGGCGGCGGCAACGACACCCTTGCCGGCCGCGGCGGCAACGACACCCTTGATGGCGGATCGTCGGACGACAGGCTCGTCGGCGGCGGCGGCAGGGACCGCCTCGACGGTGGCGACGGCAGCGACAGGCTGGTCGGCGGCGCCGGCAACGACGTCCTTTTCGGTGGCGCCGACGCGGACCGTTTCGTCTACGGACCAGGTGGTGAGCGCGACCGCATCAGGGACTTCGAGGACGGCATCGATCGCATCGACCTGTCGGCGTTCGGTTTCGCCAGCGTCCAGGAGGCCCGGTCGCATGCGGCCAACCTGAACGGCAACGTGGTGTTCGATTTCGACAACGGAGATGTCCTGATCGTCGAGAACATCTCGAAGAACCAGCTCACCGCCGCCGACCTGCTCGTGTGAAGTTTTTCCGCCCGATCCTGCAACGCGGTCTGGTCAGCCCGGCCGTGCTGCCGCTATAACGGACGGACTGCAGCAGCCATCCGGCGGGGGTGACGGCGGCCCGCATGGGGATCTTCGCATTCGGACTCGAGCGCATCGGACTTGTGTGCCTGAAGGCGCCGCGGGTCACGCTTGCCATGCTGGTCGCCATCACGGCGGTGGCCCTGTACGGAGCGACGCGGGTCGAACTCGACGACGACCTGCGCAAGCTGTTCGATTCGGATCGGCCGATCTACCAGACCTACGAGCGGTTCTCGGCCGAGTTTCCCGCCGTCGAAAACCAGATCCTGCTGCTGGTCGAGGGGGCAGGGCTCCTCGAGCGTGACACCCTTACGGCCCTGCGCCGCCTGCATCTCGACCTCCAGTTCGTCGACGGCGTCGCCGGCGTCGTCTCGATGTTCTCGGCCCGCAGCCCGCCGGACGAACAGGGCATTGCCCGGCCGCTGTTCCCCGCCGAACTGCCGCGCGGCGATGTGCTCGATTCCCTGATCGCCGAGTTGCGCGGACACCCGTTGCTTGCCGACAAGGTCCTGGCACGGGACGGCACCGCGACCCTCATGGTCGTGTCGCTCGCCAACGGAGCCGATGCGTACGACCGGACCGAGGCCCTTCTCGACGACATCGACCGGCTCGGAACCGATTTGCTGGGCCCGCACGGGGTGACGGTGACGGCCACCGGGATCCCGGCCCTGCGCCATGACATCCTGACCAGCGTGCGCAGCGACCTGCACGTGCTCAACCTGCTCGGCGGCATCATTGCCGTGATGGTCTGCGCGCTGTTCTTCCGCCGCCCGTCGCTGGTCTTCATCGCCAGCGTTCCGCCGCTGGCGGCCGTCGCCTGGACGATCGGCGGCCTCGGGCTTGCCGGCGAACCGATCACGGCGATGAACAACGTCGTGCCGACCCTCGTCCTGGTCATCGCGTTCACCGATGCCATGCACATGGTCTATTCGGTTCGGCGGAACCTTGCCGCCGGCGCCAGCGCAATGGAGGCGGCGCGGCGGGCCGTCCTTCATGTCGGCCCGGCGTGCGTGATGTCGGTGATCACGACGATCATCGCGTTGCTGACCCTGGTGTTCACCGATTCGGCGATCATCCGGCTGTTCGGCATCACCGGCGCGATCGGAATGGCGGCCGCCTACCTTGCGGTCATTACCTGGATACCGGTGCTCACGGTGGTGATCGCGCCATCCGTCGCCCCCGCCGGCACGGCGAGGCAGGACAGCCTGTTCGGCCGCGTCGCGGTTTCCTGGAGCGAGGCGGTCACCGCACGGGTCATCGCCGCGGCGCCGACGGTGGCGTGGACGAGCGCTGCCGTCCTGCTGGTGACCGGCTGGGCCTACTTCCAGATCGAGCCGCGCTACGATTACCGCGATTACCTGGCGCCCTCGAGCCCGGCGAACCAGGCCATCGACCGCATCAACGACAAGCTGGGCGGCGCCGACGCGCTCTACGTTCTGATCGAGCGCAAGGGCGGAGGCCAGGCCGAAGGCGACGATCCGCTGTCGGCCGTGCGCCAGGTGCACGACGCGGTGATGGCCGCGCCGGCGATCGGCAACGCGTTCTCGCTCGCCTCGATCGCCGACTGGGTCAACCGGGGGCGGGCGGCGACGCCGGTCGCGATGAGCGACATCGCCCACGCACTGCCGGAGCAGTATGCGGACCGGCTGGTCGGCAGGAGCGGCAACGCCTGGCTGGTCGCCGCATACATGCCGGCGGCGCCGGCCCCGGAGACCGCCGCCCGCCTGAGGGATCTCGACCGCGCCCTGGACGGCGTGCGCGTGCAGCACCCCGGCTTCGACATCGCAATCACCGGCCTCATCCCGGTTACCGCGCTCGAAAGCGGCGAGATGATCGCCGGGCTGAAGCGCAACCTTGCCGCGGCGGTCGCCATCATCATCGCGGTAATCGGCCTCGCCGCAGGCTCGCCGTCGCTCGCCCTGCTGTCCCTGGTTCCCAACCTGCTGTCGCTGACGATCGTCGCCGCGGCGCTCTACCTGATCGGCTCGGGGTTCCAGTTCACGAGCGTCGTCGCGCTCACCGTCGCATTCGGCATCGCCGTCGACAACACGATCCACCTGATCCACCGGTTCAGGCTCGAGGGAGGCGCACTTGCCGTCGACGATGCCCTCCTGGCGACCGCCCGCAAGGTCGGCCCGGTGCTGATCGCGGCAACGGCGGTGCTGTCGCTCGGGATGTCCGTCACCCAGCTCAGCGACCTGCCGATGGTCCGGCTGTTCGGCATGCTGTCGATCGTCGTCCTGTGCACGTCGCTGGTGGCGACGCTTGCCATTCTGCCCGCGCTGGTGTCTCTGGCGTCACGGGGGACGCTGTGGGCACGGGCAAGGACGAGACGGTCCTGATGCGGATTTGCATGGTTCGGACGTTGGCGGCCGCCTGCGGCGCGCTGATGCTGGTGGCTGCCGCGGCCGTCACCGGACCGGCGATTGCGGCCGAGGGCGACGCGGAATTCCTCGAAAGCCTCGTCGGTCAATGGACCGGCAGCGGGACGCTGCGGCAGAGCGGCGAGGCGGCGCCGGAACCGGTGAGCTGCCGGCTCGACGTCACCTGGGAAGAGCAGGGGCGCACCGTGCGCCATGCCATGAAATGCCTCGGCATAGACCTCCAGTTCACGGCGCAGGGCAGCCTCACCCTGCTTGACAACCCGGGCACCTTCACCGGCACCTGGAAGGCGTCCGTCGGGCCTGATACCGCACATGCCCGCGGCACGCGCGATCCGGAAACCGACACGCTCGACCTGCTGCTCGTCTCGCGCCGGCCGCAGACCGGCGAGGAGGAGCAGAGCGCCGTCGCCATCAGGCTGCTGGAGGGTGCCACCGTGATGTCCAACACCTTCCGGGCGCGCGACCGGGCGACCCGCGAGGTGTTCGACGTCCTCGACCTGCGGTTCGAAAGGAGCGGGCAGGCGGCCGAGTAGACGGTGGCCGCAACGCATTCGTCAGGGTAGTGAGTATCCCTGAATTCTGCTAAAATGGCGTTCTGAGCGTAACCCGAAGAACAGGTTCGGACCGAGAGGGGGGGCTTCTCTCATGGCTCAGTTTCCGCATTCGATTGATCTCTCCAGCATCGACGGGATGAACGGCTACGTTCTCCGGTCCAGCATGCTTGTCCAGCTCGGCCGGTACGTCGCGTCGCCCGGGGACGTGAACGGCGACGGCTTCGCGGACATCCTCGTCGGAGCTCCCGCCGCCGGCGCCGGCAGCGAGGGTCGCACCTATCTGATCTACGGCGGCGAAGGCAATCTCCACTCGCTCGACGGCCTTGACGGCACCTTCGACGGGATCATCGATCCCGCCAACGTCGACGGGCTCAACGGGTTCGCCTTCGATGGCGAGTTCGCCAACGGTGGCGTGGGGCGCGCGTCGACCGCCGGCGACTTCGACGGCGACGACAACGTCGACCTGCTGATCGGCGCCCCGACCGCCCTCTTCGCCTCCGGTCTCGCCTACATCATCTCCGGCGGGGCGTTGCACCTTTCCGCGCTCGACCAGGCGGATGCCGTTCAGGATGGCGTCATCGATCTCGCCAATCTCGATTCCACGGCCGAGGGCTACAGGTTCCAGTCCGCCGGCTTCAACTCCGTGCTCGGCGACGCGCTGGCCAACGTCGGCGACGTCAACGGCGACGGCTTTGACGACTTCCTTGCCGGGGGGCGTCTGGCCGACCCGGTGAGCGATAACGAGGGCGAGGCCTATCTCGTGTTCGGCGGCGCCGCCAATCTCGCCGCCCTCGACGCCGCCGACGGCATGGCCAACGGATCGTTCGACGACCAGGACATCGCGGCACTCGGCGGCGGCGGCGGCTACGTCTTTCAGGGCGCCGAGACGGGAGAGATGGCCGGTTCCGAGGTTGCCGGCGCGGGTGACGTCGACGGCGATGGCGTCGGCGACCTCCTGATCGGGGCCTATCGGGCCAGCCTCGCCGGCGGATTGCAGGAGGGCGCGGTCTACCTCGTGTTCGGAGGTGCGGCGAACCTCGCCGCGCTCGACGATGCGGGCACGCCTGACGACGGCATCATCTCGCTTGGCGACGTCGACGGCGTCACGGGGTTCACAATACGCGGCACCGACTATCTTGGCCGGATGGGGTACCGCGGCTCGGTCACAGGCGCCGGTGACGTCGACGGCGACGGATTCGCCGACATTCTCCTCGGCGCAGCGACCGCCGGAGGGGCGCAGCAGGGCGAGGCCTACCTGATCTTCGGCGGTCTCGACAACCTGAACGCGCTCGATGACGCCAGCACGCCCGACGACGGCGTCATCAGTGTCGGCGACCTCGACGGCGTTACGGGTTTCACGTTCCAGGGGTTCGGCTTTGTCGACCTGGCCGGGAGGGCGATTGCCGCCGGCGACATCAACGGCGACGGCTTCGACGACCTCGTCATCAGTGCGCCGCGCGGCGACAACACGGCCTACAGTGCCGGACAGGTGTACGTCGTCTTCGGCGGCCTCGCCAACCTGCAGGCGCTCGATAATGCAAGCACTCCCGGTGACGGCATCATCAACCTCGGCGATCTCGACGGCACCACCGGGTTCGTGGTCAACGGCGTGTCGGAGACGGACTGGACCGGCTACTCGGTCGCCGCGGCAAACGACCTCAACGGCGACGGCCTTGCCGACCTGATCATCGGCGCCTACCGCAACAACGGCCATTACGGCGAAACCTTCATCGTGTTCGCCAACAAGCCGGACACCGCCGTGACCCGGACCGGAACCGTCGCCAGCCAGACGCTGGCCGGCGGCGACTTCGACGACGTCCTGAGGGGCAAGGGCGGCAACGACGAGCTGTTCGGCAACGGCGCCGACGATCGGCTGTCCGGCCAGTCCGGCAACGACACGATCCGCGGCGGCGCCGGCAACGACGTCCTGATGGGCAAGGGCGGCAACGACACGCTTTTCGGTGGTGACGGCGACGATACCATCGTCGCGGCGACCGATGCCGGAAACGACGTCTACATCGGCGGTGATGGCAACGACCTCCTCACCTTTGCCGGCTTCGACGGTGATGTGGTCGTCAGGCTGGCTTGGGGGACGGCGCTGGGGAACGGCGCCGATAGCTTCGCCGGCATCGAACGGGTGCACGGCGGCAACGGCAACGACACGCTGTTCGGCGACCATGGGGCGAACACGCTGTCCGGCGCCTGCGGCAACGACGAGCTGCGCGGCGGCGCCGGCGACGACGAGCTGCTCGGCGGCGGCGACGCGGACACCCTGCTCGGTGCGTCTGGCAACGACACGCTCAAAGGCGGCGCCGACAACGACACGCTGAGGGGCGGTAGCGGGGCCGACGCGCTCAACGGCGGCGCTGGCGACGATGCGCTGCTCGGCGGCAACGAAGCGGACACCCTGCTTGGTGCGTCTGGCAACGACGCGCTCAACGGCGGCGGCGGCAACGACACGCTGAAGGGCGGAGGCGGTTCGGACGCGCTGCGCGGCGGCGATGGCGACGACCTGATCGAGGGTGGCGGCGATGCCGACACGCTCGTGGGCGGCGCCGGCAACGATACGCTGACAGGCGGTGCGGGCCAGGACCGGTTCGTGTTCCGCCCCGGCGACGGCGACGACGTGATCACCGACTTCCGCACCGGCGTCGACAAGATCGCCCTTACCGCGTTCGGCATCGACGACCCGCAGGCGGCACTGGGACTGGCGGCGACCGTGGGTGGCGACACGGTATTCTCCTTCACAGATGGCAGTACGCTGACGGTGCAGAACATCCTCGCCGAGCAGCTCACAGCCGCCGACATCCTGGTCTGACCGCCGGGACGGCGGCGCGTCCGCCGGATATGATCGCGTGAGAGTCCGGTTGCACCCCGTCGACTGACTGGTCGACCGGTCAACACGCCAGCAGAGGAGGAGCGATCATGCCGGCCCCGCAGCAACTGACCCCGGATGCCGATACCGTGAGCCTGTCAGACAGTGGCGAGCATGTCCTGGCGCTCGGCGGCGCGGACAGCGTCCTGGGCAATGGCGGGAACGACACCCTCGACGGCGGAGGCGGCGCCGACACGCTGAACGGCGGTGATGACAACGACTTCCTCATCGGAAACGCCGGCAGCGACCTCCTGATGGGCGATTCCGGCGACGACACGATCCTCGGCGGTGCCGGCAACGACACGATCACCGGCTTTTTCGGCAACGACGTCCTGTATGGCGGCGACGGCAACGACAGCATTTTCGTGAGCGCGCTCCTCATCGGCGACATCAACGTCATGTATGGCGGCGCCGGCAACGACACGCTGGCAAACGGACAAGTGATGCATGGAGGGGCAGGCAACGATGTGCTGTCGTTCAGCCGGCTTGGGTTTGGCGAGGGGGGCCGGGATACGCTCATCGGCACGACCGGCGATGACATCCTGTCGGGAGGCTCCGGCCCCGACAGCATCGACGGTAGCCTCGGCGCCGACTTCGTGACCGGCGACGCCGGCGATGACACGCTGAACGGCGGCCTTGGCGATGACATGCTCGACGGTGGCGCGGGGTTCGACCTTGCTGACTTCCGCGGTTTCAGCGGCGATGCCTCCGTCGCCCTCGGCAGCGCCGCCTCCGGCAGCGCAGGGATCGACCAGCTGGTTTCCATCGAAGGCGCGCTCATGGGAGCGGGCAGGGATACCGTGATCGGCACCGGCGACGGCAACCGGGTCGATGGCGGTGGCGGCAACGATACGCTGCGTGGCGCCGGCGGC
>Ga0079224_100007297_pt1 | contig 14811 bp, 14 predicted proteins | sample Stecom2015_FD_80414 | JGI IMG/M metagenome (GOLD analysis project Ga0079224, IMG submission 80414) | Agricultural soil microbial communities from Utah to study Nitrogen management - Steer compost 2015 | ecosystem: Environmental > Terrestrial > Soil > Agricultural land | place: USA: Utah...
AGGCCGTTCTTGTCCATGAACTCCAGCGCAGCGCGCGGCTCGGCGTCGGCGCGATAGGACTTGGGACCGGGGTCCATGATCTCGTCGATCGCCGCGCCCGGTTGGGCCGTGTCGGCCGCGTCGCGACTGAGCAGCCCGACGACCGTGCGGCCATCAGCCACGATGACACCAGCACCGCCTTCGTGGTGGTCGATCAGCGAGACGGCGTTGGAGGGCGCCATGTCCAGCCCCAGCAGCGGCGGGTCGACCGCCATGACGCCGACGGTCAGCTTGTCCGCTTCCTCCCCCTCGACGGTGAGCCCACGGCTGATCCAGTCCTGCTTGCCGGTCACATAGTCGCGCACGTCCTCGAACCCGAACTCTTCGAGCAGCACCGCCGCCCGGGCGCTCAGGTCTCAGTAGGCGTCGAAGCAGTAGACGACGACCGGCTGCGCGGGGTTCAGCCACTCGACGGCGTCGCGGCTCATCTCGGTCAGAGGAATGCTCACGGCGCGCGGGATGTGCATGCGCTCGAACTCGCCGGCCGGCAGCACCTCGACGATCTGCAATTCGCCCGGCTCCGCGGCCAGGATCTCTTCGTGGGTTATCGCCTTCACCATCGCTCGCACCTCCGGTCAGCTGGTATCCGGCGTCTTCACCTCAGTGTGGGCGATCACAGGCTCATCGGCACCGGAAGCGATCTAACGGCGCGACACAATCGCGGGCACGATGGCACGCAGGTTGAACGACGCCGTCGGGGTGGAGACAAGCTCCACCCCGACGGTTACGGTTGATGGTGGTTACCTTGATGGAATAGGTGCACGTTCGGCGCGGGGCTATCTGCCCACCAGGGCGAGGACGCGGCGGCGGATCAGGGCGGCCTCCTCGATATCGAAGCGGAAGAGGCCGGCGGCGTAGATCGCGGCACCGGCGGCGACCGGGATGGCGACGATGACCAGGTCACGCAGCAGCCCGGCGAGGCCGCGGCCGGCATCGGGGAGCCCCAGGCTGAGGCCCAGCGCCAGCAGCCCGGCGGCGGCGCTCATGAGCAGGCCGACGCCGAGGCAGACCTTGAGGGTGCGCGCGAAGCGGCCGTCGTCCAGCCGCTCGCCAGCCAGCAGGCGGCGCAGCAGCCAGATCATCACCAGCGCGTGGAAGGTGAACTGGGCGGAGTTGGCCAGCACCAGCCCGGCCATGCCTAGCGGGCGGTAGAGCGAGAGCGCGAAGACGAAGTAGACGCCCACCGCCAGCACGCCGACGATCTGCGGCAGCTTGGTGTTCTGGCGCGCGTAGAAGGCGAAGATCAGCACCTGGTCGAAAGCCGCAAAGAGCGTGCCGGGCAGGTAGAGCAGCAGCGCCAGCCAGATCAACTCGGCGCCCTCGCGGCTCGTCTCGCCGTGGAAGAAGATCAGCCGCACGACCGGCCAGGAGAGCGCCGCCATGCCCAGCGCAGCCGGGATCACCAGTACTGTCACCATGCGTAGGCCGCGCGCGAGCGTCGCCCGGTAGGCGTCCTCGTCGCCGGCCGAGAAGTGGCGCGAGAGCGCGGGTAGGGCCGCCAGCGAGATGGCAGCGGCGACTAGACCGAGGATCATCTGGTTGAGCGTGGTCGCGAAGCGCATCGCGCCCAGCGCGTCCTCGCCGACCCGCCAGGCCAGATTGCGGTCGACGATGAGCGCGAAGGTGTTGGCGAACAGCCCGACGAAGATCGGCAGGTAGAGCAGGTAGATGCGCTTGATCGCGGGGTGGCGCAGGTTGAAGTTGGGACGCGGCATGGCGTCCTTGAGGCCGGGGAGCTGGATGGCGACCAGCAGCAGCGCGCCCAGCACGATCCCGACGACCAGCGAGCGCACGCCCAGCGTGGTCCGGCCCAGGGTCAGCGCGGCGAAGACGATCGCGGCGTTGCGGACCGAGAGCGAGAGCGCCGGGCGGGTAAAGCGCTGCAGGGCGTAGAGGGTCGCCATCAGGATGGTCGAGATCGAGAGCAGCCAGACGGCCGGCAGGATCAGGCGCACCATCTCGACCGTCAGGTCGACCACCTCCTGGCTGCGCGCCTGCTCGGTCGCGCCCAGCTCAGTCATCACGGCCACCGCTGCCGGGGCGAAAATCTCCAGCAGCACGACGACCGCGCCGATGCCGAGCGCCGAGATCGTCAGCAGCGTCCCGGTGATGCTCCTCAGCTCATCGCGGCGCTCCTCGCCAGCGTACTCGCTGAGGACCGGGATCAGGGCGGCCTGCATCATCCCGCTGATGACCAGGTCGAAGAGCATCGTGTGGATGTTGTCGGCGATGGTGAAGGCGGCCACACGGTCGCCGGTGCCGAACATATAGGCCGTGACCTGCTCGCGCGCCAGCCCCAGCACGCGCGAGAGGATCGTCCCGGCCATCAGCAGCGCGGCAGCCGTCCCGATGCCCTGGCCGGCGGTGAGTCCCGCGCGCGCCGGGCTTTCGACCTGGCTCACGACAGGCTCCGGCCCTCGCGGATCGCGGCGACGATCTCGCTGGTCGAGCGCCCCTCGACCAGCGGCAGGATCACGACCCGCCCGCCCTGCGCCTCAACAATCGGCGCCTCGGGTAGCGCAGCGCCCCCCGGCCCATAGTCGCCACCCTTGACATAGACGTCCGGCCGCACCAGCTCGACCACCCGTTCGGCGGTCGGCTCGGAGAAAATCGTGACATAATCCACGCACTTCAGCCCGGCCAACAGCTCGGCGCGCTCCGCCTGCGGCAGGACCGGGCGCCCCGGCCCCTTGCGCTTCGCCGTCATCGCGTCGTCGTTGACGGCCACAATCAGGACGTCCCCCAGCTCGCGCGCCGCGTGCAGATAGCGCAGGTGGCCGACGTGCAGCAGATCGAAGTGCCCGTTGGTCAGGACGATCCGCTTGCCCTCGGCGCGAAGGCGGTCCGCGAGGTCGGGGAGCTGGGTGGTGGAGATGATTTCCTTCACCCCCGGCCCCTCTCCCAGCGGAGCGCAGCGGAGCAGTGGGAAAGGGGGGTAAGAGAGGGAGTAATGACCATTGCCCTCGATTGTCCTGCTCCCCCTCTTCCTCCGCGCAGCGGGTGGACGGGGTGTCCTCTGAGGCGCAGGCTGGAGGGTGAGAGAACGTCCGCGGTCACCACTCGACAGCCCCTATCTCTGCCTCGAGTTCCCCCCGGCTCGCCTGGGCGTTACCCCACTTGCGAACGACGATGCCAGCGGCGAGCTGGGCCAGGCGGGCGGCGGCGAGGGGCGCGGCTCCGGCGACCAGGGCGGCAGTCATCACGGCGACGACGGTGTCCCCGGCGCCGGTGACGTCGTAGACCTCGGAGCGATTAGCCGCCGGGATCTCATGGTAGCCCGCGCTGGTCGCCAGCGACGCGCCATCGGCCCCGCGAGTCACGACCAGGCAGCCGCAATCCAGCTTCGCCCGCAGGTCGCAGAGCAGCCGCTCGCGCGCGGGGCGCTCGCCCAGCTCCGCCCCCAGGAAGGCTTCGGCCTCGCCCTGGTTGCACTTGATCAGGTCGAAGCCCCGGAAGCGCTTGAGGTCGCCCTGGGAATCGACGGTCAGCGGGCCGCCCTGCAGCTGGCGATAGGCGCGAATGTGCTCGACCAGTCCGTCGGTTAGCACGCCCGAGCGGTAGTCGGAGACGAGCACCGCCTCCGGCTTGAGCGTGCGGAGGGCCTGGCCGATCTGCCGCTCGACATCGGGCGAGATCTGGGAGCGCTCCTGGCGATCGACGCGCACCAACTGCTGGGGAAAGAGGAAGAAGCCCTCGGCGACGACCCGCGTCTTGACCGTCGTCGGGCGGGTGGGATCGACTACGACGTGGGTAGCGTCGATGCCAGACTCCTCGAGCAGCGCGACGACGCGCCGGCCGTCGGCGTCATCCCCGACCACGCCTCCAGCGGCCACCTCGCAGCCCAGCGCGCGCAGCGCTAGCGCCGGGGCCGCGCCGCCGCCCAGCCGGTCCTCGCGTCGCTCCTCGTCCAGCACCAGCACCGGCGCTTCCCGGGAGATGTAGTGCGGGCGACCGAAGACGTAGTGATCGAGGTAGAGGTCGCCGATGACGAAGAGCTTGCGGCCGGCAATCCGATCCAGGACGTCACGCACTGCCCGGACTCCTCCTCGCTACTTGAACCGGATGTAGGCGATGACGAACGGGATCGCCATGAAGACCAGGTCGGGGATGGTGCGGACGTAGTAGGCGCGACGGATGAAGTCCTGGTCGAAATTCTCCATCAGGACCTGGAAGGTCATCTCGAACGGCCAGTTCTCGGGGTTGACGACGGTAAGCGTGTAGCGGCTGACGACGATGCCGACGAGGATCGCGCCGAAGGCCGCAACCTGCAGGTCGCTACCGCGCTTGTAGTTCGCGCCCCAGGCCATCGCCTCGGCCGTCCCGAAGCCCAGCAGCAGCGCCATCCAGAAGCCCCAGGCCGGGAAATTTCCCCAGAGGATGCCGATCGCCGCCGCGACAACGAGCCCGATCCCGGTGGCTCGCATCAGCTGGAGGTTCGAGCTTCGGTAGGCGGACACGCGCGGCCCGCTCGAGCACTCCGGGCAGCGGTAGCCGACCGGGCTCTCGACCATGCACTCATAGCAGATGGGCTTGCCGCAGCGCGAGCAGCGCAGCCGGGTCGTGATGCCCGACCCACAGACGCACTTGACCTCGCCGCGTGGAACCTCGGTCGCCATCGACCTCGCGCTCTCAGTGGGCGCGCCCGCGCCCGAAACGGGATGTGATCGCCTCGGCCAGCACCAGCAGGACGAAGCACGGTAGGACGAGTTGGCGCCGCCAGCGCCAGGGCTGGCGGATCAGGCGGTAGAGCCACTCCAGCCCCAGTCGTCGCATCAGCGCCGGCGCCCTCGGCACGCGCCCCGACAGATAGTCATAGACCCCGCCGATGCCGGACGCGACGAGTATGCCATGCTCCGCCAGCCGCTCCCGATAGGTCGCGATCCAGAGATCCTGCTTGGGATGGCCGAAAGCCACGAAGAGCACCGTCGGGCGGCTCTCCGCCAGCCGCGCCTCGATCGACGGCCAGCCCGCCGGCGAGGGATCGCCCGGATACGCCCCGACGATCCGCGCCTCCGGGTAGCGCTCGCGCAGCACCGCCGCCGCCTCATGGGCCACGCCGGGCATCGCGCCCAGCAGGAAGACGCGCTTGTTCGGGTGCGCCAGCCCGGCGACCATCTCGACCAGGTCGTTGCCGGTGATTCGCGGCGGGACCGGACGGCGCAGCAGCCGGGCAGCCACGAGCAGGCCCACGCCGTCGGCCAGCGCCAGGTCCGCCGCGCGCAGGACGTGGGCGAACTTGCGGCTGCGCCGGGCGGCCATCAGGTACTCCGGGTTGACCGTCACGACGTGGCGCAGCCCGCCGGCCGGATCGTCCAGCCAGCACCCCACGCGCCGCTCGACGGCATCACGCCCGGCAAGATCGACCGGGAAGCCGAGAATCTCGATTTGCCCCGCCATCACGCGCCAATCCCCATCCGCATCAGGCACACTGCACCCGGCGAAGTGTTGCAATTCGGCGCGCGAGGCGTCGACTCGGAGAGGATGGCAAGCGCGATGGCCCCGGACGACCTGATCGCGAAGCTGATCGACGCCGGCGCGCTCGACGCGGGCCAGGCCTGGACGGCCAGGCCGCTCGGCGGCGGGCTGAACACGCGCGTCTACCACCTGCGCTCCGAGCAAGACCCACGAGGCTACATCGCCCGCCTGCGCGAGCGCGGCAGCTTTGCTAGCGAGGCCGAGATGCTGGCCGCCGCGGCCGGCTGTCCGGGCGTCCCGGAGATCGTGTTCGCCGACGATCACACGCTGGCGCACCGCTACCTGGATGGCCGACCGCGCCCCCTGAATGAAGCCGGCCCCGGCGATCTGGCCCGGCTGATGGCCGCGCTCACCTGCCTCCACGGCCGCACGTTTCCCGCCTACACCCCCTGGCCGGAGCGCCAGCGAGTTCCCGGCACGCTGGCCGGCCTGTTCCGCTTCCGGGTGCGCTCACTCGAGCAGTACGAAGCCTTCCCGCGAGCCACCAATGGCGACCTCGACCCGCGCCTACCTGAGCTGCTCGCGGCGCTGGAGGAGCCGGAGCTACCGGCTGAATCGGGCTGGTCGGCGCGCCGCTTCGCGCTGCTCCACGGCGACCTCAGCATCGGCAATATCCTCTGGGGCGAGTCGAGTGTCGGCCTGATCGACTGGGAGTTCAGCCGCGTTGGCGACCCTGCCGAAGACCTGGCCTACCTGCTGACCGAGCAGGCGGCCGGCCCGGACCTGGCTGCGGCCGTCCGAGCGGCCTACGGCGAGGCAGGCGGCGATGCGGGGGTCTGGCAGCGAGTCCCGGCCTACGGGCTCTTCACGGCGGTCGATTCCGCCCTCTGGTGGGCCGACTATGTCGCCCGCAACGCCCCGCCGCAGGGCCGGCAGGAGATCGCGGCGCGCATCGAGATGGGCCTCCGCTGGCATCGCGGCGATCTCGCCGACTCGCGCGGCCGCCCGGCGGGCTGAGGGGCCGGTGGGTTAGACTTCATCACATCATGGTGACCAACGAGAGCTACATCAAACTCCGCAACGAGGCCCTGGAGATGAACGAGGCGGGGCAGGAGTACTGCCTCTGCCGGGGGATCGAGGGCGGCTGCTGCAAGCCCAACCTCAAGATGCTGCCCGAGGACCAGCAGGTGATCTTCGAGGCCTACCAGCGCGGCGAGATCGCCCCGGACACGATCCGCCGGGCCGTCGAGCGCGCCCGGGGCGGCGAGCGGCGCTTCTGCCCCTTCCTGGGCGACGACTACCGCTGCACGATCTACGAGCACCGCCCGGTGGTCTGCATCCAACACGGCAACGGCGGCCTGCCGAAGCGCAAGGACGTCGCGCTCAAGGCCATGCGCAGCCCCGGCAACAAGACGATTCGCGTCTCCGAGATCGAGCAGTTCTCCTGCGACGCCTGCGCCAAGCACGTCACCGGCAAGGAGCGCCTGCCGCTCGCCATCGTCGGCAAGTCGGTCGCGATCCTGGTGACGATCCAGGAGGGCGAGAAGCACTACGGCACCCCGCGCATGAACGATTTCCTGATCAACACCTTCGGCGACCTCGACACCACACCGGCCGCGGCCGCCCCGCCCGACCAGGACGCGACGACCTCGTCGTAGCGAGCGTTCGCATCCCGACCGGTTCGCTTCAACCACCCAGATTGCACCGATGCAGTTTCGCCCGATCAGCTATCGCTGGGGTGGAGACAAGCCCCACCCCTACGATTACGAGCGCACGGGGGTCCTGTGTGCGATCAGGTGATCGGCGCTTAGGGAGCGTCGCTATTCCGGCGGCGTGTCGCGCTCGCGGTGGGCCTGGTCCAGGGGGCGGACGGCGTCGGCGCGGGCGACGCGCTCGACGATCGGCGGGTGGGAGTAGAGCAGCCAGACGCGCAGGCGCGAGGGCGCCGGGTCGGCCAGGTTGAGCTTACCCAGCTTCACCATCGCCGACGAGAATGCGTCGGGGTCGCGGGTGAGCGCCAGGGCGAAGGCGTCGGCGCGGCGCTCCAGATCGCGGCTGTAGCCGAGCTGGAGCGGCGTCAGCAGCAGGCCCGCCGCGGAGAACGCCAGCCCCAGGATGGGCAGGGCGCGGATGTCGGCCAGGTCGCGCGTGCCCAGCAGCCGCGCGCCGGAACGCCGCAGAAATGCGCGCGCGGCGCGGTCCGCCAGCGCCGCGGTGCCGAGTGTGAGGAAGGCGCTGGAGGCGATCATACGCCAGATGTCGCGGTTCGCCTGGTGGGCCAGTTCGTGCGCGACGACGATTTCGATCTCCTCCGGGCTGAAGTGCTCCAGCAGGGTATCGCCGAGGACGATGCGCTTGGTCCTGCCGAGCCCGGTGAAGAAGGCGTTGGCCTTCGTCGTGCGCCGGCTCATATCCATCGTCATCACATCGGCCACCTCGACGCCGCTGTGGGAGGCCAGCTCGCGCAGCCGCGCGGCCAGCTCGCGGTCCTCCAGCGGGGTGAAGGTGTTGAAGCGCGGCGCGATCAGCACCGGGTAGAGGTGGGCCATGACCGCCGTCAGGGGCACGGCGGCGAGGCTGACGACCAGCCACCACCAGCGCGGGAAGCGCCGGATGATCTGGTGGAGCCCCTCGGTCAGCGGCAGGGCGAGCGCCATCCCGATGGCCTGCCCCTTGAGCTGGTCGCCGAACCAGGCGGCGCGAGTCTGGCGGCTGAGGCCGTAGCGGTGCTCGACGACGTAGCCGTTGAGATAGGCCAGCGGGAGCCCGGCCAGCCAGGATGCGAGGCCCAGCACACCGGCGTAGGTGGCGCGGGTGCGGACGGTGCTGCCGCGCCGGGGCAGCAGACGGCGAGCGACGCGCCTGGCCAGCCCCGAGAACACGAACAGCGCCCCAGCGAGCAGGCCGAGCGCGACGCCCAGCAACCCCAGGCGCTCCTTCGTGCGGGTGTAGCGGCGCGCGCGTTCGACATCGACCATGAAAATGTCCTATGCTTGCGAGGACAGACCTACGAGTCGATGATCATAACCGATCGGCCCGCAGATACGGCATTTCGCCGGAAATGCAGCGGTCAATCGGGAATTTGTCGTGGATGTGATACGTTATAGGTATTGCGACCGTCGTGTCGCCGAGTCCGTAGCCGTGCATCCGTGACCGCGACAGTAAACACCCCGGTCTGTCGTGTAGTCCCTGCCTCGTAACTGGAATGAACCGTCACAGAGCTGGAACCGATCCGGCCCGACGAACGTCCTGAAATCGAGCGCGCCGATACTGTTCCCGGTGGTTATGGATTATCCGAATGCAACCTCGACGCGGTTGACAAATCGCGCCGAACAGTGTACGTACAAGGTAGACCCGGCAGGGGGAGCGACGGCCGGGATTTACAAGTCAGTACGTTGAACGTAGTATAGGCAAAGGTGTTTGTGGATTTCTTCACAAACCGGGCTCGTTAGCGATTGACGCGAGAGATAGAGGCTGCTAATCTAGCCAGGTTGTGCGCCAGACTTCCCCGCACACATGGGAGAGCGGGCGCGCAGCATTGAACAGGAATGAAGGGGTCGAATGACCGAACGAGCCGTGCGAGAAACAACCTACAACGATTCTTACGAGCTGGAGAAGCTGGTCGACAAGGCTGAGGTCGGCGAGATCGTCGATGAGTCAGCCGAATTGCTCGATCAGGCGACCAGTGATGCCGTCTATCGCTATTTCCGCGATGTCGGCGGCCACCGGCTGCTCAACCATGAAGAGGAGATCGATCTCTCCACCAAGGTCCAGCGCATGCTGGAAGTCCAGCGCTGGCTGCGCACCGAGGAAGCGCTCGACCGCCACCCGGCCGTCGAAGCCTCGGGCGTGCTGACCGTGCCGATTCCCGGCGTGGACCTGGAGAAGGTCGACCCCAAGGAGCCGACCACGATGCAGAAGGCCTACGTGGTCCTGGCCGAGGGCTACGAGCCTTCCGATGAGATGGTCGAGCAGCTCAAGGCGTACGTCGAGGAGACCGTCGACGCCAACCACGTGCCGGGCGCCATCGAGTTCGTCGATGAGATCCCGCGCCGCAAGCGCGGTGGCATCGACCGCTACGCGCTGAAGGTGATGGAGTTTGGCGAGGGCGCGACGCGCGACGAGCCGATCTCGGTCATCATCGAGCGTGGCCGGATCGCCCGCGAGAAGCTGATCCGCCACAACCTGCGCCTGGTGGTCTCGATCGCCAAGAAGTACCGCTCCAGCGGTCTGCCGCTGATCGACCTGATCCAGGAGGGCAACATCGGCCTGATGACGGCCGTGGAGCGCTATGACCCGACGCTGGGCTACCGCTTCAGCACCTACGCGACCTTCTGGATTCGCCAGGCCATCGGCCGCGCGGTCGCCAACCTGAGCCGCACGATCCGCGTCCCGGTGCACATGCACGACCTGATCTCCAAGGTCCGCCGCACCGAGTCGCAGCTCGAGCAGAAGCTCGGCCGGCCGGCGACCGACCAGGAGATCGCCGAGTTCCTGGAGATGGAAGTCGAGAAGGTCGAGCAGGCCCGCTCGGCGATCCCGCGGACGTCGTCGCTGGACAAGCCGATCGGCGAGGACGGCGAGTCGACCATCGGCGACCTGCTGCCGGACCCGGCCAGCGACCAGGTGGTCGAGGAAGCGGTTTCCAGCGCGATCCGCGACCAGATCCGGCGCTCGCTGGAGAACCTGAGCGAGCGGGAGAAGGGCGTCGTGATGCTGCGCTTCGGCCTCAACGGCCAGCAGCCGCAGACGCTCGCCGAGATCGCCGACCACTACGGCATCAGCCGCGAGCGAGTGCGCCAGATCGAGAAGGAGGCGCTCTCCAAGCTGCGCCGCTCCGACCTGGTCGAGCTCTCGACCGCGGCCTAACCAGCCGACCAACCCACACGAATCGAAGACCGCCCTCTCCGTTTCCGGAGAGGGCGGTTTGCTTTCCTAGTCTGGATACATCACATCGCGTTGAGATAGTTCGCTCGTTCAACCTTCGTAGGGGTGGGTATCCGCCCACTACGATGATGGACAGGCACGTTTCCAGCGTGTGGTCAGGAGATTCACAACGCGGTGTAGCGTTGTCACGCCCCGCGTTGCTCGCAAGCACCAGGGCGTCAGAGCGCGGATCGGTACTGCGACATGGAGATCGCGTATGAGACGGCGGCTCGTGGCAACGTCCGTTGCCCAGGGGTATATGAGATGAGCAACGTGCGCTTTGCACACGAACACCACCTCGGTTCGTATCGCTAACAGCGCGACTCCCGCCCGTTACATCCCTCGATGATGTATCCGCGATCGTTCCCGCGGCGGCTAACCATGTGTATTCCAGCGGGCGCCGGGTTCGCTCAGAATAGGGATACACCGCCAGGTACCGTGGGCGCGGCGTCGGGCTGCGCGCCAGCGCCGCGATGAGCCATCACGTTCCCCCGCCGCAGGGACGCCAGAGACGCATAGAACCGGGAGCGAGAACCATGTCCAGCACGACTACGACCGCCGACGCGAGACCGAGCGAGGAAAAAACGCCGTTGATGACGGTCCTCAAGCGGTTCGGGAAGGAATTCGCCGACGACGACATTCCCGGGCTAGCGGCCGAGGTCGCCTATCACGCCGTCTTCGCCATCCCGGCGATCATGATCCTGCTCGTCCTGATCGGCGCGATCTTCGAGCAGACGACCGACGTCGCCGTGGCCGACCGGCTCAGGGAACTGGTCGACGAGCGCGCGCCGGCAGACACCAAGCAGATCCTCAGAGACCTGATCGACAACGCCATCGCCCAGACGAGCGGCGGGCTGGCGTCGATTGGTGCGCTGTCGGCCGCGGTGATCGCGCTCTGGTCCGGCTCCAACGCCACGGCCACGCTCATGAAGGCTTTCAACCGCGCCTACGACATCGACGAAGACCGCCCGTTCATCAAGAAGAAGGCCGTCGCGATCGGGCTGACCGCCCTGCTGGGCCTGATGATCAACCTGGCGTTCGTGCTGTTCGTCTTCGGCGGAAAGATTGGCCAGTGGGTGGCCGACCGCTTCGGGCTCGGAAATGCGTTCGAGCTCGCGGTGAACATCGGGCGCTGGCCGCTGGGCGTCCTGTTCCTGATGCTGATGCTGGCTGTGCTCTACTACCTCGGCCCGAACGTCGAGCAGTCCTTCCGCTGGATCTCGCCCGGCTCGGTGGCAGCGACGGTGCTCTGGATCGGTCTGGTGCTAGGCTTCTCAATCTACCTGCAGTTCTCCAACCCGGGCAGCGCCTACGGCACGCTCAGCAGCATCCTCGTGTTCCTGTTCTTCCTCTACCTAACCGCGATCGTCCTGCTGATCGGCGCCGAGCTCAACGCAGTGATGGAGAAGCGCTACGACCCGGCGACGGTCAAGGACATCCAGCGCAAGCAGGCTGCCGGCGAAGCCGAGCCGGACGCGCTCCACACGGGTGAGGACGGGCCACCCCCGGCCGAGCGCGAGATCCGGGATCGTCGCCCGGCTCCCGTGCGCGGCGCCGCGCCGGCCTGGCATAGCGAGCGGGCCGCTGGCGGCCACGCAGCAGACGGATCGAGCAGCTGGGGCACGGTCGCCAAAGCCGGCGCGGCCACGGCCGGGGTGATCCTGCTCAGCCGGTTCATCCGCCGCTAGGGCGACTCGACAAGCAAATTCGTGTGTAGAAGCGCAGCACCAGTGTCCGGCTGTAACGAGAGCACCCATCTGCCGTGCTGCAATTCACCTGACCGCGCACTGGAACCGAGCCTGAGCATGTGTCGTGGCGCCACAACGACGCGCGACATGGTGGCTGTGGCCCTAGCGTTCGCAGCCAGACTACGTTGGGGGCCCTCACGCTCAGAGGATACCCGGCGCCGGTCGCTGGGATGGGAAAGAGAGCAGGGAGGCTGGGAGAGAGGGGGGAGCGGCCGATATGGATTCCCGCGGCGGGTGTGCTTCCCAGTTCGGGGTCAGTCGGTTGGGCTTTCAAGAGGAGGATGTGTTCGGAATGCGCCCCACCACGGGATTCCATATCGTCAACTGAGACTCATGCTAGATATGCGCCTCACCTTCGTCTACGTGCCCCGATAGATGCCGACGCCATGCTTCGGGATACAGGCGGCGCGGGGTTGCAGCGGCCGGCGCGATGTGTCCTGAAGTGTGCCCGTGGCGTGTGGATAGGAATGCTGCGCGCCGATAAGTGGTCGGTCATGATAGCGACATCGGCCGGGGCGGATGAGCAGATCATCTCGGGTCCGCTGAGAGTACCCTCACCCACCCCAACGATTCGGAAGCATGCACCCAAGCCATCCTCGAGTGCGAGATGGTTTGCCAGGCTGATGGACTTTTGCGACCTCGCCTGGAGAGGGCGCCGCCCTCGCATCCGTCCCGGCCGCCTTTCAAGCCACCCGGCAACGGCCGCAGCAAATCAAACTAGCGCCCAGGTGACATCGACGGTCACCGAGAATTCGCTCTCTTCGGGGTCGATCGGCACCGGCGAGGGAGCCTCGACGGCCATCATCAGCTTCGCGCTCCGCTCGAAGTGCTCGACCGGAACCGGCTCGTAGGTCGTTTCCCGGATCGAGATGACCTGACCGAGGTTGACGTCGGCCAGCCGGGCCAGTTCGGCGGCCTTGTGGCGGGCGTTCTCGAAGGCCAGCTCGCGCGCGCGGTCGGTATGTGGGGTGGGATCCTCGACGCTGAAAGTCACGCCGTTGATCTCGTTCGCGCCGGCGTTCACGGCGATGGCCAGCACCTCGCCGGTGCGGTCGATCTCGCGCACGGTGATCGAGAGCGCGTGAGCGATCCGGTAGCCGCGGTCCACCCTGCGCCCATCGACGTAGTCGGAGACGGAGCTAACGGAGTAGCGACCCAGCGTGATGTCATCGCGGGCGATGCCGGCGGCCGCGAGCGCCTCGAGCACCTGGTTGACGGCGCGGTTGGCGACCGACATGGCGCCCTCGGGCGTGCGCTCCTGATGGACCACGGACGCGCGAATGTGCCCGAGGTCCGGCGGGACCGCCACCTGGCCGCGGCCCGACACGTTCACGGTGCGCTCGTTCTCGTCCGCCATCGTCGCCCCCTCGCCGGATATGGCCGAAATGTTGCACGCTCACATCGTAGTACGGATCCCGTGACCCGATTCATCAAGCGGCGGAGCTCAGGGACACCCCTTTGCGCCAGCCGCTTGATGAAATCCCGGTCTCGCCGGGTGAATCCGAGGTGTTGAAACGCGTGAGGCGCCCAGGATCGAGGCGCCTCACGTCGGGCTACAGCGAGTTCGGTCGCCGGGATTAGTTGAGTTCCCAGACGACTTGCAGGGTCACGGTGAAGGTCGAGGCGCCCGGGTTGATCGGCACCGGGGACGCGGAGTCCTGAGCCTCGCCGGCGCCATCGCGCCCGACCGGGTACGGCGTGTACGAGTTCTCGGTGACCGAGACGATCTGGCCGAGCGAGCCGTTCGCCAGCCGCGCCAGATCCTCGGCCTTGAGGCGGGCATTCTCGAAGGCGGCCGCGCGGGCCTCATCGAGCGCCGCCGAGGGATCTTCGACCGAGAAGGTGACACTGTGGACTGCGTTCGCGCCAGCGTCGACCGCGGTCGAGAGCAGCGCGCCGGTCTGGTCGATGTCGCGCACGGTGACCGCGAGCTGGTGGCTGACCCGGAACCCGCGCAGGACGGCGGTTTCCTGGCGGTAGTCATACTCCGGCCAGATCGAGAACGCGCCGAGCGTGACGTCATCGCCAGCAACGCCGGCATCGAGCAATGCGGCGCGCACCGCCGCGACGAGCTCATTCGACTCTTCGAGCGCCACGTCCGGATCGTCGTTACTCACCTCGACGCCGACCACGAAGTGGCCGAGATCCGGCGGGACCGACGCTTCGCCGTGACCGGCGACGCTCACCGTGCGGCGCTCGCCCTCGTCGCTCTGCGCCGCCACTTCGGGCTCGCTGTCTTGCATCAGCAGCCCGACGAACACCCCTACCGCCATGACCAGCGCGAGAATCGCCGCGCTGCCCACAATCGACCGTCTGAGCATCGCTCCGGCCCTCCAGGTTCTCTCTCTACGCCCTCGCATGCAGCGTTCCTAGCGCCGTGTCGGCGCGCGGGCCATGCGCGGCAGAATGATGAGCGCGGTGATGAGCAACGCCAGGATCATGACCAGGCTGAACTCGGCGATGCGCCAGAGCCGCCGGCCGGAGCCATCATCGTCGGAGCTCGCGGCTTCGTCGTCGAAGGCGAAGATCTCCGGAGCGGCGGCCTCATCGTCATCGCCCACGGCAGTCGCGGCGGTCGTCCGGGCCGTGTCTCCGGGAGCCTCGTCCTCCAGCGGCTCGCTGCCATCCTCGGCGATGGCGATCTCTGCGGTGGGCACGTCCGGCGGCGGTTCCGAGTCGGCAT
>Ga0079224_100007298_pt1 | contig 14809 bp, 13 predicted proteins | sample Stecom2015_FD_80414 | JGI IMG/M metagenome (GOLD analysis project Ga0079224, IMG submission 80414) | Agricultural soil microbial communities from Utah to study Nitrogen management - Steer compost 2015 | ecosystem: Environmental > Terrestrial > Soil > Agricultural land | place: USA: Utah...
ATGACCAGTTGGCGGCCTACAAGTCTGACCAAGCAGTGGACTATTAGTACACAGATCCACCAGAAGCGCACCGGCGCCACTAGCGGCCGTAAACTTGACGGTGTATCGTACACCACTAGCTCCGGCCGATGTGCTACTCATTTCAATCGATCGGTTTAGCACCTGGGCTGAATTCACCTGGCTGGTGAGCATGATGGTAGCGAGTAGGGTGATTGCAACAAAAACAACGCCAACGAATCGACTGGTTGTTTTTGAGCTTAGATACCTCACTGCGACCTCCCTCTGCTTCGAATTATTACACTGTTCTAGCTACTCCACCTTATAGCTATCACGCTCTTTGAGCATCTTGTTGCGTAAGCTCACCAACTGACTACGCCGCCCCAGCCAAAAGGCCGGAATCAGCAAGACCAGTGAGACTACGGCCGGAATCCACAAAACACGAGTAATTATTACTGGCTCCTCCTCGCTGGTGCGGACAGCCGCTGGGTCAACCTTGCCACTAGATACGGCAATTATCTGCAAAAAGGCCGACACACCATTGGCATCGGTAACGGTAATATTAACCGGATAAATACCAGCCTGCTTATAAACATGATTAATCGTCACCAAGCCGGCTAGCGACTGACTCTTTAGCTCAGCCGTGCTCCCATCGCCCCAGTCTATACTAAAGGCATAAGGACCTGTGCCGCCCGATAGCTGTAGCGGCCAACTCAGCTGTGTGCCGGCTGCTGCCGATCGGCGACCGTAGGAGCTAGTTAGCGTAACCAGCTCACCAAACGCCGTGAAATTAGTGTTACTATATTCAACCGTTGCTATATTAGACCTTGGTCCAGCCTGCTCTAGGTCGTCATATACGATTGCACTTAGCTCGTTGGTACCAGCGAACAGGCTGACCTCTAGACTAAAGCTACCGTTATTACACATGACCGCTCCGACCATAACGTCGTTATTATAAACCTGAACCAACAAACCAGTTGGGCAGATTCCACTAACTCGAATCGGTGACTCCGAGAATGAGGCGCCATTGCCGGGTGTAGTTATTCGGGCTGGTTGCGTTGGCGGTGGCTGAGTCTTGGTAGCCTCAACACCAAACGAACCTGGCTTCGGGTCGGGTGGCGGGATTGGAGTTAGCGCTGAAGCCGGACTCGCTAGCAGCGCTAATCCAAGCAGACACATACTGATAATAATCAGTCGTGTCCACTTGGTGTTAATAGTTACTGTTTGTATCATGCCGGTGACCATCCTTAGCCGCCTATGCGGAAGCCTTACCTGCGTCGACGTGAACTTTTCTTGATCTTGGATCCATATAGTCTGCCGCGTACCGCGTTGACCGTGCGCCAAACTACAAACGTCAGGATTACGATCAGGATGATTACAACTGCAATAAACCACCATGGCAAGTACCAGAATGAGCTGGTCGCAACTATTTCCTGGGTTCGGTTACCGTTCTGGCCATAGAAGGCATTTAACTCAATACTGTATCGACCCGGCCATAGACTCGGGGTTGTACAGGCACTAGTTTGTGAGGCCCGACCCTGAAAGTCGACTTCTTCGGATTCTAGCTTAATACACGAGGTAAAGGTTCGAGTTTGACCAATTAGTGCTAGTGAACTGTTCGGGTTAATGTCATTGATCACCTTTTCCTGGCCAAGCATGTGCTTCAAGGTAATGCTGCCGACAGGCGCCTCAGTCACGTTACCATTGTTTTTAAGCGTATAGGCAATTGCCTCAGGCTTTTCAGTAGCAAACTTGACATACTTGGCTTCGCGACCACCGGGGACGGCTAGGTAGTAAGCGCCTAGTCGCTCTAGTTTAAGGTCTTCCTTAACCTTGCCCGGTATTTGAGTAAACACTAATGTCACACCAGAGGCGCTTAGGCCAACATTACCCTCTTCGGATCCACCAGACGAATAAACAATTGCGCTGTAGTAGCTACCAGCACCGTGGCCCTTAGGGATAGCTACGCTCATGTCTAGAGTTTTGCTAGCATTAGGGGCGATAGTAACGCTCTTAGGCACCTTCAAGAACGGCTTCAAAGACCAAGTGGTCTGCGGCGCGTCCTCAGCCAACATTAGCTTAGGTGTTCCACCGTCGTCATGGAAAGTAAAGTCAACCACTCGCATGGATAGCTCCAGCGGCTCATTGTTATCCAGGTTTCGAATCGTCAGTGTGTCGTTAACTGACTTACCTGGCTCTATTACGTAGTTCTTTTTTGGAACAATACTAAGCGCCGCCGATGAAGCCGCATCAACCGGTGCTGCCGGCATCGCCGAAACTGCAACCATAACGACCGCAACAGCAGCCAGAGCTATGCTTTTAAAGCGTTTCATTTTTCCCTATTTCCTCACGTTTTACTTTAGCTTTAAGTATAAGCGCATTGTACCACTAAAAACGCCCACTGGCTATGTAGTTAACCGTTGTGCTATATACACCAGGCTTGAGGTCACGATGCGAATTCAGGATGTAGCTGACGGTAAACTTTCGCATCAAGCTAACATTAGGCGAATACGCCACCACATCCCCTGATGTGTACTTGTACCTATTGGGCTGCGCGTAATCAGGACTGACGACTGCATTCGTCCAGGCGCCGGATGGATTTGCTCCGACTGCTGGCTGGTCATTTTCAACTAAGTTGATCGCAAACTGATTGGTACCCGGCCGACTCGGCTCTGGTGTGTCCGGCGAATCAATCACATTGGTTCCGGCACTCATTGGGGCACCGCTAGCCGTAATCGCAAAACCACCGCTAGCATTTGTCCCGACCGCCATCTGTGACTGGGCAGTCAGTGTAGTTTGGTCACTCAAGCTACCCATGTCTCGGTAAAAGTTCTGGTTGGTACCAGCGCAACTGTCGTCAACCTCTTCTGCTACACAGAATATAAGCATTGGCGGCACCTGGGTCTGGATAATAATACTCTCAGTCACCTGCCCCCTAATTGATCCAAAGTCTATCTGAGACCCCGTTCCATCCAGGCTGGCGTGACTTCGCAAGCGGATCGCAAAGGCCTGGTTGGTGTCGCTCGGGTTTACGATGTTAGTAAACTTGTAGGAAGACGGCGCAGTGGCTGTAATCGCCTGTGGGCTACGACTAAGCACAATATGGTGATCCGACTGCGAACCAACCGTAAAACCAGTCTCACCGTCTTGCTCGACTAGCGACGCGTTAGACACATCCAGCCCCGGTGGCGGTATGCATGGGTGGTAAGGAATCGGATCGGTGCAAAACAGCATATCCACCGAACCAACCGGCTCTGGGCTCATGTACCTAAACGATATGGTGTATGAGGCTGCTTCACCGGGTATAGTGCTACTCATATACAGGCTACGCTCTTGAAAGCGCATATCAGCCGCGGACACCGGCGAAGCGATGAGCAGCAACAAGAAACAAAGAGCCACCAAAGCCTCACGCCCAATATAGTGCCACACCCCAGTTATGGCATGCAGTCTGTAGTAGCTGCTCTTCATGTATACCACTATACTAAACTGCTAGCGTTATGCGTAGATAGATTACACGACAATAATACCGGCCCCTAACTATAGGGGCCGGTATGCCTACTTAGCTTCTTTACTAAAGTGATTTAGTACTGAGGAGCAGCTAGGTAGTTGATCTTTGTGGTGTAAACACCAGCTGGAGTGTTGGCAGCGATGTTACCGATGTATCGAACCTTTGAGGTAGCACAGCTAACAACTTGGTCGTTGTTCTGAGCAATTACCTCTGGAGTCTCCATGCTGCTTGCAAGGAACTTGAACTCGCCGTTATCGCTAACCTGACCGCCGTTACTACCGACACCGTTACTGATTGGAAGCAAGTTGCCTTCCTCGTCGTAACCACCGTCAGCGTAGTCAGATACGATGTTTAGCGGGTGTATCCAGCTGTCACGTCCTGGCTCTACACCAACCAAGTTAATTGGGTGGTTGGCTGGGAATGGACGAACAGGCTGGCCCTCTTCTTCCTCGTCGTCAAAGTCATCCTGACCAGCATCGATTAGAGCTAGGCCAAACTGTTCGGTGCCAGGCTGGCTGTGTGCCTTGTTAGGCATGTCGGCAATGTGGTCACCAACAGTGTTTCGAAGGGTATCACCTGAGTAGTAAACAGTTGCACCACCAGATGAGTTAGAACTTAGTCGCCAGTACGAGAATACTTCGTGAGCACGGCCAGTTTCTAGTGAGTACTCTGCGTCTTGGTTACCTAGGTTTAGGCGGTTGCCGTTAACAACGTTAATGGCGTCACAAGAACCGTGCTGTACTGCCTGGGTGTCAGGATTCTGTGTTCCAACTGAGAATGACATGGTTTCCAAGACCTTGGTGGTAATGTGAATTGACTCAGTCATAACGTTGGCTACAGTCACACCACCATCAATGATGTTCTCATCTGTGTCCGGAAGCATACCATCTTCGTCGTCGTCAGTACTGTAGGTGTTGATCTTTACGAAGAACTCGTCAGCACCTGGGTTGGTAATGTAAATACTTGAAGATGGGCGGAATACAACCTGAATCTGGTCATTTGAGCCAGACGTAATTCCAGTAGTGTTAACTAGGGTAATGAAGTTGTCCTTACCGGTTAGGTACTGTGAGTGACCTGCGTCCTCAACATTCTTAGCTGACATTGACCAGCCGCTAGTTGGCTGCAGATCACCGTTAGTGTCCTCCAAGAAGACCTGGAACTGACCAGCGCCAGCACCTTCGGTAAACTCACCTACGATCTCTAGGTCGCTGGTTGGGTTCGCTTTAACGTGAGCGGCTGCGTTGCTCTCACCCTCTGCGTTGTTACCTGGTGCCCGGCAAAGGCCAGCAGCAGTTGTACAGTACTGAAGGCTAAGTCCCTTGACAGGATCAGCTGGAGCGGTGCTGTCGCTACTTACCCTAAAGCTAAATGTCTGACCAGTTTTCTTACCGTTAGGACCAGAGCCAGGGGCTGCGTAGCTTTCACCAATCGCGTTTGGCGAACCTTCTGAGTTGCCAGATCCGTCTGTTTCCATGTAACCAGGCGCCGAACTGCTTAGTAGCAAGGAACGCTCAGTCAATGGGTTTAACGCATTAGCAGCAAATACAGATGCCGCCGGTAGTACAGTGGCTGCCGCAAGGGCAACTGCCGCACCGAGCATCGTACCGCGCTGAGCGATAGACTTGAGTGTATACATGTTTGTATATCTCCTGTTTGTTTTATTGATTTTTATCCCTTCCTAAAGGGCTTAGGCGAATAGTACCACAGCTTCGCTAGCTAGCACAAGCATTTTTCCACAACGTTGTGTAATTGGTTGTGGAAATCTTGGTCCACCCCCTAAAAAGCCGGGACTACAAGTGCCGAATAGTCACCTGCGTAGTGTCCAGCTGGGGTCGAGTTCGAGATGTTAACGATAATACTCAGCGTGTACTCGGTCTGGCCCGACTCGACCTCGCTTCGCGCTACCACATCACCACTGACATACTTGAACATATTGGCGATACCGTAGTCCTCGCTGACTTTACCAAAGCCAAACAGACCCGATGGCACCTGAACTGGCTCCTTGCCGACAGCCGGTTCGGTGTTTGCGGTCAGATTAATACCAAACTGCTCAACACCTGGAGTAGCCGCCGTCGGCACACTTAGTGCTTTCAAGCTATGATCATCGTACTTGGGCGGATCACCGACAATTTGCATAATATAACCATCGCTCATATAGCTTCGAACCTTGATGATGGTCGTCTTGGTGGCAGTTGACTCGGTAGTTAAGACACCTAAGTTCGACTCCCCAGGCTCAACGATTACCTCCAGCAGCGGTTCACCGTCGGCAATCGGCCCAAACGAGGCTGAATAGTTAGTGCTACTGGACTGGCCATCACCAAGCTCACCAATGGTCACATCCGAACAATACTGACCGGAGCAGCTATCAAGGCTAGCACCGGAGCCAAACTTAGTTTCACTGGTCTGATAGTTGGGTGAGCGAGAAGTAGTGGCCATAGCGATATTAGCACCAGCAATAGCACTAGTGACAACCGACACTAGCAGCATCAACTTTGCGTATCGCCACCAACTACCTCTTTGCATAAGCTTTATTAAGGTATTATCGCCTACCAAAACCCAAAAAACAACCTGACACTGCCTAACGGCAACCCCTCGCTGCAAATGCTAGCACCTAGGCCTGGTTTATAGTAAGCTTATAGCTAAAGCATTATAAGATAAAGAAAAATCTAATGGATCCAGACAAAAACGAACCCGGCAACCTTGAAGAGCAGGCCAATCAGCCAAACACTAGCCTTGAAACCAGCGAAGATGCTAGCCAGACTGCTCCAGCTGACGCACTCAGCCGCTCACCAGATGAGCTAGAAGATGAGGCTAAGCGCGCTGCCAGCGAGCAACCAGCTATGGCAACCACCGAAACCGTCAAACCACCCTCTAAGCTCAAGCGCTTTTTTAAGCGTGCCAACCTGTACTTTTTGTTCTTCCTAATACTGGTAGTAATCGCAGCTATTATTGCTACCGTCAGCTACCTAAACAGCCAAAAGGCTGCCCCCGAACCCAGCATTGCCTCTCAGGAGCTTACCGAAGAGGCCCTGCAACAGCTATCTAATACCGACGCCTCGGTTGGTGGCGCCTCACAAACACTAACCATTAAGGGTAACGCTATCATCGAAGGCCAAAGCTTGCTGCGTGGCAACTTGAACGTGGCCAATAACTTTCAAAGCGGCGGTAGTATTCAAGGCCCTAGCTTAACTATCTCCGGTGATAGCAACCTAGGCGAAGCCCAAGTAAACAGCCTGCAGGTCGCCAGCAATGTAGCCATCGAAGGCGACACCAGCATGCGCAACCTTAACGTATCGGGTGCCTCATCATTTAGCGGTGCTATTACCGCCTCGCAAATTACCGGCTCCCGCCTAGTAATGAGCGGCAACGCTAGTTTGCAGGTACCTAACCACCTGAGCTTTACCGGCCCCGCACCCAGTCGCAGCATTAATGCTGGCATACTAGGTGTCGGTGGATCAGCTTCAGTTAGCGGCTCGGATACATCTGGCACCGTCAATATTAATACTGGTAACAACCCCAAGGCTGGCTGCTTTGTGCGCATCAATTTCAACCAAGCCTTTGCTGGTCAACCGCGAGTTATCATCAGCCCAGTTGGCAGTGCAGCTGGCCGAACCCAATATTACGTTGACCGCAACCAACAGGGCTTCAGCATCTGCGCCTCGTCGCCAGCCCCAGCCAACCAAGCCTTTGCCTTTGACTACTTTGTAGCCGGCTAAGCTGTACTACTTTGTAGCCGGTTAGACCGTACTTCTTTGTAGTCGGCTAGTGCGACTCGTCTGCTGACCAAGGAGCTTCGTCGCGACTAAACGTCTACAAATACCGATACATGATCGGCCTTAACGTGCATTAGAGCGCGATTTATTTTGATCGACACTATACCCTTATCCGGAGTATCAACCTTTATCTCGCACGGCACCAGCATACACAAAAAGTTTCGGTGACCAGGCAGTATGTCAAAAGGCCCCACGTCATTAACAGCACTTATGCTATGAGCCCTGCCTTCGTAGTAGATGCGAAATGGCGCATACACCTTGGCCGACATTACCGGCTTGGTGGTGCTTAGCTCCGGAGCTGGAGCGGTGCTTTTATCTGACTCATCCATCGCTAGACTTCTTAGGTTCTACTTTGCCGATTATAGCCTCGACACCATTTAGAGTATCCTCGCGGGTGACGTGCTCACCAGGAATGCCAGATACCTTCTCCATGACGTTAAACCGCTGCTTAAAGAACTCGATCAGCTGTTTGGCCTTGCCGTAATCCTCGCGGTCTTCAGCCGATAGCTCACTCTCACCTATAATAGCGATGATACCCTTAAGCGATTCGTGCTTCTGCAGAATAGCCTGGGCTTTAACAGCTAAATTATAGTGCCGCTCGCCGACGATCTCAGGAGTTAGCAGACTGGAGCTAGAGGCGTTAATGTCAACCGACGGTCGGATACCCTGGGCGGCCACGGCTCGGCTAAGCACGATAGTGGAGTCTAGCTCATGCTGGATCATCTGGACGGCCGGGTCAGACAGGTCGTCAGCCGGAACGTAAATTGTCTGCAAGGCTGTAATCGAACCATTTTCGTTACTAGCCAATCGGTCCTGCAGCGCTTTGACGTCTGAGAACACAGTCGGCTGGTAGCCACCTTCGGCTGGGGTTTGGTCAATAATAGTCGACACCTCGTTTCGAGCCTGAATATAGCGATACATATTGTCGGCAAACAGCAAAATGTCTTTTTTACGGTCATCCCTAAAGTATTCGGCCAAAGTAATCGCCGACAGGCCTATCAAACTTCGCTGGACCGGGTTTTCGTTCATCTGCCCAAAGAACATGGCAGTCGTCTTTAGTAGGTCGTTGTCAGCCAGTGTCGTATATAGTTCGTGACCCTCACGAATGCGTTCGCCAATACCAGCAAACATACTAAGCGCCCCGGAGCCGACAGCCACGTTGTGAATCATTTCCATGGTTAGAACGGTCTTACCAACACCGGCACCACCGACAATTCCGATCTTGCGACCCTTTACAAATGGCGTGAAGAAATCAAGCACCTTAATGCCAGTTTCGAGAATTTCGTCTGGGCGGCTCTTTAGGCTGGTCTCTTGAAAAGCTGGCGAGAAAATCGGTCGACGTGGCATTTCTGCGAGCTGCTCTTCGGTCAAAGGTGGCTTACCATCAATCGGGCGCCCCATCGAGTCCCAGACACGACCTACCATGGCGTCTCCGACCGGTATCTCTAGGCTACGACCACTCCGCTTGACCTGATCACCTTTTTGGATGCCGTAATCACCACCGATATTCAAACAGATCGCAACGTCACCACCATCAATCGAACTAACCAGTAGTGGTGATTGCTTTTCATTGTCGACATAGAGCATCTCGTTAACATCAGGCATGCTGCCACTAAACCTAACCCTAATGACAATACCCTTTAGACCGCGGACCTCGCCGACACCTAAGCTGGTTTGATTTACTGATTCACTCACCCTAATTCCTCCGCCGCTCTTACCTTCTTCAATCCTGCTAAACTCTCCTTGAGCCTGGTGTCGATCATGGCTCGTTTGGACCGATTATACTCAGTCCGAAGCTCACTGGCTGTCTCGACTGAACGCTCCTTGGCGGCTGACATCGCCTTGAAGCGACTAGCTACCTGCGCTAAACGGCTATCGTATATAAATTGCGCTATAGTTAAGCGCAAAATCGAATTCTCCAAATAGGCGGCAACTTGATACGAGCCTGGTTCGAATATATAACTCTTTTCGCTAATTAGATCAGTGTGGACTGTATCGAGGTCAGCAACTCGACCGCGGCTAGACACCACTTCGCTCAAGTCCACGTCCTTGATATCCTGTTGCGTTAATGAAACGTAGTTTTGATAAAAAATACGGCTACGAGTGTACTTTTTGATAATATCCATCAACGGATCGACGTTGATATAGTCACCCTCGGGTAAATCAAAGTAATAATCATAGTGCATCCGAGCCTGGCGGAGCTTCAAGGCGCCATGCTGACCGATCACCAAAACATCATGCTCGGTCTCGTTGTAGCGTTCAGAAAATTTACGTATCAACCGCTGATCGATATCACCGCTCAGGCCGGCCTTAGCTGTAATTAAAATCATCAGCTCTTTATCAATCGGCACCTCATCAGCTTGTCGACCAAAATTAAACAGCACATCAACCCGTATCTGCTTGTATATATTCCAAACCTCATCAAAGAATTGGTTCGATATTAGAACTTTGTTTTTTGTCTTAGCAATCTGCATGCTCGATAGGCTTTCCAGTGCCGAAGTTAAGCTCACTACAGTGCGCATTGAGTCTTCTTCGGCTTTGATTTCAAGCGGTCGCCGCATTACTTGCCATCCTCTTTGCTAACTGGCTCAGCCTGCTCGCTCGCCGCCATAGCCTTGGCAGCTTCTTCGGCCTGCCGCTTCTTTTCGGCTTCCATCTTAAGCGCCTTGGCGATTTCGGCTGCCTTCTTTTCGTCGATAGTCGTCACCTCAGTCTTTAGGGCTGCGCTCAACTCTTCGAAGTTTCCCTCAAGCTTATCGTTTTCCTGTAGCTTCGGTGCGTAATCACGAACCTTGGCTTTGAGAGCATCGATGTCAATCACCTCTTCGGGCTTAGCGCCGAGTACAATATCCATCAAAAACTGCTGCTCTACGAAATTATATACCTCGCCAATCTGCTGGTTCATTAGCTGGAACAGCATCTTACCCTTGTCGTAATCAGCTTGCGCCTCAGGGCTAAGTTCAGTTCCAAAGTGAGCGTACTCTTCGGCCGTTCGATAGCCAGATAGGGTCCGGTTTAGGCGGTCGGCTAGTTCCTTTTGGCGCTTGTTTTGGCCAACTCCACCAACTCGAGTAACTGATAGCCCAGTACTAATAGCTGGTCGCATAGTGTCTTTAAATATCTTCTTGTCTAAAATCCATTGACCATCAGTCATCGACATGACGTTGGTTGGAAGGTAGGCCGTGATATCACCACCAGGAGCATAAATAATTGGCAGAATTGTCTGAGTGGCGTGATTGGACGATATCTTACCAGCTCGCTCAACTAGTGAGGAGTGGGTGTAGAACATGTCACCCGGATAGCTATCTCGCCCCGGACTAACACCAGCAATCAATGATATTTCGCGGTAGGCTTGAGCGTGGGCAGTTAGGTCGTCGTATATGACCAGAGTGTCCATGCCTAGCTTTTGCCAGAAATATTCACCGTGTGCGGCACCAATATACGGGGCTAGGTAGGTTAGCACTAGCGACTCAAACATATTGGTAACAATAATGACAGCCTTGTTGAGAGCGCCGTTCTTCTCGAGATCGCCAACCAGCTGAGCTACGTCACGCTGACGCTTAGCAATCAGGACGTAAATAACCGTTACATTGGTGTTCTTCTGATTAATAGCCACCTGAGTGGTTAGCGAAGTCTTACCAACCTTACTGTCTCCCAGTAGCGCCATCCTTTGCCCGCGAGCCAGCGAATAGTTAAGGTCTAGCAGGCTAATGCCGGTTTCGATGGGTGTATCAAGCAACTCGCGTTCGTATAGCATCGGTGCGTCATGGAATATCTCCCAGGTCTGATCAGGCTCAATCGGACCCTTGTCGTCTATCGGCTCACCAAAGGCGTTAATGACCCGGCCAATATACTGCTTACCGACACTTGTGATTAACTCTCGCCTCTCGATCACACAGACCGAGCCGATATGGAGTGGCGTCGGATCCATCTTCATAACGATCACGTAGTCTTCACGGACCTCATGCACATAGCCCCGGGTATCATCATCAAACCGGACCAAAGCATGCACGTTGGTTGGCTGCAAGCCCTTGACCTTGACCATGAACGAATCAATGCCGATAATCTCACCGACGGGATTACCAGCTTGAACTAGCTGTTCAAAGATCCTAGCCTTTTCCACCGAGTGCCTCCAACTGCTTCACCAGCTTATCGTGCTGACCAACCAGAGCTCGCCTAAGGCTAAAGTCATGTACCCGATTGGGGGTACGCACACTAACACCAGCCACCAAGCTCGGCTGCAGACCAACCGTCAGGACGGTCTGCGGGTGGGCTGACTGGCGCAGCCAATCGGCTAGCTTAATTAGACTTTCTCGATCGGCTGTTGATGCAAAGGTCATGTGCACCACCGGAGCTTTGTCCTTTAAAATCCTGAGCTGCCGGATTAAATAACTGCGCTCATTGGTGTCGTCCAGGTCTAAATTATTTAGACGCAAAAACTCCTCGAGCTGCTCCGGTATAACCGGCTGCGCGGCGCGACTTGAATCAACCTTCTCGCGGACTGTTGACGTCGTCAGCTCGTTATCGAGTCGCTCCAGATCAATCAGTAGCCGAGATAAATCAAGCCTGGTAACTAAGCTAGCTGGCAACACAAAATCAGCGTAGGTTTTTTGCTTGGAATCGGTCATAGCTTCATGTCATCCGCAATCACTTGTTTGTTTTGCTGCAGCTGCTCGATTATGCCCGGCAGCTGTGCCTTAACGTCATACTGATCACCTAACGCTTCGAGCAGGTAGTGATCAATGATGCGGGCCATATGTTCGGTAAATGCTCCAACCATCATATCCTTCTGCTGATCAACCGACTTCTGAATCGTATCGCTAAGCTGCTGGTATTGAGACTCCAAGTTGCTGGCACTGGCGCTAAGGGTCTTTAGGGTACTATCCTGCGCCTGGTTGGCGGCATCGATACGAGCCTTGCTCTCTTCGAACACCCGCCTCATGTCGGCCTCAAGCTGCGCCACCGACTGCTCAAGCTTCTCCTTTAGCTGCTTAGACTGCTGACGCGATGACTCAACATTGTCATTCAGCGAACTCATAACCGACTCTTGGGCACTTTGGGTCGATGCCATCCGGGCACGGTTTTCTTCAAAGACAGTGATCATCATCGCCTCCTGGCTAGCAATAGTCTGTTGAAGGGTCTGGCTTAATTGCTGATACTTTTCGTGCAGGGCATGGGCATTACGGTTCAGTGACTGAACCGCCAAATCTTGCGCCTCCCGAGTGACTCGGTCATACTCGGCTAAACGTCGATCAAGATGTCTCGTTAAATCACTGTTAATGCGCGCCACTGTAGCGTCTAGTTGACCGAGCATATACTCCTTCAACCCCTGACTAATACCAGCGATGCTAGCATCGACATCATTCTTGAGATTAGCAGTACTCTTGTCGATTACCTGCCTAAAATACTCGCGACCGTAATTGCGCAGCTCTTCCTTGTAAGTCTCGTCGAATAGATCGGCCGCTAACTGAGCCGCCTCATCTTCAGGCGACTTTTTGTCAGGTTTGGTTTTGAATAATGCCATGTTTATATAGGTCCCACCCTCGTATCAAAGCTTTAGTAGTAAATATACCGCAAAAAGCCCAATTAATAAAATCGCGACACTAGTTAAAATGATTTCGAGCAGGGCTCTAAAGATCGACTTCTTTGACATTGGATTTCGACCAATTGATATGATGCCGCTCTTAACCCCAGAATATAGAATTGCTAGCGCCCCCAAAATACTCATGACCGTTATGCCGAGGCTTAGATATATCCTGACTGGACTAACTTCCTTTTCGGCAATCGCTTGCCCGACCCGCTCGAGCACCTCAGGCACCTTTACTTTGGTGCTCTTTTCGTTTGGATTACTCCTAATATCAATCGTAACCGGAACCTGGCCAAGCTTAACGGTTTTGGTCGGATTACCCTGGTCGTCTTTAAGGCTAGTTGAGCCCAGGTTAATGCCCTTGCCATCAAAACCACCCCCAGCTCGGCCAAACACTGTTGTCTCGTCGGTACCCGCCTTCATGCCAATACCATTTAGTGATGACAAGGCAATATAGTCACCGGCTTCGATTGCCCCACCTTGAGTGCTAACCAGCACGTTATAAGTGCCGGAAACGGCGACAAAAACTTCGTTATCCAAAGATTCGCTCGAGAGGGTAAAAGGTAGCTGGTTACGATCCACCGTAACTCCAAACATATTTTGGTGATTACCCTGAGTAGCTACTTTTACACGGTTAGAGTCTTTGCCAGTTAGCTCAACTATTGTCCCGTTGTCGAGCGGCCTATCGGTAGCATAACCCTGAACGCTACCACCGCCGTAATTAATCGCCCCTGCCGGCAGTGAAATTACATAACTAACAACCAGCAGCACTGTAGCTACCAGGCCCAATATAAACAAAGGTGTTTTGATTGTTTGTTTAGTCTTCATACTAGGGTTTTCTCTTGGCGCAATTATAGCACAACCTTTTTGTGTCCGCCTCGCTTCATGCTGTCTATAAATATACACAGACAATTAAGCCAAAAACAGACAGGAACGCTTGTTCGAAACAGAGTGCTTATGCTACAATAACGCCAAGCTTTTGATGGCACCACACGTCAACGGCAAATAAACATTTATATCTCAAAAAACAGATATAGAAACAAACAATGAATTATATGTGGTGCCACCTCCCCACTAGTCTCGGGTTCCGTCGGGTCCTACACTTTGTAGGACTAATACTGTTTGTTGCTGCGTTTATTACAACGCTTATTTTGCCGCAAGTTCAGGCAGCACCAAGCACCACCAAGACGGTTAATTTTCAGGGTCGGCTAAAGACAGCAGCCGGGGCCGTTGTTCCTGATGGGCACTACAATATCCAGTTCAAAATCTATCAAGGCGGCTCCGGTACTGCAGCTGGCAATCCCGGCGGTAGCCTGAGCTGGGCCGAAGACTATATCAACAACTACGGCAACGGTGGCGTTAGAGTCAAAAACGGACTCTTCTCGGTCAACCTCGGAAGTGTTAACCCATTTGGATCAAGTGTCGACTGGAACCACGACACCCTATGGTTATCAATGAATGTAGCCGGCAGCAGTCCGGCTTGTACTGCGTTTGGTAGCGCACCATGTCAGGCTGATGGTGAAATGCTACCGATGACTCGGATCACCGCCACCCCGTACGCCATCAATGCCGGTGCCGTTGGCGGCAAAACCGCCGACAATCTAGTCCAGCTTGGACAGGGTATACAAACAGACTCTAACACCGGTAGTAGCATTGCAATAAATAAACTGGGCGCCGGCAATCTAGTGCAACTCCAGTCAAGCGGTGTCGACGCCTTCACCATTAACAACACCGGCAGTATTACCCTCGGCTCAGTCGCTGATCAATCTATTTCAGTTGCTACCAGTTTCGCGGACTCAGGCAAATCGCTGACTATCGCAGCCGGCAACGCTGGGCTCGGCACTGACCTTACTGGAGGCGACCTAACGCTTCAGGCCGGTGCGGGCGACGGTGCCGGAGAGAGTGGCAGCGTAATCGTCCGATCAAACGGCTACGATAGTGCGA
>Ga0079224_100007299_pt1 | contig 14809 bp, 13 predicted proteins | sample Stecom2015_FD_80414 | JGI IMG/M metagenome (GOLD analysis project Ga0079224, IMG submission 80414) | Agricultural soil microbial communities from Utah to study Nitrogen management - Steer compost 2015 | ecosystem: Environmental > Terrestrial > Soil > Agricultural land | place: USA: Utah...
CCAACCATGAACCACCGGTAGTTTGTCCTAAATAAGCCAAAAGAGACTCTTTATGCTCATCAAGCTCAATTACCGGAATTATAGTAATAAGTATAATAGCAATAACAGGATTGAAGAAACTTACTATAGCCCACATATTGCGAAGCGTTTTCCTGAAAACTCCCGGTTGTTGCTCTTCCACAAAGTTTGCCGAACTCTCAAACCCCGAGATACCCAGCATTGCTGCCGTGAAGCCCAAAAATAATGTATAAGCAATACCTTGCGGGTGTGAAGGTAGTTTCCAGTTTATAGAAAAGGTTGCGGTACCGTGATTAAGTATAAAAAATAGCGCAGTACCGACCAATAATGTTAATGATATTAAGTGTATTATAAAAATAAATACGGCTACTGCTGCTGATTCCCCTATACCTACAATAGCTATACATGTAAATATAAGCAATACTATTGCCGTAGCAATTTGTACATTGAGACCGGTAAAGATATTATGAAGATAATGCATAGCTTCACTGGCAGATATGACCGCTGTTGCCATGTATGATAGTACCGTTAATATAGCCGCTATAGATGCAATACGTTTACTGGAAGTGTTAAGCAAAACGTTATAAGCACCTCCGTTTAAGGGTAATGCTCCTACAACTTCTCCATATATTTTTCTAAACATAAACAATACTACTGCAACAACAAGTAACGAAATCCAGGCATACTGACCTGCATAACCAATAGTAAGTGCCGATACATATAAACAGGAAGAGCTAATATCGTTACCACAAATAGCTGTTGCCTGTAACTCATTTAGCTTGTGCACTATTTTATCTTTCATAGTAAGGTTAAATTATATTCAAAAAGTAGGGTTAAATTACAGCTTCATAAATTTTAATCGAAGTAAATTAACAAAAAAATACGCATTGTTTAAAAACTGTTTTCCTTAAAACAGAAAAAGTCCCCGTAAAACGGGGACTTTTTTATCTATAAAATGATTATGCTTTAATACTGATTATGGCAAGCTGTTTAGCATATTAATAACATCTGCCTGTGTAGCCGTTACCAGAGATCCTGCATTAACAACATAAACGCCATTAGGTGTTATAGTAATTGTTTGTACTGCATAAATCCACTGACCGCCCTGCCCTGATGCAAAAATAATATGGCATTGTTCTCCTACTGGTAACAGATTATATGTTTCTCCAAAAAGTTGTGTTCCCTGATCGTAATGATCTAATGAAACTAACATATTTTGCTGACCTTCAAAAGCAAGATAAACTTTTGAGTTAGTATCATCAAAACCATTTGGCACATCAACAAAAATAGTAGTTTTTTCGTTTGGATACTCAGCAAGTTTATCAATATTACACCATCCGAATTCTCTCAATTTAAGTATATACTCTCCGTTTTCAACAGGGACATCCTTATCTCCTTCACCGTTATCATCATCACCATCACCAGCTTCATCCTCATCCCAGGTAACATCGCCTTCATCATCGCTGTTACCGTCACCATCAGTATCTTCCTGATCTCCTGTCCATGAAGTCATATCCTCATCAGGCTCACCCCCGGTAAGCTCTGCCGGTACTTCAAGTTGGTATTCTGCACCTTCGTCAATATTCTCACCTTCTTCGGTTGTCATATTAACATAAAACTCTCCACCTGAGATAAGTGGCTGTGGCCTTGTATCATCTTCAGACTGTGGCTGATTTGTTAAACCAGATGTGGTTTTGTTTGCTGTCAGCATGGCGCCTCTGCCAAAAACTTCAACATACTCAACTACAACCGGCCCAAAATAAGGTTGTCCGCCTACTTTTAATGTGGCAGTTTTTACCCTAATCTTCACGCCGCTTTTTACCTCTACTAAAGCTTCTTCACCATTAGCTTCAAAAACAAATTTTTGTTTTAGATCTTTCATAGCGTTTGCCTGTAAATTGGCAATAGAATACTCTTCTGATGCTTTAAGCGTAAAATCGTTTGTGTTTTGGTTTTCATCTTTGCTACATGCCGCAAACACCAGTGCTGCACAAGCGCCCAAAATAAATAATTTGGTTTTCATAAAAAGTAATAATTAATTGGTTAGACATTAAGCAGTTATGGTTTGTTTTTAACCGCTTGTCTAAGTTAGTTTTACAAGCAACCATTTAGTTATAAATCAATTAGTTATCGATATAATTAAACTTTTTATCTATTAAAATCACCTTTTGTTATATATTCGACAATGCTTAAATGTTAATAAAATACTAATTTTATTATTTTTAGCCATTTTTAAAACTCCAAAATAGAATATATTGATTCATTTTATTAAAAAAACAAAAATAAAACAACTATATGCAGTTCATCTATATTTATAAACAACACATAGATATATTTTGTTCCTTAATACTGAATATTCTATTTTTGAAGAAAGTAAATTAAAGCCTATTGCCTATAGTAAAAACAAAACATAAGATGTTTCTTACTATTTTTGCATACATATAAACTTGTATGTAAAGATGACCTCCTGCCACTACTACCTTAATGCTATATAAAATACCGGAGTATAGCTTTTAAACCTAAACCAATCCCACACCTAACTATGAAACAAATTATTACCGCAATAGTAGATGACGACAATTTAGTCTCCAAACTTCTTGAAAGTTATCTTAATAATCAGGAAAACATAGTTGTTAATTTCACAGCAGAAAACGGCAACGAGCTCTTATTAAAACTTAAAGAGTCTTCAAAACTGCCCGATGTAGTACTTTTAGACCTTAAGATGAAAGAAATGGACGGTACTGAAATTACCCGTATACTAAAATCACATTATCCGTCTATTAAAATTATGGTGATGTCTTCTCATTATCAAAAAACCTTTTTAGACTTTATGATAAAAAGCGGCGTGGCTGCATTTATTCCGAAAGGTATTTCACCCACTTTACTTATTAAGGCTATAGAAACTGTTCATAAAAACGGAGTATATTTTCTTGATGATCAAATAACTAATATCAAAGAGGAAATACATGATAAAGAAGAACTTTCTATACTAGAAGATGATAAACTATTAACAGAGAGGGAAAAAGAGATATTACGACTTATATCTATGCAAAAAACTGCAAAAGAAATAGGTGAAATACTTACCATAACTCCCAGAACAGTTGAAGGACATAAAAACAATATTTTTATTAAAACCGGAACCAAAAACATTGCCGGACTTGTTATTTATGCTATACAGCACCATATAGTAACGACCGAAGAGCTACCTCTTATATAAAATATTTAAAGCAAAAAAGCGGACTAAATAGTCCGCTTTTTTATTCAACTCAGATTATAAAACTACTCGATCATTAGTTTTTTAGTTTGTTTTTTACCGTCTGTCGTCAGTGTAACAAAGTACATTCCCGGTGTTAAAGCAGACACATCAAAACTGTTTTCGCTATTGCTAATATTTTTAGCAAGTACAATTTTGCCCGAAATATCACTTACCGATATAGTAACAGAATTAGCAACTGAATCACCAAAAGTAATACTTACAATATTTTTGGCCGGGTTTGGGTATAATGCAAACTGATTAATGATGTTATCTCCCAGTCCCATTATCGACTGAATTTCGGTAGTGGCAGTATTGGTAACAATGGCCTCATTAAAGTCAAAGTAAATAGAAGCTGTTGCTTCAAAAATATCACCTACCTCAGCACCAGCTTTAGGTTTAATCCTGTAAGCAATATAACCATGACTTTCCGGCTCATTTACCTCTTCACCAGGTAAGTTTATGTTGTCAAAAATAAACTGAACTGTATTATTCTCCATCTCCACCCTATAATCGTGGCTGGCTGATAATGGTTGTAAAGTTTCCCAGTCTAACTTATCGTCAAGAACATCTTCAATCCTTACATTGATAGCATCGGCGTTACCTGTGTTTTGAAAACGTATATAGTAATTAAGATAACCGTCGGCCTGCTCTTCGGTAATATAGTCACCTTCACGGCACGCTATATCATTGGGATCATAAGAGTTAACGGCTATAAGGGTTAACACATCCTCGTTATTAGACATGTCAATATCATCACCATCTGTAGTAACATTTGCTGTAAATATAACTTCGTCACCAAGATTAACTGTAGGTGGCTGTTCTACTAAAAATTCCATATAATAAACAAGGTATTGTGCTCCTTGCAGTCCGCTATAATTTGCAGATAATGTATTACCGGACTGTGACATACCAGGTACAGAATTTACAAAACTTACCAAAGAATCGTCAAACTCAAGTGAAACGGTACCATTTGCAGTAGTATTACCTAAATTATGTACTACCATATACCCATACATTGGGAATCCCGGTCTTGGTGCCTGCATAATTAAATAAACACTTACGTCATCAAAAGGTTCTGGTGATTCAAGGCAAAAATAAATATCCTCAAATACACCTGGTGCAGTAAGCTGATAAGATATAGGCTCAGCGACATAAGTATAAACGCCCTGTCCCAGTACACTTATTTCATTAACACCGTCGGGAACGTTATAAAATGTATAATGGCCATTTTCATCTGTATAGGTATAAAAAACATCATTATCATGAATCATCCTCACCATTACGTTTGCCGCCGGTGGCCCGTCAATACAGCCAAAGTCAGCCATGTCTCCAAATCGCAAATCACCCGACACAGTGCTGTCTGTACATTCTATTTCAGATAAATAAATAACAACCAATGTATAACATCCTGAGATGTTGTCTTCTATTCTTACCCAAATCATTTCAATTTCATCGGGATTCCATTCAAACGCGTCAGGATTGGCTAAGGCATTTGTCCCCATTTCAGAATCGGTAGCTCCTAAATAATAACTAAAGCTATACCCCGCATTATCCAGAATTTCACCTTCCTTACTTGTTAAATCAACAGTATAAGTAGTGGCATTTTCATCTAGGCAAACTATCAGATCTGAAGGCTCACTGGCAGGAATACTTTGCCATGAGGAAATAATAAGGTTAAACGAGGTAACATCATAAGTATTTACATCTTCCATACTGGTTAAACGCGCATAAACAATAGAGGTCATCTCATTAGGGACATACGATTGGGGAATATCAATTGGGTTAGTGTTAGCTTCAGCTTCTGTTTCTGTTTCAAAATAAGCTACGGTATAATCGTTAGGAGAATAGTTTCCTAAAATAGTAACATCCTGCTGAGTTAGGTCAAATACTTCATTACTACATTGTATTATATCAGGCGGCTGGGTTGCTACTACTTGAGTAAAACCATTAACTCCGATAAAAAACAATAAGGTTAGAAAAAATAATTTTCGTTTCATAACATTGTTGGGTTTGGTTAAAATTTCATTTTTTTTTCAAAAAATCAGCTGATATATTAACAAAACAACTAAAAACTTAAATCCCCTACTTTAAAATCTAATTTAATTTTATACCCTACTTACAATAAGGCAGTAGTTAACTTTTATAACTATCTTTGCACAAAATAAAATGTAATGACCACATTTCACGATCTCGATTTACCTAAATCGCTTCAAAAAGCATTAGACGAACTTGGGTTTGAAAACCCTACTCCTATTCAGGTAAAATCGATGCCTGTTATACTATCGGGCCGCGATATGATGGGTATTGCACAAACCGGTACCGGTAAAACTTTTGCTTACCTGCTTCCCGTTTTAAAACAATGGAAATTTGCCCCTACAGATACTCCCCGTGTAGTAGTAATAGTACCTACCCGTGAGCTTGTTGTACAGGTAGTTGAAGAAGTAGAGAAGCTTACAAAGTACATGTCTGTACGTGCATTGGGTGTATATGGTGGCACTAACATTAATACACAGAAAAACTTAGTGTATCAGGGTGTAGATATTTTAGTAGGTACACCTGGTAGGTTAATGGATCTTGCACTTGATAATGTGGTTCGTTTTGATAACCTGCAAAAGCTTATCATCGATGAGTTTGACGAGATACTTAACCTTGGATTCCGTTTTCAGGTTACCTCTATCCTTTCCATGATGAAACAAAAAAGGCAAAACATACTCTTCTCGGCTACAATGACCGATGATGTGGATGAAATGCTTGATGAATTTTTTGATTTCCCCGAAGAGGTTTCACTGGCAGCATCGGGTACGCCGCTTGAAAAAATACAACAGCTTGGTTACCGTGTACCTAACTTCCTTACCAAAATAAATGTATTAAAGCGTTTATTGGAAGTGGATGAAAACATGAGCCGCATACTGGTATTTGTGAACAATAAAAAAACAGCCGATATTTTAATGGAGCAGCTTGAAGAAGCTTTCCCTGAGCAGTTTGGCGTTATCCATTCTAACAAGTCACAAAACTACAGGCTTAATACCATGGCTACTTTCCAGAAAGGTAACCTTAGAGGTATAGTTACTACCGATGTTATGGCGCGTGGTTTGGATATATCTGATGTTACCCATGTTATCAATATGGAATTCCCTGAGGTGGAAGAGCAATACATTCACCGTATAGGTCGTACGGGTCGTGCCGATAAAACCGGTATAGCTATAAGTTTTATAACCCCTAAAGAAGAGGAACTGCTTATTGAAACCGAACTCTTAATGGAAAAGGAGATTGAAATGCTCCCTATGCCGGAAGATATTGAGGTGGCAGAAAGACTTCTTGAATTTGAAAAAGACAAAAAGAAAATAAAATTCCTTTTAAAGAAACCTAAGCTGGAAGGCGGAGCTGCTTATCATGATAAGAAGGATAAAAATAAAAAGGTTAACCTTGGTGGTCCGGGGAAAAGAAACCCCAGAAAAACAAAACCACGTAACAGGGCTGCAGAAAAGAAAAAGTCACAAAAAAAGAAAAGAGGGAAATAATCCCTCTTTCTTTTTTTATATCTCTTATAACTTATTTTGCTGCTGTAAATACTAAACATACCGGTGAGCAAAGTTCAATACATTTTTCCGTGTCGGTTAGCATACCTGTCGTTCTATCCCTTTTAAAAATAATTACATCATTGCTAATTTGGTTAGCAACAAGCAGGTAATCCTCTTTAGGGCCAAAGGCAAAATTTCTTGGTCCTATTCCTTCGGTAGTGGCTTGTTGTACTAGGTTTATCTTTCCGTTAGCATGTACCCTAAACACAGAAATAGTATTGGCATCTCCCCTGTTTGTCGCATATAAAAACTTACCGTCATGTGATATATGAATATCGGCAGCTCCGGTTTGACCTGTAAAATACGGAGTTACAATTGTACTTTCCTGTACCTTTTCAATTTTACCTTTTACATAGCTAAAAACGGTTAAAGTACCGTCCAGCTCCTGTAATACATAAAAGAAAACATTGTTGGGGCTAAATACCAAATGTCTCGGTCCGCTTCCCTTTTTAACCTCTACTGCATCGGCTAATACTAGTATTTTACTACCATCGGTAGCGTTTTTATTGTATTTATAAACAGATATCTTATCAGTACCTAAGTCATTGGCAAAAACATAGTTTTTATCTGGTGAAAAGTAAACCATGTGCACATGAGGACCTTCCTGACGGTCTTTATTAATACCGCTACCACTGTGCTTTATTACCTGTTTGGCTTTTGTAAGTCCGCCATGCTTATCCTTACCAAAAACCGCTATAGTACCTCCGGTATAATTGGCAACAATAACATGCTTATCATCATTAATTATATAGCATGGATCGGCTCCTTTAGAATCCTTTTTATTAATAAATTCAATCTCTCCGCTTGAAGCCGTGTAGTTAAAGGCACTTACAGTACTTTCCTCTCCGTTTTCGTTAACACTGTATAAAAATTTATTATCGGCAGAAACCGTTACATAACTAGGATTAATAACTCCTTCAGAACTGTTTTTTAAAGTAGCTTCATCTGTTTTTGTATTAAAATCATAAACATAAATCCCTTCGCTTTCGCAGGCATTGGTATAGGTTCCTATAATCAGGTTGTAATTGTCCTGTGCATGTAAACTAATGCATCCTAACAAAATAAGTAATCGGGTAATTTTCATGAGTGCAAATTAATGATAACAAAAATAGGGTATTTAAATATTATGTGAAATTTATACTGTAGTTATGCACTTTCATTTAGAATAAAAATTTGTATTTTTGACAAACTTTCAACTAAATGCAGTTCAAACATCCGGAAATCCTTTACTTCTTATTCCTATTGGTAATCCCTATTCTGGTACACTTGTTCCAGCTGCGACGCTTTCAGAAAGAGTACTTTACAAACGTACGTTTCCTCAAGGAACTCAACATGCAAACCCGCAAGAGTTCTAAAATCAAGAAATGGCTTTTACTTTTTACAAGGCTGTTATTACTTGCCTGCCTTATCCTTGCTTTTGCACAACCATTTTTCAAAGCCAGCGACGATAACAACAAGAGTAACGAAATGGTTATCCTGCTGGACAATTCCTTTTCCATGCAGGCCAAAGGCAGTAAAGGTGAACTGCTTAAAAGAGCCGTACAGGATATACTGGAAAACACCCCCGAAGATCAGCAGTTTTCCCTTATAACACCAACAAATGCTTACTGGGATACCGATGTTAAATCCATACAAAAAGAGTTACAGAATATTAATTACGGTTCGGTACCTTTTAATCCTGATTTCCTGATTACAAAAGCCGAGACAAAAAAGCCTAACACAGGTAAGGATATAGTGGTTATTACCGATGCAGTTAACCTTGAAAGCCAGAGCATAAGTAAACTTGACCCAAAATCTCCCGTCTACTTTATATTGCCTGAAGCACAAAACAAAAACAACGTGGCGGTAGATAGTGTATACATATACCAAACACTGGAAAATTTCTATGAGATTGCAGTTGACCTAAAAGCAAACGGAACGGTTAACGATGAAACTTCTGTAGCGCTATATAACGGTAAAGAGCTCACAGCAAAAACACTGGTTACTTTTGATCAGCCATCAAAAACACTAAACTTTACCATCCCTAAAAAAGATTTTCATGGTTATGTATCGGTAACAGATAACAGCCTTGCTTATGATAACGAATACTATTTCAGTATCTCAAAACCCGAAAAATCAAATGTTCTGGTTATTGGTGATGAAGAGAAAAACAAATTCCTTTCGCGCATTTATACTGACGATGATTTTGTATTCAACTCAGTACAGCCCGGCAGTGTAGACTATAACAGCCTTGAAAAACAGGATGCTATTATACTTAATGAACTGAATGAGACTCCACAGGCACTTATCACAACATTAAAATCGATTTACGAAAAAGGAGGTAATATTATTATAATCCCTTCGGCAGAAGCATCTGTACAAAGCCTTAATAACCTTATGGCTGCTTTTGGTAATGTATCACTTCTTACCCTTAACAACAATGAAAGGCAAATAACCAAAATATCATTTAGCCATCCGTTATACCAAACCGTATTTGAAAGGCAAATTAAAAACTTCCAGTACCCTAAGGTAAATAACTCATTTACTATTAAAGGAACTGCACTACCGGTACTATCGTATGCCGATCAGACTCCGTTTCTGGCATCGTTAACTAACAGGCTGGGTAATGTATACCTGTTCTCTGCTCCTATAAACAAACAGAATACTAATTTCCAAAACTCTCCGCTTATTGTGCCTACCTTTTATAACATGGCTCAAAACAATAACAAAACCGGAGTTTTTGCATACAAAATAGGAGAAAATCAAAACCTTATTATTGATGCGCTGCTGTCTAAAGATGAAGTGGTAACCGTGAAGAACGATGTAAGCGACTTTATACCAATGCAGCAAATACTAAACAATAAGATAAAACTGTCGTTTGGTGATTATCCCGAAACTGCAGGGAACTACAGTGTGGTAAAAAACGAAAATATTTTAAAGAACATCAGTTTTAACTACCCAAGGACAGAAAGCGACCTAAACCTGCAAAACAGCAACATTGTAAAAGACTATACAAAAACAGATTCTGTTTCAACCGTATACAACGATATTAAATCACTAAGGACTGCCAGCGAATTATGGAAATGGTTTATTATTGGCGCGCTGGTATTCCTGTTACTTGAACTCTTTATCCAAAAATTTGTAAAATGAACCTGATCTTTAAAAACGCTACCATTATTGATAAAAACAGCAAATTCAACAATCAGGCTGTTGATATTAAAGTAGAAAATGGTGTAATAACTAAAATAGCTAAAGATATTGCCGAAGAAGCAAATTTTGAAGTTATACAGCTGGATAACCTTCACGTTTCACGCGGATGGTTTGACAGTTCTGTAAGCCTTGGCGAACCTGGTTATGAGGATAGGGAAACTATTAAAAACGGACTTAACGTAGCTGCACGCAGTGGTTTTACAAACATAGCCCTACAGCCTAACGTAAACCCTATTGCCGATACTCAGGCAGATATAAGCTTTTTATTAAGCAAAGGGCATAATGCTGCTACATCATTACACCCTATAGGTGCGCTTACAAAAAATAGCGAAGGACTTGATATCGCCGAACTTTTTGATATGCAAAATGCCGGAGCCGTTGCTTTTGGCGATTATAATAAAGACCTGCCTGATGCAAACCTATTAAAGATTGCTCTACAGTATGCTCAGGATTTTGACGGACTGGTAATTACTTTTTGTCAGGACAGCAAAATTAAAGGTAAAGGTGTGGTACACGAAGGGCTTGTCAGTACCCGTTTAGGATTAAAAGGTATACCTGCCCTAGCCGAAGAATTACAGGTAGCACGCAACCTGTATCTGTTAGAATATACAGGTGGTAAAATGCATATCCCTACCGTATCTACAGGAAAATCGGTACAACTTATAAGAGAGGCTAAAGCAAAAGGATTAAATGTAACTTGTAGTGTTGCTGTGCATCACCTTGTACTTACCGATGACACTCTGGTTAACTTTGACACCCGTTACAAAGTAGCTCCGCCATTACGGCCTGAAAATGAAAGAAAAGCTCTTATAGAGGGAGTACTTGACGGAACTATAGACATGATTACCAGTGACCATAATCCTCTTGACATCGAGTTAAAGAAAATGGAGTTTGATATGGCTAAAAACGGTACTATAGGACTGGAAACTGCTTTTGGAGTACTTGCCAATGTACTACCGGTTGATGTTATTGTTGAAAAACTTACTGCCGGTAAAAGCGTATTTAAAATTGAAGACCACGCTATGGAAGAAGGCGCAACAGCATCGTTCACCCTATTTACTACCGAAGGAAACCATACCTTTACTAAAGCTGATATCCTTTCAAAATCTAAAAACTCTGCTTTCTTAGGCCAGGAGTTAAAAGGTAAGGCATATGGTGTATACCACAATGGAAAACTAATTTTAAACGAATAGCATTATGAAGTCATCTGTCCGTTTTCTAATCACCGCTTTTTGTGCGTTAACAATATGTTCCTGCCAAAAGGCAAAAGAAACTATTAATAAAGGCGGAGAAGCTGTTGGAGAAACTGCTACCGAATTTATTGAAGGGGTTAGTGAAGGTGTTGACAGGACTTTAGAGTGTAAAATCAGCCTGTCTGAAAAACTTATTAATGAAGGTATTAAAACCGGTAAGTTTTACATAGAAGACGAAGGCAAAAGTAAAGACAATAAACTGGTAATTTATATTATTACCGAAAAAGCGCTTAATGATACACTTACCTTTACCGTAAAAGACAAAAAAGGTGTTGAGTTTGGCCGTAAAAAACTAGTTCTTAATGCAAAGGCCGGAGATGCATCTTACTATGATGTGGTGTTTGATGCACGAACAGATATAGAAGCAAAAAGTACAATAGAAATATATTAAAATGAATACCCAAACTGATAACAGTAATAATAAAATATTTGCCATAGTAAGCTACTTGCATATTATAGGTGCAATTATTTCACTGGTAATGAATATGGAAAAAAAAGATCCTTTTGTATCTTTCCATATACGCCAGGGACTTGGTTTAACATTGCTTTCCATGGCTATAGGCACTATGGTTAGCGGATTTGACAACTGGCTTGTTTCCGGTCCGTTTTACATATTTTTCTTTATACTATGGATATACGGTATTATAGGAGCTATTCAGGGACAAATGTATGTTATTCCTGTAATTGGTCCTTTTTTCCAAAAACTATTTAAAAGCATTTAATCAATGAGTAACTCATTATACTATTTAATACGGGAACCTAAAGTAAAACAGGAAAAGAATCCTTTAATACTGTTACTACACGGTTACGGTAGTAATGAAGAAGATTTGTTCTCGTTTGCAGGGCAGCTTCCGGAAGAGTATTATATCATCTCGGCAAGAGCACCATACCACATCCCTCCTTACGGAAATGCATGGTATGCTATTAATTTTGATTCGGATATGAATAAATTTTCCGATGATAATCAGGCAATAGAATCAAGGGAACTTATCGTTAAGTTTATTGACGAGCTTATAGACCAGTACCCTATTGATGCCCAAAAAGTAACCCTGCTTGGGTTTAGCCAGGGAGCTATATTAAGCTATTCCATAGCACTAACCTATCCTGAAAAAATTGACCGTGTTGTAGCCCTTAGCGGATACCTTAACATGGATATTATAGACAAAGGTTTTAATACTAACGATATCTCTAAGCTACGCTTCTTTATTTCTCACGGAGTGGTAGATCAGGTTATCCCTGTTGACTGGGCACGTAAAGCACCGGAGGTTTTAAAAGACCTTAAACTGGATGTGGAATATCACGAATACCCTGTAGGGCATGGTGTAACACCACAAAACTTTTACGACCTGTTAAGTTGGATAAACAAGACAAATTAATATTAAAAAAGGCGGTTTTAAAAACCGCCTTTTTTAATGTCTTACTGTATTAGCTTTGGGCATTATCATCGCCCGTTACTCTTTTCTCCTCTATAAGCGCTCCGGCATAAAGCGGACTGCCTTCTTTAGACAGAGTATAATCTTTTTTTACTTCAAGCATCCAGTTGTCTGCTTTGTAAATACCTTCTTCCGTTTTGGAAAGCAGGAATGTTTTTGACGAGTCGGGTAAAAAAACCTCTACTACACTCTGGTCATCGTTAAAAACTACAAAAGCACTATACGCGGTTCCTGTGTCCTTCAGTTCCTGTACAGGGTTAAGCCTGTATCCTTCATCATAAGCCCTTATACATTCTTTTTTTAATAACGACCACCGGTATCCGGCAGAAGTAACACAACCTTTAGCATCTTTATCGTTACCAATAACCACCTTTTTTACAGGTTCTGCCTCAGGCTCCTCACCACGATCTTTCATCATCTGCTCACAGGAAATTAAACTCATCCCCGCCAGCAACAGTGGCAATAACTTTTTCATTCGTTTTTATTTGATAACTCTAAAATACGAAAAAATTAATTATTCGCATGTAAAAGTGTTTCGGCAGGCTCAAATGTTATACTACCATCTTCCTCTACAAAATATTTGACTATAGATTCACCGTGTAGAGTTCCGTTACTAAAATCAATTATTACCCAACGATTGTTAAGTATCCTGTAATTATTAACTAAAAAAGGACTCCCTATTTGCGGATAGTTAACCAAAGGGTTACCTCCTGCCTTTGCATTACCCGCATAAATAGCGTCTCTTATTGCAATTTGAATTTTCTGTAAGTCCTTATCTCCAAAATATAATTGCGCAGCTTCATTTTGATCAAGTGTAAAATAGTTGGCCTTATACAGGTTATCCTCATTTGCCGTTACAGAATCTTTTAAAGCCTGTACTCTACCCTCCAGAGCTTCAATATTTGTAGTTTGAAACTTATCTTTATTGGTAAAATACATATAAGTAAAAACATTAATAAGTAACGAAAAAATAAACAGGTATAAAAAAAGGTTCTTTTTCATAATATAGTTAAATGGTTATCTGTAAGTTATCGTAAGCCAAGAAAACGTTTTGAGGCAATTTTGCCTGTATCTCCTCATGCAAACCCATAAGATGGCTTATATGTGTGAGGTAAGCTTTTTGAGGTTTTATTTCATCAATAAACTGTAAAGCTTCTTCCAGGTTAAAATGAGTAGGATGTTGGGTTTCCCTTAGTGCATTTACCACCAGTACTTTTAAACCTTTAAGCTTTTCCTTCTCTTCAGGCTCTACGGTTTTCACATCGGTTAAGTAAGCAAAATCATCAATACGGTAACCAAAAACCTGTAAACTGCCATGCATTATATTTACAGGAATAACGGTTTTGTTACCTATAGTAAATGGCTCATTATTTACAACAATATGCTCTTTAACAGATGGTGCTCCGGGGTATTTATTTTCTTTTTCAAAAATATAGTCAAACCGTTTTTCAAGTTCGCTAAGTACCCTATTATGGGCATATATGGCTATATCTCCCTGCCTGAAGAAAAAAGGCCTTATATCGTCAAGTCCTGCGGTATGATCGGCATGTTCATGTGTAAACAGTATACCGTCCAGCCTGTTACAGCCACAGGTAAGCATTTGCTGCCTGAAATCAGGGCCGCAATCAATCACAAAAGAGGAATCGTCCCACTGTATCCAAACGGATACTCGCAGACGCTTATCTTTAGGATCATCACTTTGGCAAACAGCATCAGTACACCCTATAACCGGTATGCCCTGCGATGTTCCTGTCCCTAAAAACCATACTTTAATCACACATTAAATTTTTACAAAAATAGGATTTATCTTTTATTAAAAGTCCTGTTTTTCCTAACTTTGCAAATATCATTGCACTTCCATGAAATTAAAAGATTCTGATATCACTCTGAAAGGAGACAAAATTATAGAGCACGTACCTTCCATAAAGGACAAGGCTCTAAGGATTAACCTAAACGAGAACATATACGGTACTTTTGCCGAAATTGGTGCCGGTCAGGAAACTGTCCGCCATTTTTTCAGGGCAGGTGGTTCATCAGGAACTATCGCAAAGGCCATGTCTGCTTACGATAAAGACTTTA
>Ga0079224_100007300_pt1 | contig 14808 bp, 14 predicted proteins | sample Stecom2015_FD_80414 | JGI IMG/M metagenome (GOLD analysis project Ga0079224, IMG submission 80414) | Agricultural soil microbial communities from Utah to study Nitrogen management - Steer compost 2015 | ecosystem: Environmental > Terrestrial > Soil > Agricultural land | place: USA: Utah...
CGAACCCCACCCAGTGGAGGGTGTCGTAGAGGGTGTGGTCGACGTTGCCGAAGGGGATCGAGCTGCCGATCCCGGCGATGATGATCTCGGGGTCGGCGACGTGCTCGCAGCCGAAGGTGACGCTGCCGAACGGCTGCACGCCGACGAGGACGGTGTCGGGGGCGTGCCCGCGCAGGTAGTGGGCGAGCGCCCCGGTGGACGACCCCGAGCCGACGCCGCCGACGACGGTCAGCCGGGCGCCGCCGAGCTGTTCGGCGACCATCTCGGCGACGGCGCGGTAGCCCAGGTAGTGGACGCGGTCGTGGTACTGGCGCATCCAGTGGTAGTCGGGGTGGTCGCGGAGGATCTCCTTGATCCTGCGGACCCGGCGGCTCTGGTCCAGCTTCAGGTCCGAGCACGGCTCCATCTGCTCCAGGTGCGCCCCCAGGACGGCCAGTTGGACGCGGAGCGTGTGGTCGACGGTCGTGGAGCCGACGATGTGGCAGCGCAGCCCGTACCGGTGGCAGGCCAGGGCGAGGGCGTAGGCGTAGATGCCGCTGGAGCTGTCGATCAGGGTGTCGCCGGGCCGCACGGCACCCGTGTCGCACAGGTGGCGCACCGCGGCCAGCGCCGACAGCGCCTTCATCGTCTCAAACCGCAGGCAGACGAGTCCGTTGCCGAGGTCCACCAGGTCCGGTCTGCCGATCGCCTCGGAGATGTGGTTGTCCATACTCACGCTCCGTCACACCAGAGGGGGTCCGAAAGATCCGGGTCACGGGGACGCCGCTGTCCCGCAGGCGGCGCACGCAGTCGCGCACGCGCTCGGTCAGGTCCGGGGCCGCGGCGTCGAAGAGCACACCGGCGACGTTGCCGCTGTGGGCGACCTGCACCCCGGCGCCGCCGCCGCGGCGGGCGGCCTCCTCCAGGAGGCCGAACTCGGGTTTGGGCGCCACGCTCTGGTTGCGGCGGGCGCTCTCGGTGCTGACGCGGCCCAGCAGCACGGGGTCGGCGTCGGCGACCGCCCGCCGCAGCAGCGCGCGCAGCTCCTCGAAGGCGGCCAGGTCCGCCGCGCCGTAGCGGACCGCGGGCAGCGCGAGCGTGCTGACCGGGCGCCCGCCGCCGGTCAGGCAGCCCACGACGACGCAGGCGGGCAGGGCCGGACCGAGGTCCTCCAGGACGCGTCCCTCACGCTGCGCGAACAGCACCGGCCGCGCGTCCAGCATGGTCGGGTCGGCGGCGGTCTCGGCGCGCACCGCGATCCGCGCCACCTCCCGCGGGGACAGCGCCACGGCGAAACTCGCCGCGACCGCGCGGACGGTGGCGATGACGTCGCTGGTGGAGGAGCCCATACCCAGGCCGACGGGCACACCGCCGCTCAGCCCCAGCCGCCCCCCGCACGCCGCGAGCCCCGAGCGGCGGGCGCACTCGGCGACGGCCAGCCGGGCGGCCCGCGCGGCCTCGGCGCGCCCGGCGGGGGCGACCGCGATCCGGTGGGCGGGGGCGCCGGGCAGCGGGACGAACACGGCGCGGGTGACGGGCTCGGCCAGGGGGAGGGTGACCAGGCCCCGGCAGGGCCTGCCCTCCCCGTCGGCGAAGACGCCCTGGAGGATCTCTCCGTGGTGGCAGGGCGCCAGCCCGCTTCCGGGCGTCATGCCCCCTGCTCCGCCCGGTAGCGGTAGAGCACCGTGGGCTCCGCGCTGAACTGGGAGAAGGGGAAGGGTTCGGCGGACAGGGCGGTGACGCCCGAACCGAGGAACTCGCGGGCCGCGGCGGCGCCGCTCTGGGCGTAGACCACCAGCGGCGTCCCGCGGCGGCGGCAGCGGCGCAGGATCTCGTCGAAGGTGCCGTTGCCCAAGGTCATGCCGGTGGCGACGACGGCGTCGGCGGCGTCGAGGACCTCGTCCATGTCGGGGGTGACGGGGTCGCCCCACCGGGTGGCGCGCAGGTTGCGGTCGCAGGGCAGGCACTCGCCGCCGCGGTCGCGGATCGCCGCGACCAGGGGGTTGACGACGCCGATCAGGGCCACCTTCGCGCCCGGTGCGAGGTCGAGGAGTCCGGCGACGGCGGCGTCGCGGGCCAGGGCGCGCCGCTCGGGGGTGCCCGCGGGCAGCGGCACCGCCTCGGCGCGGGGGTCGTCGCGGTGGGGCAGGGACCGGGCCAGGCAGGCGTCGAGGGCGGCCAGGCGCAGCGGGAGCGGCCCGGTGCGCATCAGGTCGGCGAGGGGGCGGCCGGACGCCTCGGCGCACACGGCCGGGTCCACCTCGCCGGGTTCGAAGGCGCACGCGCCGAAGGAGCCGCCCGAGCGGACCAGGACGTAGTGGTTGAGGTAGGTGGTGTCCCCGCCGGCCAGCCGGGTTCCGTGGTGCAGCCAGAACACGCTGGTGGCGGTGTGTGCGGCCGGGGCGGGGGCCGTCTCGGCGAGCACGCGGTCGAACAGGTCGGCGACGGTGTTCACGCGTCCTCCCGGGTGAGGCGGAACAGCAGGGTCACCACGCCGTCGCCCCAGTCGTGCCGGTGGTGGACGTGCGGGGTGAAGCCGCGGTCGAGGGCGGCGTGGAGGATGCGGCGCAGGTCGGCGGTGTTGGAGACGATGACGAACACCTCCGCTCCGGGGGCCAGCAGGTCCCGGTCGGCGAGTTGGGCGAAGAACGTCTCCAGCAGTGCGGCTCCCACGCACACGTTGCGCACCACGTCGGGGTCGTCGCTGACGGGCTGGCTGACGGCGGGCGGGTTGAAGGTGACGACGTCCAGCCGGACGCCCTCGGGGAAGCCGTCGAAGAGGTCGGCGACGACGGGGACGAACCTGGTCGCGGGTCGGTCGCCGACGATGCGGGCGTAGTGGCGCGCGGCCGTGGCGACGCTGTCGGCGTGCACGTCGACAGCGTAGACCTCGCGGGCTCCGCGTAGTCCGGCGGCCACGGCCTCGACGCCCAGGCCGACCCCCATGGCGGCGTAGCGCCGGCCGCGGACGTCGATGTCGCCGTCGAGGACGCGCTGGTGGATCATCCGGCTGGTGGCGCCGGGCAGGAAGACGCCGGGCGGCACGTCGAAGGTCCAGCCGTGCCACGTGTAGGAGCGGTGGGATCCCAGGTCGCCCCTGGGCCGGTTGATCGCGACGACGCGGTCCGCGGGCAGGGGCGGGGGTAGTTGTGCGACCAGGGGGTGGTCCACGCGGGGTCCTTTCGGTGCTGCGGCCCGTGGGGCCGCGGGTCGGCGGGCGCGGTGCTCCTCCGGGGCGGTCGACGGGAGACGCCGAACGCGCCGTCTGTCCGAGTTTGCCCGGAGGCGGTCACACTATAAATGAAAATCATTTTCATTCCTAGTCCCGGCGGCGAAGTCCCGTCCGTCTCGCCGGGTGGAGTTCGGGGTGCGACTGATAATCGTTTTCATTACAGTGGGTGGCCGTTCCTCCCTCCGCGTTCAAGGAGATGATGATCCGTGTCCTCCCCGCCCTCGCCCCCGGCCGCGCCCGCCGCGGAACGGACCGGTCTGCTGCGCGACGCCGCCTTCCTGCGCCTGTGGGCGGGCACGGTCGCCTCGGGACTGGCCACCTGGGCGCTGCCGTTTGTCCTCGGCCTGGCCGTGCTCGAAGGCTCCCTCACCGCCGCGGGCCTCGGCCTGGTGCTCGCCGTCCGCACCGCCGGCTTCCTCGCCGCCGTCCCCGTCGCCGGGGTCCTGGCCGACCGCTACTCCCGCCGCGCGGTCGTGGCCTGGGCCGGGGGAGCGGCGGCGCTGGCCTCCCCGGTCCTCGCGCTCGGCCTGGGCGGCTCCGCCGCCGTCACGGCCGCCGCCGCGGCCGTGGTGGGGATGGGGCAGGGGGCCTGCCGCCCCGCCTTCCAGGCCCTCACCCGCGAGGTCGTCGACGAGCCGCGGCGCCAGCAGGCCAACGCCGCGATGACGCTGGCCGTGCGGGTCACCACACTGCTGGGCCCCGGAGTGGCCGCGCTGCTGGCCACCGTCGCCGGGACCGCGGTCCTGGTGGTCGGCACCGGTGCGCTCTGGCTGGCCGCGGCACTGCTGCCGCCGCGCGGGGCCGCCGCCCCGACGCCGCCGCACCGGCGGGACCCCTTTCACACCGAGTTCCTCGACGGGCTGCGCGAGGCCCGCCGCCACCCCTGGTTCCTCGCCGGACTGGGCGCGCTCGCCGCCGTCATCACCACCGGCTACTCGGCGACCGGGGTCCTGCTCCCCGAAGCCAGCGGACGGCACTACGGAACCGAGGCGGTGCTGGCCGCGGCGCTGACCGGCTACACCGCCGGAGCGCTCGCCGGGGCGCTGCTCATGGCGCGCTGGAGGCCCCGCGCCCAGGGGTGGACCGCGCTCGCCGGACTCGCCTGCTACGGCTTCGCCCCGCTGAGCCTGCTGGCCCCCGTGCACCCCGCGGCGGTGGTCGCCGCCTACGTCCTCGCGGGAGTGGGCGTCGAACTGTTCAACGTCCCCTGGTTCACCGCCGCGCAGCGCGAGATCGACCCGGGGCGGCTCGCCCGCGTCTCCTCACTGGACTTCCTGCTGTCCTACGGGCTCGCCCCGGTGGGCCTGGCCCTCATCGCCCCCGCGGCCGACCTGGTGGGGGCCCCGGCGGTCCTGGCGGCCTGCGCCGCCGTGTGCTTCCTGGCGCCCGCGGCCGCCGCCCTGGTCCCCGGCTCCCGGGACTTCTCCCGCACCCCGCCCGCCCCCCGTCCCCGGGAGTGACGGCGGGAACGGCGGGAGCGCTCTGCCGGTTCGCCGGGGACGCGGCGCGGGAGCGCGCCCCCGCGCGGATCGGGAGGGCCGAGCGGCGGAAGGGGGCCGAAGCTTTCCGGCACACGCTACTATCGTCGCAAAACGAAAGATCGTATCTTTCCTCCCCCGCTCCGTCCCCGTCGGGGGACCAACACGCGTCACAGCCCGTGCCGACGATCAGACAGTGCCTACGAGACAACCGATGAGCGACTACATCCCCCCTGCGGCTCTCCCGGAACACGTCCTGCAGCGCGCCGACGTCCAGGAGGCCCTGGCCCGCAGGGACTTCGGACGGCTCTTCCACCTCGCGCGGAAGTGGGCGGGCATCAGTTACAGCAAGATCGCCGCCTCCTGCGGCATCAAACCCGAACGGGTAGGGCGGCTGGCCCGCGGCACCGGCTCCATCACCACCTACGACAAGATCGTCCAGATCTGCGACGGCATGCGCATCCCCGGCCACTTCCTCGGCCTGCTGCCCCGCCCCTGGGAGAACCAGCAGGACCCCGCCGGCAGCACCCGCCCCTGAGACCGCCCGGACCCGCCGCCGACCGGCGGACGGACGGACCGGCCCCGGGGCACCGCCCCGCGCCGGACCCGCCCGCCGGTCGGCCGACCTCACACCCGCACCGTCACGCCGCGGCCCGCTGTGCGCTCAACCGCACCGGCAGCGACGCCGGGGAGTTGATGAACACCGACCCCAGCCGCGGCACGTCCCCCTCCACCAGGGAGACCTCCGGGAACCGGGTGAACAGCGCCTTCAGGGCCACCTCCAGCTCCAGGCGGGCCAGCGCCGCCCCCAGGCAGGTGTGCGGGCCGTGCCCGAAGGCCAGGTGCCGGGGACGCGACCGGGTCAGGTCGAACTCCGCGGCATCCGCACCGTAGCGGTCGGTGTCGAGGTTGGCCGCCAGGTAGGCGAGCAGCACCGGCTCCCCGGCCCGCACCGTCCGCCCGCCGATCTCCACGTCCTCGGCGGCGAACAGGAACGGCAGCGTCGCCACGCTCCCCGCCTGCCGCAGCACCTCCTCCACCGCGTCCGTCCACGCCGCCGACCCCGACCGCAGCAGCGCCAACTGCTCCGGGTGCGACAGCAGCGCCTGCACACCGTTGACCAGCGCAGACGACGTCGTCTCGAACCCGGCGGTCACCAGCAGCCACAGCGTGTCACGCAGCTCGGCGTCGCTGAGCTGGTGCTCCTCGTCGGTCGCCGACACCAGCGCCGACGTCAGGTCCTCGCCCGGCTCGCTGCGCTTGTCCGAGATCAGCTCGGTGAGGAACGCGTCCAACTGCTCACGCATGGCGCGCACCTCCTCCGGCGTGGACGGCGAGAACGCCGTGGCCACCATCTGCCGCATCCGGTCGTGGTCGCGCTCGGGAATCCCGAACAGCTCGCTGAACACCCGCATCGACAGCGGATAGGCGAACTCGGCCTTGAGGTCGACCGGGCTGTCCCGCTCGGCCAGCTCCTCCAGCAGGGAGTCCACGACCGCGCCGACCGCCGGGCGCAGCGACTCCACCCGCCGCGGGGTGAACGCCCTGGCGACCGGGCCGCGCATCCGCCGGTGCGCCTCACCGTCCACGGTGAGCATGTTGTCCAGGTACACCATCGCCGCCACCGGGTGGTCGGTGGCGACCTCCCCCTCGGCCAGGGCACGCCAGGTACGCCAGTTGCGGCGGAACCGGGGATCGGTGAGCGCCTCACGCAACTCCCGGTCGCGGGTCAGCGCCCAAACCTCCAGACCTTCGACCACCACTCGGGCAAGGGGCCCCGCCGCACGGAGTCGGAGGGCCTGCTCTCGGGCGTCGGCGGGGGTGAGGACGACGGGTTCGGGGACTGCTGCCATGGCGACTCTCCGGGTGGGGTGATGTCGACGGGGGTGAAGGTGACGGGAAGGGACTTCAGGCCGTGCGCGAACAGCGAACGCCGCCGCTCCAGCGTCCCGGCGGGCACCGCCAGCCGCACGTCGGGCAGCAGGTCCAGCAGCGCACCCACGGCGTCCACCGCGATCTGGTGGGCGGTGCGCTGAGCCGGACACGCGTGCGGACCGGTGCCCCACGCCAGGTGGCCGCGCATCCCCGACGGGTTGAGCGGGTCGATACGCGGCGCCACCACCGGGTCGGCGTGCGCCGGACCGTAGCCGATGACCAGGCAGTCGCCTTCACGCAGCTGCGCCCCCTCCAGCACGGTGTCGCGCACCGGGTAGCGTCCGGGCAGCAGCGTGATCGGCGGGGACCGCCACAGCACCGTGTCGACGACCTCCTCCACCCGCAGGTGCGCCCCGGCCACGTCGTAGCGCACCGGATGGTCGGTCAGCAGGGTGTGCACGGTGTTGGCGATCAGGTTCATCAGCGGGTCGTGCGCCGCCGAGATGAGCAGGATGAGCTGGTGCGCGATCTCCTCGTCGTCCAGCGCGTTGGGATGGGCGACCATCCGGGAGACGACGTCGCCGCCCGGCTGCTGGCGTCTGCGGGCGGTCACGGACTGGGCGTAGGAGAACAGGCCCAGCCGCGCGGCCTCGGCCCGCTCACCGCCGTCCCACACCTGCCGCATCAGCTCCACCAGGTCGGCGCCCTCCTGCGCGGACAGGCCGAAGTAGCGGTTGAGGACCAGCAGGGGGATACGGAACGCGAAGTCGGCGACCAGGTCGGCCCGGCCGGTGAGGGCCACGGGAGCAAGCAGTTCGGTGGCGATCCGCCGGACCGCCAACCGGGTGCCGTCGGCGGTGATCGCCCCCAGCGCGTCCACGATCACCGCGCGGTAGCGGCTGTGGTCGGGCTCGTCGGAGGCCAGCGCGTTGCGGAAGTACCAGAACGGCCCCGGCACCTTCTCCGGGGTGGCACGCCCCTCACGGGCCTCCCGCCAGCGCCGCGGGTCGCGGGCGAACTCGGCGGGGTCCTGCAGCACGCGGCGGTTGGCGTCGTAGCCCAGCAGGATCCACACGGCCACCCCGGGCGCCACCTCCACGGGAGCCAGGGGACCGAACCGCTGCCGCAGCCGCTCCAACACGTCGGGCAGGTCGGCGTCCAACTCCCCGTGCACGGGGACGGCCAGCCGGTGCAGCGCCTCCGGGTGGGACAGTTCGGCCGGGCAGCCGCCGGGCGGGCCCGCGGCCCGGCGGTGGGAACCGTCGAGGTCGTCGTCCGGGAAGAGCGGCCGGGTCACGAACCACCGCCTCGGCAACGGAGAAGACACGGAAGGGAAGAAGAGGGGATCATGCTCACGCCAAGATCATGAACAGCTTCCCGTCCGGTTGTCTTGCCCATGACGGATATCCCCATGATGGGGAGGGTTTGCGGCGATACCATCGGATCCGTGAGGCTCCAGGACCAGTCGGGTGCCGCGCCGCCGAGACCGACCTTCGCCCTGCCCGAGGACGTCACCTGGCGGCTGCAACTCGACCGCGCCATGTGGGTGGCGGGCGTGCGCGCCCTCATGCTGCAGGCGCTGCACCCCCTCGCCCTGCAGGGAGTGTGGCAGCGTTCGGACTCCCGCGTCGACCCCCCCGGCCGACTGCTGCGCACCGCCGCCTACGCCGCCGTCACCACCTGCGGCAGCCCCGAGGAAGTGGAACAGGCGGCCGCGCGGGTACGGCGGGTGCACGCCGCACTGTCCTTCACCGACCCGGCCACCGGCCGCCGCCACCGGGTCGACCAGGCCGACCTGCTGCTGTGGGTGCACTGCGCCGAAGTCGTCTCCTACCTGGAGGTGGTGACCCGCGCGGGACTGCGGCTCAGCCGCGCCGAAGCCGACCGCTACCTCGCCGAACAGACCCGCACCGCCGCCCTCGTCGGCCTCGACCCCGCACAGGTGCCCGCCTCGGTCGAGCAGATGCGCCGCTACCTCACCGCGGTCCGCCCCCACCTGCACGCCGGCCCTGAAGCCCGCGCCGTGGTGCGCTACCTGCTGTGGCCCGCCCTGCCCGACCGGCTCGCTTGGCTGCGCCCGCTGCGGCCGCTGTGGCTGCCCGTGGGCGCACTCGCCTACTACACGCTGCCCGACTGGGCGCGCCGCGCCTACCGGCTGCTGCCCGAACCCCCCGGCACGCAGACGGCCGCCACCACCGCGCTGGGCCTGCTGCGCACCGCACTCAACGCCCTGCCCACCACCGTGTACAACCTCGTCTTCGACGAGGCCACCGTCGCACGCGCCGAAGCCGCCAACCGCCGCCTCGCCGACGCCGGATACGACGTCAGCCGCGGCCTGCCCGGACTGCGCGACCCCGCGTCCTGGCCGCCCGCGAAGGTCCGCGCCGCCTGGACGCCCCCGACCGGCTCCCGACCCGTCGCCGCCGACCCGAGTCAGGACGGGACGCGCGGGTAGTGCCCACAACACGGGGAGTCTCGCCGGGGAGGACCGAGATGTCGTACATCAACCGGACGGACGCGGGACGGCGGCTCGCCGCGGCGGTGGCGCGGCGGCTGGGCGGCCAGGACACCGTCGTGCTCGGCCTGCCGCGCGGCGGCGTCTCCGTCGCCTTCGAGATCGCCACCGCGCTCGCCGCACCCCTGGACGTGATCGTGGTCCGCAAGATCGGCGTGCCGTTCCAACCCGAACTGGCGATGGGCGCGATCGGCGAGGACGGGGCCCGCGTCGTCGACACGCGCGTCATGTCCATGTCCGGCGCCGACGAACAGGACTTCGCCGCCGTGGAGGAACGCGAACGGGAGGAACTGCGCCGCCGGGTGCACCGGTTCCGGGGGGAGCGGCCGCGGATCCCGCTGCACGGCCGCATCGCCGTGGTCGTCGACGACGGCATCGCCACCGGCTCCACGGCGCTCGCCGCCTGCCGGGTCGCCCGCCGCCTGGGGGCGGGCCGCGTGGTGGTGGCCGCCCCGGTGGGCGCCTCCGACGCGGTCGCCCGCCTGGAAGAGGAAGCCGACGAGGTGATCTGCCCCCTGGTCCCCGAGGACTTCTCCGCGATCGGCCAGTGGTACACCGACTTCACCCAGACCGCCGACGAGGAGGTCACCGCGCTGCTGGCACGCGCCGCCGCCCGGCCCCGTACCGAACAGGCGCCGACGGGCGGCCGGGTGGACGAGGAGGTGGAGATCCAGGCCGGCCCGATCCGGCTGCCCGGCCACCTGACCGTGCCGGAGCGCGCCGTGGGCGTCGTGGTGTTCGCGCACGGCAGCGGCAGCGGACGGCACTCGCCGCGCAACCGCGAGGTCGCCGCGGAACTGCACCGGGGCGGACTGGCCACCCTGCTGTTCGACCTGCTCAGCGAAGCCGAGGCGGAGCACCGGGACAACGTGTTCGACATCGGCCTGCTGGCCGGGCGGCTCGCTGTGGCCGCCGAGTGGGTACGCGAACGCCCCGAGACCGCGGACCTGCCGATGGGCTACTTCGGCGCGAGCACCGGGGCCGCGGCCGCACTGGTCGCGGCCGCCGCCCCGCACAGCGACGCCCAGGCCGTGGTGTCCCGGGGCGGCCGCCCCGACCTGGCCGGACAGGCCCTGGAGTCGGTGCGCGCCGCCACCCTGCTCATCGTCGGCGGCGACGACGCGCACGTACTGGACCTGAACCGGCAGGCCCGGGCGCGGCTGCGCTGCGAGCACCGGCTCACCGTCATCCCCGGCGCCACCCACCTGTTCGAGGAACCGGGCGCGCTGACCACCGTGGCGGAACTGGCCCGCGACTGGTTCACCACCCACCTGGCGTCGGCCCCGCGGCCCGTGCGGGGCTGAGCCGCCCGAAGGCAAGGAGATGAGAACCGTGGTCGTGCACCGCTGGGGCGGCACCGCGCTGCGGCGCTGGCGCAACCAGCCGCGCCGCATGCGGCGCTACGAGGAGCTGATGTCGGTCTGCCTGGTCCTGTTCGTGTGCTCGGCGCCGGTGGGGATGCTGTTCGGAGTGGACTGGGGCATCGCGATGGGTGTGGTGGCGGCGGTCATCCCGCCGGTGGCGGTGATCATCGCCAACTCCGCCGACCCCGACGACCCGAAGGACCACGACGCGAGGTTCGGCCCGAACGCGCCGCGCTGACCGGCCCCCGCCCGCGATCATGCCCCCAGTGCCACAACCGCGGTCGACCGTGGCACCGGGGGCATGGTCGCGGCGGGGGTCAGAGGGTGGGCCAGGCGCTTGCGGTCAGGTCGTAGTCGAGGGTGAACCAGACGCGGCGGAAGGCTTGGCGGCCGTCGTCGCCCCAGGTGGTGGCCAGGGCGTCGAGGAGGGCCAGGCCGCGGCCACCCTCGCGCTCGGGGTCGAGGGGGAGCGGGGCCAGGTGTTCGGGGTCGCGTATGGGGGTGATGCGGCCGTCGCCGGAGTCGAAGCAGGTGAGTTTCATGTGGGTGGGGGTGCGTACCACGTGCAGGGTGAAGGTGCCGCCCGCACGGCCGGAGTTGGTGTGGCGGATGGCGTTGGTGGCCAGCTCCACGCCGAGTAGGCGGAACAGGTAGGCGTAGTCGGGGTCGCGTCCGGCCGTACACGTGGCCAGGAAGGCGTGGACGAGGGGGAGGAAGGCGCGTTCGCCGCGGAACTCGAAGGAGCGGCGGGTGTAGGGGACGGGTTTGGCGGTGGGGTCGAAGTAGTGCTCTTTGCCGGGCGGGATGACCAGTCCCAACGGGACGGTGACGGAGGGTAGCGGGGGAGGGGCGAGCAGCGGCATGCGAACTCCTCGGGATGGACGTGGCTGGACAAGAGGGCGCAGGGACGGAGCCGGCGGGCAGGCCGGTACAGGTCCGCTGCCCCGGCCGGTGTGCGGACGGACGGGGTGTGGGGACAGCCCGCGGGTTTCTCCGTTGTGCGGACGCAGGCGGCGGGCGGTCGATAGCGTTGACGGTCAGAGAGGGCGGCCTTGGAGGGGGCGCCCTTCTTGCAACTCACGCTAACTCTACTCAGTAGAGTTTTCAAGCAGATCTCTACGATTGAGAAAAATCTCGTTAGAGTGATCCCATGAACACAGCGCACAGCCCCACCCTTCGCCTCCGCCGTCTTGCCACCAAGCTCCGCCAGGCCCGCGAACGCGCCGGGTACACCACCGCCCAGGTCGGAGCAGAGCTGGGCTGGAGCCCGGGCAAGGTCAGCAAGATGGAGACCACCGAGACCAAACGCATCAAGGCTGCCGATCTCGACAGACTCCTGAACCTCTACAAGATCGAAGACCCCGAGACCCGGGAGGCCATGCACGCGCTCGCCCGCGACGCGCGGGAGCGCGGCTGGTGGGCCAAGTACCGGGAAATCTTCGGCGACCAGGCGCTACCGGACTTCGAGGCCGAAGCCTCGGTGATCCGCTCCTTCGAAGGTCTTGTGGTCCCGGGCCTGCTCCAGACACCCGAGTACGCCAGGGCTCTCTTCCAGGGAGGCCGCTACACCGGCCCTGAGGACATCGAACGCCGCGTCACCGCCCGTATGGCCCGCAAGGAGATCCTGACCAGGTTCAACAACCCGGTGCGGCTGCGCGTCGTCATGGACGAGGCCGCACTGCGCCGCATGATCGGAGGCCGAGAAGTGATGGCGGCCCAACTGCGTCACCTGCTGTACATGGCCGAACTGCCCAACGTCGACATCCAGTTGCTTCCGTTCGAGGCAGGATCGCACGCGGCGCTTGTCGCCCCGTTCAGCATCCTGGAATTCCCCGAGTACCTGAACCCACCGATCGTCCACGTGGACACAGTGACCGATTCAGTATTCTTCGAGCAGCCTGGGGACGTCGAGCGCTATAGCGCGACATTCGGCGACATCCAGGGCACCGCCATGAGCACCACGCAGAGCGCCAAGTTCATCGCTGACCTGGCCAGATCCCTGGAGAACGAGCATGACTGACGACCTGGTCTTCCACAAGAGCAGCTACAGCGGACAAGCGCCCAACTGCGTCGAAGTGGCCCAGATCCCCGCCAGCTTCCGCAAGAGCAGTTACAGCGGCCACGACGAGAACTGCGTCGAGGTGGCCCCAGTGCTTCCCGACTTCCGCAAGAGCAGCTACAGCGCTCAAGGGCAGGAATGCGTCGAAGTCGCCCCCCTCCCCACCCCCGGGGCCGCTCTTCGGGACTCCAAGCACCCCTCCCTCGGCCACCTCGCCTTCCCCGCCGTCGAGTGGGAGGCGTTCCTCGCCGCCGCGCGCCGCGACGCCCTCTGACCCGCGATGATCTTGACACCGTTGGGCAATTTTTCGCGGAACATCGCTGCCTGGTGTCAAGATCATGGCCATGAAGGCGGTCAAGTGGCCGGTGTGCTTCGGCCGGGCGGCCCGGCAGCCTTGGCCGCCGCTCCGGTACCGGAGGGGTTGTCGTCGTTCCGTAGCGCTTCGCCCTCCGGGTACCCGTCGCCTGGCCGTCCCTCTGGTACCCGAGGGCTCGGGTAGGGCTGCCGCGCCTCGCGGCCGAAGCAGACCGGCTGGTTCGGCGCCCGCCCGCGCCCCGGTCCGTGGCCGCCCGCTGACCCGCGTGCACTCGCCAGTTGACACCGAGCGTGGAAAGGCCCCCGGCGCCAAGATCATCGCGGGCCCCGTCCTGCTCCTAGCATGGGAAGCAGAACCACCCCCGCCGGGGTTGACACCGGGTGGGACATGTGACGAGGAGGGCAGCCGTGACCGAGCAGCAGTACTCCGAGGGACAGCGGGTCCGCGACGGACAGGAGCGGGACAAGACCGCGGAACCGCAGTTCAAGGGACGCAAGAACGGCCCCTACAAGGACGTCTCCCCGGAACTCGCCGAGTGGATGCGCACCGGGTGGGCCGACACCGAGCGGCGCGACCTGGAGCCGATCGAGCAGGCCGCCTACACCGCCAAGCGGCGCGCCGCGCTCAGCGCCCGCTTCCCCGGGGAGCGGCTGGTGATCCCCGCGGGCAACCTGAAGACCCGCTCCAACGACACCGACTACCCGTTCCGCGCGGCCAGCGACTACGTGTACCTGACCGGCGACCAGTCCGAGGACGGCTGCCTGGTGCTGGAGCCGCGCGCCGGCGGCGGCCACGACGCCGCGCTGTACCTGCGGCCCCGCTCCAGCCGGGAGAACGGCGAGTTCTGGCTCGACGGGTACGGCGAACTGTGGGTGGGCCGCCGCAACAGCCTCGCCGAGGCCGCCGCGCTGTACGGGCTGCCCACCCGGGACGTGCGCACCCTGCCCGACGTGCTGCGCCAAGCCCCCGAGGCGCCCACCCGGATCGTGCGCGGCCACGACGCCACCCTGGAGGCCGTGCTCACCCTGTGCCGCTCCGCCGAGGACGCCGGGACCGCCGAGGAGGCCGCGCGGCGCGACGCCGAGCTCGCGGTGTTCCTGCACGATGCGCGCCTGGTCAAGGACGAGTGGGAGATCGGCCAGCTGCAGCGGGCCGTGGACTCCACCGTGCGCGGCTTCGAGGACGTGGTCCGCGTGCTGCCGCAGGCCCAGGCCACCTCGGAGCGCTACATCGAGGGCACGTTCTTCCTGCGCGCCCGCGTGGAGGGCAACGACGTCGGCTACGGCACCATCGCCGCGTCCGGCCCCAACGCCACCACCCTGCACTGGGTCCGCAACGACGGCCCGGTGCGCCCCGGCGACCTGCTGCTGCTGGACGCGGGCGTGGAGACCACCACCCTCTACACCGCCGACGTCACCCGCACCATCCCGGTCAGCGGCCGCTTCAGCGACGTGCAGCGGCGCGTCTACGACCTGGTGTACGCCGCCCAGGAGGCGGGCATCGCCGAGGTGCGGCCCGGGCGCCCGTTCCGCGCCTACCACGACGCCGCCCAGCGGGTGCTCGCCGAGGGCCTGGTCGAGTGGGGGCTGCTGGAGGGGTCGGTCGACCGCGTCCTGGAACTGGGCCTGCAGCGCCGCTACAGCCTGCACGGCACCGGGCACATGCTCGGCCTGGACGTGCACGACTGCGCGGTGGCGCGCACCGAGGCCTACGTGGACGGCACCCTGGAGCCCGGCATGGTGCTCACCGTGGAGCCGGGCCTGTACTTCCAGCCCGACGACCTGACCGTGCCCGAGGAGCTGCGCGGCATCGGGGTGCGCATCGAGGACGACATCCTCGTCACCCCCGAGGGCAACCGGAACCTGTCGGCGGCGCTGCCGCGCACCTCCGCCGACGTCGAGGCGTGGCTGGCCGAACTGCTGCCCCGCTCCTGACCCCGCCTCCGCTCCGTTTCCGTATGCGCCCCGGCGTCCGCGCCGGGGCGCATACG
>Ga0079224_100007301_pt1 | contig 14807 bp, 15 predicted proteins | sample Stecom2015_FD_80414 | JGI IMG/M metagenome (GOLD analysis project Ga0079224, IMG submission 80414) | Agricultural soil microbial communities from Utah to study Nitrogen management - Steer compost 2015 | ecosystem: Environmental > Terrestrial > Soil > Agricultural land | place: USA: Utah...
AGTGCCGGAGCCGGGACCCGTGTCGGCGGCGCCGATCCGGCGTCGCACCGGCGCGTACGACGCGAGCAGCAGGCGCTCTCCGGGACGGCTGCGCCGCAGGCAACAGCGGAGTGGGTACCCGCGTTCGGCGCCGCTCACGAGGTTCTCGGGGCGGTTGCCCGCGTCGTCGACGACGCGGAGCCGGTCGAGGACGTCCGGTGGGATGGCGAGGATGTCGAGTTCCACGCCGCGATTCTGGGTGCCCTCGAGTGTCGTCCACCGGCGGAAATCCGTCGTGGCGTGCCGAGCCGTGCGCTCCGGCCGTGCGGGCTGTGTCGAGCCTGGCCGTGTCGGGCGGGCTCCGCAGGGCAGTCGGAACGGTCCATTTCGGACGGGCGTCCGCTCACCGGTGACGTGTGCTCCGGCGGGTGTTGATCACCTCTGGTGCATCAGGTGAGCGGTTGCGTAGGATGGGGTGCGACGGTGTCGTCGGCGGTGGAGGTGATCGGTGGACCGGCAGTTCCTGCGTCCGTATCCGCCCCACCCGGCTCGACGGTACCCAGCCGTGGCGAGTGCGTTCGGCTCAGCCGGCAGGGGAGTCCGGCACGCCCAGCATGCGCAGCGTCAGGTCCGCGTACTCCTTCGCCAGCTCCTCGGGTGTCTGCCGGGAACGGTCGCTGTACCAGCGCGCGACGTCGACCCCCAGCGACAGCACCGCGCGCGCGGCCGTGTGCGGATCGCCGACGGTGAACACGCCCTCCGCCCTGCCGCGGTCGACCAGTCCCCGCACCAGGTCCTCGATGTCCTTGCGCAGGCTCGCGACGACGCGGTACTCCTCCTCGGGCAGCGCCCCGAGTTCGTACTGCACGACGCGCGCGATCGTGTGCCGGCGGGCGTGCCACGCGGTGAACCGTTCGACCAGTTCCCGCATCGCCTCCGCCGGCCCCGGCGCATTCTCCTGCGCCTCCCGCGCCACCGACAGCACCTGTTCGTGTCCGCTGCGGCTGATCGCGAACAACAGTGCCGCCTTCGACGGGAAGTGGACGTACAGCGCGGCCGGGCTCATGCCGGCCGTCGCGGCGATGTCGCGGGTGGTCGTGGCGTGGTATCCGCGCCGCGCGAACGATTCGACACCGGCGAGCATCAGCCGGCGCGCGGCGTCCGGCTGCACGTCCGGCCACAGATCGGCCGGCTGCGGGGTGGCGGGCAGGCTCCCAGACATGCCAGCAGTGTAAGCGAGCGCTCAGCGCGGATTGGAGCAATGACGAGATGACGACGACGGCAGGGCCCGGAGACCTCACCGGCAAGGTGGCCGTGGTGACCGGGGCGAGCAGGGGCATCGGGTTCGGGATCGCGCGGGATCTGGTGGCGCGCGGAGCCAAGGTCTGCATCACCGCCCGCAAGCCGGACCCGCTGGCCGAGGCGGCGACCGAGCTGGGCGGCGCCGACGTCGCGCTCGGGGTGCCCGGCCGCGCCGACGACGCCGACCACCGGCAGGACGCGGTCGCCAGGACGATGGAGGCCTTCGGCCGCGTCGACTACCTCGTCAACAACACCGGCATCAACCCCCACTACGGCGCGTTGCTCGACTGCGACGACGCCGCCGCGGCGAAGATCTTCCAGGTCAACGTGCTCGCCCCACTGGCGTGGACCAGGGCGGTGCGCGATGCGTGGATGGGCGAGCACGGCGGCGCGATCGTCAACGTCGCCTCCATCGCCGGCGTGCGCACCTCACCCGGCATCGGCATGTACGGCGTCAGCAAGGCCGCGCTCATCCGCGCGACGACCGAGTTGGCCCAGGAACTCGGCCCGAAGATCCGCGTCAATTGTGTCGCCCCGGCGATCGTGAAGACGTCCTTCGCCACGCAGCTCTACGAGGGCAGGGAGGCCGAGATCGCCTCGTCGTATCCGCTCAAGCGGCTCGGCGTGCCCGAGGACATCGCCGGGGCCGTGACCTTCCTGCTGTCCGACGCCGCGGGGTGGATGACCGGCCAGACACTGCTGCTCGACGGCGGTGTGACCCTCGGCGGTGGGCTGTGACCGTGGACCTGGACGGCGCCGGCGTCGTCGTCACCGGGGCGGGCCGCGGCATCGGTGCCGCCCTCGCACGTGCGTTCGCCGCCGAGGGTGCCCGGCTCGTCCTGGCCGACCTCGACGGTGCGGCGGTCGAGTCGGTCGCGCGGGAACTGGGCGCGGTCGCCGTCCCCGGAGACGCGGCGGGCGAGGACGGCGTGCGCGCCCTCGTGAGCCGCGCCCGGGAGGAACTCGGCGACATCGACCTCTACTGCGGCAACGCCGGGATCGCCGAACACGGCGGCCCGGAGGCCCCGGAGGAGGCGTGGGCGCGCTCGTGGGACGTCAACGTCATGGCCCACGTCCGTGCGGCCAGGGAGCTGTTGCCGCGGTGGCTGGAACGCGGCCGCGGCCATCTGCTGGTGACCGCCTCGGCCGCGGGCCTGCTGACCAACCTCGGCTCGGCGCCGTACTCGGTGACCAAGCACGGGGCGGTCGCGTTCGCCGAATGGTTCGCTGCCACGTACCGGCATCACGGTGTGGGGGCGCAGGCGCTGTGCCCGCAGGGCGTGCGGACGGCACTGCTCGAGGAGGCGGGGCCTGCGGGCCAGGCACTGCTGGGGGCGGATGCCATCGAACCGGAGGACGTCGCCGCCGCGGTGCTGGAGGGCCTGCGGGACGGACGGTTCCTGATCCTGCCGCATCCCGAGGTCGCCGAGTACTACACGCGCAGGGCCACCGACACCGACCGGTGGCTCGGTGGCATGAACAAGCTCCAACGGCGGATCGAGGACGCCGTCGGCGGACCGTCCGGGCGAGGCGACCTAGGGTGATCACATGAGCCACGAACACGTCGTCGTCGTGACCACCACCGACTCCGAGGAGGCGGCACGGGCCCTCGCCGCTGCCGCCGTCGAGGCGCGCCTGGGTGCCTGCGCGCAGATCGTCGGTCCGATCACGAGCGTCTACCGCTGGCAGGGCGCGATCGAGACCGACCGCGAATGGCGCGTCGAGGTCAAGACCGCGGCCGACCGGGCGGACGCGCTCGTCGGCCTGCTCACCGAACGGCACACCTACGACGTGCCGGAGGTGATCGTGACCCCCGTCGTCGGGGGACACGCCGACTACCTGTCCTGGCTGGCCGACGAGACGCGCTGAGCCGGCGCAGGTGGGGCGCCGCGGCGGCGCCCCACCGGACGGCGCCCGCGGTCAGGCGGGCAGGTCCACGAGCTCACCCAGCACCGCGCGGTGCCTGCCCGGCGCGCCGAACGCGACCTGGCTCGCCTTGGCGCGCTTGAGATACAGGTGCGCGGGGTGCTCCCACGTCATCCCGATGCCGCCGTGCAGCTGGATGCACTCCTCGGCCGCGTGCACCGCCGTGTCCGAGCAGTACGACTGCGCCATGGCCACCGCCACCGGCGCATCGTCGTCGCCGCGGGCGAGTGTGTCGGCGGCGTACCTGGCCGCCGCACGCGCGGCCACGAGCTCCAGCCACAGGTCGGCGACCCGGTGCTTGAGCGCCTGGAAGGATCCGACCGGCCTGCCGAACTGATAGCGCCCCTTGATGTAGCGGACCGTCTCGTCCAGACACCACTGCGCCACCCCGAGCTGTTCGGAGGCCAGCAGCCCGGCCCCGGTGCGCAGCGCGTGGCTCAGTGCCCGCTCGGCGCGTTCGCCCGCGGCCAGGCGCACGGCCGGGGCGCCGCGGAACGTCACGTCGGCGATCCGGCGGGTCAGATCGAACGACACGGGGGCGTGCACCTCGGCGGCGCTCGCGTCCACCGCGTACAGACCAGGCCCGTCCGGACCCGTCGCCGGCACCACGAAGACGTCGGCGACCGTGCCGTCGGCCACGGAACCGGCCGTGCCGCTGAGCGTGCCGTCCGCGGACGCCGAGACGGAGGTCGGGAACGGCGCATCGGTCATGGTCGACAGCGCCACGGCGAGCGCGCCGGTCCGTTCACCGGAGGCGAGACCCCGCAGCAACGCGGCGACCTCGGTGTCGGCGGCGTCGCAGCGGGCCACCGCCGCCGTGGCGAGCACCGCACTGCCGAGGAACGGAACCGGGGCGACGGCGCCGCCGAGCTCTTCGAGCACCAGCGCCAGTTCGCGCTCGGACGCCCCCTGCCCGCCGAGCTCCTCGGGCACCGCGAGACCGGCCGTGCCCAGATCGCGGGCGAGGGTGCGCCACAGGTCCATGTCGTACGGCTCGTCGCTTTCCACCCTCGCCAGGAGCGACTCGGGGGAGCACCGGTCGCCGAGCAGGTCACGCACGCTCGCGCGCAGGTCGGTCTCGACGTCAGAGTAGAGCAGGTCCGCGGTGGTCATCGGGGCAGGTCCTTCCAGGCGACGGCGGTGTCGGTGCGGGGTTCGGCGGGCAGGCCGAGCACGCGCTCGGCGATGATGTTGCGCAGTACCTCCGACGTGCCGCCCTCGATGGAATTGCCCTTGCTGCGCAGATACCGGTACCCGGCCTGTCGTCCGGTGAAGTCGACCAGTTCGGGCCTGCGCATGGTCCAGTCGTCGTAGCGCAGTGCGGCCTCGCCCAGCAGCTCGAGCTCCAGTGCGGCCAGTGCCTGCGCGACGCGGGCGAACGCGAGTTTCATCCCGGACCCTTCGGGCCCGGGCTGTCCCACCGCCAGCTGCTGGCGCAACCTGCTGCCGGCCAGCCGGAAGGCTTCGGCCTCCACCCACAGCCGCAGCAACCGGTCGTGCAGTTCGGGGGTGCGCAACTCCGGCCGTTCGCGCCACGTCTGCGTCACCTTGCCGACCATGCCGCCCTCGCGGGGCTGGGCGTTGCCGCCGATGGCGACGCGTTCGTTCATGAGCGTGGTGCGGGCGACCTGCCAGCCTGCGCCGACCTCGCCGAGCCGGTGAGCGTCCGGAATCCGTACGTCGGTGAGGAAGACCTCGTTGAACTCGGCCTCACCGGTGATCTGCCGCAACGGGCGCACCTCGACGCCGGGCTGGGTCATGTCGAGGACGAAGTAGGTCATGCCCTGGTGCTTGGGCACGTCCGGGTCGGTGCGGGTCACCAGGATCGCCCACTGTGCCGTGTGGGCGCTCGAGGTCCAGACCTTCTGCCCGTTGACGACCCACTCTCCGCCGGCGTCCCGGACCGCGCGCGTGGCCAACGCGGCCAGGTCGGAGCCCGCGCCGGGTTCGGAGAACAGCTGGCACCACACCTCCTCCCCGGTCCACAGGGGACGGAGCAGGCGCTTCTTGAGCTCCTCGCTGCCGAACGCGAGGATCGTCGGCGCCGCCATACCGAGTCCGATACCGATGCGGCGCGGGTTGTTGTCCGGCGCGCCCGCCGCGGCGAACTCGGCGTCGACCACCGACTGCAGTTCGCGTGCGGCGTCGAGTCCGCCGAGCCCGGCCGGGAAGTGCACCCAGGCCAGGCCGGCGTCGAAGCGGGCGCGCAGGAATTCGAGACGGTCGCTGGTCGCGGGGTCGTGGTCGGCGAGGAACTCGGCGACTCGGGTGCGCAGGCCCTCGGCGTCGAGTCCGGTGGCCGGTCCGCTGTCGGTCGTCGTCATCACAGGTACCTCTTCAGTTCTCGGCGGGCGAGCGATCGCTTGTGGACCTCGTCGGGTCCGTCGGCCAGGCGGAGGGTGCGGGCCGAGGCCCACAGGCCCGCGAGGGGGAAGTCCTGACTGACCCCGCCCGCGCCGTGCAGCTGGATCGCTCTGTCCAGAATGGACTCCACAGCGGCCGGGGTGGCGATCTTGATGGCCTGGATCTCGGTGTGGGCGCCCTTGTTGCCCGCGGTGTCCATGAGCCACGCGGTCTTCAGCACGAGCAGCCGCAGCGATTCGATGGTGACGCGAGCCTCGGCGATCCACTCCTGCACCACGCCCTGCTTCGCCAGCGGCGTGCCGAAGGTCTCCCTGCCGACCGCGCGGCGGCACATCAGTTCGACGGCCCGCTCGGCCATCCCGAGCAGTCGCATGCAGTGGTGGATCCGCCCAGGGCCGAGCCGGGCCTGGGCGATGGCGAACCCGCCGCCCTCCTCGCCGATGAGGTTCTCCGCGGGCACCCGGACGTTGTCGAACACGACCTCGGCGTGCCCGCCCGCGGAACTGTCGTCGTAGCCGAACACCTGCATCCCGCGCTTGACGTGCAGGCCGGGGGTGTCCCGCGGGACGAGGACCATGCTCTGCTGCCGATGCGGCTCGGCGTCCGGATCGGTCTTGCCCATGACGATGAAGATGCGGCAGTTGGGGTTCATCGCTCCGGAGATGAACCACTTCCTGCCGTTGACGACGTAGGTGTCGCCGTCCCGTTCGATGCTGGTGCCGATGTTGCGCGCGTCGGAGGAGGCGACGTCGGGTTCGGTCATCGCAAACGCCGACCGGATCCGCCCCTCCAGCAACGGTTCCAGCCACTGCCGCTTCTGGTCGGGCGAGCCGAACATGTGCAGCACTTCCATGTTCCCGGTGTCCGGTGCCGCGCAGTTCAGCGCCACGGGAGCGAGTTCGGGACTGCGGCCGGTGATCTCGGCCAGCGGTGCGTACTGCAGGTTGGTCAGCCCGCCGCCGTCGGGACCGGGCAGGAAGAAGTTCCACAGTCCGCGTGAGCGGGCCTCGGCCTTGAGCTCGTCCACGATCGGCGGCACCGTCCACGGATCGGTGCGCGCGGCGAGCTGGTCGTGGAACACCGGTTCGGCGGGATACACGTGGGAGTCCATGAACTCCAGGAGCCGCCCGCTGAGCTCCTCGGTGGTGCTGTCGACACCGAAATCCATCAGTTCTCCTTCAGCGCGGAGTTGCCGAGCGCGACCAGCGGTGCGACACCCGCACCGATGCGGTCGAAGCCGTCGCCGACGGTCTGTCCGTGGCGGTAGCGGTAGTAGATGCCTTCGAGGATCACGGCGAGCTTGAAGAGGGCGAACCCGAGATACCAGCCCAGTGCCGACACGTCGCGCCCGGATGCGCGGGCGTAGGTGTCGGCGATCTCGTCGGGCGAGGGATGCCCCGGCGCCCTGCCGACGTCGCTGACCGTGTCGAGCTCGAGAGTGTGCAGCTGGGAGTAGGCCAGCAGCAGGGCGACGTCGGTGAGCGGATCGCCGAGCGTCGACATCTCCCAGTCGAGCACGGCGTTGATCCGGTCGTCCTCGCCGACCAGCACGTTGTCGAGGCGGTAGTCCCCGTGCACGACGGCGGGCGCGGGGGAGGCGGGCACGCGTGCGGCCAACCGTTCGTGGAGCTCGTCGATGCCCGGCACGTCGCGGCTCCGGGAGGCGGCGAGTTGTTTCGACCACCGCCGCAGCTGCCGCTCCAGGAAGCCCTCCGGTCTGCCGAAGTCGCCGAGTCCCACCGCGGCGGGGTCGACGGCGTGCAGCTCGACGAGCGTCTCCACGAGCCGGTCGGCGATCGCCTTCGTCCGCTCCGGCCCCCGCGGACGCAGCTGGTCGGCCGTGCGCAGCGGCGATCCGGGCACGAAGTCCATGACGTAGAACGGCGCGCCCAGCACGTCCTCGTCGGTGCAGAGCGTGCGGGCACGGGGGACCGGCACGGCAGTGCCGTGCAGGCCGCTGATGACGCGGTGCTCACGGCTCATGTCGTGCGCCGTCGGCAGCACGTGCCCGAGGGGCGGCCTGCGCAACACCCACCGGCCGGTGCCGTCGTCCAGCAAGTACGTGAGGTTCGACCGGCCGCCCTCCACGAGCCGCGCCGTCAGGGGACCGGTGACGGTCCCCGGCAGTTCCCGGTCGAGGTATGCGCGCAGGCGCGCCAGGTCCACGCCCGGCGGATCCTCGTTGCTCATTCGACCTCCTTGTCCTGAGCACGGGGTGGAACGGCCTCGGTCCGGGCCGTTTCCGGGGGTCACGGCACGAGCATCGTCACCATCTCGGCCACGCACGCCGGTTTGGCCTCGTCCTCGATCTCGATCGTCCAGCGGACCACCGCCTGCGTGCCCTGCTTGGCCGGCGTGACCTCGGCCAGCTCGGCGCTCGCCCGGATGCGCGCACCGACCTTCACCGGCTGCGGGAAGCGGACCTTGTTGAGCCCGTAGTTGATGCCCATGCTCAACCCGTCGACCCGGTAGATGTCCTTGGCGAGCCGGGGCAGGAGCGAGAGGGTCAGGAACCCGTGCGCGATGGTGCCGCCGAACGGGCCGTCGGCGGCGCGTTCGGCGTCGACGTGGATCCACTGGTGGTCGAACGTGGCGTCGGCGAACAGGTTCACCTGCTCCTGCGTGACCGTGTGCCACTCGCTCGTGCCGAGGTGCTGTCCCGCCGCCGCGGTGAAGCTGTCGAGATCCGGGAAGACGCGGGCCGGTTCGGTGTCGGTCATGCCTTCGGCCCTCCCGCGACGTAGATGACCTGCCCGGAGACGAATCCGGCTCCCTCGCTGACCAGGAACGAGACGGTGTGTGCGATGTCGTCGGGCCTGCCGACCCTGCGGACGGGGATCTCCTTCGCCGCAGCGGCCTTGAACTCCTCGAAGTCCATGCCGACCCGTTCGGCGGTCGCGGCCGTCATGTCCGTGGCGATGAACCCGGGGGCGATGGCGTTGACGGTCACGCCGAACTTGCCGAGCTCGATGGCGAGCGTCTTGGTGAAGCCCTGCAACCCGGCCTTCGCCGTCGAGTAGTTCGCCTGCCCGCGATTACCCAGTGCCGACGTGCTGGACAGGCTCACGATGCGGCCCCAGCCCTGCTCGGTCATGTGCTTCTGGGCGGCTCGCGACATGAGGAACGCACCCCGCAGGTGTACGCCCATGACCGAGTCCCAGTCCGACTCCGACATCTTGAACAGCAGGTTGTCGCGCGTGATTCCGGCGTTGTTGACCAGCACGGTGGGCGGTCCGAGTTCGTCGGCGACCGTGCCGACGGCGCGCTCGGCCTCGTCGGCGTCGCTGATGTCGGCTGCGATACCCACGGCCTTGCCGCCGGCCGCGGTGATCGCCTCGGCTCCGGCCTTCGCGCCCGCCTCGTCGAGATCGATCAGGCCGACGGCGAATCCGTCGTCGGCGAGCCGTCGCGCGACGGCCGCTCCGATACCGCGGCCCGCGCCCGTCACGATCGCGACGCGGGAGACCGACTTCGGATCTGGACTGTCCACCGTCACTGGTTCCTCCTCATCGAGTAAGCGTGCGCTTAGGAAGTTACCAGTCGGGACGGAGGTGCGGGAGTCCGAAGTCGGAGGCAACCGGCGGCCACGACGGCCAGCGCGGCGACCTCCGTGGCGAGCAGTCCGCGTTCGACGAGTCCGAGCGGAAGCGCCCGCCACCACGGGTCGCCGCCCGCGAGCATGAGCCGCACAGCGCCGACGATGAGACTCAGCCACGCCAGCGACGCGAGACCCAGCACGCGGGTGAGCAACCGCAGCCCCGGCGCATGGGGATGGACCGCACGGGCCGCGGCCAGGACGGCCACCGGCAGGGCGACGAACGCGACCACGCTGGCGTACCGGTGGATCGTGCCCGCCAGACTCGGGCCGATCGACCAGTCGGTCTTCGGGAACACCACGACGGCGAGCAGTCCCAGGGTCCAGCCCGCGCCGCCGAATGCGGCCGGGCTCAGCGGCCGCACCGTCCGGCTGTGCAGGAGCACGCCGAACAGCACCCCCGAACCGGTCGCGACGAGCAGCACCGCGAGGTCGAACAGCCACTTCGTGGGGCCGAGGGCGTACTCGCTGATCGTGCGGCGTACCGGATCGACGTCGGCGTGGTGCAGCACGTGCAGGGCGGCGACGAGCACGCATCCGGTCAGCACCGCGGCCAGCCCCACCGTCGACGGCACCCGGTACCGCCCGCCCGCGCCGGCGACTGCGGATGTGGGCGCGGCGAGCTGCGCGCCGGGCGGGTGCGGTGCGGGTACGTGGTCGGCCATGGACGCCCCTTCTGCGGTCACCGAGCGCGGACGGGGTCATTCAGGCATATCGGACGTGAGACCGCCGTCAGGCCGGCGTCGGGGCGGGCCAGCGTGCCCGGGTCAGCCGACCACCTGGGCCAGCACCGTCCGGAACGCATGGACATCCACAGTGGACGGCTCAGCCGCGAGCCAGGCGCACGCGTCGGTGAGGAAGCCCTCGGGCGTGAGGACGGCGATGTCGTCGGGGTCGTCGGTCTCGAACGGCCGCGGGTCCGGCTCGTCGACGGTGATCCGGCCGGCACGGTTGGGATACAGCACGAGTGCGCCGCGTACCTCGATGCCGGGCAGGAGTTCGGCGAACACGTCGAGCGCCTCGGCGAGCCTGCTGCCCCCGCCGCCGAAGCGCCTGCCGTTGCGGTGCAGCACCGGTTCGCCGTCGGCGTCGGGCGCGGTCGAGTAGTGCCCGGGCAGCCAGCGTTTCGACTCGACGAGCAGCAACCGGTGTCCACAGAGGACCGCGTGGTCGATGTCGGCGAACACGGAACCGGGCCAGGCGAGTCCGTGGAAGATCCGCGCACCGGGCAACCGCGTGACGTACCTGGCGAGCAGATCGGCGGTGCGGCGTTCGGCGATCTGGTCGTCCTCGGAACCGGGGCTGCCGTGCACGACGTCGCGCACCGCGTCGGACGCGGCCCGCAGCGCGTCGGTGCGCCTGCGGCAGACGAGCACGACGAGGCCGGCGGCCAGCGCGACGACCGCCGCCGCGGCGGGCACCCCGGCCGCGGCGGGCGCGAGGGTCAGCAGTGCGGCGGCGCCGAGGACCGCGACCACGAGCAGCGTCACCGGTGCCGCGTGGCCGGGTGCCTTCTCCGGGGTCAGCCGGCGCCGACGGTCGGCGTCGGCGACGTGCCACCAGTCGAGGGTCTCGGGATCGACGCGGACCCGTGGAGGCCGGAACGAGGGGTCGTCCCCGAACGCCCGTGCCCTGGCACGTGCCCGGCCCGGCGGCATGGGGTCGTGCGGATCGTCCGGCCGCAGGGGCTCCTGCCCGCGGCCGCCGGGACTGCCGTCTCGGGTGTCCGCCTCGCTGCCGGCACCGCCGTCCGCGTCGTCCTCGCCGTCGTAGACGGCGCGCAGATACGGGTCCGACAGTGTCTCGTAGGCCTCGCGCAACAGGGCGAACCGGCCGGCGTCACCGCCCGCGTCGGGGTGCCACGTGCGGGCCCGGGAACGGAACGCGGACTTGATCTCCGCGAGCGAGGCGTCGTCGCGAACGCCGAGTACCGCGTAGAAGTCGTCGGTGGGTCCGGACGCGTCGTCCGTCGCGGTGCCGGTGCCCTCGTGGGCCACGCGTGTCGCTCCTCTCGCGCCGCGGACTCCTCCGTCCGCTGTGGGTCTCGCCGCTCGGGCGCCACAATCTACCGAGCCGGGGCGGTCTCCGGTCGGACGTGGTGGGTGTGGCGGCATACCCTGAGCGTGTGGACGTGCAGGTGCTCGACGGCGGTCTGGCGACCGAGCTCGAGGCGAGGGGGCACGACCTGTCGGACGGGTTGTGGTCGGCCCGGCTGCTGGCCGACGCTCCCGGGGAGATCGTGGCGGCGCACGAGGCGTTCTTCCGTGCGGGCGCGGACCTGGCGATCACGGCGAGCTATCAGGCGAGTGCGGAGGGATTCGCGGCCAGGGGGATCGGCCGGGCCGAGGCGGAGCGGCTCCTGGCGCGCAGTGTCGAGCTGGCTCGCGAGGCCGCCGACCGGGCGGGCGGGGGCCGGGTCGCGGCGTCGGTCGGGCCCTACGGGGCGGTGCTCGCCGACGGCTCCGAGTACCGCGGGCGGTACGGGCTGTCGATCGGCGAGCTCGTGGAGTTCCATCGCCGCCGGATCGGGACACTGGCCGCGGCAGGTCCGGACCTGATCGCGCTGGAGACGGTGCCCGACGTCGACGAGGCCGTCGCCGAGCTGGAGGCGCTCGACGGGATCGACGTGCCGGCGTGGTTGTCCTACACCGTCGAGGGTGAACGCACGCGGGCAGGGCAGCCGCTGGAGGAGGCCTTCGCCGTGGCGGCCGGGGACGAGCGGGTCGTGGCCGTCGGCGTGAACTGCTGTGCGCCGGAGGACGTGCCGGGTGCGGTGGGCATCGCGCATGCGGTCACGGGAAAACCGGTGATCGCCTATCCGAACAGTGGCCACGGATGGGACGCCGCGGCCCGTCAATGGGCCGGGCGGGCGACGTTCTCCCCCGACGAGGTGATTTCCTGGATCGAGGTCGGGGCGTGTCTGGTCGGGGGATGCTGCCGGGTGCGACCTGCGGAGATCGCGGAAATCACGAGAATTGTTCGCGATTATCGGTCCTCACCCGACCGGGGACACTAGTCGATCTCGAAAGGCGCAGCGTCGGTGTGCGTGTGAGCCTCTTTTTCCGGGTAGTCCGCAACCACCCGGAAAGGATGGTACCGGCGATGAACATTGGTGATTCGTTCCGCAACGTCTTGGACACGGTAATCAACTTCCTCCCGAACTTGGCCGTGTTCCTCGTCATTCTCGTTGTCGGTTGGATCGTGGCGAAGGTGCTGCGGAAGGTCGTCAACATGGTGCTCGACCGGCTGCATTTCGACCGCGCGGTCGAGCGGGGTGGTATCCAGCGGGCGCTGGCGCGCTCCAAATACGATGCCAGCGGCCTGATCGCGGCGATCGTCTACTACGCCGTCCTGCTGATGGCGTTGCAGATGGGCTTCGCGGTCTTCGGGCCCAACCCGGTGAGCAACCTGCTCTCCGACCTGGTCGCATGGCTGCCGATGGCCGTCGTCGCGATCGTGATCGTCGTCGTGGCATGCGCGATCGCCAACGCGGTCAAGGACATCGCGGCGTCCGCGCTCGGCGGGTTCAGCTGGGGCAACCTGGTCGCCAGGGTGGCCCAGGGCTTCATCATCGCCCTCGGTGTGATCGCCGCGCTGAACCAGATGGGTGTCGCCACCACGGTCACGACCCCCGTGCTCGTGGCGGTGCTCGCGACCGTCGGCGGCATTCTGGTGGTCGGCGTCGGTGGCGGCATGGTGCGGCCGATGCAGCAGCGGTGGGAGCGCTGGCTCGGCAAGGCCGAGGCCGAGATGCCGGGCAACGGCAACGGCGGTGGCCAGGAGGCCTACCAGCGTGGTCGTGAGGACACGATGCGCGCTCGTACCGGCGAGGCCGCCACGGCCGACCCGGAGCCGCAGACGGGGCCGATCCCGACCGCTCCGCGCGGCGCCTCGGGCATGCAGTCCGAGCAGCCGCGTCCGGACGCGGGTGACTACCCCAGGTAACGACTACCCCGGGAAAGCGGGCACAGCGACAAGCCCGAGACGTTCCATCGCCACGGCGGATGCATCCTCACCGCGAGGGTGCATCCGCCGTCGTCGTGTGGCGGGCGCGATGTCGGTGAGGAACCCACGGCCGAGGGGGAGCTGTGGCCGAGGGTTCAGGAGAACAGGGCGGGGTCAAGTTCGGCGCCGACGGCGACCCCGGCCGAGGCCAGCAGGCACACCGCGGCCAGGCGCAGCACGACCCAGTCGCCGCCCGCGTCCTGAGGTTCGGGCGGTGTCCAACCGGCTTCGCGGGCCGCGTCCTGGACGCCCCCCGCGTACTGCGCGAGCTGGACAGCGCCGACGCCCCCTGCGCCGAAGGTGAGGATGTCCCGGATGGCCGCGGCGTGCTGGTCGACCGTGGCGAGTCCGCCCGGGGTCAGCGTGCCGACGGCAGCACCGACCCGGCCGAGCCGGTCGGCGAGCGCGGCGATCTCCCGCCTGGCGGCAGACTCCCGCCACGTGTGCATCAACCAACCCATGGCTCGTCAGTCTATCCACCCGTTCGGGTGGATCTTCAGGGTGTTCGTGACTCCGGGTCGGCGATGGTGTGGGCGAGTTCGGCGCCTGCCGCGCAGGCCACGGTGGGCGCGGAAGTCGATCTCGACCATCCGTGTCCTGCGACGGGGTCTTGACATCTACCCTGGGCCCACCATGAGACCGCACGAGTTCGTCGCAGCCGGAGGAGTCGCCCGTGAGTGAAGACGAGGGCCGGCTGATCGCGGAGCGTTATCGCCTCCAGTCGCGGATCGGCACCGGAGCGATGGGTGTGGTCTGGAGGGCGGTCGACGAACGTCTGGACCGCACCGTCGCGGTGAAACAGCTGCTTCTGCCGCCCGGGCTCAACGAGCGGGAGGCCGAGACGGCGCGCCAGCGGGCGTTCCGCGAGGGCCGGATGGCCGCGCGGCTGCAACATCCGCACGCCATCACCGTCTACAACGTCGCCGAGGATGCCGGGCAGCCGGTGTTGGTGATGGAGTACCTGCCGTCGCGCAGCCTGTCGGATCTGCTCGGCGACGGGCGGCTGCTGTCGCCTCCCGAGGCCGCGCGCATCGGTGCTCAGGCGGCCTCGGCGTTGGCCGCCGCCCACGCGGCGGGGGTCGTGCACCGCGACGTCAAGCCCGGCAACATCCTGATCGCCGACGACGGCACCGCGAAGATCACCGACTTCGGGATCTCGCGGGCGGCCGGGGACGTGACGCTGACCAGCACCGGCCTGTTCGCCGGGACACCCGCGTACCTCTCGCCCGAGGCGGCGCGGGGCATGGACCCCGGGCCGGCCGCCGACGTGTTCTCGCTCGGCGCCACGCTGTACGCCCTCGTCGAGGGCACGCCGCCGTTCGGCACGCTCGACAACGAGATCGCGCTGCTGCACAAGGTGGCCACGGGCGCGGTCGACCCGCCTCGGCAGGCTGGACCGTTGGCGGGCGCGTTGCAGGCGATGCTTCATCAGGACCCGGCGCAGCGTCCGACCATGCCGCAGGTGGCCGACGGGCTCGGGTCCGTCGCGAGCGGCGCGGCGCCGCAGTTCGACCCTCCCACGGTGCCCGCCGTGGCCCCGGTTCCGCCTCCGGCGCGGCCGAGCAGGCCGGACGCCACGGCGATCGCCCCGACAGCGGCGGCAGGGGCGGCAGGGGCGGCAGGGGCGGCAGGGGCG
>Ga0079224_100007302_pt1 | contig 14806 bp, 9 predicted proteins | sample Stecom2015_FD_80414 | JGI IMG/M metagenome (GOLD analysis project Ga0079224, IMG submission 80414) | Agricultural soil microbial communities from Utah to study Nitrogen management - Steer compost 2015 | ecosystem: Environmental > Terrestrial > Soil > Agricultural land | place: USA: Utah...
AGCCACCCCCTCAGCCACCCCCTCAGCCACCCCCTCAGGTGCCGGTCAGGCGCCCAGGCGTACCGGCGTGCGCGCGCTCTGCCGCTCGGGAGTGAACCGGACGGGCAGCACGGCCGGGTACCGCGACCACGGCGACGGCGCCCACGTCACCTCGGGGTCGGTCAGCCGCAGGTCGAGACGCTCCATGAGGCTCTCGACGGCGATCTTCACGACGAGCCGGCCGGGCCGCCGCGCGGGGCACGCGTGCGGGCCGACGCCGAAGGACAGGTGCGACCGGTTGCTCGCCTCGAAGTGGTCGTCGTCGGTGCGCACCCGCGGGTCGTTGTTCGCGGCGGCCACGCCCATCACGATCGCGTCGCCCGCCTGGATGCGCACCTTGCCCAGGGTGCAGTCGGTCACCGCGTACCGCGCGGGCAGGTTCGCGACGGGCGGCTCGCTCCACAGGGTCTCGTCGAGCGCGTCGTCGAGGCCGCGCCGCACGCCCGTGACCCGGCCCGTGTACCGCGGGTCGGTGAGCATGCGCCGCAGCGTGGCCGCGATCCACGTCACCAGCATCTCGTTGGCGGCGCAGATCGCCACGACCATGGAGTGCACGATCTCGGTGTCGTCCTCGAAGCCCGGGTGCTCGACGAGCCGCGCGGTGAGGTTGTTGCCCGGCGCCGCGCGCGTGGCCAGCACGTGGTCGAGCACGATCTGGTCCATGGCCGCGAGCGCCGCCACGGCATCGCCGCCGTGCCCGAACACGCCGTGCGCGCACCGCAGCAGGGCGATGCCCTGCTTCTCGTCGAACCCGAACATGCCGGAGACGGCGAGGAACGACACGGCGGCCGCGTACTCGCCGATCAGGTCGGCGTGGCCGGTGGTGGCGAACGCGTCGATCAGTCCCGAGCACACGCCGCGCACGAGGGCCGCCGTCTGCGCCTCGTCGAGGCTCGCGAACGCCTCGTCCATCGGCAGCCGCAGCCTGCGGTGCTCGGCGCCGTCCGCGTAGTAGAGCGCACGCCGCCCGGCCGGCGACAGGATGGCGTGCAGCGTCGAGCCGTGCGGCAGCCGCTCCTTCCAGTGCCGCGGGTCGCGGGCGAACACGCTCTCGGTGCGCATGACCTCCATGACCTCCGCGTGCCCGAGCACGAGCCAGCCGGGCACGCCGGGCTCCAGGTCGACGGGGGCGACAGGACCCCACTCGTCCTGCAGCCTGCGGAGCGCTGCCACCATGTCCTCCGCGCCCGTGAGCTCCACCAGCGCCACACGACCTCCGCCTCGCTGCGGATCCTGGCCCGGCATGACACCTCCACCGTCGACATTCATCGCGACATCCATCGGATCATCCATCGAAATATGGGGGCGACCTGCATAGACGCCCGGTCGAGGGGTTCTATCACGGGTTCTGCGCACGCCGTAACACACCTGTGGTCCCGATCACGTCGGGGCGGCCGGTGACCCGTCCGCGTGACACGATGCGAGGGTGAGCATGCACTCGGGCGGTGGCGGGCGGGCCCTGCGGTCCTTCACCCTGGACGGATCGGTCGCGCGGCGCCGCCTCGGCCGTGAGACGCTGCGCCGCATCATCGGCTTCGCACGCCCCTACCGGGGCCGGCTGACGGTGTTCGTCCTGATCCTCGCCCTCGAGGCCGCTGCGGGTGCGGCGACGCCGCTGCTGTTCCAGCGCATCATCGACCACGGCATCACGGCGGGCGACACCCGGCTGGTCGTGCTGCTCGCGGGGGTCGCGGCGCTCCTGGCCGTGGCGTCGGCCGGGCTGTCCGTCGCGGACCGGCTCGTGTCGTCCCAGGTCGGCGAGGGGCTGATCCTCGACCTGCGGGTGGCCGTGTTCGACCACGTCCAGCGCATGCCGCTGGCCTTCTTCTCCCGGGCGCGCACCGGTGCTCTCGTGCAGCGCCTCAACGGCGACGTGCTCGGCGCCCAGCGGGCCTTCACCTCGACGCTGCAGACCGTCGTCTCCAACAGCCTGACCATCGTGTTCACGCTCGCGGCGATGTTCGCGATGTCCCCGCAGCTGACCCTCGGCGCCCTCGTGCTCGTCCCGTTCTTCGTGCTGCCCGCGCGCTGGTTCGGCCGGCGCCTGGCCGACCTCACGCGCCGCGGCATGGAGGTCGACGCCGACCTCGGCCAGGTCATGAACGAGCGGTTCAACGTCGCGGGCGCCCACCTCGTGAAGGTCTTCGGCGACCCGGAGACCGAGTCCGAGCGGTTCGCCGGACCGGCCCGCGAGCGCCGCGACCTCGGCATCCGCACGGCGCTGTTCGGCACGTGGTTCCGGGTGGGGCTGTCGACGATCGCGGCGCTGGCGGTCGCGGGGGTCTACGGGTTCGGCGGCCTCCAGGCGATCTCCGGTGAGCTCACCGTCGGGACGGTGGTCGCGCTGGCGACGTACCTCACCCGCCTGTACGGCCCGCTGACGGCGATGGCGAACGTGCAGGTCGACGTCATGACCGCGCTCGTGTCGTTCGAGCGCGTGCTCGAGGTGCTGGACCTGGAGCCGTCGGTGGCCGAGCGGCCCGACGCCGTCGACCTGCGCGACGCGGTGGCGGAGCGCGGTGCGTCGATCACGCTGGACGCCGTGACGTTCCGCTACCCGCGGGCCGACGAGGTGTCGCTCGCGTCCCTCGAGTCGGTCGCGGGTCAGCGCAAGGACCCCACGTCCGACACCCTGCGCGACGTGTCCTTCGAGGTGCCCGCCGGGTCGATGGTCGCGCTCGTCGGGCCGTCCGGCGCGGGCAAGACGACCGTCTCGCAGCTCGTCAGCCGCATGTACGACCCGACGGCCGGTGCCGTGCGCATCGCGGGCACCGACCTGCGGGACGTGACGTTCGCGTCGCTGCGGGCCACCGTGGGCGTCGTCGCGCAGGACGCGCACCTGTTTCACGACACGATGGCCGCCAACCTCCGGTTCGTGCGTCCGGAGGCCACCGACGCCGACCTGGAGCGCGTGCTGCGCCAGGCCCGCGTGTGGGAGCTCGTCGAGCGCCTGCCCGACGGCCTGGACACCGTCGTCGGCGACCGCGGGTACCGCCTCTCGGGCGGCGAGCGGCAGCGGCTCGCGATCGCCCGCCTGCTGCTGCGCGCGCCCGACGTCGTCGTGCTCGACGAGGCGACGGCGCACCTGGACTCGGAGTCCGAGGCCGCCGTCCAGGTCGCGCTCGACCAGGCTCTGGCCGGGCGGACGTCGCTCGTCATCGCGCACCGGCTGTCCACGGTCCGCGCGGCGGACCGCATCGTCGTGCTCGACGACGGCCGCGTGGCGGAGGCGGGCACGCACGCGCAGCTGCTCGCCGCCGGCGGGCTCTACGCCGACCTCTACCGCACGCAGTTCGCGGAGGCGGCCGACCGCTGACGACGCCCGCCTACCGCGGTGCCCGCGGGTTCCGGATCGCGGTGTCGATGCGGGCGAGCACCGCGCGGGACCGCTCGAGCTCGGCGAGGTACCGCTCGGGCATGTCGGCGGCGAGCCGTCGGCGCATCTCGACGGCCTCGCGTGCGTGGGCCAGCGCCGTGACGTTGTCGCCGACCGCGCTCAGCGCGCTCGCCAGGTTGGACAGCGCAAGGGCCAGGTCCGGGCGGTGCCGGTCCGGGTTCTCCAGGACGAGCGCGCGCCGCATCACCACGGCCTCGCGCATCGGCAGCAGCGCCTCGGACGCGCGGTCGAGGTCGAGGAGGGTCGCACCGAGGTTGGCGAGCGCCTCGGCGAGCCCCGTACGGTACTTCTCCGGCTGCTCCCGCACGAGCCGGCGCAGCATGTCGACGGCCTCCTGCGTGGGCTCCAGCGCCTCCTCGAACCGGCCGAGGTCGGCGTACCGCACGCCGAGGTTGGACAGCGACTGCGCGAGGTACTTGAGCGAGCGGGGGTTGTCGCGCGCCAGGTCCCTGCGGAGCGCGACCGCCTCCTCCTCGAGCAGCACCGCCTCGTCGTACCGGCCGCGGCGGGCGAGCGTGACGCCGAGGTTCGACAGCGAGTGCGCCAGGACGTGGAGGTACTTCCCGGGGTGCTCCCGCGCGAGGTCGCGGCGGATCTCGAGCGCCTCGCGCTCCAGGCGCAGCGCCTCGTCGGCCCGGCCGGCCGCCGAGCAGAGCGCTCCCAGGGCCGACAGCGCGCCGGCGAGGTCGGGTCGGGTGCCGCGCTCGTTCTCCTTCGCCAGCGTGCGCTGGAGCTCCAGCGCCTCCACCAGCACGACACCTGCCTCCTCGTACCGGCCGAGGGCCTCGAGGGTCGTGCCGAGCTGGCCGAGCGACCACGCGAGCTCCGCGGCGTGCTCGGGCCGGTCGGCGGCCAGGCGTCGGCGGATCGCGACGGCCTCGACGTTGGCGGGCAGGGCGTCCTCGGGCCGTCCGCTCTCCGTGAGCGCCTCGAAGTTGCCCAGCACGGCGGCGAGCCGCGGCTCGTACTGCACCGGGTCCCACGCGGCCAGACGCCGGTACAGGTCGAGCGACGCGCGCTGCGCCGGCTCGATCTCGCTCGTTCTCCCCAGCTCGGTGTACGAGACGCCCGCGTTCTGCAGCGCCCGGGCGTGCTCGGCGTCGGCCCACGGCGCGTCACCCGGCGGGAAGGCGCGACACAGCGCGACGACCTCCTCCTGGACGGCCAGGGCCTCCCCGTGGCTGCCCACGGCCCAGTACCCCATGCCCAAGGTGTTCAGCGCCGTGCACAGCGGCGGGCGGTACCGGTCGGGGTCCGCGGCGGACAGCTCGCGCCACAGCCGGACGGCGTCGCGCAGGTGTGTCACCGCCGCGTCCGGTTCTCCCTCGGCGACCAGGGCGGCGCCGAGATCGACCAGCGTCTCCGCCCGCTGCACGGCGTCACCCACCTCCTGCGCGAGCTCGGCGGACCGGTGCGCGAGGCGGTCGAGCACCGGCACCACCAGCGGACCCGACGAGCGCGGCAACCTGCGGGTCACCCGCAGCAGGCCGGCGAGGTCGTCGGGCGTGCGGGCCGGCAGGGTGGCTGCGACGGTGTCGACGAGCTCGCCCGTCACGTCCCGGCCGTCGGTCACGCCGCCGCCCCCTGCCGCGCCACCGGGGCGGTCGAGGCCCATCGCCGCGGCGAACCCCAGCACGGCGAAGGCCTGCCCGTCGTCGAGGTCCCGCGTGCACCGCTCCAGCAGGTCCTCGGACGTGGCGAGCGCCCGCGCGACGAGCAGCTCGCCCAGGCGCGGCACCGCGGGCAGGTTGCCCCGGACCCACGCGACGACGTCGGCCTCACGGCCCGCCTCCGGCCGGGCGCCGACCCGGCGCAGCGCCGCCCGCACGCCGTCCGGTGACGCGTCGCCCAGGAGCGTGGTGGCCGCAAGGACCGCGTCGGCGGCAGGCACGGTCCCTGGCACCGCGTCGGCCGGCAGCCCGGCCGCCGCGGCGGAGTCCGCCCACCGCGCCCGCTCGTGGTCGAGCACGACGCCGAGCGCGGCGCCGGCCTCCGGCACGTCGGCGCCCAGCACGGTCGCGAGAGCCAGGGCGTGCAGATCGAGCACCCGGGGGCGTCGGTCGGGCGACGGCTCGTACCGCACCCGCGGTGCCGGGCGGCCCAGCGCCCGGGCGAAGCGGGCGGCAGCGGCCGCGACGACGGCGTGGTCGCCGTCCGGCCGCTCGACCGACACCCCCAGCGCCGGGTCGTAGGCGGCGTCGAGGCCGCCGTCCAGCGGCACCTCGAGAGCCGTCTGCGTGACGGACGGCGTCCGCCCTGCCCACAGCCTGCTGGTCCACCGCTCGCGCGGCCACCACTGACCCCCCGTGCGCGCGAGCAGCAGCACACGCAGACGACCCCGGCGCGGGACGTCGCCCAGGGCGTCGAGCATCGCGGGCAGGCCGGGTCGGAAGCCCGCGTCGTCCACCACCAGCAGCGCACGGCGGGCGTCGGCCACGCGGTCGACCGCTGCGACCTCCTGCCGGGGCGGCACGTGCACGACGGTCCAGCCCGTACGGCGCAGCCTGCGGCCGAGCTCGCGGGCCAGGCGGGTCTTGCCCACGCCGCCGAGGCCGCACACGAGACGCAGTGCCATCGGATCGCGGGAGCGCACCCACGCGCGCAGCTCGGCGAGCTCGCGCGCCCGGCCGGTGAACGGGACGATCCCGCGCCCGGGCGCGAGGAGGGCGGCGGGACTCGCGGGGCCGTGCGCCTCGTCGGGTCCAGGTCGGCTCATGGGCAGTCATCCAACCGCACGCCCGTCGTCCTGGCCAGCGACCCTGTGATACCGGATTTCGCCCGGAGCCCGGGCGTCCTCACAGGTCAGCGCGGTGCGTCACGCGGCGCGCCGAACGGACGCACCGCATCCCGAAAACGGCGACGGCCCGCCGCCCCGAAGGGCGACGGGCCGTCGTACGGCTCGGGTCAGGCGAGCCTGCTCGAGAGCAGGATCAGTTGCCCGTGAGCTTCTCGCGGAGCGCGGCGAGGGCCTCGTCCGAGGCCAGCGTGCCGCCGGCCTCCTCGGCCGGAGCCGACGAGTACGAGGTGCCACCGGCGGCAGCGGCAGCAGGCGCGTCGGTCGACGCGTCCGTGTCCGCGGCCAGCGCCTCGGCGACCTGCTTGCGGTGCGCGGTCCAGCGCTCGTGCGCCTTGGCGTACTCCGCCTCCCACGCCTCGCGCTGCGCCTCGTAGCCCTCGAGCCACTCGTTGGTCTCCGGGTCGAAGCCGTCCGGGTACTTGTAGTTGCCCTGCTCGTCGTACTCGGCCGCCATGCCGTACAGCGCGGGGTCGAAGTCCTCGGAGTCGGGGTCGACGCCCTCGTTGGCCTGCTTGAGCGACAGCGAGATGCGGCGGCGCTCCAGGTCGATGTCGATGACCTTGACGAACACCTCGGCACCGACGGTGACGACCTGCTCCGGCAGCTCGACGTGGCGCACGGCCAGCTCCGAGATGTGGACCAGACCCTCGATGCCGTCCTCGACGCGCACGAACGCACCGAACGGGACCAGCTTGGTGACCTTGCCGGGCACGACCTGGCCGATGGCGTGCGTGCGGGCGAAGGTCTGCCACGGGTCCTCCTGCGTCGCCTTCAGCGACAGGGAGACACGCTCGCGGTCGAAGTCGACGTCGAGCACCTCGACCGTGACCTCCTGGCCCACCTCGACGACCTCGGACGGGTGGTCGATGTGCTTCCAGGACAGCTCGGAGACGTGCACCAGACCGTCGACACCGCCGAGGTCCACGAACGCACCGAAGTTGACGATCGAGGAGACGACACCCGGGCGCACCTGGCCCTTCTGCAGGGTCTGCAGGAAGGTGGAGCGGACCTCGGACTGCGTCTGCTCGAGCCAGGCGCGGCGCGACAGCACGACGTTGTTCCGGTTCTTGTCGAGCTCGATGATCTTGGCCTCGATCTCCTTGCCGACGTACGGCTGGAGGTCGCGGACGCGACGCATCTCCACGAGCGAGGCGGGGAGGAAGCCGCGCAGCCCGATGTCGAGGATGAGGCCGCCCTTGACGACCTCGATGACGGTGCCGGTGACGACGCCGTCCTCTTCCTTGATCTTCTCGATCGTGCCCCAGGCGCGCTCGTACTGGGCGCGCTTCTTGGACAGGATCAGGCGGCCTTCCTTGTCCTCCTTCTGGAGGACCAGGGCCTCGACGGCGTCGCCGACGGCGACGACCTCGCCAGGGTCGACGTCGTGCTTGATCGAGAGCTCCCGGGACGGGATGACACCCTCGGTCTTGTAGCCGATGTCGAGAAGGACCTCGTCGCGGTCCACCTTGACGATCGTGCCTTCGACGATGTCACCATCGTTGAAGTACTTGATGGTGGCGTCGATGGCAGCAAGGAAGTCCTCCTCGGTGCCGATGTCGTTGACGGCAACCTGGGGTGCGGACTTCGCAGGGGTGGAGATGGTCATTGAGTTCGATGCTCCGATGCGGACATGGTGTAGTACGGACAGGGTCGGTCTTGCTCTGCTGGTGTGGTCCCGATGATCGCCTCCCGGGGTCGCCGGAGGGCGCACGGCACCGCGAGCCATCCTAGTGGCGCCGCAGCGGACCGGTCAACGCGAGCCGGCGTCAGAGCGCGAGCTCCAGGTCCCTGCCCGGGATCGCGTCGAGCAGCGCCCGCGTGTAGTCCGTGCTCGGCGAGTCGAACACGGCGTCGACGGTGCCCTCCTCGACCATCCGGCCCTGCTGCATGACCAGCACGCGGTCGGCGATCTGCCGCACGACGGCGAGGTCGTGCGTGATGAAGAGGTAGGTCAGCCCGAGCTCCTCCTGCAGACCGGCGAGGAGCTGCAGGATCTGCGCCTGCACCACCACGTCGAGTGCCGAGACGGCCTCGTCGCACACGACGAGCTCCGGCGAGAGCGCGAGCGCCCGGGCGATCGCCACGCGCTGGCGCTGGCCGCCCGACAGCTCCGACGGGAACCGCTGCAGCTGCCCCTTGCTCAGCGCCACCTGCTCGGCGAGCTCCTCGACGCGGGCGCGCCGGGCCGCGGCGTCGCCGTAGTCGTGCGCCCGCAGCGGCTCCTCGATCGCGCGGAACACCGAGTACAGCGGATCGAGGGACGAGTACGGGTCCTGGAACACGGGCTGCACGCGACGCCGGTAGGCGATCTGCTCCCGGTGCCCGCCCGACCCGACGCGCGTGCCGTCGAACGTGATCGTTCCGGACGTCGGCTTCTCGATGTCGAGGATCATGCGGGCGAGGGTCGACTTGCCCGAGCCCGACTCCCCCACCACGGCGACGGTCGAGCCGCGCGGGATGTCGAGGGTCACGCCGTCGACGGCGGTGAAGTCCTTGCTCCGGGAGAACAGGCCGTTGCCCCGGATCGAGAACACCTTGGTGGCGTCGCGCACCTCGACGAGCGGGGTCGGCTCGGCCGCGGCCTCTGCCACGGTCGTCGCGGCGGGGTCCGCCTCCTCGCCCGGGGCGAGGAGAGCCTCGTCGAGAACGTCCTCCAGGCCGCGCTCACGCGCGATCTCGATCCGGCGCGAGGCGAGCGACGGCGCGGCCGCCATGAGCCGCTTCGTGTACTCGTGCTGGGGCGCCGTGAGCACCTGGCGCGCGGGTCCCTGCTCCACGATGTCGCCGCGGTACATGACCACGACGGTGTCCGCCCGCTCGGCGGCCAGGCCGAGGTCGTGCGTGATGAGCAGCACCGCCGTCCCGAGCTCGTGCGTCAGGCCCGAGAGCTGGTCGAGGATGCCGCGCTGGACCGTCACGTCGAGCGCCGACGTCGGCTCGTCGGCGACGAGCAGGGCGGGCCGGCCCGACAGCCCCATCGCGATGAGCGCACGCTGGCGCATGCCGCCGGAGAACTCGTGCGGGTACTGCGAGGCCCGCCTGCGCGCGTCGGGCAGGCCCACCTCGTCGAGCAGCTCGACCGTCCGGGCCCTGGCGTCCCTGCGGGTGCGCAGACCGTTGTCGATCAGGCCCTCGTCGATCTGGCGGCCGATCTGCATGATCGGGTCCAGGTTCGTCATCGGGTCCTGGGGCACCAGGCCGAGCTCCGTGCCGCGCAGCTGCGCCATGCGCTGCGGCGAGACGGCGCCCAGGTCCTCGCCCTTGAACCAGATGTGCCCCTCGGCCACCGAGCCGTTGCTCGCCAGCAGGCCGAGCACCGCCATCGCGAGCGTGGTCTTGCCGGAGCCCGACTCCCCCACGATCGCGACGGTCTGGCCGCGGCGGACCGTGAGGTTCGCGCCCGCGACGGCGCGCGCGGCACCGTTCTCGGTGCGGAAGTCGACGGACATGTCCTCCACGCGCAGGACGACGTCGTCCTCCTGCGCGCCGGCGCCCGGCGCGCCGGTGTTCTTGTCTGCGGTGTCGTTCATCGTCGGGTCCTGTTCCGGGGGTCGAGGGCCTCGCGCAGGCTCTCGCCCACGAGGGTGAAGCCGAGGGCCGTGACGGCGATGCAGATGCCGGGCAGGATCGCCAGCCGCGGCGCGACGGCGAGCTCCTGCTGGGCGGCGGTCAGCATGCGGCCCCACTCCGCCGTCGACGGCTCGCCGCCGCCGAGGCCGAGGAAGGACAGCGCCGCGGCCTCGATCACGGCCGTCGCCAGGCTGAGCGTCGCCTGCACGATGACGGGGCCCACGCTGTTGGGCAGCACGTGGCTCATGGTCACCGAGCGCCGGGTCAGACCGAGCGCCGAGGCGGCCAGCACGTAGTCCTGGCCCTTCTGCGCGAGCATCGAGCCGCGCAGGAGGCGCGCGAAGATCGGCACCTGCACGACGCCGATGGCGATGATGACCGCCATCGAGGACTGGCCGACGATCGCCGCGATCGACACCGCCAGGAGCAGGGACGGCACCGAGAGCATGAGGTCCACCAGGCGCATGACCGCGAAGTCGACCCACTTGCCGAACCAGCCGGCCAGCAGGCCGAGCAGCAGGCCGCCGGTCAGGCCGAACAGCGTGGACAGCACGCCGACCAGCAGCGACGCCTGCGCGCCCCAGATCAGCTTGCTCAGCACGTCGCCGCCGTAGCGGTCCAGGCCGAGGGGGTACTCGGCCGACGGGCCGGGGATCAGGGTGGGCCGCACGTCGGCACGGCCCGGCAGTGCGCTGCCCGCGTAGGGGGCCAGCAGCGGCGCGAGGACCGCGACGAGCACGAACACCGCGACGATGACGAAGCCGATGATCGCGACAGGGTTCCTGCGCAGCGTGCGCCACGCGCGCGCCCAGACGCCCTCCCCGCCGTGGTCGGCGCCGGCGGGACCGTCGCCGTGGATGCTCGCGTGCAGCGGCGCAGCGGCCGCGCCGTCGGTCACAGGAAGCTCGTTGGCACTCACTGCTGCCTCCTCAGCCGGGGGTCGATCAGCCCGTACGACACGTCGACGAGCAGGTTCACCAGCGCGTAGACGACGGCGATCATGAGCACGAAGCCCTGCATCACCGGGTAGTCGGCGTTGAAGACGGAGTCGGCGAGGAAGCTGCCGATGCCGCTGAACGCGAAGACGGTCTCGGTGAGCACGGCGCCGGACAGCAGCAGGCCGACCTGGAGGCCGATCGTCGTCACCACGGGCAGCATGGCGTTCTTCAGGATGTGCTGGCCGCGCAGGCGTGCGGGCTTGATCCCCTTCGCCCGGGCGGTGCGCACGTAGTCGGCGTTCTGCACCTCGGAGACGGCGGCGCGCGTCATGCGGGCCACGATCGCCAGCGGGATCGAGCCGAGCGCGATGCCGGGCAGGATCAGGTGGACCAGGGCGTCCCACGCGGCGTCCCACTCGGCGGTGAGCAGGCCGTCCAGGACGTAGAAGTTGGTCGGGTGCGTCGCGATCATCGTGGCGCTCTGCCTGCCGGTCGTCGGGAACCAGCCCAGCTCGACGGCGAAGAGGTACTTGAGGATGAAGGCGAGGAAGAACACGGGCACGGTGACGCCGACGAGCGACACCACGACGGCCGAGTGGTCGACGACGGAGCCTGCGCGGCGTGCGGCCACGTACCCGAGCGGGATGCCGATGCCGATCGCGAAGACCAGGGCGACCACGGTGAGCTCGATCGTGGCGGGGAAGCGCGTGAAGAACTCCTCCAGCACGGGCCGGCCGCTCTGCAGCGAGACGCCGAAGTCGCCCTGCAGCAGCCGCAGCAGGTACTTCCCGTACTGGACGATCAGCGGCTGGTCGAGGCCGAGCTCGGCCTCGATCTCCGCTGCGGCCTCCGGGGTGTACCGCTCGCCGAGCATGGCCTGCACGGGCCCGCCCGGCAGCGCGCGGACCCAGCCGAACAGCAGGACCGACAAGCCCAGCAGGAGGGGTATCAGGAGCAGCAGGCGCTGCACGATCAGTCTGAGCATCGTTCCTCGAGACGTGCGGTGATCGGTCGCCCGGGTCGAACCGGCCGTCGGCCGGCCCCGGCGACGAGGGGACAGGGGTCGGGGCGCGGCACCAGCCGCGCCCCGACCTGAGGACGTCACCCGGGGGCGTCGGCACCCCGGGTGGTGCGGGAGGGAACCTTACCCCCTCCCGGTCTCGCCTCTGTTACTCGTCACCGCCGAGGCTGATGACGTTGTAGACCTCGTCCTGCACGGGCGAGATCGGGTAGCCCTCGACACCGGGCGCCACGACGAGCGACGGGACCGGGCTGGCCAGCGGGACACCCGGCAGGGCGTCCATGACGACCTCGTTCGCGTGCATGTAGGCCGCCTCCTGCTCGTCGAGCGGAGCGTTGCGGGCGTCCTTGATCGCGTCGAAGACCTCCTGGTCGTCGAAACCCCACTCCAGCGACTTCGCCCCGAAGAACGTGCCGATGAAGTTGTAGGTGTCGTTGTAGTCACCCGTCCAGCCCAGCAGGTGCAGGCCGTGGTTCTCGCCGCCCTGGATGGTGTCGATGTACGTCGGGCTCCACGGCTCCGGCGTCGCCGTCACCGTGATGCCGACCTCCTCGAGGTCCGCGGAGACGGCCTCGTAGATCGCGGCGGGGTCCGGCATGTACGGACGCGAGACCTCGGTCGGGTAGTTGAACTCGAGCTCGAGGTTCTCCTGGCCGGCCTCCTCGAGAAGGTCCTTGGCCTTCTCCGGGTCGTACTCGTAGGTCGTGACGTCGTCGCTGTAGCCCGTCACGATCTCCGGGATGAACTGCGTGGCGGGCTTCGTGCCCTCCGGCAGCGCGGCCTGGACCAGGGCGTCCTTGTCGATCGCGTGGGCGATCGCCTGGCGCACGCGGATGTCGTCCAGCGGCTTCGCGGCCTGGTTCATGCCCAGGTACAGGATGTTGAACGCGTCGCGGTCGAGGATGGTGTAGCCGGCCTCCTCGAGCGCGTCGACGTCGGCGGGCGCGACCAGGTCGTAGCCGTCGATGTCACCGGCCTCGAGCGCCTGGCGGCGGGCGGTGCCGTCGGAGATCACCGTGAAGATGACCTTCTTGACGTCGCCGATCTCGCCCCAGTAGTTCTCGTTCGCGGCCAGCGTGACGCTCTCGCCGCTCTTCCACTCCTGGAACGTGTACGGGCCCGTACCGGTCGGGTGCTCGCGGCCGTACTCGGTGAGCTGCGGCGCGTCAGCCGTACCCTGGACGTCGTCCGCGCCGTACTCCTCGACCGCCGTCGGCGACTGCATCGAGAAGGCGGGCAGCGACAGGGCCGGGATCAGCTCGGGGATCGGCGTGTTCAGCGTGACGACGGCGGTCGCCTCGTCGGACGCCTCGCACGAGTCGTAGAGGCTGTCGTCGCCCGTGCCGCCGAAGACGGCCTTGTAGTAGTACGAGAGGTTCTCGTGGGCGGCCAGGCCGGTCCAGTCGTGCCAGCGGTCGAAGTTGGCGCACACGGCCTCGGCGTCGAACGGCGTGTCGTCGTGGAACGTCACGCCCTCCTTGAGGTGGAACGTGTACGTCAGGCCGTCCTCGCTGACGTCCCAGCTCTCGGCGAGCAGCGGCGCCGGGTCGGCGGTGCCGGGCTCGACGCCCACGAGGCCCTCGAAGATCTGGCGCGCGACCCGGAACGTCTCGCCGTCGCTGGCGAACGCGGGGTCGAGCGAGCTGGGCTCTGCCGAGCCGGCGAAGACGAACGTGCCGTCGCCGCCCCCGCTGGAGCTGCCTTCGGGGTCCCGCTCGCTCGCGACACAACCGCTCAGAGCCACTGCGAGCGCAGTCACCAGGGTGACGCCGCCCGCAAGGCGCGTAGCGCGTCGACGCATGGCACTCTCCTTCCTCGAGCGCACCGGCGGGCCCGGGTTCGGGCACGACGACGCGCAGACGTTTGCGCCTGACCTTAGGAGTCCTTTCGTTGCTTCCGTATTTCTCGCCTGGTCTCGCAATCCAATCGTGACCCTTTTGTTACCGGGGTGTCTGTGGTAGTCGGATGCTGCCCGACCTGCGGGTCCGACGGGCGCGCGAGAGCTCTCCGGGCGGGATGATGGACCCGTGAGCGACGACCAGCCCGTGTCCTTCGGCTACCGCGACGTCCCCGACGACGGGGGCGCCGCCCGGCGCTGGTGGGACGCCAACGCCGGCGAGTACCTCGACGAGCACCGCGACTTCCTCGGCGACGCGGGATTCCGCTGGGGGCCGGAGGGACTCACGGAGGCGGAGGCGCGCCTGCTCGGCGAGGTCGCGGGCCGCGACGTGCTCGAGGTCGGGGCGGGCGCGGCGCACTGCTCCCGCTGGCTCGCCGCGCGGGGAGCCCGGGTCGTCGCCACCGACTACTCCGCCGGGATGCTCGCCGGGGCCGCCCGCCTCGACGACGCCACCGGGGTCCACGTCCCGCGGCTGCAGGCCGACGCGCGCGCCCTGCCCTTCGCCGACGCCTCCTTCGACGTCGTCTTCACGTCGTTCGGCGCCGTGCCCTTCGTGCCGGACGCCGTCCGCGTGCACCGCGAGGCAGCCCGGGTGCTGCGGCCGGGCGGCCGGTGGGTCTTCTCCGTGACCCACCCGCTGCGCTGGGCGTTCCCGGACGACCCGACGCTCCGCGGCCTCACGGCGACCCGCTCGTACTTCGACCGCCGGCCCTACGTCGAGACCGACGCCGGCGACCGCGTCCTGTACGCCGAGTACCACCGCACGCTCGGCGACCACGTGCGCGACGTCGTGGCGGCGGGGCTGCGGCTGATCGACCTGGTCGAGCCGGAGTGGCCCGGGTGGAACACCGAGGTGTGGGGCGGCTGGGGCCCGGAACGCGGCCGCTACCTCCCGGGCACGGCGATCTTCGTGACGGCGCGGTGAGCGTTGCCCGGTCCCCGGATGGGGTACTGGGCGGGGGTGCGGGACAGGGGTGCTGAGCGGGCCTGCTGTGATCTGGTGTTTCCCGTGAGATCTGGCCGTGCACGACCAGATCTCACGGGAAACACCAGATGTCAGTGACGCGGCTGGCGCTCAGCATGCCCCGAGCCACCCCCGTTGGCTCCGCTGCACGGAACCGGGTCCGCCGAGCGCGTGCACGGC
>Ga0079224_100007303_pt1 | contig 14805 bp, 9 predicted proteins | sample Stecom2015_FD_80414 | JGI IMG/M metagenome (GOLD analysis project Ga0079224, IMG submission 80414) | Agricultural soil microbial communities from Utah to study Nitrogen management - Steer compost 2015 | ecosystem: Environmental > Terrestrial > Soil > Agricultural land | place: USA: Utah...
GCCGCCGGAACCGCGACGACCGCTGTGGCAAGTGCGGCAAGACTGCAGCGTCGGGCCCGAGCCGGGCTGTTCGGATTTGAAAGTCGTGCCATTGCGTTCCCCCTCCCGATCGAACGATCAAGCTCTTGATGTGTTGGTCTCTTTCGGCCTGGTCGGCGACGAGGCCAAGCACAGGTTTTGCAACTTTTCGAGACCTGCTTCATTATAGGCAAGATATTTCCCGATTAGCAATTCCGTGCTCATTACGGCAAAATCTCGGTCAGGTGTTTCCAAGTCAGCAAAAACCGGGGGCGTCCGGGGCTGAACGGGCGAGAGCGAAACGGCGGCTGCCCGGCCTCGCGTTGTTGCCGGTTGCGGCATTGGCCGTACCGCCCGGCTTCGTCAACGCGGGGCACGCCGACGCCGGGCCGGTTTCGCTTCCTCCCGCGACCATCGAGGCCATCGACCGCGTCCTCGGCGAGGTGGTCGAGTCGGGGCAGGCGGCCGGGCTGGCAGTCGGCGTTTCCGTGAACGGGTCGAGTGCCTTCGTCCGCGGCTACGGCATTGCCGATCTCGAGCACGATGTCCCCGTAACCGGCCGGACTGCCTTCAGGATCGGCTCGATCACGAAGCAGTTCACCGCCTCAGGCATTCTGCTCCTCGCGGAGGAAGGCAAGGTGTCGGTCGATGACCCCCTGTCCGAATACCTTCCCGATTTCCCGCGCGCAGGCGAGGTCACCGTCCGGCAGTTGCTCAATCATACGAGTGGTATCCGCAGTTATACTGCGGTCGGGGATTTCCGCCGCACGCTCGGTCGCCGGACGATGACGACCGATCAGATGGTGGACTACATTGCGAACCTCGACGGGGTCTATGAATTCGATCCGGGTACCGGCTGGAGCTACAGCAACTCGGGCTACTATTTGCTGGGGGCGATAATAGAAAGAGTGTCCGGCCAGTCTTATGCGTCTTTCATGAAGGCGCATGTCTTCGACCCGCTCGGCCTGCACGATACGGCCGTCGACGACACGGCCGAGGTCGTTCCCCATCGCGCGAATGGCTACGAGAGCGTCGAGGATGTACCGGGCAGATTCCGCAATGCCTCCTGGATCGACATGAGCGTCGTTGCCGCGGCCGGGGCGATGCGGTCGACCGCCGGGGACCTTTTGAAGTGGGAAAGAGCGCTCTTCGGCGGCGAGGTGCTGACGCCGAAAAGCCTCGCGATGATGATCGAGCCGAGCCGGCTGAAGAACGGGCAACTGTCCGGCACGGTCATGCAGCCGGGCCCGTCCTGGCAGGGCAGCTTCGAGTACGGGTTCGGGCTCGCCATCAGCAAGGACGAGGAAGGCCGCCGGATCGTCCGTCACAATGGCGCGATCAGCGGCTTCAACGCTTTCATGCGCAGCTATCCCGAGCAGCGTATCTCCGTAGTGCTGCTCGCGAACACGGGGAATGACTCAGCGCTCGTGACCGGGCCGAAGGTCGCCGAGATAATCCTGGATGGCCACGCAAGTGAAGATCTGCACTGAACCGTCACGAGGTGCCCGGGAACGATGAAGACCGATGAACCGAGGCTGGGATCGAGGGCCGGACCTCGAAGGATGGAGGTGAATCGTGGCACGCGCGCCAGCCGGTCCGCCGGCACCGCGACGACCGACCCGGGCGCCGTGCTGAAGCTGCTGCGCAAGCGCAGGGGACTGACGCTGGCCGACGTCAGCGCGCTGACGTCCCTGCCGGTGCCGACGTTGTCCAAGCTGGAGAACGGCCGCATTTCCTTCACCTACGACAAGATGCTGCAGGTCGCGAACGGATTGGAGATCAATATCGCGCAGCTTCTCAGTCCCGCGGGCGTGGACACGCCGCCGACGCGGCTCAACGCGCGCCGAAGCATCAATCGCAAGGGCGAAGGCACTTGCGTCGATTCGGGCACCTATATGATCCGCCACCTGGCGGCCGATCTGCTCGACAAGGGCTTCGTGCCCATGGTCGGGGACATCCGCGCCCGATCGATCGAGGAGTTCGGGCCGATGATTCAGCATCCGGGCGAGGAGTTCATCTATGTGCTGGAAGGGACGCTCGAGCTTCACACCAGTATCTATGCGCCGGTGCGGCTGGAGCAGGGAGACAGCATTTTCTTCGACAGCGACATGGGCCATGCGTACATCAATGCCGGCCGTGGGCGCTGCCAGGTCCTCACCATCTGCTCGGAATCCAGGACTTCGACTTGAAGAAAACGGATCGATACGACCGGGTGCGCAAAAGCCCGGTGCCGGCGGCCTCGAGCGGCGGCCGTTCCTGCGGCGAGCGCACCCGACCCATTGAAGGGAAAGGGAAGACGCATGGCTGGAGCCGGACGAATGAGGCGGGGTGACCGCGGGTCCGCCGCAGAAAGCGTTTCCACCGGGACGCCCGGCCTGGTCCTGCCGCAGCCGTACCTGCTGTTCCTGGCGGATGCGACAGAGGCACGTTTCGCGAAGACCGCGTTCGGCTTGCGGGACTGGGCGGGAGGCAAATGTATCGGTGAATTCGGCATCGGCGCGACGGTCACGACCGGCCTGCCGCATATGACGCCTGCCGAAGCCTGCGAAGCCGGCGCCCGCTCGCTCGTCATCGGCGTTGCCGGCATCGGCGGATCGATCTCCGAACACTGGGTCCCGCCTCTCGTGGAAGCGATGCACGCCGGGCTCCACATCATCAGCGGCATGCATTCACGGCTCGGAGAGGTACCGGAGCTCGCCGAGGCTGCCGAGCGTACCGGCCGCCGCCTCATCGACGTGCGTTTTCCCCCGGAAGGCCTGCCCGTCGCCACCGGGCGCAAGCGCTCCGGCAAGAGGCTCTTGACCGTGGGAACCGATTGCGCGCTCGGCAAGAAGTACACCGCTCTCGCGATCGCGAATGCCTTCAATGAACGCGGCATTCCCTGCACCTTCCGCGCGACGGGCCAGACCGGCATCATGATTGCGGGCAGCGGAATACCGATGGATTCCGTGGTCTCGGATTTCGCCGCGGGCGCTGCCGAGGCGCTGAGCCCCGATGCCGCACCCGGTCACTGGGACATCATCGAGGGCCAGGGCTCGTTGTCTCACCCGATATTTGCAGCGGTTTCGCTCGGGCTCCTCCATGGAAGCCAGCCCGACGTCATCGTCGTCTGCCATGAACCCGGTCGCACCGAAATGCTCGGCACCGCGAGTTACGCTCTTCCGTCGATCGAAGAGACCATCGAGCTCAACCTCAGGCTGGGCGGGCGCACGAATCCGCACATCCGGTGTGCGGGCATTTCGATGAACACGTCGAAACTCCGGCCGGAGGAGGCGGAGGGCTACATGGCTGCGGAAGCCGAACGACTGGGCCTGCCGGTCGCCGATCCGATGAGAGGCGGCCAGGCTTTCGAAACCTTGATCGAGAGCTGCCTCGGGTAGGCGATCGGGCCCCGACCCGGGGCCGTTCGCGATCGCGCTCGTACCGCCTCGGCTCGTCCGGCCGGAGCCGGAACCCCGCGTTGCTACGGAGCGGCCACCATCTCGCCCGTCTCCATCGAGATGCAGTAGAACTCCTTCGGCTGCACGCCCTGCGTCTTGCGATACAGGTACATGTCGCCCTGCGAGAGCGACGACCCGGAGACGCGATAGGTGAAGCGAGTGGCCAGCAGGTCCATGAACGTGGAGCCGACCAGCAGGCCACCGACACCGTCCAGGCGATGCACCCCGAGCGCCCACTTGCCCGCCTGGTCGCCTTCCTCGACATAGTAGGAGTATTGTTCCGGCGAGAGCGTGACGACCAGCGACGTGGCCGGCATGAGGTAGCAGGTCTGGCCGAGCGTGAGCGTCAGGTCCGGCAGGTTGGGGTAGTCGGACGGGCGTCCGTTCGTGTAGTAGAGGCCCACCCAGTTGCCGGCATCGTCGTAAGTGGGCGTGAAGATCAGGTTGCCCCGTGCATCGCGGAGCTGTGACAGCGGCTGCATGATCGGGTAGACGTACTGCGCGTCGCCCTTGAAGCGGGATGAGCCCGAGTCCAGGAAGAACGTCTGTCCCGCGAGAGGCGGCAACGGAGTGCCGCCGAGGCGCACCGAGTAGAGGTTCGTTCCCCAGAGATAGCCGATGGCCGCTTTCTTCGGCTGGAGCTGCACCTCGCTGCGCGGATCGAAGTACGTCGGGTCGCCGCGGCCACCGAGCCACGTGAAGCCGGTACCGGTCCAGGGCTCGGTGAGCATCGAGAATTCGGGGCTCGGAATCCCGCCTTTGAAGTAGAGCATCTCGATGAGGAACCCGGAGCCGGGCGTCACGTCGGCGGATTCGGAAGGCAATCCGACGCCGCCGCCCCAGGTGAGGTACTGGAACTTCGCGCCGGAATAGTCGACCGAAGCGAAGAACGGTATTGCCTGCCAGGGGCCGCCGTCGATGTAGAGCGGGACGGCGCCGGTCCACGTGGTCATGTTGCCCCACGGTCCGAAGCTCCTCGTGGTCGGCGTCTTATCGAGCCAGACGAAGCCGGGTTGCCCGGTGTCGACCCGGGCGTGCGCATTGCACGCCTGCGTCGTGCACAGGTCCGACGTGGCCCAGAAGAAGCTGGCGCCGCTGTCGAGTGCGAGCCGCATCGGGCTCTTTCCGAGCGCGATCCTGTCCGTGTACCAGGGTGTGGCACCGTAATCCGCCATCGGTCCCCGTTGCATCGGCAGCGTGATGATGTGAGGGATGATCTCGGCGCTCTCCTCGCTCGCGGTCGCCTCGGGAGCGGAATCCGCCCGGCAGGCGCCGAGCATCGCCGCGACGACGGCGAGAGCGAGAGATGCCTTGGCGGTCGTAGCGTCTGTGCGGTTCATCGCTCTGCGTTCCTCGAAAAGGTGAGCTGGCTGGCTTTCGTCTGGACGTAGATTGCGTCGCCGGCCGTGCCCCTGCTGTCGAACACCGTCAGCGTGAGCACCCCGGTGGAGAACTCGAGACTGCCCGCCATCGACTGGCACGTGCCGGCCGTGCCGAGGCCGACGGTGACGGACAATCCCTGGCGGGGAAGGCCTGCGGACTGCGCGTCGACGTCGGTGAAGGCGAGGACGGGGTACTGGCCGGTCGGCGTGTACCAGTTGCCGGTGACGTAACCCACGGACGGGTTGTTGAGTGCCAGGCCGAGTGCGAGGCCGGGATTCTCGCGGCAGACCCAGATGCCGCTGATCGGGTCGGCGGCCGCTTCCGGGGAGGCGATTTCGAGCTTCGGCGCGGGTTCCTGCAGCGCACCCTTCGGCGTGTACACGAGCTTGTCGACATAGGTTCCGGCGTCGGCGAGCCCTGGAAAATCGCAGGTGGCGACCATGGCGTGCATGAGGTAAATCGTGGGTTGGGCTCCGCTCACGTCGAGCTGGCCGCTGAGGCCCGAAACCCAGTGCCAGCTCGGATCGCTCGGGCCTCCCTCGTAGGAGCGCCAGTAGATCGCCAGCGCGACGCTTTGTCCGAGCTCGGGCGTCGGATCGTTCATGTTCGCCATGCCCACGACGAAGTACTTTCCGGTGGAGCCCGTCGAGGACTGGTAGGTGCCGGTCACCATGCCGCCGACGAGTTGCTGGAGCTCCATCACGGAGCCGTAACTGTTGGTCCAGGTCCCGGTAACGCTCATGTCGGCTCCTCCTGCTTAAGGGGCACTCATCCGGCGTCAGCGACGCCGTAGTACCGCTTCGCCTGTGCGGCGGTGATGTACCCGTTCTTCAGATCGGCGAGCACCTGCTCCCGGGGGCGCTCCGCCGGGTTACCGTAGCCACCGCCGGTGGCCGAGATCATGCGGAACACGTCGCCTTTCTCGCCCCGCACGGCGGTGGCCATCGTGTAGCGGATGCGCTCGCCGTTCCGTTTGAGGTGCCAGGCTCCGTTCGTCGAGCCGTCGCGCCCGCCGGCCATGCCCCAGGGACGGCTCGCGGTGCGGGTGGCGGAATAGGTGAGGAACGCCTCGTCCGCGGTCACGCGGTAGTCGATGACGACACCCTTGCCGCCGCGGAAGCGGCCTTCGCCGCCGTCCTCGTTGTGAAACGCGTACTGCTCCACCTCGAAGCCGTAGCGGCTCTCGGCGAGCTCGATCGGAATGTTGAAGGTCTCGCCGTTTGCACAGCAGAACTGGCCATTGTCGCCGTCCCGGCCTTCCGACGCGCCCCAGCCGCCGAGCAGGGGCTCGCCCATGACGAAGAGCTTGCCCGTGTCCGGGTGCAATCCGGAGATGAAGGTCGCGCCGACCGTGCGCTGGTGACCGGCGGGCAGGCGGTCCGGCATGGCGGCGGCGAGTGCCTTCCACATGACCTCGATCGCGGCGAGCAGGCCCTCGTAGTAGATCGAGACGGGAGCGGGTGATTCGGCGGAGATCAGCGTCCCCGGAGGGCAACGCACCTCGAGCGCGCGAAAGCAGCCGCCGTTCGCCGGTATCTCCGTGTTCGTCACCGCCTTGAACGCGCAGCGTGCGCCGGTCACGAGACCCGTGTAGCTGCAGTTCACCGGCCCGAGCGCCTGCGGGTCGGTGCCGGAAAAGTCGGCGATCATGCGCTCGTCCGTGATCGTGACCTTGACGCGCACCGTGAACGGGCCGTTGCCGAGCCCGTCCTCCTCGACGACGTCTTCGGCCTCGAAAGTGCCTTTCGGCAGGCGCGCCAGCTCCGCGAGGGTCATGCGCTCGCCGTAATCGAGGAGATCCTGCATCGCCGCGAGCAGCTCGTCCTCGCCGTACTTGTCGACGAGCTCCAGCATGCGCCTGGCCCCGACCTTGCAGGCCGCGATGCCGGCGTGCATGTCGCCGAGCGTGCTGTCGGGCAACCACACGTTGGCGCGGATGATCTCGACGAGCGCATCGTTCATGCGGCCCCGATCGCACAGCTTCAGGAAGCGGAAATGCAGGCCCTCCTGGAAAATCTCGGTGGATTGGGTCGAGACGCTGCCGGGATACGAGCCGCCCACCTCGGTCCAGTGCGCCTTGTTGACGGTCCAGGCGATCAGCCGCTCGCCGTGGAACACCGGATACACGATGACCACGTCGGAAAGGTGGGTTCCGCCGCCTTCGTAGGGAGTGTTCGTGATGAAAATGTCGCCCGGGTTCACGTTGCCCCGGTGATGCGCGAGCGTGCTCTGCACCGCCGTGTCCAGCGTGGCGAGGAAGGCCGTGACGCCGTTTCCCTGGGCAAGCAGGTTGCCTTCGGCGTCCGTCGCGCCGACCGCGAAATCCGTGGTCTCGTAGATGATGGGGCTCATCGACGTGCGGATCATCGCGTCGAACATCTCCGCGCCGATCGCGACGATCGCGTCCTTGATGACCTCGCGCGTGAATGGGTCGTGCCGCATTGCTCAGCGTCCGGATTGCAGGTCGATGTGGTAGTTGCCGAAAGAGTCGACTTCGAGCGGCAGGCCGGGCGGAACGACGAGCGTGACCGACGGTTCCTGCACGACGGCGGGTCCGACGAGCGACATGCCGGGCTCGAGCCTGAGGCCGTCGTAGATCGCCGCTTCGTGCTCGCCGTCCCGGTCGAAGTCGACACGGCGTGAGCCGAGCCGCGCGTCGGCGAGCTCTGCCCCGGTCACGGCCTTCCTCGCGATATCCGGCTTGTCCACCGGCAGGCTGGCCACGAGGTGGAAATTGACGATCTCGACCGGGGCCTGGAGCCGGTAGGTGAAGCGCTGCTCGTGCGCCGCATGGAAAGCCTCCAGCGACGCCTCCGTGTCGACCCGGCCGTCGAGCATCGGGAGCTCGACCTTGACCGTGTGCTCCTGTCCCTGGTAGCGCATGTCGGCGAAATAGCCGAACGCGAAATCCGCGGAGCTTTCGCCGCTCTCCTCGGCGAAGTCGACGCAAGCCTGGCGCCGCATCTCGATGAAAGTTTCCGCGATGCGGTCCTGCGATGCTTTCTCGAGCGGCATCGGGCGGGTCTGGACGTAGTCGCGCCGAAGGTCGGTCATCAGCATGCCCCAGGCGGAGAACACGGCCGAGTTGACCGGCACGATCACCTTGCGCACCTTCAGCTCACGGGCCAGGTCCACCGCGTGCATCGCGCCGCCGCCGCCGAACGCGATGAGTGCGAAATCGCGCGGATCGTGACCCTTGTTCGTCGACACCAGCCTGAGCGCGTTGATCATGTTCGCGTTGGCGATGCGCAGGACACCCCGGGCAACCTCCCGTTCCGATACCCCGAATCGCTCCGCCAGCGGACGGAACGCGCGTGCCACCGCGTCCCAGTCAGGCTCCACCTCGCCGCCGACGAAGCTCGCAGGGTCGATGCGCCCGAGGAGGAGGTTCGCATCGGTGGTCGTCGCCCACTCGCCACCGCGGCCGTAGGCGGCAGGTCCGGGCACCGCCCCCGCCGATTGCGGGCCCACGTGCAGCTTTCCGCCTTCGTCGATCCACGCGATCGAGCCGCCGCCGTTGCCGATCTCGACGATCTCGGTCACCGGCGTCTGGATCGGGTAGCCCGGCGACTTCGGCGTCTTCTCGATGTAATAGTGAGTCGAGATCCGGACCCGGCCGTTCTCCACCAGCGCGCACTTGGCCGTCGTGCCGCCGATGTCCAGCACGATGAGGTTCGGCTCGCCGATCGCACGCCCGAGGTGGGCGGCGGCATAGACTCCGCTCGCCGGGCCGGACTCCACCATGGCGATCGGGTTCTGCACGGCCGCCGCGTCGCTCGCGATGCCCCCGTTCGACTGCATCATGTAGAGCCGGCCGTTGAAGCCCCGGTCCGAAAGCCGCCGGTCGAGGCGCTCGATGTAGCGCTTCGCGATGGGGTGCACGTACGCGGAGAGCACCGTGGTGCTCGTGCGCTCGTACTCGCGCCACTCCCGGCTGACTTCGTGCGAAGCGAGCACCGAGACCCCGGGCCAGGCCTCCTGGATCGCCCGCTTGGCCCGGATCTCGTTGTCCGGGGCGATGTAGGCATGCAGGAACGTGATGGCGATGGCCTCGACCCCCTCGCTGCGAAAGTGGCGCAGGATGTCGTCGAGGCCGTCGAGCTCCACCGGGTGCGTGATCTCGCCGCGATAGTTGGTCCGCTCGGGCAGCTCGGCGCGCAGGTGCCGCTCCACGAACGGGGCCGGCTTGCGGAAATTGAAGTTGAACAGGTCGGGGCGGTTGCCGCGCGCGATCTCGAGCACGTCGCGGAAGCCCCGGGTGGTGATGAGCCCCGTCTTCACGCCCTTCCGCTCCGTCAGGGCATTGATGACGACCGTCGAGCCGTGCGCGAAAAACGCCAGGCTCGCGGGGCTCACCCCGGCCTTGTCGAGGGTGCCGAGCACGCCGCGATCGAAGTCCGGCGGCGTGGTGTCGACCTTTGCGGTACGGACCTCGGAGCACTCTCCGGTTTTCGGATCCACGTCGTACCACGCGAGATCCGTGAACGTGCCGCCGACGTCCGTCGCGGCGCGCCGCAGCCTCGGGGCCATGGAAGCCGGCGTGCTCAAAATGCCTTCCGGACGTCGACGCGCCAGGTGATCGGCGGCGCGGGCTGGGCAAACCCCCCGAGCACGAACTCGTCGTTGTAGGCTTCGTCGAGCACGTTCTCCCAGGTGCCGATGATGCTCCAGCCGGACTCCTCGTTCTCGAAGCCGAAGCGCAGGTCGACGAGGTCGAGGGCGGAGCGATCGGTGGAGTTCTCCGGATCCCAGTACTGCTCGCCGACGTGCCGGTACTCGATGCGCGTGAACGTCCCGAAGCCCCGCCACAGCGGCGCAGTGCGGTATTGCAGCCCGGCGTTGAAGGTGACGTCCGGTACGTACGGCGCCTTGTTGCCGACTGCCGCCGGGTTCAGCGCGTAGCCCTTGATCTCGCTGTCCGTCAGGCCGACCGACGCGTACGCGTCGAGGCCTTCGGCCAGGTGCGCGGTCGCGGCGAGCTCGCCGCCGAAGAGCCGGACGTCGTCGATGCCGACCAGCACCTGCGCGCCGACGGCGCCGACGAACACGAAGTAGTGCTGGCCTTCGACGTCGGTGCGGTACAGGGCGCCGTCGATGCTCACGCGCCCGTCCCGGGCTTCCGCCTTGAAGCCGATCTCCCAGGTTGCCGTGATCTCCTCGTCGACCACGTCCTCGACGCCGACCAGGCCGACGCTCGCGGCCGCCTCGCCCACGCCGTTCTGGTTGAACTGCCCGCTGCGGAAGCCGACGCCCCACGAGCCGTACACGTTCAGGCCGGGGCTCACGAGCCAGCGCGCGCTGACCTTGGGCTGCAGGTGGTCGTAGGTGCGCTCGTTCACCGCACCCGGCACGCCGGCCGTGTTCAGGCCGGAGACGTGCTGCTCGCGCTCGTCCCTGTCGTAGCGCAGGGCAAGCGACAGCTCGAAAGCGTCGGTGACGTCGTAATCGACGTTGCCGAAGATCGCGCTCGCCGTGTTGTCGTTGTCGTCGGCGAGGAACGTCAGCGTCGGGTTGACGGCATCGGCGAACAGCGGCGTGTGCTCGATGCGCGTGATGCCGAGCCCGAGGTCCGCACCGGTGGTCGTGCTGATGAAGCGATCGGTCGCAAGCCAGTAGACGCCCGCCATCCAGCGCAGGCGGCGGTCGGACGGCGAGGTGATGCGGAACTCCTGGCTCACGGCCTCGACGTCCACGTACTGGGTCTGGGTGCCGTCGCCGAGCGGGAAGACGCCGAAATCGACGCTCGTGGCCGCCGTGTACGGGAACTGGTCTCCGTGGAGGTACTCGGTGACGGCGTTCCACGCGGTCGTGGAGCTGAACGTGCCCCAGGCGCCTTCGTAGCGGATCTTCAGCGCGAGCTCGTCGATGTCGCGCTCGTTGTAGCCGGGATTGTTGGCGTAGAGGTTGCGATCCACGAGATCCGCGTCGCCGCGAGTGAAGTCGAACGCGACGGGCTTGCCGTCGCCGCCGACGGTGGCCGGCTGGAAGATGTAGTTCAGCCCGCCGCCTTCGGTGCGAACGATGCCTGCGCGCACGTCGATTTCCAGCGCAGCGCTCGGCGTCCAGAGCAGCTTGCCGCGGAACGTGAGGTCTTCGAGGTAGTCGACCGTGTCGTCCAGCACCGGGTTGTACAGGAGCCCGTCGCTGTCGTCGTAACGGGCGGCGAGCCGGAAGAAGAGCTCGTCCTCGACGATGGGCCCGCTTAGCGAGGCGCCGGCGGCGTACCGGTTGCGGCCGGCGCCCGCCTCGACGTGGCCTTCGAGCTCGTTGGTCGGTGCCCGCGTCGTGATCAGGATCGCTCCGCCCGTGGCGTTGCGGCCGTAGAGGGCACCCTGCGGCCCGCGCAGCACCTCGATGCGCTCCACGTCCACCAGTCCCTGGTTGAACTGGCGCGGGTTGATCTGCAGCACGCCGTCGACGACGGTCGCGACCGGCGGCTCGGAGTTGCGGACCTGGGTGACGCCGCGCACGGTGAGGAAGTTCGTGCCCGCGCTCTGCGAGCGCGTGAAGTTGACGTTGGGGGTCATCGAGAGGAAGTCGTTCACCTCCCGGATGCCGGCTTCCTCGACGGCCTGCCGGTCGAAAGCCGTGACGGCGACCGGTACCTCGAGCAGCCGCTCCTCGCGTCCCCGGGCGCCGGTCACGACGATCTCTTCCAGGGCCGCGTCCGCGGGCGCTGCCTGGCCGAAAACGGGCGACGAGGCCCCCAGCACGACGGCGGCGACGAGCCCCCCAAAGCGTGTGCACAACTGCATGCGTTCTCCCCCTTGCCCCGCCGGATCGGCGCGGGCGTTCTCCGGCACCGCAAGCATCCGGGACGTGCCATAAGGGCGGCAACGGGGAATCGGACTAGGCGCGCCGCCGTCGTGGAGTAGCTCGCGGGGCCGGCGGCGCGCCGGACCTACTCGTTCGGGTAGGTTTCGCCGTGCATGCCGAGATCGCGCACCCGTGCGATGGCCTCGGCGCGGCGGCTCACGTCGAGCTTGCGGAAGATGTTCTTCAGGTGGAACTTGACGGTGTGCTCCGTGAGATCGAGCGTCCGCGCGATGGTCTTGTTGGATTGCCCCTGGACGAGCTCGTGGATCACCTCCCGTTCCCGGGGGCTGAGGCCGAGCAGACTGAGCGCGCCGCCGGGATCCTCCCCGCGCTCCTCCGACTCGAGGCAGGCCCCGATGAAATCGAGCACGACGGCGTCGATGGCCTCGTCGCGCGCCCGGCGACGCGCGGCACGCAGCAGCGCCGCGCCGGGCTGCGGTCCGCGGAACGGCCTGCGGATGCCCTCCGGGGCCGCGAGCTCCAGCGCGAGCACCAGGTCGTCCAGCGCTTCCCGGCGCTGCCCGAACCCCGCCAGGATGTCGGCCCTGACGGCCAGCGCCTGCACCAGGTAGATGCCGGCGGACAGCGCCCGGCAACAGGCGATGACGTCGTCCAGCACGCGCAGGGACAGCGCGCGGTCGCCGGCGGCGTGGTAGTACGCGAGCGCCGGCCCGACGATCTGCCAGGGACGCCAGCGGAAACGGTCGTGCTTCCAGCAGCCGACGGTGAATTCTTCCGCGAGCGAGGCCGCGAGGCGCGCGGCCGAACGCTGGTCGCCGAACAGCGTGTGCAGCCACAGGCGGTGGCCGGAGGCGAGGGCCGACAGCCGCGGCATCCCGCGACCGGCCGCCGTTCGCTCGGCGCGCGCGATCCAGCCTTCGGCCGCGGCGATATCGCGACGTTGCAACGCGGCGGCGACCCCGGTGTCCAGGCCGTGCGCGAAGATCTCGAACCAGCCGTCGTAGCTTTCCACGTACGAGAGCGCGCGATCGAACTCGCTTTCATAGCCTTCGTCCCACGCGTCCCGCCAGTGCAGCACGGTGCCGACGAGCAGCTCGGCCAGGGAACGAAGGCCGCTGTCGGCGCCGAAATTATCCTCCGCGAGCTGGCGCGCCTGGCGGAAATTCGCTTCCGCCTGGCGTAGCCGCCCGAGGTAGAGAGCCGCGCCGCCCGCGTGCAGGAAGCAGTAGTTCAAGCCAAGCACGGAATCCGCGGCCCGCATGGCGCGCATGGCCTGCCGGCTGACCTGCTCGGCTTCGTCGAACGCGCCATTGGCCAGCTTGACGAGCGCATTCGTGCAGGAGAGGACGCCCAGCGTCAACTTGTCGGAAGGTGGAATGCGCGCGAGCAGCTCCTCCTGGTGCACGATGCGCGCCGCCGTGTAGCGCTGGTCTTCGTACATGTCGAGCAGCGCGCCGACGTTCACCATGTCGCGGCCGAGGGGCGTCGCGAAGTCTTCCCGGAGATTCCCGACTCCGGCGGCCACGCGTGCCTGTTCCATGATGGCGCGCGCCTCCGGGATCCGCCCGTCCTTCAGCGCGAGGTAGGCGCGCGCGACCTGGATTCGCGGCCGCGCCAGCGCCTCGCGATCCGGGATGCTCCGCACCAGGTTGCGCAGGTAGCCGATGCCGCCGTACAGCATCAGCTCCCAGCCGCCCGCGTCCTCGATCAGCCTGGCCGCGCGGTCGAGATCGCCGGCGAGACGCGCGTGGCGGACGGCATCGGCGACATAGCCTTGCGCGGCATGCCACTCGCTCGCCCGCAGGTGCAGCCCGGCGATGGATTCGGGGGCCCTGCGCTGGAGCACGACCTGCAGGTGATCGGCGAACAGGTGGTGGTAACGGAACCATTCCTTGCGGTCGTCGAGCGGCACGAGAAGGCTTTGCAGCGGCTCGAGCCGGTTGAGGATGCTCCAGGCGTCGTTGCGCCCGCAGACGGCGTTCGCGAGCGGCGCGTTGAACCGCTCGAGCACGGCGGTCTTCGTCATGAAATCGAGCAGGTCCTCGTCCAGGCCGGAGAGCACCTGGTCGGCGAGGTAACCCGCGAGGTGGCTGCCCTGGGCGCTGAGACCCGCGAGCGCGTGATCGATCGAGCGGCTGCTGCCGAGCGTCAGGCGTGCGAGCTGCACGGCAACCGCCCATCCTTCCGTGCGCTCGAACAGGACTTTGAGCTGGTCGTCGGTCAACGAGGGGTCCACCACGGCGCGCGTCTCCTCCTCGGAGAACCGCAGCATGTCCGCGTCGATCTCGATGGCCCGCCCGGATACCAGCCGCTGGGCGATCGCGAGGTCGGGACGGACGCGCGAGGCGACGATCAGGGTGAAGTTCGGCGGCGCCGCATCAACCATGCGATTGACGACCAGGTCGACCGCGGGCGCCGCGATACGGTGATAGTCGTCGAGCGCGAGCACCGTGTGTGCGCGGTGCTCGGCGATCGCCGACAGGATGCTTCCGAGCGCCGCCTCTGCGGAGAGCTCCATGAGTCCCTGGGCCGCGAGCATCTCGAGCCTGCCGGTGTCGACGCCTGCTTCGGAAAGGGCAAGGATGACGTAGGCAAGGAGCTGCCGGACTTCGGCGTCGTCCTCGTCCAGGCTGAGCCACGCGACGGTGTGACCGTCCGCGACGAGCCGGTTGCGCCACTGGGAGACGAGGGTCGTCTTGCCGAAGCCGGCCGGCGCGACGATGACGCACAGGCGCCGCTCGATCGCCGTGTCGAGGATCCGCAGTAGGTGGAGGCGCGAAACCAGCGAGACCTGCTGGCGCGGTGCGTCCAGCTTGGCGCTGATGAACCAGCGACGCGCGTTCGCATCGGCCTTCTCGGTCATCGGCCCGGCGGCGGCTTCGGCTACTTGTATGGCGTTCATGTTACCGCAGGAGCACGGCGGCGGCGTACCGGGAGCCGATCGCGCCTTGCTCCCCGGCGGGCGCCGGCGGGCCGAAATGGCGCAAGTCCCCGTGTCTGGCGCGCGATTCGGGCGCGTGCCTATAATCGCCGTGCGCTCGCCTGCGAGCGGCTGCGGCAAAGGCCGCGCAGTCTACAAGGAGCATGCCGTGGCGGAAGAATCGACGAATCACACCTGGCAGTTCTTCCGGGCCGGCGATTTCGAGCAGGTCGCGCTCACGTCGGGGGCGGACCTCCTCGCGCTCGA
>Ga0079224_100007304_pt1 | contig 14805 bp, 9 predicted proteins | sample Stecom2015_FD_80414 | JGI IMG/M metagenome (GOLD analysis project Ga0079224, IMG submission 80414) | Agricultural soil microbial communities from Utah to study Nitrogen management - Steer compost 2015 | ecosystem: Environmental > Terrestrial > Soil > Agricultural land | place: USA: Utah...
CGCCCTGCGGGCGGCCGTGGATCGGCGGCCCGGTGCGCCGTGCAGGATCAGGTCGCGATGCTTCTTCGGCAGCCGTCCGAACGGCACGTTCGGATCGATGCCGAACGTCGCAGACAGCCCCGCGAGCATCTCGGCCAGCAGCTCCTCGTCGCCATCGGCCCACGGCCGCACGGCGCCGTCGGCCAGCGACAGCGAGTCGTCGGGCACGACCCGCGCCGGGTCGAAATCGTACACGGCGCCGAGCCCCTGGCAGGCGGGGCAGGCGCCGTGGGGCGAGTTGAACGAGAAGGCGCGCGGCGTCATCTCGGGCACGCTGATGCCGCAGTCGGGACAGGCCAGCCGCCGCGAGAAGAGGCGGTCTCCCCCGTTCAGCGTATTGATGACGACGATGTCGTCGGCCAGGCTGAGGGCGAGCTGGAGGGAATCGGCCAGCCGCCGTTCGACGCCTTCGCGGATCACGAGGCGATCGACCAGTACCTCGATCGTGTGATTGCGGCGGCGATCGAGCTTGATCTCCTCCTCGAGCGCGACGAACTGCCCGTCGATTCGCGCCCGCGTGAAGCCCTTCGCGCGGATGGCGGCGAGCTCCTTCCGGAACTCACCCTTGCGGCCGCGGACGATGGGCGCCAGCACGTTGATGCGCTCGTCGGGCGGATAAAGCAGCACCATGTCCATGATCTGCTCGAGCGACTGCGAACTGATCTCGCGATCGCAGTTCGGGCAGTGCGGCACGCCGATGTTGGCGAACAGCAGGCGCAGGTAGTCGGCAATCTCGGTGACCGTACCGACGGTCGAGCGCGGATTGGCCGCGGTGGTCTTCTGCTCGATGGAGATGGCGGGCGACAGCCCGTCGATCGAATCGACGTCTGGCTTCTCCATCTGCTCGAGGAACTGGCGGGCGTAGGCCGACAGCGACTCGACGTAGCGCCGCTGGCCTTCGGCATAAATGGCGTCGAAGGCCAGCGACGATTTCCCCGACCCCGAGAGTCCCGTGATCACGACCAGCCGGTCGCGCGGGATGTCGACATCGATGTTGCGGAGATTGTGAACACGTGCGCCGCGTACGGCGATCCACTCGTGCACCATGGACAGTCAGCCGGATCGTTGGGCGGGAAAGGCGCCAGTCTTCAATTGTAGTCCCCGCTGCACGCGGCAGAGGGGCGGCCCCCCTACCGTCCCGGCCCGGCCGCAGCCGGCGCCGCCAGCGGCACGTCGAGCCCCCAGGCGGTGTCGCTGGTGACGGCGACGAGGCCGCCTGTCGCCGCGAACGTGAGCCCGACGACGACCGGTGATGCCGCGACGCGCTCGGGAACCGGCGTCGGCGCGGCGATGTCGATCCGCCAGATCCCGGCCGACCCTGCCAGCGCTTCGGCCACATACAACATCCCGTCGTCGGCAAAGCCCAGTCCCTGCGGGCGGCCGAATCCGCCGCACAGCACGTCGACGAGCCGATCGGGCGTAATCCGGTAGACGACGTCGTGCGCCGACAGCGTCGGCGCCGTGACGTAAAGGCAGTCGTCGGGTCCAAAGGCCAGGTGATAAGCCGCCACGCTCGGCGGCAGCGACGCGAAGATCTCGACGGTCCGTCCTGGAGACACCTGCAGGATCGATCCGCTGCGATCGCCGACGTACAGCGTGCCGTCGCGCGAAAAGGCCAGGCCGGTCGGTACTCCGAGGTCCGAGGCGTAGATCTCGAGCCGATCGTCCACGTCGAGCCGGTAGACGAGCCCCTCGAAACGGCTTGAGACGTACATCGCGCCGTCGGGTCCGAGCGCGAGCGATGTCGGGTTCGGCAGGTCGAGGGCCAGCGGCTCACGGATGCCGTCGGGACCGAGCCGGTAAAGGGGCACGGCGACCTTCGTCCCGCGGGCGCCGCTGTGTGTCAGGTACAGGCGCCCGAGGCCGTCGTAGGCGGGACTGTCGACCTGATGAAGACCGGTCGCCAGTGAACGGGCCACGATGAGCGTCCCCGCATCGATGCCGCCCGGCTCAATCCGGATCGGCTGCTCGCCCGCCGGTGCCGCTGCCGGAACGGCGAACCGTAAGTGCGACGAGGAAGCAGCCAGGACGCGAGCCTGAACGTCGCCGATGTAGACGACGGGCAGACTCCCGGGCGCAACCGGCAGGTCGTGCCCCTTGAGCTGGACCACCCCTCCAGGCAGGGCCCAGCCGGGCACCGGCGCCGCCGACGCGCCGCTCACGGGCGCCTCCTATTCGTCGAGTTCGACGTTCCAGTAGACGTAGTCGCGCCAGCTCTCGGGCGCGTTGCGCAGGCCGAAGGTAATGCGGATCGCCGGCGCACGGTCAGGCTTCTTCGGCTGACGCATGAGGCGCATGCCGGCCTGTTCAGGGGTACGGCCACCCTTCTTCCGGTTGCAGGTGATACAGCAGGTGACAATGTTCTCCCAGTCCTTGCGTCCCCCCTGGGCGACCGGCACGACGTGATCGAACGTCAGCTCGGCCGTCGGGAACTTCTCTCCGCAATACTGACACTGATGGTCGTCGCGGGCGTAGATATTGGCTCGGGAGAAAGGCACGTGCTCGACTGCCCGACGGATGCGGATCCGCCGCAGCAGCCGGATGACCGAGGGCAGCTTCATGCTGAACGAGACGGACCGAATCTCCCGGTCGTACACCGAGACAATCTCGACCTTCCCCTGCACCCAGAGCGTGATGGCCTTCTGCCAGTGCACTACCTGGAGCGGTTCGTAGGTCGCGTTCAGCAGCAGCGTCTGCTCCATGGGCCCGCAGAGATTTTTCCGCAGCCATCGGTGGTTGTCAAGAAACCGGGGTCGATAACACTCACGTTATCAACCGGTTACACGGACACCACGGGCACCCGCCGATCCCCTGCAGGAGCCGGGCGCGCCGGTCGATACCTCGGGCATGCCGCCACGGGTCCAGCCCCTCAGGCTCGTTCCGCTTTTCGTCCTCGCCTGGCTGCTGGCGGCCGGCTGCGGTTCGGTCCCGCGACAGCCCTCCGCGCCGCTCCCGTTTCCCAATGCGCCGGTGCCGCCGTCAGCGGGCGTCCAGGGCGCTCCCGACGTGGCCGCCGCGGCGCTGGTCGACCTGGCCATGTCGCTGCGCGGTGTGCGGTATCGGTTCGGCGGCGCCGATCCGGCGGCCGGATTCGACTGCAGCGGCCTGGTGCGCTACGTCTTCGCGCACTTCAGCGTCGATGTGCCTCGAACCGTCGCCGAACAGTACGGCGTTGGCCGCAAGGTGCCGTACCGCCAGCTGGCTGCGGGCGACCTCGTGTTCTTCGCCACGACGGCCCGCGGGCCGACCCACGTCGGCATCGTTGTCGATCCGGAGCAGCGGACGTTCGTGCATGCGCCCGGCACCGGTTCGGTCGTGCGCGTCGATCGGTACGACGCGGAGTACTGGCGTCGGCGGATGCTCGGTGCCCGCAGGCTGCCGATCAGTGCCGCCGTCGAAGCGCGCCGCTAGGCGCGCGTGTCACGGATCGGGTGGCGGCGGCAGCTGGATGAGCGGGACAGCCGGCCGAATGCCGGGGCCGGTGGCCGGCCCCGGGCGATTGCCGTCTTCGGCGACCGTTGGCTCTGCCGGCGAAGTCGGCCGGGCGGCGCTCGTCGGTTCGCTCGCCCGACCGGCGCCCATGCGGCCGAGAATGATGCGCTGCCGGGCGCGGAGCCGGGCATTCGGGTGTGCGGGTGAGTACACGCGGGGATTGATGAGCGCACCAGCCATCAGCGCGGCCTGCGACGCCGTGAGCGAGCCCGCCGACCGGCCGAAGTAGGCCCGGGCAGCCGCCTCGGCCCCCCAGATGTCGTCGCCCCACTCGACGACGTTCAGGTAGAGCTCGAAAATGCGGGTCTTGCCGAGCTCCGCTTCGAGGCGACGGGTGATCATCAGCTCGATGAGCTTGCGATAGGGATTGCGCGACGGCGACAGGTACAGGTTTTTCGCCAGCTGCTGCGTGAGCGTCGATGCGCCGCGCGGCAGGCGGCCTGTTTCGAGCGCGGCGCGAATCGCGTTTCGCACTTCGTCGTAGTCGACGCCGTCGTGGTTCCAGAACGCTGCATCTTCGGCCACGAGCACCGCACGCCGCAGGTTCGGTGAGATCTCGCGATACGGCACCCAGTGCCAGGTCACGGTCGTCTGCCGACCGGCGCGGGCCGCTTCGGCCGCGCGGAGCGCCATGAACGCCGTCCGGTCGGGCGGATTCGTCCGCAGGGGCCTGACGTCGGGCAGCGTCAGCCACGAGTAACTCAGGCATGCAAAGAGCACGGCCGGCGGCGCGACGAGACTCCGCCCGACCCAGGCCCATCGTCGCCGGCGTCGTGCCACTTCAGCCGGCGACGACGATCCGCAGCCGTTCGCCGGGCTTCGGCTGCGAGGAGGGATCGCGACCGTTCATGATGGCCAGCGTCGCGGCCGACACGACGCCCTGCTCCCTGGCCAGCGACTCCCACGTGTCGCCGGCCCGCGCGATGCGGAAGTCGATCCGGTTCGGCTGGATGCGGTCCGCCTCGGCGGCACTGAGCGACCGGAACGTGCGGATGGCGGCGGTGAAGGTCGGCTCGGCACTGGCGAACTCGCCGACGGGCGCCAGTCCGGCGACGACATAGGTCTGGTTCCCGGCGCGCACGTGCGCCGCCCGAAGCCGGACGTCGACGTTGTTCACGCGTCCCTGATACGTCCCGACGTACGCGTCCAGGCCGTTGATCGACGCCTGCTGTCCGTTGAGCTGCTGCCAGCCGGCATTGGCCATCTGCGCCGGTGCCACCTGCTGCAGCGGTCCACTGCCCTGCGCGAGCTGCAGCAGCATGATGTGATTGCTGTTCTCGTCGCGCCGCGCCGCCACCTGCTCGTCGGTGTTCATCACCTGCCAGCCCTCGGGGAAGCGGATCGCGAAGCGCAGGACCGGATGCAGGAACTCGTTGCCGCGAACGATGCCCTTTTCGCGACTGTCGCCGAAAACGAGGCCGTCGAGGTAGCGGTCGAGCGCGTTTTCGTTGACGATGCCCTTCGCGGTCGACGCCTGGGCCACGACTTCCTGGACGCGCTCGACCCGGTCGGCAGCAGGCGGGTGCGTCAGCGCCCAGTTGGGGATGCCTCGGGTCGAGCCACTCGCTTCGTCGAGCCGGGCAAGTGTCGTCAGCATGCCCGGCACTCCGCGGGGATCCCAGCCGGCACGCGAGGCGTACTGGACGCCGAGGCGATCGGATTCGAGCTCCGCTTCGCGTCCGTACTTCAGGAACAGTACGCTGAGGCCGGCGCCGGCGAGCCCCTGCAGCGGCTGGGTTTCGGGCACAAGGATGCCGGCGAGCACGAGACCAAGCCCGGCACCGAGCTGCCGTGAATACGCCTCGGCGGAGTGGCGGGCGTCGACGTGGCCGATCTCGTGGCCCAGTACGCCGGCCAGCTCCGCCTCGCTGCGGAGAAATGGCAGGATGCCGCGTGTCAGATAGATGAACCCGCCGGGGACGGCAAACGCGTTGACGGCCGGCTCGTCGACGACCGCGAACGTCCAGGGCAGGTGCTGGCGGTGCGAACCGGCCACGAGCTTCTGGCCGACCTGTCGCACGTAGGCCTGCAGCTGGGGGTCGTCATACAGCCCCATCTGCTGGCGAATCTCCGCATCCGACTGCCGGCCGATCTGAATCTCCTCCTGCTCGGACATCAGAATCAGCTGGCGGCGCCCGGTGGCCGGGTTGGTGGCACACCCGGCCATCACGACGACGATCAGCAGTCGAATGAGGGCTTTCATACGCGACTCTCCTGCAGCGCAGCGGCGAGTGCCGTCGACAGCCGCTCGACATTCTCGAGCGTGGCGCCCGAGCCCATCAGACCGATCCTGAAGATCTGTCCGGCGAGCGGGCCGAGGCCGGCGCCAATTTCGATACTCTCACGCTCGAGCAGCTGTTTCCGTACGCGCGCCTCGTCGACGCCTGCCGGCACCCGCACGGTGTTCAGGCTCCACAGCCGTTCCGGCGGGGGCGGCAGCAGCGTGAGACCGAGCCGCGCCATCGCCTCGACAAACGCCTCGTGCACCATCCGGTGGCGCTCCCATCGTGCTTCCAGCCCCTCGTCCTCGACCTCGCCGAGCGCTTCGGCCAGCGCATAGACGAGCGGCGCCGAAATCGTGTGGTGGTACTTGCGCCGCACCCAGTAGTCGAGCAGCAAGTTCAGATCCAGGTAGAAGCTGCGGCAGTCGACAAGGCGCTCGAGCGCGCGCGGCGAGAACACCACGGGCGCCATCCCCGACGGCGCCCCGAGTCCCTTCTGTGAGCACGAATAGCACGCGTCGACGCCCCACGCGGCCACCTCGAGCGGCATCGCGCCAAGCGACGTCACGGCATCGACGATGACGAGCGCGTCGTGCGCGTGAGCGAGACGGGCAATGTCGGCCACCGGGTTACACACGCCGGTCGACGTTTCAGCGTGCACGACCGCGACCAGGTCGAACGTCGCCTCCTTCAACCTGGCTTCGACGGCCGCCGGATCGATCGCCCGTCCCCACTCCCCCTCTACGCACGTCACGTCGGCGCCGTAGCGCGCGAGCATCGTGGCCAGCCGTTCACCGAAGTAGCCCGTCACGACGACGAGCGCGCGGCTGCCGGGCCGGGTGAGATTCGCGATGACCGCCTCCATCCCCGACGTGCCGGTGCCCGAGATGGCCAGCGCCGCGGCGGCGGGGTCGGCGCGGAAGACGCGCAGCAGCGCGCCGCGGATGCGGTCGAGCTGTGCGACCAGTTCCGGGTCGAGGTGCGATCGTTGCGGCGCGGCCAGCGCCGCGGCGACGCGGGCGCTGACGGGCGACGGGCCGGGACCGAGCAGAAGGCGTGGAGTATTCGGCAGCGACATGAGCAATCAGACCTCGCGTAAGTGGCCGTGCCCGCTGGCGCAGGCGGTCGTGAAGAGGGCCGTGAAAAGGCGATTGTGCACGCTTTCCGCCCGGGACGGAACACCCCGGGTTCGCCGCGGACGGATCAGGGGCAGGTAACAGGATGGTAACCGGAGCGGGCTCGATGCGCGGAGGCGGACGCAGGCGTTTCTTTGGGCACGAAACGGTAATCTCTGCTACAAGTTCTGCAATTGTGGCCGGCGGACCGGGCCGGCCAGCCGGTCCCCCTCACCACCTTCCTGCGGACGTCTATTCACGTAACTGCACAGTTCTGCAAGAACAATTTTGAAATTGGACTTTCAAAACTGGCACTGATCGTGTACTAATCGCGCCGGAGGCCCTGCACTACTGGGCCTCAGCAACCGTCGGATATTACGAAAGCGGAATCAGGCCACCATTCCTGTAAGGACGCTGCGGGTTTTGTTGGCGATGGATCTGTCTAAGTGGCACTTCCTTCGTGACTTACCGGCATCGCCCCGTCGTGGGGGTGGCTTTGGCATGTGAAGTGCCTCAGCACGTGCGGGCCTTCGCTCCATTTAGTGCACCGGGCCCGGCAGGCGTGACACCTATGATGAATTCCCCAGCTTCGCGGGTTGCAGCAGTCCTCGGGCTTGTCCTTGCCTCGGCGCTTACGTTTCTGACACCAGCACCGGCTGAAGCGCAGCATCGCGCTCGCCTCGCCGGCAGTCTGCAGAAGCGACTCGCCCAGAAGGCCCCTGCCATCGACGTCATCGTCGAGGCACCGCAGGCCGAAGTCGACCGGCTGGCGCGCACATACGGACTGCGCGTCAAGCGGCGGCTCGGTATGGGCGCCGTGCTGTCGGGCAACAGCGCCCAGGTGCAGCAGGCCGCCAGCGACGCGAATGTGGCCGCGCTGGCCGCCGACGAGGTCGTCTTCAGCACGATGGCCGTGACGACCGTGACGACGGGCGCGAACCTGCTCTGGAACAACGGCCGCTCGGGGCGCCACTTCGACGGGCTCACCGGCGCCGGCGTCGGCGTGGCCGTGCTTGATTCCGGCATCGCCCGACACGCCGACGTGGCCCGACGCCTGCGCCTCTCGCTCGACTTCACGGGTGAAGGCACGACCGAGGACCTGTACGGCCACGGCACGCACGTGGCCGGCATCATCGCCGGCAGCGGCGCGGGCAGCCGGACGGCCGACGGCTCGCGCCACGTGGGTATGGCGCCCGGCGCCGAGCTGCTGAGCCTGCGCGTCCTCAGCGGCGACGGCACGGGCCGCGTGTCCGACGTCATTGCCGCCATCGAGTGGGCCATCGAGAACCGGGCGCGGCATCGGATTCGCGTGCTCAACCTCTCGCTCGGGCACGCGACCACGAGCGACTACCGCGACGATCCGCTCGGCCAGGCGGTCGAGCGCGCCGTGCGCGCCGGCCTGGTCGTCGTCGCCTCGGCGGGCAATTTCGGTCAGACCGAAGACGGCGTGCCCGTCGTCGGCGCGGTGGTCTCGCCAGGGTTCACGCCGAGTGCATTGACCGTCGGGGCCGTGGACACGCGCGGCACGACGGTCCGGTCCGACGACGAGGTGGCGTTCTACAGCTCGCGCGGACCGGTCGGCGATCCCGACGCTCCGGAGACGTGGATTATCAAGCCGGATGTGGTGGCGCCCGGCCACGCGATCGTGGCCCCTGGCGCGGAAAACAGCTACCTCTGGACGAACTATCCGAGCCGGCGCGTGATCGGCGAGAGTGGCGGGACGTATCTGGTCCTGTCGGGCTCGAGCATGGCGACCGCGGTGGTCTCTGGCGCCGTCGCACAGCTGATCCAGGCGCAGCCGAAGCTGACCCCGGCCGAAGTCAAGTTCGTCCTGCAGTTCACGGCACAGCGACTCGACGGCTTCGGCCTGATCGAACAGGGTGCCGGCAGCGTCAACGTCCCGCTGGCCGCATCACTGGTCGCCCGTCGCTACGTCTTCGACGCCCCGGTGACGACGGAAATCGCCGGCGAACCCGTCGACGCGGGCCAGATCGTGTTCGGCAACACGATTGTGTGGGGTAACCGCGGCGGCTTGGGTGGCAACACCATCGTCTGGGGCAGCCGTGGCGGCGGCCTGGGTGGCAACACCATCGTCTGGGGTAGCCGTGGCGGCGGCCTGGGTGGCAACACCATCGTCTGGGGCAGCCGTGGCGGCGGCCTGGGTGGCAACACCATCGTCTGGGGCAGCCGTGGCGGCGGCTTGGGCGGTAACACCATCGTCTGGGGTAGCCGTGGCGGCGGTTTGCGCGGCAACACCATTGTCTGGGGCAGCCGTGGCGGCGGCTTGGGCGGCAACACCATCGTCTGGGGTAGCCGCGGCTCGACTGTCGTCTGGGGCAACACCATCGTCTGGGGCAGTCGCGGCTCGGTCGGCGGCAACACGATTGTTTGGGGCAGCCGAACTGGCGCGACCTCAATCAGCTCCGAATCCGACCTTGTCTGGGGCAACACCATCGTCTGGGGCAGCAAGACCGGAGGCAACGGGATTCTCTGGGGAAACACCATTGTGTGGGGCAGCCGCGGCGGTGGAGTTGGTGGCAACACCATCGTCTGGGGAAGCAAAGGTAGCGGCAGCGTCGGGGGCAACACGATCGTCTGGGGCAGCCGCGGCCCAGGAGGCTGAACCAGCAGACGGGCATAGTTTTTGCTAATCAAGGAGAGCCTTATGTCTATCGTCGTTTGGGGCTAACAGACCAGCAGCACTCCCGCCGCTCATGCAGGGCACAGCGATGCCGATAGACTAGTCGGTAGGTCTCTGGCCCAGCTGATGGCTGATCAGTCACACCGGTTCAGTCCGGCGATTCACGCCTACATCCTGCTAGTCGCGGTATGTGGTGGTGTGGTTGTTGCTGAGAGCTTTCTGCAGCTCTCACAACAAGTACCCGAGTACCGCAGTCAGTGGCTGGCGCTAGTTGCCCTGACCGTCGTCAGTGGGTTGTTGCCCGTTACCCTACCGACGGTCAACGCAACGAGTTCCATCTCCGAGACGTTTGTCATCGCGGGCACCCTGCTTTTCGGTCGTGCTGGCGGCACGGCCTTGGTCTTACTGGATGCCCTTTTCATTTCGATTTACCTCTCGTGGTCGCGAGGTCTTCGCTGGCAGCAGATCGTTTTCAACCTCGCTGCGCCTCCTCTCTCGATCTGGATCGCGGCCACCCTCGCTCAGGTTGAACCACTCTTCCAGACCTCTCCGGAATTCAATGCGCTGTTCATAGTCAAGCTGACTGCATTCAGCAGCCTGTACTTCCTTCTCAACACGTGGATGCTGGCCATTGCCCTAGCGATGCAGCAGCGTGTTCCGGCAAGGTCCATCTGGTGGAGCCACTTTCGGGAGCTGATGGTGAATTACGCCGCCGGAGGCTCCATAGCGGCGCTACTCGTCTACAACACCAGAGAGATTCGTCCCGAGGTCATTTTCGCGATTGTTCCCCTTCTTGTTGTGCTCTTCCTGACATACCAGTGGTCCAACAAGAAGGTTGAAGTCGAGCGAGAGCGGAATGCTGAGCTCAATCGAGTTTTCCTGTCCACGATTGAAGCCCTCGCATTAGCGATCGACGCGAAGGATCAGGTGACACATGGCCACATCCGGCGTGTGCAGCGCTACACCATGGCCCTCGCGGAAGCTCTGGGTGTTCGGGATCCGAAGCAACTGGACGCCATCAGAGCTGCGGCTCTGCTTCATGACACTGGAAAACTCGCGGTGCCCGAGTACATCCTGAACAAGCCAGGGCCACTCACGCCTTCAGAGTTTGAGAGGATGAAGATTCACGCGAGTGTGGGTGCTGACATCCTCAAGTCAATCGAGTTTCCATATCCCGTCGAACCGATCGTCCGCCACCACCACGAAAACTGGGATGGGAGCGGCTACCCCGCCGGCCTCAAGGGACAAGAGATTCCTTTGGGCGCTCGGATACTCGCGGTGGTCGACTGCTATGACGCCCTGACATCCGACCGTCCCTACCGTCCGAGGTTCAGTCGAGAGCACGCTGAACAGGTTCTTCGAGAACGAAGAGGCAGCTGGTATGACCCTTGGGTCGTCGACTGCTTCTTGAGAATTCTAGATGACCTTGAACGTCTGGACTCGGAAGATCCCAACCTGAGCGAACAGCAGACCGGAACCGGGATGGTGCCGTCTCAATTGGAAGCCATCTCGAACACGACGGCCGAGGAACGCGAGTTTAGTGAGCTCCGTCGGGAGCTTCCACTCGCCAACGATATGACGGAAGGTGCGGAGGTTCTGCTTCGCCACCTCAGACGAGTCGTGCCGACAGCAACGATCGTACTGTATGTTCCGTCTATCGAAACGAATGAACTCGTCAGTCTCGTCTTGTCCGGAGCTGCTCAAGACAAGTTCGATGGCCTTCGAATCCCCATCGGCGAACGCGTTTCCGGATGGGTCTTTGCTCACAAGCAGCCAGTCATCAACTCAAACGCCGCTCTTGAACTCGGACCTGTAGCGAGAACACTAGCAACACCGCTGCGGTATGCCTTGGCAGTTCCGGTCATCAAGGACCAAGCCACTATAGCAGTGGTAGCCTGCTACGGCAGTGAGCCTTTCGACAACGATCACCGGCGTGTCATAGAGAGCTCCGCCACACTCTTCGCTGAGGCGGTCGCTGTTCCCGCCCCGCGCAGGGCACCTCACCTCAAGCACCCGCACCGACGCGCCAAGCGAGTTCACTAGTCGTCCCACTTGTCTTCTTTTTGCTGGACGCCATCCAGCAGATGATTGCGGGCGGCCACTTCCACGAGCATCGCGAGATCCCACCTGTCGAACAGTCTGTCTGCAACCTACCGGTAGACTTTGGATCTCCGGCGCGGAATCTGGTATGGTCCGCCCAACTCCCAAAAAGCCGGAGGCCCGATGGCGGGAAAGGGTTCCCATTTCGGCAGAGCTGAAGTGGTAAGTCTTGCGGAGGCGGAGGCACTCTATCGAGCGGGCAAAGCCGGCCTGCTGTCACAAATCGAGCCTTCTCGCAGTACCCAACCGGATGAGATTCCCCGACTAGAGATAGTGAAGGCGATGGCCGAATTCGATGCCGGCCACGTTCGCGCCTCCCTGGAGCGACTGGAGTCGCTGGCCCTGTCCGAAGAACACGATACCGGTACACGCTTCCAAGCTAACTTGGCGCTCTTTCTCAGAGCCTCTGACTTCGAAGCGCCGGGCCGAATGGTCTCGTACCTTTCTCACCTGCGACAGAGCGCTTCGCGAATTGGTAGTCCAAAGTCTCTTGGTTCCCTCCATCTGGCTGTCGCCCGTCTCGAGGGAGTGCGAGCAGCGTTCAGGCAATCGCGCCACCACATGCAGCTCGCAAGAAGACTAATTGAGATCAGCGAGGACCCTGTGCTGATGTGCACGCTGGACCTCGTCGAAAGCTCATTGGAATGTGTCAGTGGAAACCTCGTTCGCTCAAGGTCCCTAGCAACACAGTGCTATGGTCGAGCGCGGCAACTCGGATTCAGCAAGTACATTCTGAGTTCGCAGTCTAATCTTGCCGTCTGCTTTCTCTACGGGGGGCGTTCGGAACGCGCCAGGACGCTGCTCACGAGAGTCATCGACACAACGGCTGAGCTGACCTACGTCCGTTTCGGTGCCACCGACACACTGGCACAGGTTGAGTTGTACGAGGGCTCGCTCTCGAAGGCAGCGCGTGCGTTAGACGCATGCCAGAACGTGCTTGCGCAAGACTGCCTCCCCTCCCGCTCCTGGTACGACCTCGCGCATCAGATCACCCGCTGTGCATACCACGAGTTGGCGCAGGACTGGGAGACCGTCCTCGCCATTGTCGACGATGCGGCACCGGAGGCGGCGAGACGGGAATACCGCGGTGTACATACGGCACTGCTGTGCGCCCGCGCACGCGCCTGCGCGCAGATCGGCGATCACGAGGCCGCCGAGCAGATCCTCGAACAGGCACTCCGTGCCTGCCCGCGCAGCGCCGTTGATCCGCTCATCGTCCTCGAGGCCTCGCGCGCCCTGTGCGCGACACTGCGCGGCGACCGCCAGGCCGGCACGACACACTTCGAGCGCGCCCGTGCAGGCGCCCAGGCGATCGGTCACCGCTTCCACGAACGCTGGATCGAACGCCTTCACGACGGTGTTGCCGGCGACCAGACCGTCGCGGTCCCGCGCCCGCCGGTGAACCTCACCGATGCGGCATTGATGCTCACCGACGTGGCGACCGTGCTCGGCGCGGGCCACGCGGTCGACCTCATGGCGCATCGCGTCGTGTCGCTGCTGCAGAGCACGCCCCTCCGCGCGCGCACCACCGTCGAGAGCGCGGGCAACTGCGACTACCTGCCGAACCCGGCCGCGCACTGGGAGATCGATGCGAACGGTGGCGCGCTCATCCGCATCCGCGGGTCGGATCGTCGCATCGATATCCGGATCGCCGCGATCCGTTCGATCGAGGAGTATTCGCTCGTCAAGAGCATCGGCGACCTGGTCCAGGCCGCGGCGAGCCGGGCCATCGAGGCGGAACAGGATCCCGGCGATGACAATCTGTGGCCCGTCTCGGGCATCACCACGCCCGACGAGAACTTCGTCTTCCGCTCTCCCCGGATGATCGAGCTGCTGAAGGTGGCCTACCGGCTGGCGTCGACCGACCTGCCGGTGCTGATCATCGGCGAAACCGGCACCGGCAAGGACGTGCTCGCACGCCTCATGCACGAGCAGAGCCGCGTCCGCAAAGGTCCCTTCGTGCCGTTCAACTGCGCCACCGTGCCGCGCGATCTCGTCGAAAGCCAGCTGTTCGGGTACAAGCGCGGTGCCTTCACCGGCGCGGCCGAATCGTTCGGCGGCCTCATCCGCTCGGCCGACGGCGGCACGCTCTTCCTCGATGAGATTGGCGACCTCGATCCCGCCTCGCAACCAAAGCTGCTGCGATTCCTCGAAAGCGGTGAAATCCAGCCGCTCGGCGAGAGCCGTCCGCTGCGTGTGACCGCGCGCCTGATCGCCGCGACGAACGCCAACCTCAATGCGAGCGTGCGCGACGGACGCTTCCGGCAGGATCTGCTCTACCGCATTGCGGGCGCCGTGCTGATGCTGCCGCCGCTGCGCGAGCGCAAGGACGAGATTCCCGCGCTCGCCTCGTACTTTCTCGCCCGCTATGCGGCCGAGTGCGGACGCTCAGGAGTGCGGCTCGCCGACGACTTCGTCGCCGCACTGCTCCTGTACGACTGGCCGGGCAACATCCGCGAACTGGCCAACGAAGTCCGCCGCGCGGTGGCACTGGCCGACGACGGCGCCGTCCTGACCGCACGGGACCTGGCCCCGGAAGTTGCCCGCGGGTGGGAAAGCCGTGCGGCGACGGTGCCGGTCACAGCCGTGCCGGCCGGACCGACCATCACGCTCCGGCTCGATCAGACGCTCAGCCAGGCCGTCGAGGAGCTCGAAGAGAAGTTCATCGCCCACGCGCTCCGCACAACCGGCGGTCGCGTCCGCGAGGCGGCCCAGCTGCTGGGCCTGTCGAGAAAGGGCCTGTTCCTGAAACGCCGCCGGCGTGGCCTCGTCAACCGATCCGCGGAAGCGATCGCCGACGGCCCCTGACCGGGGTGCGCGGGGGCCGCCACGCACCCCACCCGTCGCTTCGCCCGGGCTACGACCCGGGCAGCGCGAGATCGACGCGCTGGTCGAGACGCACCCGCAGGATCGTGCCGACGGGCAGCTGCACGTCGGATCCATCGGTCGCCGCAATCGTCCCGCCGCCCCCGACGAGCACGCCGAGCAGCGCGCCACGGGCCCCGCCGAGGATGCCGCCGAGAATCGCCCCGACGGCCGCACCGGCGCCGATCCGCGTCACGTCTTCCGTCACCTTGCCGTCGATCGCCTGCGTCACCGACGCGCGCAACGGATAGCTCCGGTTCTCGATGCGAAGCTCGTCGAACGACAGCGTCAGGCTCCCCTGCCGATCGATCCGCCCCGCCGGTCGGACCGA